>OGJK01002475.1_pt1 | contig 14258 bp, 7 predicted proteins | sample 1571961 | NCBI WGS metagenome assembly OGJK01 (sample SAMEA2582120, study PRJEB24529) | metagenome | biome: Human gut stool | place: China | collected 2011 | reverse complement strand
TGCTCTTTTAGAAATTGCCGGAATTTGATTCTGTCTTGGAAGCCACATCCAGCCAACTGTCGCTGCAAGATGCCAGACCTCCCATAGCCAAAATACCCAAAGCGGCTATCTTTATTTTATTTGTCTTCATAATGATATCTCCTTTAAATTAGAACTTAAGATTCAAACCTACCATGAAGGTACGTGGACGTGGATAGTAACCCAAATCTACGCCTGATGCCCAACTGTTGACACCATACCCATTCCCGCACCTCGCTGCTGACCGTCAGCGGCGAGGTCACGGGCGGCAAGGCGGTCGGCGGTATGATCGGCCTGAACCTTGCCCCGGCCCTGCCTGCGGCCGATATAAAGGTGACGGAAATCAGCGGCACGCTCTGCGTGGGCGGTGTCATCGGCGCTAACATGCCGGTGGCCGCAGCCGGTGAAGATGCGTTTACCATCAAAGAAACCACCACATCCGGCGGCACGGTCGGCACATTCCAAACCACCGCAAAGGCGGGCCGCATCAAGGCCGACGGTCTGGCGGGCGGCATCATCGGCTATAACTGCCTGCTGGCATCGGCCCCGGACGATTTGACAACGATTCTGCCCACCGTGGCGGAGAAAACAGGCCTTGTGACGGTCAGCGATACATTGTCGCGCAATACGACCAATACCATGAACCTCAGCGGCGCGGCCAACCAGTTTAATCTGGAGGTCAACGCCTATGTGGGCGGCATTGTCGGCTATAACGATGCAGAAACCCGCCTGACCATCAGCAGCGCAACAAACGGCAGCCAAAGCAATGCGGCATCGGTCGGCAGCCTGAAAATGCGGGGCGAGACCGGCACCCTCGGCGGCGGTGTCAGCCTGCAGGGCTATAACAACAGCTTTAACTATAACGCTTATGCTGGCGGTAAAGATGCCCGCGGCTATATGGCGGGCGGCATCATCGGCTGTGTGACCCAAAACACAACGCTGGAGGGCTGCACCAACTACGGCATTGTCTCCCACAAGAGTGCGGCGGGCGGCATCGCCGGCTGGAATGGCGGCAGCATCAAAAACTGCTCTACCTACGCCACACTGGGCACCCAGCAGGACGGCTATGCCTACCTTGGCGGCATCGTCGGCATCAACAACGGGACGGTCACGGACTCGGCCCCGGCAGCAAGCATCACTGTGCGCGGCCGGTATATCATCGGCGGCGTGGCGGGCCTGAACCTGACGAATGCGAGCATAACCTATAACACTTCCGATAGTATCCCCGTTACGGTGCAGGCGAATGAGTGCGCGGGCGGCGTTGCAGGCGTAAACTGCGGCACCATCGCATTGGGCGGCACAACGCTGCAGGTCAACATTACGGCAGAAAGCTATGCGGGCGGCATTGCGGGCAGCAACAACACGCGCAACGCCACAACAGCCAGCATTGAGGGCGGCAATGTGACAGGCACCGTCACGGCCACCAAGAACTACGCAGGCGGCGCAGCCGGTGCAAACTATGCCAATATTACCGGTGTGACGCTGGTTGATGGGGCATGTGTGCGCGCCAATGACCAGTTTGCAGGCGGTATTGCGGGCAGCAATAGGGCTGGCACTAACGGGCAGATAGGCACGATTACACGCTGCACCAACAATGCGAAGCCGAACGGAAACAACTACACGGTATATGCCACCAACGGCAATGCGGGCGGTATTGCAGGCAGCAATGACAGCGGCGCCCAAATTGTAGAAAGCAATGTAAGCGGCGTCAAAATCGGCGTTGCCAAGTGCGATGCGGCGGGCATTGCGGCCAATAACTTCGGCACCATCACGGGCGGCACTGTCGGCAGCTGTACTATTACCTTTGCCGGGGAAAGCATCGGCGCGGTCACGGCCATCAACAATGCGGGTGCAACGATCAGCGGTGTTATGCTTAAAGAAAACGCCAACATCGCTTTCCATGGCCCGGCCACCAATGTAGGCGGCATTGCAGGCAAAAATGCCGGTACGATTGATAAGTGTACTGTCAGCAGCCCTGCACTGGCGCTCAACGGCCTTACGGCCCGGGCAGACAGCATCAGCCTTGGCGGTGCGGCGGGCGTCAATATGCAGGGCGCAACAATCAGCGAAACAAATGTTACACTGAACATTACAGACAATCTGAATAAATACAAGAATCTGGGCGGCGTAGCCGGCGAAAATGCCGGCAACGGCACTCTGTTAAAGTGTACCTATCAGGGCGCGCTGGGCAAGGCTGATACTGCGGCAAATATCACCACGGGCGCAGCCAATGTGCTGGACACCGTGGGCGGCATCGTCGGCCTGAACAATGGTAAGGTTGATGGGTGCAGTGTGCCCCAAATCAAGCTGCAGGTGATGGGTGCCTCGGGCTTGAGCGACAGCCAGACCTATGCGGAAAAGCTGAAAAGCGCCAGCAGCGTGGGCGGCATTGCGGGCCGTAACAACAGCACCATTACATCCTGCTATGTTGCCACAGCGAAGGACAGCGGCAGTATCATCACCGCGCGCTACGGCTTTGTGGGCGGCGTGGCAGGCGCAAACAACGGCAGTATTAGCAGCAGCGGCAGTGGTGCGGCATTTACGGATAAATTTACCTATCAGGTCGATGGCGTAAATTGTGAAAGAACAATGTTTGACCGGGTCAGCATGTTGCTGGACGGCAAAGTGGAAAGAAAAAATGGAGAAACTGAAAAAATTGAAGAAGTAGCCGATGAAAATGATGCTGTCAATACCATGATCAGCACCCTGAAAGGCAATACTTATAACGACCTTAAAGGCGTTGATACGGTGTCCCCGAATAACTACAGCGAAGTCTACACCGCCACCGGCCTTGCCAAAAATGACCTGCTGGTCGGTCTGCGCGGTACAACTGCTGCAAACGGAAAATCCAGCGGCTATCTGGGCGGCGTGGCAGGCTTCAACACCGTCAACGGCACGATCACAGGCGCGGCAACCGGTAAGTGGTTTGTCTACGGCGATAACACGACCGATGAATCCAAAATCGGCGGTATGATCGGCATGAACGAGGCAACCGGCGAGGTCAAGCTGCTGGTCAACTGCGCCGCCGTGCGCCGCTTTACCCGCACAGACAGCAATAAAAATGACGATGACACGACCTATAGAGACAACAAAAATATTGCCTATGTGGGCGGTGTGATCGGCGTGCAGCAGAACACGGCCGATGACAAGTGGGTCATCAGCGAGTGTGTGAACCTTGGCACTGTGTTTGACAGCGGCTCCAACTATATCGGCGGCATCATTGCCTCCTGGCTGAAAAACGGCGGCACGATTGAAAAATCCTTCAACTTCGGCAGCCTTAACACCAATACCAACTGTGGCGGCGGTTCGGGCACGGTCGGCGGCATTGTGGGCTTTTTTGACCAGCCCACCCCCGGCGGCACGGCAAATATCCTCTCCTGCCAGAACCACGGCGATATTCTATCCAGCGGAAATTGGGAGGGTGACAAAAAGCACGGCGCCAACGATGTTGCCGGTATCCTTGGCAAGGTGGTCATGGCGGACGGTACAAATGACTATCTGCGCATCAACATTGTCGATTGCGTGAACGGCGATGTTACGATGCAGTGCGAGTCGCTGGCAGCCGGCATCATGGGCTGGCTGGGACCATTTGGTGACGGTGGAACAAAAATTCCGAATAAGGTCGAGGTTTATATTGACCGCTGCCGTAACTACGCTACGGATGTTACAATTTCACTTAAATCAGGCGATATCAACTTGTTTGCAGGTATCTGCGGCAACCGTGGCAATGGCAGTGCAACGAGTGCATCCACCACAGTGACGAATTGTTTTGCCCTGTATAAAAATACGGTTAGTACCAATAACGCACCCATTGCGATGAACCGTAGAAGTGAAAACATCGTGGCCTACGGCAACTACTTTATGGACGAAAACAGCTTTGAAGAAAAGAAGATAGCGGCACTGCTGAAGCTTACGGAAGGTCAACCAAGCAACAAGACAACTGTTAACAGTGGAAAAACATACGGTGAGCCTTGTGGTGACCACTATAAATATGGTACACGGCTGTATGCGGGTATTGATAACTCCATAGAGAGCGGAAACAGTTTCTTTGCAGCAGGTATGATGTTTGATCGGAATTTGAATACGGTTGATACTACAAAATGTTACATAAAACAGCCTGTAACCACTGAACAGCCTGCAACCACTGAACAAAAACTGGCTACGATTTTCTATGATTCCAACAGCCAGTACACGGAGGATATCAACCAACAGAATCTTGCCACCATCCTGCTGTGGTACGGCGATACAGACAACAGTAAAGCCCCGAGTATGAAGGACATCACGGACGACTTGATCCAGAACTACTATACGCAAGTTTTGGACAAGTTCAGCCCCGGGACGGTTTCTAATGTAAAAGTCCAACATGAAAACGTTGACAGCGCTGTCTATGGCCGCTATGAGGTGACATGGACGGCCGCGGCCACAGAGGGCATTTTCCCGCAGAACGAGATACAGAATGTAAGCCATTATCTGGTAACGCTGTATAAGGTTGACGGTGCGAACACTGTTGCTTTGGAAAACTACAAAGACATAAAGGTCTACGGCACGCGCTATCTGTTTGACGCGGATGATGCGCTGGCGAAAGCTATTGGCAACAGCCAATTCTGTGTCGGTGTAAAGGCCGTGAACGGAACCGCCACAGGTGCAGAGGTAAAGTCTGACCCGCAGTACTTCGTGCGCCCCCTGCCCACCCCGAAGCTGGAGATCCGCCTGAAAAAACAGCCCAGCAACGGACAGGCCTACGGCCAGTATCTTGTGCTGACAAACGCAAGCGATTACAAAGATGCGGGTGACTGGAAAGTAACCGCCTACCTGATGAACAAATCCGGTACGAAGATTACGCTGGATAAAAACAAAACCGAGGCATTGATAACAGAAGGTCTTGGCTCGGCCACCCGCCTGCGCGCCACGGCAACCCCGGGTACAGGTGCAACAGGTGCATGGATGGAGTCTGCCCGCTATGATGAAGAGATCGGTATTCCTAGAACATACTATGCTACCGGTGATTCAAAGAGCAACAGCGGCCTTGTCCACGGTACGGCGTTTGAAACAAATAAGCCAACCATGGGTCAGCCGGTCATAACCGGCAGCACGGCGGATGATCTGTCGATTACCGTGAACCTGAAATTTACCGCTGATACGATAACCAACACCGTGCCGAACTACCGCGTTATGCTGGTGGGTAAATACAACGGTGACGAAACAATCAGCAATGCGGCAGAGGGTACAGCAGCAACCAACACAAAGCCGCTGAACGGCCAGTATGTGACGCTTGCTGCGGTGGAAAAGCCGGTCTACAGCAGCGGCACGGAATTTGTGCTGAGCAACCTGCCCGCCGTGGTCTTTGACGGCAGCTACACCGACCTGAAGGTCGTCTCTGTGCCTATTGATGCCGGTTATCCGCAGGTCGTGACCCGCTGGGAAATCACCGCAGATGAGGCTCTGAATGCTATTAAAGATAGTGGTAGCAATAACCCCGTCAGCTGGAACAGCGGCATCGAGATCGTGCGCGGGGCGGACGGCAAATTCAGCTATTACCACCTGACCCCGCTGCAGTTCTTTGCAGACAATGACCCGTGGTACAGCATAAGTGGATTTGTTACAAAGCAGATTCGCACGGACAACCTCAACCTCACGCTTCTGAAAGCCCCCAAGGTAAGCAGCGAAACCACGAGCAATGTGGACGGAAACAACAAGCTGAACTATACCTTTACATGGACGCAGTACAATGCGGACGGCACCACGCCAGATACAACAGAACATGACTACGATGTCACCCTGTACGGCCTGCTGACCGAAAAGGATAGCGAAACCACCGCAATCGCGGGCAAGGAAAAAATCGAGCTGAAGGACGGCGTGTCGCTGGCGGATAAAATCAAATTTAACGCCGAAACCGGCACCTATACCCTGACCCTCTGCGTGGACGATGACCTTGCAAGCGGTAGCTGGCGCTATGATAAGGTGCGGCTGCATGTCACCCGCAAGCCGGGCGATGGGGACACCAATGCAATCGGTCTGGCGGGCGAGGCAGATTGTACGGTTCAGCAGCGCTTGTCTGCGGTAGGTCAGGTCAACAGCATCATGCGCACCAACGACAACAGCGCCAATGCGCTGAACTACGACATCACCTGGCCCGCAAGTGCGGACGCCAAAGGCGAGAACACGGTGAGATATACCCTGTACGCAGAAAAGGGTGAGGGCGAAAATTGGACGCCGCTTGCCAGTTGGCCGGGCATCACGAAAAACAGCTGCACCGTTGACCTTGAGAAGTATCAGGGTGCAACCCTGCGGTTCTATGTCGTAGCAAATGCGGCTGACGAATCGAAGTATTGCAGCCCGAACGGTGAGTACAGCAACCTGCTGGTTGTAGAAAAGCGCCTTGCTGCGCCCGTTGTGACCACAGCCGCGCTAAGCTACCAGACGCCGAGCCAGACCCAGTTCCTGACCGGGGAGAAGCTGACGCTGACGGTTCAAGACAGCAGCAGCGGCAGCAGCTACTACTACATGGGCTATCTCTTTAAGAATGCCGAGGATTACAAGCAAATTGCTGATCTGGCGAACAACTATCAGAAGGAGCAGACGCCCGATGCAAAGGCCCAAAAGCTGGCAGACCTGACGGACGCGCTGAATGCAATGCTGGCCGACACGACCGGCCGCGTGCTGCGCCTGCTGCCGGAAGGCCAGATGGACGGCGGCGCACAGGCAGAAACAACAGCGGGCGGCGCAGCGTTTGCGCTTGGCGATGAAAGCTTTACCATGAAGCCGGAGTATGCCGGTTACTGGCTGCTGCCCGCCCTGCGCAGCATGTCCACCGATGGCACAACCGCCAGCTCCAACTGGTACTACTATGTTGCAGACAGTGCGCAGGCAACCCCCACCCAGATGCAGCTGCCCAAAATCAAGCTGGATGCACCGCAGACGAACCAGAACGCCTTTACAACTGTAGATTCCAAGGCAACCCTGCAGCTGTTCGGCGCTGACGGTGAGACGCCATGGACGCCCGCAAGCACAGAGGCGGATATTTCTCGCTTTGCAGTGGAATGGAACGCCGTAAACTACAGCAAGGAAACAGGGGAAGGTCTGGCAGACAAGTATCAACTGGAGATCGCTTCTGCCGATGGCAACACAACCGACAAGATCACCTTTACTGTGGCCGAGCGGAATGTAATGGACGAGGACGGTACGATCACAACCAAGTGCGGGGAAATCCTGTCTGTGACAAAGGTTGTTATAATAAAGGATACTGCCTATACGATCACGATCCTGCCGACCGAAGAAAACGGGCGCACATTCTATGATCTGACCACTACGGTCAAGACGAACAAGGATGGCGAGGCAGTCCTTGACAAGGACAAGAATCCCGTACTTACAACGAACCATGTGACGCTGGAGGGCCATTATGAGCTGAAGGACGCCAGCGGTACGCCGCGCTATAAGCTCGAAACCTTTGCAACGCTGGAATACCTTGACCGTGACGGTGAGCCTGGCTACCGCGTAACGCTGCCTGACCTTGTCGATCTGCTGCACAAGGACGATACACGCCAGCGCATTACCGGTAAGGTTACTGTGCTGGCCGAGGGCGATGCGGAAAAGACCACCCAGTCTGAAAAGCTGGAATTGACTGTGCCGAATGACGGTACAGCTGCCGCCCTGACCATGACAGCAGAGGAGCAGCCCGCGCAGGACGCTGCAGCAGAGCAAAGCCCTGCCGCAGCGCCACCGGTTTTGCGGGCGGCGCGTGCCCTGCGGGCAACGCCCGAAACGGCTGCAGCTGAGAAAGAGGAGCTGCCTGCAGTGGGATAACACAATGAAGGAGGGTATACCTATGGGCAGAAAAGCCCGCGGTATCATGCAAAATCAACAGGGACTGTCAATGATCCTTGTGCTGTGTATCGGCGCGGTTTTTGCGGCGCTGTCTGCGGCGCTGGTCTATGCGGCGTCTGTGTTGACGGCGAACGCGAACCGCCAGTTGATAGAGCAGGAGGTGTATACCCTTGCAACGAGCTTTTCCGATGTGCTGGATGACCAGCTGACCGGCTACAGCACGGCAGCGGGCAGTGCGCAGGCGGACAGCCTGGCAGCGTTCATTGACAAAACCTACCTTTTGCAGACTACCTACAGTGATGCCACAGAGCATACCTTTGCGGACGAAAGCAGCGGGCTGGAGATCACGCTCAAAAAGACGCCGGCTGACGAGGTGGATAAAAGCGAGTATGTTGCAGCGCTGGCAACAAAGGGCTATGACATTACTGCACTTAACGGCCAGCTTGACAGCTTTAAAGATAAGGAACTGTCGGATTATGTTGTGGAGGTGACGGTGACTGCAAAGCAAGGGAGCGAGAAGTTCTCCTACACAAGGAGCTACCAGCACACCAGCACATGTAAAGTGGCGTACTATACGATTGGCACGGATACGGCCCGGTATAGCAGTTATCAGTTGACCAAGGTTGGCGAAAATGAAACGAATCAACAACTCGTTTTTAAACGCACGGATGTTGATAGCACATATACACTGCGCAAGGATGATGATACCGAAATCAAGATTCACTATGACCTGAACCAGACAAAGAGCAGCAAATTTGTGCGCCAATGACCCGGAAAGGAGCGGCTATGTCGAGATACCTTAAAAATCAAAGCGGAGAAACGATTGTGGAAGTGATCGTTTCCCTTGTGCTGCTGCTTATGTTTACGGCGCTGTTCGTGGTGTCCCTGCGTTATGCGCGCACCATGTCATTGAAGGCGGAAACGATCCGCCAGACGGCCTATGCGCAGTGCGAAAAGCTGTACCCCGCCGGAGATGGAAAGCCCCAATGGGTGAATGACGGCGGCACTGCAAGCTATACCTTTACCGGTACGGGCGCACAGTTTGTTGTTGGGAATGTCCAAAAGCAAAAGCTTGAGGCAAAGGCCTCGGAGGATGGCACGGATGAGACCTACACCTTCCACCGTTACAGCAAGGGCCAGTCAAATACCAGCGGGGGACAGGGAACACCATGATGCGAGTGCTGAAAAACAAAAGGGGAACAACGCTGGTCGAGCTTGTTGTCTGCATGGTGCTGCTGTCGCTGTTTACGCTTGCGGCTGTCACGCTGATACAGCCCAGCGCGCAGGCGTATATGCAGGTGCAGCAGCAGACCCGCGCCCAGAATCTGGCCGATGCGCTGATCGAGACCATCCGCGGCGAGCTGCTGAGCGCTAACGGGTATATCCGCTTTGCGGACGGCGCAGCAGATATAATGAATCTGGACACCGTGTTTGAAGGAAAAACCGGTGTCAGCAGCGGTACGGCATTGGAGTTCAGCGTCTACCCCAATCATATTGAGCTGATCGACAAGGATAAGGTCCCGGCGCTGACAAAGGCGGACGAAACGCCGCTGCTGAGCCAAGAGACCGCGAACGAGCTGGACGGTTACCTGCACATGCGGTTCTATCTGCAGGAAAAAAACATCTATAAGCCCCAGCATAAAGTGACATCAGAAGGAACAGACCTGCCTTATGTTGCCTACGCCTACACGACAGCCTACCCCAAGGATGCCTACATGGGGATGTTTATCAGTGACCTGCAGTTTTATGCCCGCAGCTATACCAAGGCCGAGGGGGAAAAGTACGCCCATGTCACGGCGCTGACCGTTGTGCTGACCGTGGCCCAGAAGGACGCACAGGGCAATGCTGTGCCGCTGTGTACCCAAAAGGCGATCGTGCCGCTGCCGGGCGCACCGGTGTATATCGAGGAACCCGGCAGCTGGGACGGCAGCAACCCGGCGGTGTCGTGAAGCACCGCCCAAGCAAGAACATCCCGTGTTATGCTGGACAAACCTCTTGATTTTTGTTATACTTTAGAACAATATAGGAAAGGTAGGGCGCTGCGCCCCGTTGTATAGAGCAGAGAGGAATACCACATGGCAACAGTCGAAATCAGAATGTTGGGCGATTTTGAGATCCGCGTAAACGGCAGGCCGGTGCTGGCCCAGCTGGCACAGTCCCGCAAGGCAACGGCGCTGGTGCAGTACCTTGTGCTGCAGCGCGGGGAGCGGGTGTCCCACAAGACCATCACCGATACGCTGTGGGCGGGCGAGCGCTCGACCAACCCGGATATGGCGCTGCGCGCGATTTTGCACCGCTTCCGCAATATGATCGAGGGCGAGGGCCTGACCGAGCTGCAGGGCTGCATCCAGACCAGCCGCGGCAGCTACCAGTGGAACCCCGCGCTGGATTGCAGCGTGGATGTGTTTGAGGTCAGCGACCTGTCCGAGAAGGCCCGCTGCGAGGCTGACCCCGAGAGCCGCGGCCGCCTGTATGAGGAGATCGTCAACCTGTACAAGGGCCGTCTGCTGCCCCAGTTTGCCACCGAGCCATGGGTCGAGAGCGTCAGCGTCCGGCTGCACGGGCAGTACCGCACGGCCATTCTGGGCCTGTTGGAGCTTTGCAAAAAGTGGGGCGAAAGCGGCCGCATTATATCGCTGTGTGCCCACGCGCTTGAGCTGGACCCCTACGAGGAGCGCCTCTATCTGGAGGAGATCGTGGCGCTGGAATCGCTGGGCCGCCACACCGAGGCACAGAACCTTGCCCGCCGCGGCAACGCAATGGGCTGCCTGCACCATGCCATTGACCCGGGGCGCGCCGGCTCTGCCTACCGCCAGATGCGTCAGGCGGACCGCAACATGGAGAGCGAGCTTTCCCGCCTGACCGCCGCCCTGCCCGACACCGAAAACACCGGCGCCTGCATCTGCGACTTTGAAACCTTTAAGGAGACCTACCGCGTGCTGCGCGGTGTGCAGGCCCGCTACGGTCTGCCGGTGTTTCTGGCCATCGTGACGGTGGCCCCCGGCCAGAATGCCGAGCCTGCCGAGACCGCCACTATGGTGGAGCAGCTTGGCGAGCTGATCCACACCACGCTGCGCCAGTGTGATGTGGCCGCCCGCTACAGCGAAATGCAGTATGTCATCATGCTCAGCGGCAGCGCGGCCGAGACAGGCTCCAGCCCGCTGGAGCGTATCAAGGCGGCCTTCTACCGCGTGCCCGCCCACGGCCGGTATCTGCTGAGCTACAATGTCTATGTGCCGGAGATCAAGGCTGACAGCGGACGCGCCCGCCGCCGCAAAAAAACAACGAAGAAATAAGCAATTTTCCCAGCCGCGCCGGTGCGCGGCTCTTTTTTTACACTTTACACAATCTTTTGACTAAAATTTTTTACAAAAAATCTAAAAAAACTGTTTAAATTTCCACAACAATGTGGTAAAGTAGTATCAAACAGGTGGGAAGTGTTCAAAATTCACTCCGCCGCAAAGAATATCTACGCCGCAGGGCGGTTGGAAACGCCCCGGCGCGAAAAGAGGTTTGACGATCCATGGGCTACGCAAGCAAAGACATCCGCAACATTCTGGTGGCCGGCCATGCCGGCTGCGGCAAAACAACGCTGACCGAGGCACTGCTGTACATGAGCGGCGCTACCGAGCGTATGGGCCGCGTGGAGGACGGCACCACTGCCAGTGACTTCGACCCCGAGGAGACCCGCCGCAAGGCATCGCTGAATGCCAGCGTTGTGCCGGTCGAGTATGAGGGCATCAAGTACAACCTGATCGACGCCCCCGGTCTGTTTGACTTTGAGACCGGCGCCGCCGAGGGCATCATGGCAGCGGAGAGCGTGCTGATCTGTGTATCCGGGCGCTCCGGCGTTACCGTCGGTGCAGAAAAGGCCTACCAGCTGGCGCTGAAAAACAACAAGGCGCGGATGATCTTTGTCACCAAGACCGACCTTGAGAACGCCGATTACTTTAAGATCCTTGAGCAGATGAAGATCAAGTTCGGCCCGAGCGTCTGCCCCTGTGTCGTGCCGGTCCGCCTTGATGACGGCACGGTCGCGTACATCAACCTGTTCAGCCAGAAGGCCTTCAAGTATGAGGGCGGCAAGCAGGTGCAGGTGGATCTGCCCGACATCGGCCACCGCTTCCAGGGCCTTATCGAGGCTATGAGCGAGGCTATCGCCGAGACCGACGACGAGCTGATGGAGAAGTTCTTCGGCGGCGAGGCATTCACCACCGAAGAGATCGTCGAGGGTATGCGCAAGGGCGTCAAGGATGGCCTCATCACCCCTGTGTTCTGCGGCAGCGCTGTCAACCAGCAGGCTCTGGATATGCTGCTGTACAATATGCATAAGCTGCTGCCCAGCCCGGAGCACAACAGCGTTCTGGCTGAGGATGCCAACGGCGAACCCGTCGAGCTGACCTGTGCAGAGAGCGAGCCTACCGCTGCCTACGTCTTCAAGACTGTGGCCGACCCCTTCGTGGGCAAGCTGAGCTATCTGCGCGTCGTCAGCGGCAAGATCACCGCAGGCGCTTCTCTCGTCAACGCCCGCACCGGTGAGACCGAGAAGATGGGCAAGCCCCTCACTGTTATGGGCAAGAAGCAGACTGAGGCCGAGAGCATCGGTGCCGGTGACATCGGCGCTGTGGCAAAGCTGGTCAGCGCAAAGACCGGCGACACCCTCTGCGACGCTTCCCGCGTGGTCAAGCTGCCCGCACCCGTCTTCCCGAAGCCCAGCCTGTTCATGGCTGTCACCGTCGCCAAGAAGGGCGACGAGGGCAAGATCAGCAGCGCTTTGGCCCGTCTGATGGAAGAAGACCCCACCCTGAGCTACGTCAACAACGCCGAGACCCATCAGCAGATCATCGGCGGTCTGGGCGAGCAGCACCTCGACGTGGTCAAGGCCAAGCTGAAGAATAAGTTCGGCGTGGAAATTGGCCTCGAGGCTCCGCGTATCGCTTACCGCGAGTCCATCCGCAAGGCCTGCCAGAAGCAGGGCCGTCATAAGAAGCAGACCGGCGGCCACGGCCAGTTCGGCGATGTCGTCATCAACTTCGAGCCCTGCGACAGCGAGCAGGTCGTCTTCGAAGAGAAGGTGTTCGGCGGCAGCGTGCCGAAGAACTTCTTCCCGGCTGTTGAAAAGGGCGTCCGCCTTGCCGCTGAGAAGGGCGTGCTGGCCGGTTATCCCGTGGTCGGCCTGAAAGCCACCCTGCTGGACGGCAGCTACCACCCCGTGGACAGCTCCGAAATGGCCTTTATCATGGCTGCAAAGCTGGCTTATAAGGCCGCAATGCCCGAGGCCGGCCCTGTCATCCTCGAGCCTATCCACACCCTGAAAGCTCATGTTCCCAACGACAATACCGGCGACATCATGGGCGACGTCACCAAGCGCCGCGGCCGCGTGCTGGGCATGGAGCCCGACGAGGACGGCCTGCAGACCATCATCGCCGAAGTGCCGCTGGCAGAGCTTGCAAACTTTACCACCTTTATCCGGCAGACCACACAGGGCCGCGGCTGGTTCACCACCGAGTTTGCCCGCTATGAGACCCTGCCCGAGATGCTGGTGCCTGCCGTTGTGGAGCAGGCCAAGAAGCTGGGTAATCTGGACGAGGCCGCAGACGACTGAGCACTGAACCCCTGATTTGACATTTCCCCGAGCCCCCGCTGACACTTTTTTCCCTCTGTCGGCGGGGGCTTTTTTGCGTAAAAATGGAACACCGGAGCATCCGCAGATGCTCCGGTGTTTCGCAATGATAAAGACTTTTTTCTGCTGAAAATGCTCTGGCCGTTACACGCCGGAAGCACCGTAGTTTGCCAGCACGCGGGCAGAGGGGTCGTTGACATTGCAGCCCGGCCATGCTTTGTTGGGCATCCAGAAGCCCACGATGGTGCGGCTCTGGTCGTGGTAGTACTTCTCAAAAATTTCGCGGTAGAACAGGCTCTCCTTGGTAAAGGGCATGCAGTGTGCCGAGTAGTTTGCCCGGCGCATCTGGAACTCCTCGTCGGTGTACAGGCTCTCGGCGTACTCCTTGATGTCGTCCACCATGCTGTGGCCTACGGCGTCCGAGAAGGCGGCCTTTTCGCGCCACAGGATCTCCGGCGGCAGCCAGTCGCCCTCAAAGGCTTTGCGCAGCAGGTACTTGCCTTTGCCGTAGCGGTTCAGCTTCTTTTCGGGGTCGATGGCCATGACGTAGCGCACAAAATCCAGGTCGCCAAAGGGCACGCGGGCTTCGATGCTGTTGGAGGAGATGCAGCGGTCTGCCCGCAGCACATCGTACATATACAGCTCCCGGATGCGCTTCTGGCTCTCCTGCTGGAAAGCATCGGCGGTGGGGGCGTAGTCGGTGTATTTGTAGCCGAACAGCTCGTCCGAGATCTCGCCGGTCAGCAGCACGCGCACGTCGGTCTGCTCGTGAATGGCCTTGCACAGCAGATAC
>OGJK01002470.1_pt1 | contig 14278 bp, 12 predicted proteins | sample 1571961 | NCBI WGS metagenome assembly OGJK01 (sample SAMEA2582120, study PRJEB24529) | metagenome | biome: Human gut stool | place: China | collected 2011 | reverse complement strand
GATAAGAGACACCGGCATACTCTGCGACATCGTATAGCGTTACTGGTTTCACATTCACCACCCTGAATTGACTCTCTTCCGGGCGCTATCATGCCATACCGCGAAAGGTTTTGCGCCATTCGATGGTGTCAACGTAAATGCACGCCGCTTCGCCGTCCGGCCACCAGAATAGCCTGCGATTCAACCCCTTCTTCGATCTGTTTTGCTACCCGTTGTAGCGCCGGAAGATGCTTTTCCGCGGCCTGTTCAATGGTCATTGCGCTCGCCATATACACCAGATTCAGACAGCCAATCACCCGTTGTTCACTGCGCAGCGGTACGGCGATAGAGGCGATCTTCTCCTCCTGATCCCAGCCGCGGTAGTTCTGTCCGTACCCCTCTTTGCGCGCGCGCGCCAGAATGGCTTGCAGCTTTAACGGTTCCCGTGCCAGTTGATAGTCATCACCGGGGCGGGCGGCTAACATTTCGATTAATTCCTTGCGTTCTTGTTCCGGGCAAAAGGCCAGCCAGGTCAGGCCCGAGGCGGTTTTCAGAAGCGGTAAACGTCGCCCGACCATTGCCCGGTGAAAAGATAAGCGGCTGAAACGGTGGGTGGTTTCGCGTACCACCATTGCATCAACATCCAGCGTGGACACATCTGTCGGCCATACCACTTCGCGCAACAGATCGCCCAGCAGTGGGGCCGCCAGTGCAGAAATCCACTGTTCGTCACGAAACCCTTCGCTTAATTGCCGCACTTTGATGGTCAGACGAAAACTGTCATCGGAGGGGCTACGGCGGACATATCCCTCTTCCTGCAGCGTCTCCAGCAGTCGCCGCACAGTGGTGCGATGCAGGCCGCTGAGTTCCGCCAGCAGCCCGACGCTGGCACCGCCATCAAGTTTATTTAACATATTTAATAACATTAGACCGCGGGTTAAGCCGCGCACGGTTTTGTATTCCGTCTGCTCATTGTTCTGCATATTAATTGACATTTCTATAGTTAAAACAACGTTGTGCACTTGGTGCACCTTCGGGCATGTTTTGATTGTAGCCGAAAATACCCTTCCTATACTGAGCGCACAATAAAAAATCATTTACATATTTTTAACAAGATAAGTTGCGCCGTACTGTGCGCGCAACGGCATTTTGTCCGAGTCGTGAGGTACTGAAATGGCAATACAACACCCTGACATCCAGCCTGCTGTTAACCATAGCGTTCAGGTGGCGATCGCTGGTGCCGGTCCGGTCGGGCTGATGATGGCGAACTATCTCGGCCAGATGGGCATTGACGTGCTGGTGGTGGAGAAACTCGATAAGTTGATCGACTACCCGCGTGCGATTGGTATTGATGACGAGGCGCTGCGCACCATGCAGTCGGTTGGCCTGGTCGATAATGTTCTGCCGCATACTACGCCGTGGCACGCGATGCGTTTTCTCACCCCGAAGGGCCGCTGTTTTGCTGATATTCAGCCAATGACCGATGAATTTGGCTGGCCGCGCCGTAACGCCTTTATTCAGCCGCAGGTCGATGCGGTGATGCTGGAAGGGGTGTCGCGTTTTCCGAATGTGCGCTGCTTGTTTTCCCGCGAGCTGGAGGCCTTCAGTCAGCAAGATGACGAAGTGACCTTGCACCTGAAAACGGCAGAAGGTCAGCGGGAAATAGTCAAAGCCCAGTGGCTGGTGGCCTGTGATGGTGGGGCAAGTTTTGTCCGTCGCACTCTGAATGTGCCGTTTGAGGGTAAAACTGCGCCAAATCAGTGGATTGTGGTAGATATCGCCAACGATCCGTTAAGTACGCCGCATATCTATTTATGTTGCGATCCGGTGCGCCCGTATGTTTCTGCCGCGCTGCCTCATGCGGTACGTCGCTTTGAATTTATGGTGATGCCGGGAGAAACCGAAGAACAGCTGCGTGAGCCGCAAAATATGCGCAAGCTGTTAAGCAAAGTGCTGCCTAATCCGGACAATGTTGAATTGATTCGCCAGCGTGTCTACACCCACAACGCGCGACTGGCGCAACGTTTCCGTATTGATCGCGTACTGCTGGCGGGCGATGCCGCGCACATCATGCCGGTATGGCAGGGGCAGGGCTATAACAGTGGCATGCGCGACGCCTTTAACCTCGCATGGAAACTGGCGTTGGTTATCCAGGGGAAAGCCCGCGATGCGCTGCTCGATACCTATCAACAAGAACGTCGCGATCACGCCAAAGCGATGATTGACCTGTCCGTGACGGCGGGCAACGTGCTGGCTCCGCCGAAACGCTGGCAGGGTACGTTACGTGACGGCGTTTCCTGGCTGCTGAATTATCTGCCGCCAGTAAAACGCTACTTCCTCGAAATGCGCTTCAAGCCGATGCCGCAATATTACGGCGGTGCGCTGGTGCGTGAGGGCGAGGCGAAGCTCTCTCCGGTCGGCAAGATGTTTATTCAGCCGAAAGTCACGCTGGAAAACGGCGACGTGACGCTACTCGATAACGCGATCGGCGCGAACTTCGCGGTAATTGGCTGGGGATGCAATCCACTGTGGGGGATGAGCGACGAGCAAATCCAGCAGTGGCGCGCGTTGGGCACACGCTTCATTCAGGTGGTGCCGGAAGTGCAAATTCATACCGCACAGGATAACCACGACGGCGTACTACGCGTGGGGGATACGCAAGGTCGCCTGCGTAGCTGGTTCGCGCAACACAATGCTTCGCTGGTGGTGATGCGCCCGGATCGCTTTGTTGCCGCCACCGCCATTCCGCAAACCCTGGGCAAGACCCTGAATAAACTGGCGTCGGTGATGACGCTGACCCGCCCTGATGCCGACGTTTCTGTCGAAAAGGTAGCCTGATATGCACGCTTATCTTCATTGTCTTTCCCACTCGCCGCTGGTGGGGTATGTCGACCCGGCACAAGAGGTACTCGATGAGGTCAATGGCGTGATTGCCAGCGCCCGCGAGCGTATTGCGGCTTTCTCCCCTGAACTGGTGGTGCTGTTTGCGCCAGATCACTACAACGGCTTTTTCTATGACGTGATGCCACCGTTCTGTTTAGGCGTTGGAGCGACGGCAATTGGTGATTTCGGCAGTGCGGCAGGAGAGCTGCCAGTGCCTGTGGAGCTGGCGGAGGCCTGTGCGCATGCCGTCATGAAGAGCGGGATCGATCTTGCTGTTTCTTACTGTATGCAGGTGGACCACGGGTTCGCCCAGCCGCTGGAGTTCCTGCTCGGTGGGCTGGATAAGGTGCCAGTTCTGCCTGTGTTCATCAACGGTGTCGCCACGCCGCTGCCCGGTTTCCAGCGTACCCGCATGTTGGGTGAAACCATTGGACGTTTCACCAGCACTCTCAATAAACGCGTGCTGTTCCTGGGTTCCGGTGGGCTTTCCCATCAGCCGCCGGTGCCCGAACTGGCGAAAGCCGATGCCCATATGCGCGACCGTCTGTTGGGGAGCGGGAAAGATTTACCCGCCAGTGAGCGCGAATTGCGTCAGCAACGGGTGATTAGCGCCGCTGAGAAGTTTGTTGAGGATCAGAGAACTCTGCATCCGCTCAACCCGATTTGGGATAACCAGTTCATGACTTTGCTGGAGCAGGGACGCATACAGGAACTGGATGCCGTCAGTAACGAAGAGCTTTCCGCCATTGCCGGAAAGTCGACACATGAAATCAAAACCTGGGTCGCCGCTTTTGCCGCTATTTCTGCGTTTGGCAACTGGCGTAGCGAAGGGCGTTATTACCGCCCAATCCCGGAGTGGATTGCCGGATTTGGCTCGTTAAGCGCCAGAACAGAGAACTGAATATGCAGGAGAAGATGATGAGTTATCAGCCACAAACCGAAGCCGCCACCAGCCGTTTTCTGAATGTAGAAGAAGCGGGTAAAACGCTGCGCATCCATTTTAATGACTGCGGACAAGGCGACGAAACCGTTGTCCTGCTGCACGGTTCCGGCCCGGGTGCTACTGGCTGGGCGAACTTCAGCCGCAATATCGATCCGCTGGTAGAGGCGGGCTATCGGGTGATCCTGCTGGATTGTCCGGGTTGGGGCAAGAGCGATTCGATCGTTAATAGTGGTTCGCGATCGGATCTTAATGCACGAATCCTGAAAAGCGTGGTGGAACAACTGGATATCGCCAAAATCCACCTGCTGGGCAACTCGATGGGCGGCCATAGTTCTGTGGCGTTCACCCTTAACTGGCCGGAGCGCGTCGGCAAACTGGTGCTGATGGGCGGCGGTACGGGCGGCATGAGTTTGTTTACGCCGATGCCAACCGAAGGTATTAAGCGACTGAATCAGCTTTATCGTCAGCCGACTATCGAAAATCTGAAGCTGATGATGGATATCTTCGTTTTTGATACCAGCGATTTGACCGACGCCCTGTTTGAAGCGCGCCTGAATAATATGCTGTCGCGCCGCGATCACCTGGAAAATTTCGTTAAGAGCCTGGAAGCTAATCCGAAACAGTTCCCGGATTTTGGCCCACGTCTGGCGGAAATCAAAGCGCAAACCCTGATTGTCTGGGGGCGCAACGACCGCTTTGTGCCGATGGATGCGGGTCTGCGTCTGCTGTCCGGCATTGCCGGTTCTGAACTGCATATCTTCCGCGACTGTGGTCACTGGGCGCAGTGGGAACATGCCGACGCTTTCAATCAACTGGTGCTGAATTTCCTCGCACGCCCTTAAGGAACGGTCATGACGAAGCATACTCTTGAGCAACTGGCGGCGGATTTACGCCGCGCCGCAGAGCAGGGCGAAGCGATTGCGCCGCTGCGCGATCTGATTGGTATCGATAACGCTGAAGCGGCCTACGCCATTCAGCACATAAATGTGCAATATGACGTTGCGCAGGGGCGTCGCGTGGTAGGGCGTAAAGTGGGCCTGACTCATCCGAAAGTGCAGCAACAACTGGGCGTTGATCAACCGGATTTCGGGACATTATTTGCCGACATGTGTTATGGCGATAACGAAACCATTCCTTTTTCCCGCGTTCTGCAACCCCGCATTGAAGCGGAGATTGCACTGGTGTTGAACCGCGATTTACCCGCAACTGATATCACCTTCGACGAACTGTATAACGCCATTGAATGGGTACTTCCTGCGCTGGAGGTGGTGGGTAGCCGCATTTGCGACTGGTCGATTCAGTTTGTCGATACCGTGGCAGATAACGCCTCCTGTGGGGTGTATGTCATCGGCGGTCCGGCGCAACGTCCGGCGGGGTTAGACCTGAAAAACTGCGCCATGAAGATGACGCGTAATAACGAAGAGGTTTCCAGCGGGCGCGGCAGCGAATGCCTGGGACATCCGCTTAATGCCGCCGTCTGGCTGGCACGCAAAATGGCCAGCCTGGGTGAACCGCTGCGCGCCGGAGATATCATTCTTACCGGGGCATTAGGTCCGATGGTGGCAGTGAATGCGGGCGATCGTTTTGAAGCCCATATTGAAGGCATAGGTTCAGTTGCTGCGACATTTTCAAGCGCAGCCCCAAAAGGAAGTCTGTCATGAGTAAGCGTAAAGTCGCCATTATCGGTTCTGGCAACATTGGCACCGATCTGATGATTAAAATTTTGCGTCACGGTCAGCATCTGGAGATGGCGGTGATGGTCGGCATTGATCCTCAGTCCGACGGTCTGGCGCGTGCCAGACGTATGGGCGTCGCCACCACCCATGAAGGGGTGATCGGGTTGATGAACATGCCTGAATTTGCTGATATCGACATTGTATTTGATGCGACCAGCGCCGGTGCTCATGTGAAAAACGATGCCGCTTTGCGCGAAGCGAAACCGGATATTCGCTTAATTGACCTGACGCCTGCTGCCATCGGCCCTTACTGCGTGCCGGTGGTTAACCTCGAGACGAACGTCGATCAACTGAACGTCAACATGGTCACCTGCGGCGGCCAGGCCACCATTCCAATGGTGGCGGCAGTTTCACGCGTGGCGCGTGTTCATTACGCCGAAATTATCGCTTCTATCGCCAGTAAATCTGCCGGACCTGGCACGCGTGCCAATATCGATGAATTTACGGAAACCACTTCCCGAGCCATTGAAGTGGTGGGCGGCGCGGCAAAAGGGAAGGCGATTATTGTGCTTAACCCAGCAGAGCCACCGTTGATGATGCGTGACACGGTGTATGTATTGAGCGACGAAGCTTCACAAGATGATATCGAAGCCTCAATCAATGAAATGGCTGAGGCGGTGCAGGCTTACGTACCGGGATATCGCCTGAAACAGCGCGTGCAGTTTGAAGTTATCCCGCAGGATAAACCGGTTAATTTGCCGGGCGTGGGGCAGTTCTCCGGACTGAAAACGGCGGTCTGGCTGGAAGTCGAAGGCGCAGCGCATTATCTGCCTGCCTATGCGGGCAACCTCGACATTATGACTTCCAGTGCGCTGGCGACAGCGGAAAAAATGGCCCAGTCACTGGCGCGCAAGGCTGGAGAAGCGGCATGAACGGTAAAAAACTTTATATCTCGGACGTCACGTTGCGTGACGGTATGCACGCCATTCGTCATCAGTATTCGCTGGAAAACGTTCGCCAGATTGCCAAAGCACTGGACGATGCCCGCGTGGATTCGATTGAAGTGGCCCACGGCGACGGTTTGCAGGGTTCCAGCTTTAACTATGGTTTCGGCGCACATAGCGACCTTGAATGGATTGAAGCGGCGGCGGATGTGGTGAAACACGCCAAAATCGCGACGTTGTTGCTGCCAGGAATCGGCACTATTCACGATCTGAAAAATGCCTGGCAGGCTGGCGCGCGGGTGGTTCGTGTGGCAACGCACTGTACCGAAGCTGATGTTTCCGCCCAGCATATTCAGTATGCCCGCGAGCTCGGAATGGACACCGTTGGTTTTCTGATGATGAGCCATATGACCACGCCGGAGAATCTCGCAAAGCAGGCAAAGCTGATGGAAGGCTACGGTGCGACCTGTATTTATGTGGTGGATTCTGGCGGTGCGATGAACATGAGCGATATCCGTGACCGTTTCCGCGCCCTGAAAGCAGTGCTGAAACCAGAAACGCAAACCGGCATGCACGCTCACCATAACCTGAGTCTTGGCGTGGCGAACTCTATCGCGGCGGTGGAAGAGGGCTGCGACCGAATCGACGCCAGCCTCGCGGGAATGGGCGCGGGCGCAGGTAACGCGCCGCTGGAAGTATTTATTGCCGCCGCGGATAAACTGGGTTGGCAGCATGGGGCCGATCTCTATGCGTTAATGGATGCCGCTGACGACCTGGTGCGTCCGTTGCAGGATCGACCGGTACGAGTCGATCGCGAAACGCTGGCGCTGGGATACGCTGGTGTTTACTCCAGCTTCCTGCGTCACTGTGAAACGGCGGCGGCGCGTTATGGCTTAAGCGCGGTGGATATTCTCGTTGAGCTGGGCAAACGCCGGATGGTTGGCGGCCAGGAGGATATGATCGTCGACGTGGCGCTGGATCTGCGCAACAACAAATAATATTGACTGCCGAGAACGTGCATTTTGTATGCCCATCCCAGCACGACTGCCGGATGCGGCGTGAACGCCTTATCCGGCCTACATTTCGCCCGTAGGCAGTCATTCAATAGTTCTGATTACGCGGCTGGCAATGTATCAGTCGCGATTCACCTGCACTCGCAATGAGGTTCATCTTATGTCGACTCGTACCCCTTCATCATCTTCATCCCGCCTGATGCTGACCATCGGGCTTTGTTTTTTGGTCGCTCTGATGGAAGGGCTGGATCTTCAGGCGGCTGGCATTGCGGCGGGTGGCATCGCCCAGGCTTTCGCACTCGATAAAATGCAAATGGGCTGGATATTTAGCGCCGGAATACTCGGTTTGCTACCCGGCGCGTTGGTTGGCGGAATGCTGGCGGACCGTTATGGTCGTAAGCGTATTTTGATTGGCTCAGTTGCGCTGTTTGGTTTGTTCTCACTGGCAACGGCGATTGCCTGGGATTTCCCCTCACTGGTCTTTGCGCGGCTGATGACCGGTGTCGGGCTGGGGGCGGCGTTGCCGAATCTTATCGCCCTGACGTCTGAAGCCGCGGGTCCACGTTTTCGTGGGACGGCAGTGAGCCTGATGTATTGCGGTGTTCCCATTGGCGCGGCGCTGGCGGCGACACTGGGTTTCGCGGGGGCAAACTTAGCATGGCAAACGGTGTTTTGGGTAGGTGGTGTGGTGCCGTTGATTCTGGTGCCGCTATTAATGCGCTGGCTGCCGGAGTCGGCGGTTTTCGCTGGCGAAAAACAGGCTGCGCCACCACTGCGTGCGTTATTTGCGCCAGAAACGGCAACCGCGACGCTGCTGCTGTGGTTGTGTTATTTCTTCACTCTGCTGGTGGTCTACATGTTGATCAACTGGCTACCGCTGCTTTTGGTGGAGCAAGGATTCCAGCCATCGCAGGCGGCAGGGGTGATGTTTGCCCTGCAAATGGGGGCGGCAAGCGGGACGTTAATGTTGGGCGCATTGATGGATAAGCTGCGTCCAGTAACCATGTCACTATTGATTTATAGCGGCATGTTAGCTTCGCTGCTGGCGCTTGGAACGGTGTCGTCATTTAACGGTATGTTGCTGGCGGGATTTGTCGCGGGGTTGTTTGCGACAGGTGGGCAAAGCGTTTTGTATGCCCTGGCACCATTGTTTTACAGTTCGCAGATCCGCGCAACAGGCGTGGGAACAGCCGTGGCGGTAGGGCGTCTGGGGGCTATGAGCGGTCCGTTACTGGCCGGGAAAATGCTGGCATTAGGCACTGGCACGGTCGGCGTAATGGCCGCTTCTGCACCGGGTATTCTTGTTGCTGGGTTGGCGGTGTTTATTTTGATGAGTCGGAGATCAAGAATGCAGCCGTGTGCCGATGCCTGACGCGCCTTATTAAGCAGGGGCGAAAGGGAGTTGCCCCCAATACACCCACGGCGTTTACAGGTATACTCGCTAAAAATTATTCAGCGGGTTTGGAAACAAAGATGGCAAAACTTACCTTACAAGAGCAGTTGCTCAAAGCAGGATTAGTCACCAGCAAAAAAGCGGCGAAGGTCGAGAGAACGGCGAAAAAATCGCGCGTTCAGGCGCGTGAAGCTCGGGCTGCGGTAGAAGAAAATAAAAAGGCACAGCTTGAGCGTGATAAACAGCTTAGCGAACAGCAAAAACAAGCGGCGTTGGCGAAAGAATATAAAGCCCAGGTGAAGCAGCTCATTGAAATGAACCGAATCACCATTGCCAATGGCGATATTGGTTTTAACTTCACTGACGGCAATCTGATTAAGAAGATTTTTGTCGATAAGCTCACACAAGCGCAGTTGATTAATGGTCGTCTGGCGATTGCCCGCTTGTTGGTCGATAACAATAGCGAAGGTGAATACACCATTATTCCCGCCAGTGTTGCCGATAAAATTGCTCAGCGTGATGCCAGCAGTATTGTGTTGCACAGCGCGCTCAGTGCCGAAGAGCAGGATGAAGACGATCCGTATGCCGACTTCAAAGTGCCTGATGATTTGATGTGGTAAACATAGATAAGTCGTGCGCAGATGCCTGATGCGACGCTTTGCGCGTCTTATCAGGCCTACGGCTTACGGGCGAAGTGTAGGCCGGATAAGGCGTTCACGCCGCATCCGGCAGTCGTGCACTATTATCAACGCATATTCAGTTTATTGGCGTGGTAGGCAATATGCTCGCCAATAAAACTGGAGACAAAATAATAGCTGTGATCATAACCCTCGTGATAACGGATTAACGTCTTGATATTCATCTCCTGGCAGATCTTTTCAAGATTTGGAGTCCGCAGCTGTTCTGCGTAAAAATCATCACTCAACCCCTGATCAACCATGATTTCCGCAACGCGTTGACCTTGTGAAATAAGACTCACCGGGTCGTAATCCAACCAGGCATCTTTATTTTCAGCAAGATATGCAGCAAAGGCTTGCTGTCCCCACGGCACTTGCGATGGGGAGACAATGGGCGAAAACGCCGAGACGCTGACATATTCATCTGGGTTACGTAACGCCAGCACCAGCGCGCCCAGCCCGCCCATAGAATGACCAGAGATAGACTTTTTGGCCGTTGCCGGAAAATGATGCATCACTAAATCCGGCAGCTCGTTGCGGATATAGTCATACATTTTGTAATGTTCATTCCACGGCGCTTGCGTCGCGTTCAGGTAAAACCCGGCACCTTGCCCGAGATCGTAACGGTCAGCATCTGCGACATGACTGCCTCGCGGACTGGTGTCCGGCGCAACAACAATAATGTTGTGCTCAGCCGCGTAACGCTGCATCCCCGATTTAGTAATGAAATTCTGCTCGTTGCAAGTCAGGCCTGAAAGCCAGTACAACACCGGCAATTTTTCATTCGCGGCTTTTGGTGGGAGATAGACGCCGACATTCATTTCACATTTCAGTGATTGGGAATAATGCCGATACACATTTTGCCAGCCGCCAAAGCTGGCATGTTTTTCAATGAGTTCCATCAGTCATTATCTCACGGTTAATCCCCCGGACGGCTGCCCGGGGAGAGTATTAAGAACCCCGTCTGAAGTGGACGGGGTAAACCAGCGGGAAATCAGTAACGAATTACGGTTCGAATGGATTTGCCTTCATGCATCAGGTCGAAGGCGTCATTAATTTCATCCAGGCTCATGGTATGCGTGACAAACGGTTCCAGATCGATATCACCTTTCATCGCATCTTCAACCATGCCCGGTAACTGGGAACGACCTTTCACGCCGCCAAACGCGGAACCTTTCCATACGCGACCGGTGACCAACTGGAATGGTCGGGTGGAGATTTCCTGACCGGCACCTGCTACCCCGATGATCACCGACTGACCCCAGCCGCGGTGCGCACTTTCCAGCGCCGCACGCATCACGTTGACGTTACCGATTCATTCAAAGGTATGGTCGATACCCCATTTGTTGATATCTAGCAGGACATCTTTAATCGGTTTGTCGTAGTCATTCGGGTTAATGCAGTCGGTAGCACCGAAGCGACGCGCCAGATCGAATTTCTTCGGGTTGGTATCGATAGCGATAATCCGTCCCGCTTTCGCCTGACGCGCGCCCTGAACCACTGCCAGACCAATCGCGCCAAGACCAAATACGGCAACAGAATCACCTGACTGGACTTTAGCTGTGTTGTGTACCGCGCCAATACCGGTGGTCACGCCACAGCCCAGCAGGCAGACGTGTTCATGGTTTGCTTCTGGATTAATTTTTGCCAGAGACACTTCCGCGACCACGGTGTATTCACTGAATGTTGAGCATCCCATGTAGTGATAAAGCGGCTGCCCGTTGTAAGAAAAACGGGTGGTGCCGTCTGGCATCAGGCCTTTACCCTGGGTTTCGCGAACCGCAACACAGAGGTTAGTTTTACCGGAACGACAGAACTCACACTCGCCGCATTCTGCGGTGTAAAGCGGGATCACATGGTCGCCAGGTTTGACGCTGGTTACGCCTTCACCGACTTCAACCACAACGCCGGCCCCTTCGTGACCGAGAACCACCGGGAATACACCTTCCGGGTCATCGCCGGAGAGGGTAAATGCGTCGGTATGGCAAACGCCGGTATGGGTGACTTTAATCAGCACTTCACCTTTTTTCGGTGGTGCAACGTCAATTTCAACGATTTCCAGCGGTTTACCGGGAGCAAATGCAACGGCAGCACGTGATTTCATCTCTCGCTCTTCCTCAATATGGTAATAGATTCAGCTATTTAAGATAGGCTCGAACCAGTTCAATAGTGTCGTCAACGGATTGGCTGACTTCGCGGCTGTAGCAGTCATTTCGGTCAAACGTTTCCCGGATATGGCTTTCAAGCACTTCTGCCATCAGCCCATTAGCCGCGCCCCGAACGGCAGCGATCTGTTGGAGTATGGCACGGCATTCGGCATCACCCTCCAGCGACCGTTCCAGAGCATCAATCTGCCCTCGAATACGACGAACTCGAGTAAGGACCTTTTTCTTCTCTTCCGGAGTACTGGGCATTTCGCACCTCATCATCTGCATGCAATATACTATAGGGGGGTATGCTATATGTCAATGCATACCCCCCTATAGTATATAACACTGGAGAATAAAATTTATCCGGTGAATGTGGTCGGAAAACAAAGAGGAAAGGGAGTGGGGCTAATCGGCAGGGAAGGCCGCCCCGGATAGCGGGCGGCAGAAGGAATCAGAATTTCCAGGTCAGATGGGCTGCAAGTTGCAGACCGTTATAATCATCGGTTGGGGTGTCGTACCACACTTTACCTGCCGTCAGCCCGAGATTAAGTTGCTCAGTCAGCGGTTGAATACGTTGCAGACTGACGCTCTTCATGCTGCCGTAGCGTGTTTCTGGCGTCCAGTCATAGGTGTAAGCACCTGTTCCGCGGCTTAGCCATAGTTGCGTATAACCAGTGCCGCGCGGGTCATTCAGACGCACGGAAATCATATTGCTATAACTACCACCTGCATCGCTGGAGTCATAATGGGTATAGCGGTAGCTGGTGATCACCGGGCCAGTATAGAGTGATACGCCGCCTTGCCAGGCATCGACTTCGACATCATCGTAATATTTAGTGTAGCGATAACCGGTCGTGAAAAGCGTTTTTGGCAACAGGGCCAGGTTAATATCCTGACGAAAATCCTGGCGGGCAAAGACCGGCGTATTATCCGCAAAGGCAATACCCGTTCGGGTTGTCAGCCAGTTATTCCATTTATACCAGACCGCACCCTGACCGCGAGTGGCATTGAAATGTTCAGTTTCATAATCACGACGCCCCTGGGAAAGATTAAAAAGCAGCGTTGCGTTTTCAACTTTCGCCACCAGTTCAGCATACGCTAAATTACGGTTGCCATGATCGCCAGAATAATCGGTAAAATCGTAGCCCGCGGTAATGGAAGTTAACCCGGCATAAGCGGGCAATGCGCTTAAAATGGCCGCTGCTAATAACGTCCGTTTTATCATTTTAATCTCCTGTACGGATAAGTTCTTGTCGGAGTGAATAAGTTCCGGTAGGTAAATTACGTTCTACAATCACGCGCGGGCCAAGTTGCGTGTTCGGGGAAATAATTCGCCCAGGCAAAATTATAACTTGTACGCCAAGGCGTGAACGCTGCCCGATATAACAACCTAATTTATCGCATCCGGTAGCGATAATTCCCTCTGGAGTTCGAACAGACACGGGCTGTTCATCCAGACGATGATTACTGGTACGTACTTGTGCGCCCAAATATGCCTGGTTTGCAACTACCGAGTCGGCAATAAAGCATTGCGGACCAATCGTTGCTTCCGCTTCAATAACCGCATTTTTAATTTCGGTGGCAAAACCAATTTTTACACCATTGCTGATTATTGTGCTAGGACGAATAAACGCATAATTACCTATCAGGCAGTTTGCGCCAATCACTACCGGACCCTGAATAACGGCACCATGACAAATACGGGTATTCGCGCCGATAACAACTTCACCTGCAGTTTCATCAATAATTACCTGGTCTGCAATCTGAATATTTTTCTCTTTAACATTAAGCTTCAGATAGTTTTTCAGTTCCTGTGACAGAAGGTTGGGAATAAGCGGTTGACGCTTCCACCAGTGCGGAATAGCGGGTGGGTTTGTCGCGCTGAGGTTCGCGTCCAGTAAAAAAGGCAATAAGTCCATAAATGATCCAGATGGCATAAGCTAATAATACATACACAACGGAAAGCGGCGCTAAAGGCACCAACAACCAGCAACGATGAAACCAGGCGCTAAAAGCACCAATAACACAAACTACGCCGACCCAGATAAGCGGAAACATTGCCAACACCACACCATGCGGCCCGGTGGTGATGAATTCATTAAACCAGGTAGTGAGATAAATCCCAACGCCATAAAGCACAACCAACAGCATAGGAAATATACTGAAGATACCGAAACGGCTAAATAAAAGCCTTTTATGCAGGCGCATACAGACCGCGTAGCCCACAATCCAACGCCGCCAACGACGCCACTCCTCACGCGGGCTGTTGCATTCCTGTGGATATACGATGCAGCGATTCGCCTGCCGAATACGGTAGCCGTTTGCCACCAATGTCCAGGTGAGATCAAGGTCTTCGACTTTAGTACGATCCGAGAAACCGAACTTACGCAATACATCAGTACGGAACATCCCGCAGGCACCGCTGATAATAAACGGTGCGCCGCCCAGGAGCTGCTGTAGCGTGCGCTTCATAACAATCATCGGCAACTTTACGGTCGCGCGGATGTGCGGTAACAGCCCCGCGCCTTTCAACGCAGTAGAGGGAATGCCGCCTACGGCATCAGCACCGCGCTCAATTTCTGCCAGCATATAGCCCATTCCGTCTTGATCGGGCGGAACA
>OGJK01002463.1_pt1 | contig 14293 bp, 9 predicted proteins | sample 1571961 | NCBI WGS metagenome assembly OGJK01 (sample SAMEA2582120, study PRJEB24529) | metagenome | biome: Human gut stool | place: China | collected 2011 | reverse complement strand
AGCAGCTGCCGCACCTCGCTCGCCGTATCGGCACTTAGAATTATGCGGTATTGCCCTATAATTCTATTCTATCGCCATTAAAGTTTTTCGCCAGGACTTTTTTCAAAAAGGCCGCCAATCTCCCGTAAATAAAACCTCACATCTTCGGGAAGATAATGCGGATGGTGGTGCCGGTGCCGACGGTGGATTCCAGATCAATGCGCGCACCGTGCAGAACAGCGATATGCTTGACAATGGCGAGCCCCAGGCCTGTTCCGCCGGTCGCCTTGGAGCGGGATTTGTCCACTCGGTAAAAGCGCTCAAACACGCGGCTCTGGCTGTCCTGTGGGATGCCGATGCCATTGTCCTCCACGCAGAAATACGGGCAGCCGTCCGCATTGGTGCCGCAGCTCAGCTCCACATGGCCACCCGGCCGGTTGTAGCGGATGGCATTGTCGCACAGGTTGGTTACAAGCTCGGTCAACAGGTCGTGGCTGCCGCGCACCGTAACGGGCTGTACTTTGTATTGCAGCGTAATGTAGGCTTTGCGGGCGTTCACCGTCATGTTGGTGGCAACATCCTTGACCAGCACGCCAAGGTCCACCGGTACAAAATCGGCGGTGGGGCTGTTTTCCTGCTGCTTGCTCATGCCGTCCAGTTCCGAAAGCTGCAAAATATCCGATACCAGCGTGATCATGCGCTGGGCTTCCTTGTGGATACGGTGGCCAAAGGTGGGAATGTCCTCCTGTTTTGCCATGCCGTTTTCAATCAGCTCTGCATAGCCGGAAATGCTTGTCAGCGGGGTTTTCAGCTCGTGGCTGACATTAGCGGTAAACTCCCGGCGGATGGTTTCATTGTCCTCCCGCAGCTTGCGGTCAGACTGTACCGTGTGCGCCAGCGGGATCAGCTCCTCATACGGCACATTGGCCTCGATGCAGTCCAGGTGCTCCGCCATTCGGGTGATGGGCTGCACTAGATGCTTGGTAATGACCTGCGCCAGCACCAGCGCCAGAATGATGATAAGGATGCACCCGGCCCCCAGAACGGGCAGCACGCGGTTGTAGCTGCTCCACATGTTGCTGGTTTCGTCCGCCAGCCGCAAAACGCTTCCGTCCGTCAGGCGCACGGCATAATAATGGGTGTCGTACCCAAGGGTTGCACTGCGGCGCACGCTGGCACCAGTGCCCTCTGCCATAGCCTGCTGGATCTCTGGGCGGTTGGCATGGTTGGGCAAGGTGCTGGGATCAGCAGTGGCAGAATCGTACAAAACGGTGCCATCCTGGGCCACAAGGGTCAGACGCAGGCCGTCTGCATACTGGGCCAGCTGCTCTGGCTGTGGGTCGGCAGAATGCTCATACCCCACCGCAATAGCTTCCACCGTGCGGGAAAGGTCGGTGTCAAACTGCTCGGCAAAAGCGTGCTGGAACAGCAGCGCTGCCCCCACCACGCTGAGCAGGAGGGACAAAATACCCACAGCCATCAAAGTGGTGCGCAACAGGTGAGCCATGCTGCGCGGCGCAGTGATGTGGGCGGTTTCGGCGGTATCAGGCATCTTCCCCGGCCTCCGTGCCCTTGGCGGACAGTTTGTACCCCACCTTGCGCACGGTGCAGATGGCGTCCCCGGCGTGGCCCAGCTTTTGGCGCAGGGTCCGCACGTGCATGTCAATGGTGCGGCTTTCCAGCAGGTCGTCGGTATCCCACACGGCTTTCATGATGCGCTCGCGGGCCAGAACTTCTTCGGGATGCTCCAAAAAGAAATGCAGCAGCGAATATTCCTTAAAGGTCAGCTCCACCGGCTCACCGTCCACCGTAACGGTGCGGGCAACGTCATCCAGCGTGATGTCTCCAAACCGCAGGGTGGTGGTGCTGGCTGGTGCGGTGCTGGCGCGGCGCAGCACCGCCTTGACGCGGCTGATGAATTCCATAATGCCGAACGGCTTGCAGAGGTAATCGTCTGCACCGTGGTCCAGCCCTTTTACCACATCAATCTCGCTGGTTTTGGCTGTGACCATGATGACTGGTACGGTGCGGGTCGCGGCGGTCTCCCGCAGGCGGCCCAAAATCTGGTAGCCGTCCTCATCGGGCAGCATAACGTCCAGAATCACCAGGTCGGGCACGGTCTCCCGCACGGCAGCCCAGAAGGAAGCCCCGTCCTCAAACCCGCGGACGGTATACTGGTTGGTTTGCAGAGCATACTGCTCCAGCTCACGGATGGATGCGTCATCTTCAACAATATAGATCATAAGATCCTCCAAACAAACAGGCCGAAACCTGCGATGTGCCACAGGTTCCGGCCCATTTTACAGGGGAAAGCCCTGCGATAATTATTTTTTTTGCTCCGGTGCAGCGGCAGTTCCGCTGGGGCCGGGCTCAAAGGTATAGCGGCCGCGGTAGCGCTCATAGCGCTTTTCAAAACTGGGGCTTTCACCGTTTTTGATGTGGTTCAGGTATTCATGGGTATCAAAGCGGTCCTCCGATACTTCAATCATGGCAACGGCAATGTTGGAGCAGTGGTCCGCAATGCGCTCATAGTTGGTCAGCAGATCATCCAGCACAAAACCGTACTCAATGGTGCAGGCGCCGGCCTGCAGGCGGGCAATATGGCGGGTTTTGACTTCGCGCACCAGGCCGTCCACAACCTGCTCCAGCGGCTCGATCTTGCCGGCGGCGTAACAGTCGTTCTTCTGGAACGCATCCACGGTGCGGTTCACGATATCCTGAACGGCGGCCTCCAGAACGGAAAGATCGTCGATCGCTTCGTGGCTGAAGTGGATGGATTTTTCCTGAATTTCCTGCCCGGCCTTGAGCAGGTTGACCGAGTGGTCAGAGATGCGCTCCAGGTCATTGATGGTGTGCAGCAGGGTGTTGATGGTGCGGTTGTCCTCGCGGGAAAGTGCCTTGGCACTCAGCTTGACCAGATAGGTACCCAGAACGTCCTCGTAATGGTCCACAGCGTCTTCCTTGCGGTTCACCTCGTCGGCAATGGCTTCATCCCACTTGTGGGTCAGGGACATGGCCTGCAGCAGGGAGGTGCGGCAGATCTCGGCCATATCGCCGCCGGTCAGCATAGCGCGGCCAACGGCAACGGACGGGGTGGAAAGCAGGCGTTCGTCCAGCAGGGAATGCTGCTCGCCCGCCTGATCCTTGCTGTCCGGCACGGTCAGGATGGCCAGCTTTTCCAGCACGCGGTTGAACGGCAGCAGGATGGCGGTGGTCACAATGTTGAATATCGTGTGCACAATGGCAATGCCAAAGGTGTTGGCGGTTTCGTTGTAGAACGAGAATCCCAACAGCGCATGCAGCCCATAAAAACCGCACAGGAACACCAGCGTGCCGATGAGGTTAAAGTACAGATGAACAAATGCGGTGCGCTTAGCATTTTTGTTGGCACCGGCAGAGGAGATCAGCGCGGTAACGGTGGTGCCGATGTTCTGGCCCATGATGATGGGAACCGCCGCCGCATAGGTGACGGCACCGGTGGAGGTGAGGGCCTGCAAAATACCCACCGAAGCGGAGGAAGACTGCAGCACAGCCGTCAGCACGGCACCGGCCAGCACGCCCAGAACCGGGTTTTTGAAGCTCAGAAACAGGTCCATGAACCAGGGCTCATCGGCCAGAGGACTCATGGCGGTGGACATGGTGTTCATACCGGCCATCAGGACGGAAAAGCCCACCATGATCTTGCCCACGCCGCTGCGGCGGTCCTTATCCTTGCCCAGCATATAAAGGAAGATGCCGATAAAGCCAAGGATGGGGGCCCACGCGTTGGGGTTCAGCATCTGGATGGCGAAGGAATCACCCTCCAGGCCTGAAAGCGAGAGCAGCCAGCCGGTAACGGTGGTACCGATGTTGGCGCCCATGATGACGCCGATGGCCTGGTGCAGCTCCATCAGGCCCGAGTTGACGAAGCCGACCGCCATAACGGTGGTGGCACCGCTGGACTGGATCACTGCAGTGATGACCATGCCCAGCAGCAGCCCGCGCACCGGGCTGGCCGTCATTTTGGAAAGGATGCCTTGCAGTTTGCTGCCAGCGGTCTGCTCAAGGGCTTTGCCCATGAGGTCCATGCCGTAAAGGAACATGGCAATACCGCCCATCAGCGTGAACACATTAAAAATGCTCATACAGGGGGTTACACTTCCATTTCTCTTTTGTTATGTTTTCATTGTTGGGTGCAGCCGCACCCGGAGCAAAACCGAATCAAATCGTTTTGCACATGCCCACAATGGCACGATACCGTTACCTATTATAATAGAAAACAGGGCTTTATGAACACCAAAAGCCAGTAAAAGAATTGTAAAGACTGTGTAAAATGTCGAATCAACGCAAGAAAACTGCTAAAATTGGCACATTGTAAAAATTTGGCGTATTGATTTTGGGCAACTTTACACAAACTTTGCAAAAGGAAAGTTTCCATTACCAAAGCTTTACCCGGATTGTACTGCACTATGGTCGATACTGGGGAAACAGCGCGGTACAATAAATACGCACTCAGGAAGAACGAATAGGAAAACACGAACCCCTGAGCGAATGTGTGAGATAGAATAACAGATACAATTAAGGGAGAAGAAAGTTTATGTTAAAGCGTAATGTTTCCGTTGCAGTTGCTGCTGCTCTGGCTCTCAGCCTGGCCGCCTGTGGTTCCAGCCCGGCATCCTCCGCTGCTTCCAGCGAAGCAGTTTCCAGCGAGGCTGCTTCCAGTGAAGCCACTGCTGCACCGGCTGCCGGCGATTTCGATGTCGATCAGGACATCACCGTGATTTCCCGTGAGGATGGCTCCGGCACCCGCGGCGCTTTCATCGAGCTGACCGGTGTGGAAGCCAAGAACGATGCAGGCGAAAAGGTTGACAACACCACCGAGGCGGCTGCCATCCAGAGCTCCACCAACGGCGTTCTGACCGCTGTTTCCAACGATGAGACCGCAATCGGCTACATCAGCCTGGGTTCTCTGAACAATGATGTCAAGGCTGTCACCGTGGAAGGCGTTGCCCCCAGCGCTGACACCGTGAAAGATGGTACTTACACCCTGGCTCGTCCGTTCAACATCGTTACGAACGGCGAAGCTGCCGACCCCGTTGCCGTGGACTTCATTGCTTACTGCATGAGCACCGACGGTCAGGCCCTGGCCACCGAGGAAGGTTACATCGGCGATATTGGCGCTGATTACACCAGCACCCAGCCCGCAGGCAAGATCGTGGTTGGCGGTTCCTCCTCTGTTTCCCCGCTGATGGAAAAACTGATCGAAGCGTATAAGACCGTGAACCCCAACGCAACCCTGGAACTCCAGACCACCGACTCCACCACCGGCGTTTCCGGCGCACTGGATGGCACCTACACCATCGGTATGGCCAGCCGTGAGCTGAAAGATTCTGAGGTTGAGGGCGGCGCAAAGGCGACTGTCTTGGCAAAGGATGGCATTGCTGTTATCGTCAGCAACGACAACCCCACTGATAACCTGACCGTTGACCAGATCAAAGGCATCTACACCGGCGAGCTGACCACCTGGGCAGACGTTCAGTAATCCCCCTTTCTAAAAAAGACGGCTGTTGCGGCGGCAAAAGGCGGCAACGGCCGTTTTTTGAAAGCCATCGGTATATAGTTCCTGAGCAAAGACAGGAGAGTATGGGAAAATGAAAACAACAACTTCGCACCTGAAAGAGATCGTCATGCAGGGTGTATTTACCGCCTGCGCGTGCATCTCCATTCTGGCCGTGGCGCTGATCTGCATCTTCTTATTTGCAAACGGCCTGCCCACCATTTTTGAGATCGGCCCCCTCAAGTTCCTGCTTGGCACCACCTGGAAACCCGGCAACAACCTGTACGGCATCCTGCCCATGATCCTGGGGAGCATCTATGTCACCGCAGGCGCGATCATTGTGGGGGTGCCCATTGGGCTGCTGACGGCCATCTATATGTCCCGCTTTGCATCGCCCCGTATCAACAAGGTGCTGTTGCCGGCGGTACAGCTGCTGGCCGGTATCCCCTCGGTCGTGTACGGCTTCTTCGGCATGATCGTTATGGTCCCGGCGGTGCAGGCTATGGTCAAATCGGACTTTTTCAAAACTGTGCTGCACGTGAAAAGCGGCAAGGGCATGAGCCTGTTTACCGCCAGCCTGCTGCTGGGCATCATGATTTTGCCCACCATCATCACGGTCAGCAAAACCAGCCTGGACGCTGTGCCCCAAAGCTATTACGAGGGCAGCCTGGCTCTGGGTGCTACCCATGAGCGCAGCGTGTTTTGCGCGGTGCTGCCCGCCGCCAAAAGCGGCGTAATGTCCGCTGTAATCCTGGGTGTTGGCCGCGCCATCGGCGAAACGATGGCCGTTGTGATGGTTGCCGGCAACCAGACCTGGATGCCCAAGGGCTTGTTCCAGGGGCTGCGCACGATGACCTCCAACATCGTCATCGAGATGGGTTACGCTGCAGACCTGCACCGCGAAGCGCTGATCGCAACCGGCGTTGTGTTGTTCGTTTTCATTCTGCTGATCAATCTCTGCTTTAGTTTGGTAAAGGGGGGCGAAAAGAATGGCTGATTTTGCTGCAACCGCCGGTAAAACCGATGATATGACCCACGCAAATGCGAAAATCGTTCCCCCCGCCCGCCACGAAAACCGCATGGCGGCCCGCGCGTATGCCCTTGTCATGCGCTGGCTGGTGCGGCTGGCGGCCCTGATTACCGTGGCGATCCTTGTGTTCCTGATCGGCTATATCCTGGTCAACGGTATTCCCAACCTCAAGCCGTCCCTGTTTGAGTGGACCTATAATTCCGACAACGTATCCCTGATGCCCGCGCTTATCAATACCATTCTGATGACGGCGTTCTCGCTGGCCATTGCCACACCGCTGGGCATTTTTGCTGCGGTCTGGCTGGTGGAATACGCCAAACGCGGCAGCAAGCTGGTCAAGGTGGTGCGCATCACCACCGAAACGCTGCAGGGCATCCCCTCCATCGTATACGGTCTGTTCGGTATGCTGTTCTTTGTCATGCAGCTCAAATGGGGCTACAGCCTGATCGCCGGTGCCTTCACGCTGGCCATCATGGTGCTGCCGGTCATCATGCGCACCACCGAGGAAGCGCTGCTTGCAGTGCCGGATTCTTACCGCGAGGGCAGCTTTGGCCTGGGGGCCGGCAAGCTGCGCACCGTATTCACCATTGTGCTGCCCAGCGCCATGCCGGGCATCCTGTCCGGCGTGATTTTGGCAACGGGCCGCATTGTAGGCGAAACCGCGGCCCTGATCTACACGGCCAGCACCGTTGCCGCCGTGCCCGCCAGCGTGTTCAGCTCCACCCGTACCCTTGCCACCCATATGTATCTGCTTTCCAACGAGGGCCTGCATATCAATGAAACCTACGGCACTGCCGTGGTGCTGTTGATCCTGGTGCTGCTCATCAACAGCCTGTCCAGCTTTATTGCCGGCCGCCTTGCCAAAAAGTAATGCCGAAAGGAACTGCATGATGAATAAATTCGAAGTTAAAAACATGGACCTGTATTACGGCAGCTTCCATGCACTGAAAAATATCAATATTGCCATCCCCGAAAAAGAGATCACGGCGTTCATCGGTCCTTCCGGCTGCGGCAAGTCTACTTTCCTGAAGAGCCTGAACCGCATGAACGACCTGGTGGAAGGCTGCCGCATTTCCGGCGATATCCTGCTGGACGGTGTGGATATCTATAAGGATAAGATGGATGTCAATGTGCTGCGCAAGCGGGTTGGCATGGTGTTCCAGAAGCCCAACCCCTTCCCGATGAGCATTTACGATAACATCGCCTACGGTCCCCGCACCCACGGTGTGCGCAGTAAGGCGCAGCTGGATGAAATTGTGGAAAAAAGCCTGCGCGGCGCTGCCATCTGGGACGAAGTGAAGGACCGCCTGAACAAAAGCGCGCTGGGCATGTCCGGCGGCCAGCAGCAGCGTTTGTGCATTGCCCGCGCCCTGGCGGTGGAGCCGGAAGTTCTGCTGATGGACGAACCGACCTCTGCCCTGGACCCCATCTCCACCTCCAAGGTGGAAGAGCTGGCTCTGGAATTAAAGGACCGCTACACCATCGTAATCGTGACCCATAACATGCAGCAGGCCGCCCGTATTTCAGATAAGACGGCGTTCTTCCTGCTGGGTGAGCTGGTGGAAATGGGCGATACGGAACGCCTGTTCTCCACCCCTGTGGACAAGCGCACGGAAGATTATATTTCCGGCCGTTTTGGTTGATCGGAGGAGCAATACCATGCCTAGTGTGCGTAAATCTTATGATGAAGAGCTTTTGCAGCTGGATACCTTGCTGGCCCGCATGGGTCACGAAGCCGGTGCCGCCATTGAAAGCGCACTGACTGCCCTGCGCAATGATGATATTGAACTGGCCCGCAGCGTGGTTGCGCGGGACAGCCAGATCGACGCAAGCGAACACGAGATTGAACACCGCTGCCTGCAGCTGCTGCTGCGCCAGCAGCCGGTGGCTTCGGATCTGCGCAAGGTCAGTACAGCCCTGAAAATGGTAACGGATGTGGAGCGCATCGGCGACCAGGCCAGCGATATTGCGGAGCTGGTGCTGCACCTGCACGCCAAATCCACCGATGCCGTGGGCGTGCTGGAAGATATCCTGAAAATGGGCGATGATGTGCTGAAGATGGTCAAACGCTCCATTGCCGCCTATGTGCAGGTGGACCTTGCCGCCGCCGCGGAAGTGATCGCCCATGATGATGTCATCGACGCCGCGTTCAGGCGCATCAGCAGCGAAATTGCCCAGTACATTGCCGCCCACCCCACCGAAGCAGAGACCGCGCTGGATCTGTTTATGGTGACCAAATATCTGGAACGCCTTGGTGACCACGCCGTGAACGTGGCCGAATGGGTCGAATTCTTAAAGACCGGCGTTCACAAATCCCGCAAGATCGTGTGATCTTGCCCGGCGGCGTGTGAGGCCGCTCCAAGGTGAACCTGAAGCCAACGGCTTGGATTTTGAATTTTCAGGTACACCCAATAACATTGCCATTCTCTTTTTTATGTTTTCCTATACCGCACCAAAGGGCCAGCACTGCACGCTGGCCCTTTGGTGTTTTTATGTGTAGACTGCTGGGAATGAAACCTGGCAGAAAAGTGGAAGAAGCCATGCAGAGTGTGTTATACTGGAAAGGACAAATCGAAAACGGCTGCACAATATGAGCACTGCGATGAGATTTTGAAAGAAAAGACCGCACACTTCGGCATCCATGTTACCCGCGAAGACATCATCCACAGCTTTGACAATGCTAAGGCAACACCGCACAATTCCCGCCTTGCGGCTTAAGCACCGCTCCGGCGGCTGCGGCACGGCATCTGCGTTGCCAAAATGCTCGATAAGACATCCAGTATTATCTGCGCTTTTGGCTTAGCATCTGCCGCACCTCGCTCGCCGTATCGACACTTAGAATTATGCGGTATTGCCCTATTTTATAACCCAAAAGCCCAAAGCGGCACGGTTCACTTAACCGGCAGCTTTGGGCTTTTGCTGTTTTATCAGAGAAAAAATTACGCGCTTACATCTTCAAACTGGCTGTTGTACAAATCGGCGTAGAACCCGCCAGCGGCCAACAGGTCGTCGTGGGTGCCCTGCTCCACAATGTCACCATCCCGCATGACTAAAATCAGGTCGGCGTCCTTGATGGTGGAAAGCCGGTGGGCAATCACAAAGCTGGTGCGGCCGCGCATCAGGTTGTCCATGGCGGTCTGGATGCGCTGTTCGGTGCGGGTGTCCACACTGCTGGTGGCTTCGTCCAAAATCAAAATTTTGTTGTCCGCCAGAATGGCGCGGGCAATCGTCAGCAGCTGTTTCTGGCCCTGGCTCACGTTGGAAGCATCCTCGTTCAACTCCATCTGGTAGCCGCCGGGCAGCGTGCGGATAAAGTGGTCGGCACAGGCGGCCTTGGCGGCGGCGATGACTTCCTCATCGGTGGCATCCAGGCGGCCATAGCGGATGTTTTCCATAATGGTGCCCTGGAACAGCCAGGTATCCTGCAATACCATGCCAAAGCCTTCGCGCAGGGCGCTGCGGTCAAAGTCCTTTACGTTGTGGCCGTCCAGCGTAATGGCGCCGGAGTTGACATCGTAAAAGCGCATCAGCAGCTTGACCATGGTGGTTTTGCCTGCGCCGGTGGGGCCGACAATGGCAACTTTCTGGCCGGGTTTTACATCGCAGCTGAAATCCCGGATAACAGTCTTTTCCGGCGTGTAGCCAAACTTGACATGGTCAAAGGTGACCTGGCCGTCAATGCAGGCGGGGTCTGCCCGGCGGGCGGGGTCAGCGTTCTGTTCTTCTTCCGGCTCACCCAAAAATTCAAACACGCGCTCCGAAGCCGCCGCCATACTTTGCAGCATGTTGCTGACCTGGGCCAGCTGCTGGATGGGCTGGGTGAAGTTGCGCACATACTGGATGAACGCCTGGATGTCACCAATGGTGATGATGCCGCGCGCGGCAAAAATGCTGCCGGAAACGGCCACTGCTACATAGCCCAGGTTGCCCACAAAGGTCATGATGGGCTGCATCAGGCCGGAAAGGAACTGGCTTTTCCAGGCGGATTCAAACAGGCGGTTGTTGGCTTCGTCAAAATCATTCAGAACGGCATCTTCGCGGTTGAACGCTTTGACCACATTGTGGCCGGAATATACTTCCTCCACCTGGCCGTTCACGGAGCCCAGAACTTTTTGCTGGGCGCGGAAATATTTCTGGCTGAACCTGACCACCAACAGCACCAGCGCCATCGAGACCGGCAGGATCAAAATGGCAATCAGCGTCATCGTGGGGCTGATGGTCAGCATCATGATGAGCACGCCGATCATGGTGGTAATGCTGGTGATCAGCTGGGTAATGCTCTGGTTCAGGCTCTGGCCCAGGGTGTCCACATCGTTGGTAATGCGGGAAAGTACCTCGCCCACGGTGCGCTTTTCAAAATAGGCAAGGGGCAGGCGGTTGATCTTTTCGCTGATCTGGCGGCGGAAGTCATAACACATCTTCTGCGAAAGCCCGCTCATGATCCAGCTCTGGCAGAAACTGAACGCAGCGGAAACCAGATACATGACCAGCAGGATCAGCAGGATTTTGCCGATATAGCCAAAGTCAATGCTGCCGGTGCCCCGCAGCTTGGCCCCCCAGCCGGTGGCCAGGGCAGTGGTGGCTTTGGCCAGCACCTTGGGGCCTGCAATATTAAAAATCGTGGAAAGAACGGCAAAAACAATCACGGCAATCAGGCGGAACTTGTAGTGCCCCAGCTCTGCCAGCAGGCTGCGCATGGTGCCCTTAAAGTCTTTTGCCTTTTGGGTCGTCATTCGTCCGGGATGCGGCATCAGGCTTCCCCTCCTTTCAGGTCCAGCTCTTTGTTGCTCAGCTGGCTGCGGGCAATTTCCTGGTAAGCCGGGCAGCTTTCCATCAGCTGGGCGTGGGTGCCCTTGCCCACAATGCGGCCATCTTCCAGAACCAAAATCTGGTTGGCGTGCAGCACAGTGGAAATGCGCTGTGCCACAATAATCACGGTGGCGTCGCCGGTTTCGGCTTTCAGTGCGCGGCGCAGGGCAACATCAGTCTTGTAGTCCAGCGCGGAGAAGCTGTCATCAAACAGGTAGATCTTCGGGTGTTTGGCAATGGCGCGGGCGATGGAAAGCCGCTGCTTCTGCCCGCCGGAAACGTTGGTGCCGCCCTGGGCAATGGGGCTTTCGTACCCCTCCGGCTTGGCGGAGATGAACTCTTCCGCCTGGGCAATGCGGGCGGCGGTGCGCACATCGGCATCGGTGATATTCTCGCCGCCGAATTTCAGGTTGGAATCAATCGTGCCGCTGAACAGTACGCCCTTTTGCGGCACATAACCCAAAAGGCCGCGCAGGGTGCTCTGTGGCATCTGGCGCACATCCACGCCGTCTACCGTCACGCTGCCGCCGGTCACATCATAAAAACGGGTGATCAAATGCAGCAAACTGGTTTTGCCGCAGCCGGTGGAGCCGATAATGGCCGTGGTCTGGCCGGGTTTGGCGACAAAATCAATATCGTGCAGGGCGTCCTCGCTGGAGCCGGGGTAGGTAAAGTTGACATGATGGAATGCGACTTCGCCGTTCCAGTGGTGCTGATTGAGGTCAGCGGGGATGGCTTCCGGCACCGGGTCATGGATGGCCGGCTCGGTGGTCAGCACTTCGTCAATGCGGTCCGCGGCAACGCCGGCACGGGGCAGCATCACGGCAACCATCGTCAGCATCAGGAAGGACATCACGATCTGCATCGTGTAGGTGATAAAGGCGATCATGCTGCCCACCTGCATGGTGCCGGCATCAATCTGTTTGCCGCCGAACCAGACGATCAGCAGGGAAGTGCCGTTCATAATCAGGGTCATAAAGGGCATCATGGCGGCCATTACCCGGTTGGTGAACAGCTGGGTGCGCATCAGGTCGGTGTTGGCGGCGTCAAAGCGTGCTTCCTCGTGCTGTTCGCGGCTGAATGCGCGGATGGGCATAATGCCGGTCAAAATCTCGCGGGATACCAGGTTCAGCCGGTCCACCAGCTTTTGCATGATCCTGAACTTGGGCATGGCAAACTGCATCAATACCGTAATCAGCGCCAGCAGCAAAGCGACGGCCAGCACAATGATCCAGGTCAGGCTGGAACCCGCCTGCGCCACATGGATGATGCCGCCAATGCCAAGGATGGGGGCATACGCCACCATGCGCAGCAAAATTACGCAGGTCATCTGGATCTGCTGTACATCGTTGGTGGTGCGGGTGATGAGGGATGCGGTGGAAAACTTGTCCGTTTCAGAGGCAGAAAAGCTGACCACCCGGCGGAACACACCGCGGCGCAGATCCCGCGCAATGGCAGCCGCCACGCGGGAAGCAAGCAGCCCCACCAGAACCGCGGCGGCAACCATCAACAGGGTCAGCCCCAGCATCCGGCCGCCGGTCTGCATCAGGTAGTTCATCTGTACCGCATCGCTGATGCCAAGGGCCTGATATTCCAGCCCCACCAGCAGCACTGCCTGGGCTGAAAGCCCGCTCAGCTCACTTTCGCCGGCCTGACCCATGGCTGCGGCCAGCTGGGCCTGTACGGCATCCCGGCTGAAACCGGGCATCTGGCTCATGGCGGCGAACTGGGCGCACACGGTGTCCAGTTCGTCGGCGGTGGGGGCGACCGTTTCAGCTTCAGCATCGGTATCGGTGCTGTCCGCAGAAGCCGCCTGCATGTCGGCCAGGCTCGTCATGCCCATCGCGGACTGCCCGGCGGGGGCGTTGGCCGTCTGGGCAGCGGCCATATACAGCACGATGTCCGGGGTGGTCACGGCCTCTTCCAGTGCGGTGCGCTCGTCCTCGGTCAGGTCGGAGCGCAGCTGCAATACGCCATCGTCCTGCAGGTAGTACTGGTAGGCGTTTTGCAGCTTCTGCGCATCCTCCTCGCTCATCAGCAGGCTCAGCGCGTCCAGCGTACTCTGGCGCACCGTCTGGGGCAGGGGGCTTTCAATGCCGCCCTGCTGGATGCCGGTGTCCACGATCTTGCTGGTGTAGTCCGGCAGGGCAAGGTCGCAGTACGCCTGCACGAACAGCAGTGCGAACACCACAAGGCAGACTGCCCAGTGCCGGGCCAGCTGCTTAAAGATCTTTGTCATGGTTCGTTTCTCCCTTCGGGTCAATGTTGCGCGCGGCATTTTCCGCAAGAATGGCATCCATCAGCGCGCCGCGCAGCGCGTTCAGCTGGGCCGCCTGTTCGGGCTCCAGCCGGGCCATTACACAGGTAAAGTAGTCGCTCAGGGCGTCCTCGCACTGTTGGCAGGCTTCGTAGCCCTTGGGCGTGATGCGCACCAGCGTTTTACGGCGGTCCTCCGGTGCGGGTTCCCGGGCAATGAGTCCGTCGGCCTCCAGCTGACGCAGCCCGCGGCTGATGGCCGGCAGCGGCTGGTGCACCTCGTGGGCCAGGTCGGACACCGAGATGGCACCATCCTGCCCGCGGCTGCGGATGGCATGAAGCAGTGCTTCCAGCCAGGCAAAGTGGCATTTTGGTGTGTCGGCCAGAGCAGCTTTCATACCCGCCTTGGCAGCTTTGCTCAGCCGCCCGATATAGTGGCACACGCCGTGAAAACTCAGAGCTTCTTCGGTTTCAGCAGGCACGTTATCCCTCCTTGTTGCAAAATTACTTAACATGTGTTAAATATTAACGCTTGATAATAGTATACCTGCCGTGCCCGGATTGCAAGCGGATTTTGAAATATTAAACAAAAATTCACAAAATAATTTGGCAACCCTCTCAGTCATTGCTTACGCAATGCCAGCTCCCCCTTTGGGGGAGCTGGCGCGTCAGCGCCTGAGAGG
>OGJK01002444.1_pt1 | contig 14395 bp, 12 predicted proteins | sample 1571961 | NCBI WGS metagenome assembly OGJK01 (sample SAMEA2582120, study PRJEB24529) | metagenome | biome: Human gut stool | place: China | collected 2011 | reverse complement strand
GATGCGTGATCTGATCCTTCAACTCAGCAAAAGTTCGATTTATTCAACAAAGCCCCGAGGCACTACTCACAGCTCATTAATGATTAACTTCCCGTATTGCATCTTGGCGCGATGAACCCCAGAGGTAGGAAAAAATTTTTTTATGGAAAACTGTTTACTCGATATTATTTTTCATTTAATTCAGTTAGATACAAGGTGAAGAGTCCGTGAACAGTGAACACTTTACTGTTCAATCTCGGGAGTTAAAGGTAAAAAAAGACCGGCTGATGCCGGTCCGAGTAGGTTATATTGCTGTTCTTTCGTTGCACCGGGGCAGCCAGTCTGCGTTGCTTTCATCTCTGAGTGCGAGATTAGTCTGCATCCTCTGATTCGTTCGCCGCTTGCCGTAATTCAGGCCGTACTCTTTTCAGCATCGATGACAGTCCTTTGCCGAACATGGTGAGACTGAGCGTATTCTTGTAGCCGTGCGCCTCCATATAGACCAGATAGGCGTGGTACAGATACAGGCGCGGCTGTCGCGGGACAATATTCGCATTCCCCATATACATCCCGTCAGGTTCGGGCAGCTCCTCAAGGTAGCCGCAAAAATCAAACGTCGGATCGGCATCGCGCTTGATGCTCAGTGCCTCGTCTGAGTTCTGCTGTGACTGGAGCAGCGTGCGGGCGGTCATCGGGTCACGGAAGCGCTGCATCAGCTGGCGCACAATCACGGCCAGCTCGCGTGCGATTTTGTCCCTGAGCTGCGGATCGCGTTCCTCCGGGGCGATTTGCTCCGGGAAGTGGATTATCACCCGGCGACGGGATACGCCTCCGCTGCGGTTGGTGAAGCGCATCGGGTTATTGTTCACGGCCAGAATTACCGCCGGGATATAGGCCGAATAGGCGTCGCGGTATTTCGGGTCAACCGACACAGCATCACCGCCGGTGATGGCTTTGAGCCCCGCGCCGTCCCCGCTCCATTTATCCTGGTCAGGCAGGCGTATCAGTGGGAAGCCAATCAGCGCCGCGCGTTCGCGTGGTGACTCCAGCGTCTCGATGGTCGCAGACGTGGCGTTGTCTTCCCCGGCGAGCAGGGTCGCAATTTCAGCCAGAATACTTTTTCCGCTCCCGCCGGTTCCGGTCACATCAAGAAAGAGCTGCCAGTCGTAGCGGTTCGCCAGTACCATAAACAGCGCGGCGAGTATTACATCACGCTTGTCAGCGTTGCCGCTGGTCCCACGGTCGAGCCAGCGCCAGAAGTTTGGCGCGTGGGTTTCCAGCGTTTCGCCCTCCACCGGAGGGGTAAAGTCCACGTCGCACAGCGTACGCAGCCAGTGTGATTTGCTGTGTGGGCTGAATACGCCGGTGAGGGTATCGAGTACGCCATTGCGAAAACCAATCATACGGCGCGCGGGCGGCCTGCTGGGAAATAATCAGTTTCAGGGTCTCCACCACTGAGGCAATTTTCCCTGACGAGAACGGGGCACGCAGTCGCCGGAACAACCCGGCCATGTCGCGGGCAAAATCCGATGGCGGAATAATTTTCCATATCCCGGCCTCATAGCGGGACAGGAGCTGGCCGTTCGCGTCCACGGCCAGCGCTTCGTCGTAATGTTCATGCACCCGCATTGCCTTTTCGCTGGTGCTCATGGCGGTAAATTCCGCCTCACTCATGGTAGTGAAAGGACTGTCAGGCGGAGGCCGTATGGCGTCATAAATCGCTTTCCGCGTGGCCTCTTCGCCGTGCTGCATAAACGCATCATTCCAGTCGCCGAACAGACAGAGCAACAACGCCCTCACAGGCGTCTGCGGCCGCAGCGGCTTTACTCCGGCCGTTTCCGTTAAGGTCGCGGTCGGCTGCAAGCACAATCTGACATGCCGGGTGCTTTTGTCGGGCAAGGCTCGCAAGAGAAAGGAGGCTCACTGAGGACAGCGCCACTATGACGGTTTCGCCGGTCAGGTGATGCACGGTGAGCGCGGTCGCATAGCCCTCCGCAATCCACAGACGTTTTCCGGTCTGCTTTTGCCCTTCGATGGTGTGACATGCCCCTTTAACCTGACCTGCTTTCAGGGTGCGTTTAGACTGTCAGCATTGATAAGCTAAAGATTAACCAGTGCGCCGGTATCGTCATACAGCGGGACAACCACATCACCGGCGCGGAACATCACGCCGCCGCTTTGCGGTCGGCCTCGGTTTCGGCCTCTACGGCCGCAATAATCTCCGGGGCAACCGGCGGCAGGTTGCCGGTTACGGCGTTCACCTTCCCGGCAGCTTCTGACGGGGTCACGCCAAACACTTTCTCTACCAGCTTAAGCCCGTCACCTGCGCCACACTGATTGCAGAACCACCTCCCGCGCCCCTCTTTATCGTCAAAGCTAAAACTGTCAGAGCCGCCGCATACCGGACAAGCCTGATGCCGGTTTTTAATGACCTTCACGCCCAGCGCCGGGAGTATGTGCGGCCAGTGGCCTCGAGCCTGTTTTACGGTTTCCGTTATGTTCATTTTCATCGTTGTTTTCTCCCTCAGTGCAGTACTGGTGCGGTGATATGGCGGGCGCAGAGTTCATCCATCACTGCGAGCCCGAGAAAGGACAGCGACGGTGCGGCTTTCAGTGGTCCGGCTTCCATTAAATCTTCTAGTAACGCACAGGCAATCTGACGGCCTTGATATAAAAAAATGGGAGATTAATCAGGCCGCCGGTCGCTATATCCGTTCACATGAGGAAGTACAGTGCATCAGCATTCGTAACCGGCTTCATGATTTTATGCAGCAGAACGGCGCAGAGTTGGCCGCCGCACTGGCACCAGAACTGATGGGGGTTAAGAACCAGCCCGCGATGATAAAAAACCGCGCACTTAACCGTTCAATGGCATATCTACGTGAAGCCCTTTCCGTCTGGCTGGCCGCAGGAAATGACATTGGTTATTCAGCACCGGATAACGACATTTTAACGGCCATCGGATACAGGCCTGATGCGCCTTCGAGGGATGATAATCGTGAAAGATTTACCCCTGCACAGAACACGATTTACACCCGCCGACGCGCCGAGCTGGCCGCGCAGTAGGCCGTAAAAAATTACCTGTAAATCCCGTCATTTTTCCCGAATTAAGCCATGTATCCAAAAGGTGCATGGTTTTGCATGTGTTTTCCCGCCCCTGTACTCCCGACCAGCGCCAGTTGCGGTGCGAACTGAGCCCACCTTTGCCCTGCATTAAAAGTACCCCCTTAAGCGGGCAGGCGTGGCGGGGAGAGCATTGCGCGCTAACATTAAAAGCATTATTAGAAATTGATGATCTTACAATCACAAATGATGTAGGCTTATGACGCTTGGTATACATATAAATTAAGCTGGTTCGAAATCAAAGCATAACGTTGAGGGATTAGAACATGCGTAATAAAGAATACCCCCACGGTTTGGTCATAGCCGTTCATCCATATCCGAGATATATAAATAGTGATTGGATTCTGCATGAGTACATCAGCGAATATAAGGAGCCCTTTAAATGGAAAAGAAGGAAAGAGATACTTGAACAGTTTGATTATGGATTGGTGTTTAATACTTATGAAGAAGCATTGAATGCTGCCGAGGTAATAAATAATTTCATAAAGGAAAAAGTTAGTGAGCTTGAAATTAGTCAAGAGGTCAAAGATTCGTATTTTTTAAAGGCAGAAAAAGCAATAATTTCTAGGCAAAGGCTTCAAAATGAAGAATATTTAATGCTTTCTGAAGCTTTAAATATTACTTCGTCACTGTCAAGGCCCAAAGAAGATGAAGTGATTTTAAAATTAAATGCTTATCAACGCGCTAGTATATCTATCAAAGATGAACTGCTACAAGAGATTAATATTAACCCGCTGATTGAAATTGCTCATTTGAAAGAAAATAGAATGGTTATTGGAAAACATGCAAACGGAGATTGGGGTAGGTATCTCTATTACAATGACCTGACCACTAAAGTTGCATTTAGAGAGAAGATATCAAGAGCGTTTGGATTTTCAGGTCGAGATCACTGGGGCAGAGTAAAGTCAGAAATTAGAATACGGTTATTACCACGTGCAAATGAACTATTACAGCTTTCCAGTGTAAAAAGGATGCTTGCAGATGCTCATGCAAAGGGTCATAAGGTATTAATGGCGGGTGGGTATGTATTTTGGTATGAAGAAACTGGCGATGTTGGATGGATTGTTAAAGCGACTAATAGTAGTGATTCACTTAAAAGCGGTGAAAGTATCTGGCACGAAGGAACTATTATATCGAAAAATCATGGGAGAATCGTTGTTTTCCCATATATAAAAGTGAATGGTGAAAAAGTCCAAGGGCATACGAAAAATGCTCCTCATGACGGAAAGGCTAAGCCACGACATCCAAGTGAATATGTTGAATTACCATTCCTTGTACTTGAAGACGATTTGATGGTTGGTCTTTTTGGTGAGCTTAAATATGAGTGAGGGTATTGAGGCCATATGTACTTGGCCTCAATAATTTTTTAAATGAATTAGAATCCTTCCAAAAGTTGATTTATTCCATTGCTGTCATCAAAGTTTATTTTGTCAAGTTCGGCAAGAGCTTTTCTATATTTTAATTGGGGTGTTTTATCAAAAGTCAAAATTCCTGAAATTAAGTTAAGATTTGTTTTTCCATCGCAGTTTAGGATGTTTTCAAAATTTACGTCAATCTTTACTTCATCATCATGTCTTATAGCACGACGAACCTCTAATGTAAGATTCGTATCATCACTTGTTAATCTATGATTACTATGGAAATATTCTGGATTTTTTACTTTTAGTATGCTTAATACATGAGAGATTATTGTTTCATTACGTGCAATTACTACCCATGCATTACCTATATCTGCAAATGTAGTGTTTAAGTAGCCATCTTTTGTATTAAGCTCTTTAAACTCCCTGAAGTCTCCATTTATTAGTTTGGAAAGGGTTTTGTTTTCTTCTCCCTTAGAGAAGATATAAATTAGTGAGCGACCTGGAAAGAGAAGTTCAACTTTAGAAATGACTTCTTTTGGGGTGCTTGTTATCGATCGTTGGCTGATTTTTTCATATAAGTGGACATAATCTTCTAAAAGGTTCTTTATAACACTCGAACGGAAGGTCGAGTAATCAATATCCGCACATAATTCAAAAAGGTTTTTATGTCTTATAGACTCATCGTTTTTATAAAGCGTTCTTAATATTCCTCGCTGTCTTTCTTTAGTGTCCCTACATATAAACATGGCTGCGAAATATTCCATAAGTGACTTATGTGACCAGCGAATTATTGCTCCTTCCTTGACAAATAAAGGTACGGTTTCGATAAGATCTTTTATGAATAATGATGCAGATATAGTCAACCCTGGTATTTTAGATGCAATTTCTTTAATGATTATTTGAAGATCATCTTTAGTGAACTCAATCCTTCCACCTTCCTTTAAACACCAAAATCCTAATCTTCGCAGAATCTGATGGAAGTCAGTTGAATCAAGCTTAGAATGTTTTTCCCTGACGTAACCAAGCTCTTTTGTTAGGTCATGAGATTCAAATAAAGCATCAAATACCTGGCTGTAAAACAATTCTTTCTTACGTGGAATTATTGGTTTGAATTTATATGCGCAAAATAATAAAGAAACATATAATGGAGTTGAAAGAAAATCATCTGCAAACTCACGCAAAGAGTTGACTACGGAGGATTTAATCCCTTGAGGTATTTCATCAATGCCATCGAATAAGTAAATAAAGGGAATTTCTTTAAGGCATGCATTGGAAATGTTTTTACCTAAACCTAGTTGATTCTTTACTTGTTCAGCAATGCTATAATCTTGTATGCGACGAAGCTCCAGATAAATTGGTATTTGATTCGTTTCTTCTATGCAATATAATGCAATTCGCTTCATTAAAGTTGACTTCCCCATACCTGCGGAGTCAGTTATTAATATATGGTTATAAGAATTTAAGATGTCAATCTTGTTATTAATTAAACACTCATAGTTTGATTGCTCGTTGTCATGGTATACAGAAATTGGTTCATATATTTTTTTTAGTTCGATGGGGGTGTTTTGGAAAGCTAATGTGTTTACTAAAGAACATTGTCCTCCGACACGAGAAAGGAATTTTTCCATGCTGTCATTTAGAAATCTCGCGGCTCTAACATCATCTAAATAATCTTTAACTCGTGATGGAATTATTGGGATTATTTTATTCTTGATGACTTCTTTAGCCCAAGGAAGTGATGCTGCGATCATTCCATCTAAAGTTACAGGTTGCATATTCAATCCTTATTTGTATTGTTGGTGGACAGCTTGCCCCCACCAATTCATTAATTCTATTCTCGCATCTAAATAGATTGAGCGGTTATAAGCTTTACGAACTTCATTCTTGTAAGTATGTGCTAGAGCAGCTTCTATCACATCTGCATTTAACCCAGCTTCATTCATTGCTGTACTTGCAATAGAACGTAAACCATGAGCAACTAATTTTCCACTATAACCAATACGTTTCAAAGCTGCATTCGCAGTCTGGCTATTCATTGGCATTTTGGGATCATTTCTACTCGGAAAAACGTATTCTCGGTGAGCACTGATTGGCTTCATGACTTCCAGAATCTCTATTGCCTGGGGGGATAACGGTACAATGTGCTCACGCTTAGCCTTCATCCGTTCGGCTGGAATAGTCCAGAGCTTTGCATCGAGATCGAGCTCAGCCCACCTAGCACCGGAAGCCTCAGAAGGACGAACTAGAGTCAGGAGTTGCCACTCAATGAGGCAGCGAGTCGGAACAGGCAAATTTGACATGACGAGAGAACGCATCAGCATAGGCAATTCTTCTGGGCGCAACGTAGGCATATTTTGTTTTTTTGGCTTCTCAAAGGCCATTCCAATGCCTGATGCTGGATTGGCATCAATAAGACCAGTATTTACGGCATAAATCATTATCTCGTTAACACGTTGCACCAACCGGCGCACCGTCTCCAGCGCCCCACGAGCTTTGATCGGTTCAAGGGCTTCAACCAGTGTTCGGGCTTTGATTTGCTGGACAGGGATCTCCCCGATGGTGGGGAATACGTCTTTTTCCAGTGAACGCCATATATCTTTAGCGTAATCATGGGTAACGCTTTTGCTTTTGAGCTGGAACCAGTTAGCGGCGACCGTCGAAAAAAATACTGTCCAGAGCGATTCGCTGCTGTTCCTCTGCAACTTCAGCTTGAATTTGCGGGTCGATTCCGTTGGCTAATAGGGTTAGGTAATCTGCTCTTAACCCTCGGGCATCAGCAAGAGAAAGGGCAGGAAACGCCCATCGCCATCATGCAGCGTTAGATCCTTCTCTAACGCTTTCGCGCGCAGAACTTCGGTGTTGGTCAGGGGGCGTGTTGTCCGTGCCACTGTGGCCGCTTCTTCATGAATTGGTATACGCTTTTGGGTATACATCCTACCGTATACCTAAACGTATACCAATAATCACCGGATTTTGATGGATGTTCTCGGACAACAACAGACACAAAAAAGCCCGCAGGGCTTGCGCCGTGCGGGCTTTCAGGACTTCATCGGATGACTCTGGTAATCACCGATGGAGAATTTGGCTGGCGTCCTTGTAATTGGTGGGGGAGGTGGTTGAGTTTGTTAGGGATTTTGATTTTTTGCGGGGAAGGGAAGGCGCAAAAAGGGTGGCGATGGTGTTGATATGGAAGGGGTTTTTGTAATATCTTGATTTGCAAGTTGATTGTTTAAGGCTGGGTTTTGCGTGTTGGTTGAGGCTTTGGTGGACGTTATAGCTTGTTGTTCGTTTCCTGAAGTGAGCGTTTCTGTCGGATAATTCACTCTCTTGAATTTTCCAGACTGTAGACCATGCTCATCTAATACATGTGAAAAACAATAACGTCATCAATCGCAGAAGGAGATACGGGTACCCAAAGGCAGTATGAAAAGGGGTCGGCCTCATGTCGTCTATCTTTCCCGTCAGGCTTGCGATCTGCTGGTGGCGCTGAAAATGTGTGCTGGAGGACGTCCTTACTTACTTGCCGGGCGCTACAGTATCAACAAACCGCTGTCTAATGCAGCTCTCAACGGTGTTATCACCACGACAGTAAAAGTTGCACAGTCGCAGGGGAAGTCGCTGGAGCATTTTACCGTCCATGACATGCGACGAACTGCCAGCGCTTTATTACATGAGGCTGGGTATCCATCAGACTGGATAGAGAAATGCCTCGCGCATGAGCAAAATGGGGTGAGGGCAATTTACAACAATGCGAAATACGCGCAGCAGCGTGCTTACATGTTGCTGCAGTGGGCGGATATGGTTGATAGATGGATCGCTGGGACGCTGGTGAGGCTTATACCGTTTTCTCCAACCAACTACGAAAAGTGGGTGTTAGGCGAAGCCAGTGATTTAAATTGCAGTAATTAATACCATAATTCAGTCGTATCCACATTGATATCTAGAAATTGGCTGGATTCACCATATTTTTAATCTAAGGCCATAGGGATATGGTCTGCATGAAATGCTGTATATAAAACCAGTGTTTTTATATATAGGTTTTTAAATGGGGTATAATGTGATAAGTTGGATACAATGGATAATTTAACTTAGATATCAAAAGATTGCGTATTAGATTAATGCACGATTGGGTGATAACTTTTTAAAGTATATCTTTAAGGTATTCCGAATATGCTTGAATGTCATTTCTATGCGCTACCTGCTGGCCAAGGGGATTGTTTAGTAATTCAATTCCAGGGAGACGATGGTGGATATCACAATATTCTCATTGATGGTGGGAATAGAAATCAATTAGAATTTAACATACAGAAAAGAATGTTAATTTCGATAATTGATAATGGTAATAAAGGAATCTTTGATCTTGTAATTGTAACGCATAGTGATGATGATCACATTTCAGGTATTCTTAAAATTATGGGAGACAGCGATTTAGAGCCACTTGTAAAAGAGTTATGGTTTAATTCTGAAAAAACAATAAATTCTTTTTTTAATACTAAATGTAAAAATACACAAAAATATAACCTTGAAGGGAAAATCATCGGTAGTAATAAGTCATCAAGGGCGCAGGATAATAATTTATACACTCTTTTAGATAAAGGTAATAAGTGGAATAAAAGGATTATATTGTCAGGGATGTCAGAAAAAATAGCTAATTTGACTATTAATATATTATCACCTACTAAAGATAAATTATCTGCTCTTAATAAATATTGGCCTAAACAAAAGTTAGGCCCAGTTAAATCCAGTGGAGAATATAGATATGATTATAAGACTTCATTGCGAGAGTTTTATGAGAAAATTGATAATTTTACAGAGGACGATAGTGTTGTCAATGGAGCTAGTATAGCATTAAGTATTGAATGGAAAGAAAGACGATTCCTGCTTCTTTCCGATGCTCATCCTACTATTGTCGCAGCAAGTATAAAAGATTTATACGGCGTAGAGAAAACAACATTTGATATAGTCAAAATGTCCCATCATGGGAGTGCGAAAAATATCAATAACGATTTGCTCTCTTTGATCAGTTGTCGTGACTTTGTAGTTTCAGCTGACGCAAATAAACGGCATTTTCATCCGAATAAAGAAGCGTTAAGTCGTGTGTTATTTAGTAATGGTATAGAAAACACTATATTTCATTTTACTTACGACAAGGAAGAGTTAAGAAATATATTTTTATCGGAGCCAGATGTTATGGTGAGGTTTCCATGCAACAAAAATGATGGAGTTCATCTCTCTTATGAGTATTGATATAGCAGATAAGCTGGGAGTAAAAATAAGCTATAACAATAAAAATAGTAGTGGTTTTATTTGCCATGGTGATGATTATTCTTATGTATTAACAGCAAAGCATTCAATATGTAAATCCAGTCCTAACGATTGTAAATTTAAACATAAGAAATGTGATACCTGTGTTTTTAGTGGTGTGGCAAAAACTAAAGTAAGCATTTGCAAACCTGATACTGATACTTTTCCCCTATGCAAAGTAAAGGATGTTTTACTTTCTCCAAAGAAAGATGTTGCTATTTTGGTCTTAAATAAAAAATCCCATATTGATTTAAAAACAAAAGAATTACCAAGTACAAAAATCATTAATACTGCTAATTATAATTCATCACATAAATTTGTTTCTTGCGGTTATCCTGCAATTAATGAACATCAATCTGTTCAACCTTTGCACTATAATAATTTTAGTTTATTTAGAAATGAAAAAATTTGCCTTCAAATTATTAATGATACATTGACTGCATTAGAAGATCCTAAAAATGGTCTTTCAGGAAACTCTGGTGCAGGGATCATTTTAAATTCATCTAGTTGTGTGGGATTACTAGGGCTTTATACCGATACTGGTGATTATGGTATTTGTTATGGTGATATAGTCGATTTTTCTATAAATGAACTTCTTACATCTTCTGGATACGTCCCTTTAGAAATGGAAGAGGATCTGTCTAATAATTTTAAAGCACTAATTCAGTCTGATTTTATGGAGTGCTTTGTTCGAATGGAATGTGATTTAAATTTAGACAAAAATCGGATTGTTAACCTTTATAGGCTCTGTTTAGATGGTAAAAAATATAACTATGTTAAGATTGGTGAGCGGTTAATTGATTGTATTCCATCATTTTCTCTTTCCCGTAAGCAATTAATGAGGTGTCGCGAGAGAAATGCATTTGGAAAAGCTACGCTATCCGCGATACGTAATTTTTTGAAAATAGAAAGGAAGACTAAGATATCCGAAATGTTATTACAAGGATTTCTTGAATCGTACCTGCATGCGCCTAAACTTTATTCATTTGATGAAATAAATAATGCAGGTTTTCATGGCGCCCATGTTAAATTCAATAAGAATAGGAATGTTGAGTTAATCCATTCGGCTGCATTTATATCTAATTCGTTATCGGATGGCGTTTCATATGCGATAGATGTTATTCTTAAAGCATTTCCTGAGTTAAGATCGTTGGATGGTTTGCTTGGTAATACATTTTTAGAAACAAACTTTACTGAAGATGAGTGCCAAATCCTAGCCAGTCTTCTTATCCCGGGAGAGTCTTCGTACTCGCAGGGTTATGAAGACAGATTGGCTATATTTATTGGCTATAACCATAAGATTGAAGAGTCACTCATATATGAGAATGCATCTAGGTTTCCGTCTTTGCTTGAACAAAAAATTATTCTCAATGTTCAGCAGGCACTAGAATATCGGAAAGAGGAAATCAATAAGTTATCAATAGTTAATGCAACTATTGATTGTTTTTTTGTTCCGTTCGATGATGTGAATAAATTTAATGACGAGTTCATTGAGAGTCTGAAAAATGAAGAAGATTGATTCTTTCATTATAGAAAAAATATTTAACAGCGCATATTTTAAAAAGCTTTATAAAAAAATAATAAAAGCATATTCTGCGTTGACTATAGAATCTGAGAACCATTTCAATATTTCCAATACAGAATTGAGAGACATATTTAGATTTATTGATTTGTTGGCGAACTCATCTAATCAAAATGCTAGGATGTGTGCATATCACTGGATTAGTTTGCTTGAACCATTTTCTGATAAATGGGGGAAATTCTCACTTATCTCTTCTTTAGTCTACTCTAAACTTGGTTTATACGCATTAGATTTTAATGATCATGCTCTTCCATTTTCGCAGCGACTTGAGAATGAAGCGAAGAAATCTGCCCAAACATTTAGTAATACATATATATTCACCGATGCACAGTTTGATATTTATACGGATATGCTGAAATCACCTTACTATAGTTTTTCAGGTCCAACGTCATTGGGGAAATCATTTATTCTAAAACGCTATATTGAAGAGATTATTCAAAATTCTACATCAAACATTGTCATCTTAGTCCCAACAAGAGCATTGATAAGCCAGTTTTCTTTGGAGATTAAAAATGAATTACATGAACTTATTGAAAATTTCAATTATAAAATAGTGACTCACGGATCATTAGCAAGTAAATCAGATGCCGTAATCATTAAGCATATTTTTATATTGACGCCGGAACGATTGCTTAATTTGTTCTCGCAAGGCAAGGTTGTTAGTATAGATTATTTGTTTGTAGATGAAGCACATAAATTATCAAATAATGATGACTCGGATGTGCGGAGCCTTACAGAGTATAATGCTATCGATAGTGCATTATTCAACAATCCAAATATGAAAATTGTTTTTTCTTCCCCAAATATTGAAAATCCTGAGGTTTTTTTAAATCTTTTTGGGCGTGAAAAAATTTATGCAAGTAGGATTATTGAATCACCAGTGTCACAAAATCTTTATCTTATTGATTTTCATAAAAAAGAAATTAAATATTTTTCTAATTCAGAATGCATCGATATTGAAAGTGGTTCTTTATATACACTCAATAAAAAAAGTGATTTCATTTATAATATAGGGAGCCGACATGGATCAAATATGATATATTGCTCTAGTCGGGCTAAAGCTGTTGATTCTGCACTTGAATTTTATCAAATAAGGCTCTCGGAAAATATTGTTTTATCTCCTTTGTTGATTGATTCCATAAAAAAGATAAGTAATTATATTCATCCTGAGTATTATTTAGCTATGTTTCTAATGAAGCGAATTGCTTATCATCATGGACAATTACCACAAGCAATAAGAAATATAGTTGAAGAATTATTCCGAAAAGGAGATATTGATTTTATCTTTTGTACACCTACTTTGGTTGAAGGCGTTAATATGCCAACTCGGAATATATTTATCAATTGTGATGATAAAATTAGATTAATCGCTGATGCGAAAAAGAATCCTAATAAGACACTTGCCTTTTGGAATCTGGCTGGCCGGGCAGGTAGATATTGCAAGGAGTTATCTGGGAATATTTTTTGTTTACAGGATGAATCAAATCGATGGGATAATACTGATATTTTTTTAGAGAAAACAGCGCATTTAACTACAACTATAGATGCCCGGATAGAAAGTAAATCTGGGTTAAGAGAAATAGAGCGCTATCTTTCTGATACGGAGACTGATATTTATAAAAGGAACCAGGCGATAGAGTATCTCGCTAATATTATGGCTGTAGACACTATTAGATTTAAAAATAATCTAAAAGATAGCTTTGTCCTGCGGAAATTTTATGATATACATCGAGAAGAATTGTTATCTCTTGCTAAACTAAAAGCAAATGATATTTTAGATATTCCTATAGATATTATCAATTCCTATAAATCTCTTAATTTTAAAATACAACGAAAAGTATTTGATTACGTTAGCGTATCTCCTGTAAACAAAAAACTCCCATCGCTCGACTATGCAAATATTTTGTCGGTATTGGAGTTGTTTTATGATCTTTATAGATGGGGTGAAACAGAAACTAAATATGTAAAGTCCAAAGGACAATTGACTTATTTTGCTACTTTAATGAATCAGTGGACCAATGATTATTCAATAAACAGAATTATAAACGAAAATATTGATATAAAAAGAACCATTGTCATTGAACGTGGACAACAACCAATACCTTTTGACAAGAATGATATTAATCATGTTAATAAAGTGATCGATGACATTCTTTATAACATAGAAAGAATTTTATCGTTCTTTTTTGAAAAATACTTCAATCATTACTATAAATGTCTGGCTGCAATTTTAGGGGAGGACAATGCGGGACATAATTGGGCTACATTTCTTGAGTATGGTTCTAAGAATCCGTTATGTATTAGCTTACAAACATTAGGTATTTCAAGGCATGCTGCAAATATAATTGCCTCTTCCAAAGAACTCAGGAAATATTTAAAGTTCAATGAGGATTCATATGAGATAATTAGTGTTAACAAGCAAGGGTTGTTGAATTCTTTACAAAAAGATTCTGTTGAATATGGAGAGGTTAAAATATTTCTTTGAAGATTGAACTATTTATGAGGTTAATACATTGAGCGTATAGAAGTTTAACGATTATATACTTGCTCAATATATTTACCTCTACCATCTCCATGTCCTAGATCCGTTGAGGTTACCGCCAGCGCCTCTTTGTGGCTCAGACCCTGCTCTTGGTAATGCTGGATCGCGTCCTGCGCCCAGGCATAGCGCAGAGAGTGGGGAGAGTATTCGCCCGTCAGCCCGGCATCGCGGAGATGGTTGTGCCAGTAGTCCATCGCGGATTTCAGATCCGGTTTGTCGATCAGATGCCCGTCACGCTTCCCGGCAATGTTCAGCGCCTCTTTCACAGCCTGGCGAACGGCTTCCCGGTCAATCACCTACGCTATGCGCGGTCGTCCGCCTTTGGTGCCAAAGATCACCGACAGACGTTCAGCCCCTTTTTCCAGCTGTTTATCCCAGGTTTTCAGCGACTGGCAGCACTGTACCGCTTCCTGACCACGCAGACCCATCACCCGCGCCAGTTGCAGGCTGGCCGCGAGGCCTGGGGCGGTTTGTAAGTATCCCGCATAATCGTGCCATTCATAT
>OGJK01002434.1_pt1 | contig 14420 bp, 16 predicted proteins | sample 1571961 | NCBI WGS metagenome assembly OGJK01 (sample SAMEA2582120, study PRJEB24529) | metagenome | biome: Human gut stool | place: China | collected 2011 | reverse complement strand
ATATAGAGCCTTTTGCCACGGGGCTCAATGGTTAATTTGTTTACTGTTTTGTGACGAGGCACACGGGGGAGGAAATATTAACTTTACAGCGCAAGAAATTGTCCTTTATGACAATTAAAAACAAAACGTTACGCGAATTATTGATGGACTGTAAATGCCCAAAAAAGAGTGTGACAAATCGTGCCATCAATACGCCTTAAAGGTTCTATTCTCAGCCCTACCGCTTCGCTTTCAGCACACCGTCCATTTTTTCCCGCTTTAGAAGCGAATAAATACCAACAGTGTCCCGTTTAAGCGCGAGAGTCAAAATGTGAATGAACGGCAGATTAGCGCGACAGTCCCATGGCGGGGTTGCATCGCCAGGTCACTTCCCCTAAGCTGAAAAAAATACGTGATTCACACTACATGACTCGGGGTGCCCTTCCACGTGAAGGCTGAGAAATACCCGTATTACCTGATCTGGATAATGCCAGCGTAGTCTTGGCGATTATCCAAGATATAAATCAAAGACTTGCACGGTTTTTTCTCTTCATTTTGTTATGTTGTCACTCACAGAGACAAACAAAATGGCACACACACCGATCAATCACACCATCATCCGTAACGGGATCTACTACGTCAGCTTTCGCCTGTCGGGTCATAAATATTTCCGTCGGTCGTTAGAGACAGATAGCCACAGCCACGCGCAACTCTTGATGTCATTTGCATCTCCAGCCATTCCATTAGTCAAACGTGGAACCATTCACCCGGATCAGTTTGGTCAACGTCTTTCTGATTTCAGCAACCGCTTAAAGCAACAGAATGAACACTGGCTGGTTCAACAATTTCTCAGTGATGAACGGCGCAATCTTCAGCCGATAGTTGTTCAGGAATACCGGGAGACTGTTACACCTTCAGAAGATGAGGAAGAACAAACTGAAGCACAGTCAAAGGATGTGTTAACACTGGCTGGCGCTTGGAATATGTACAAAAAGGAGAAAGCCCAAAACTGGACGAAGGCAATTTCACAGGCCAATGAGCGCTTTATGGAAGTCATGTTCATTGTCCTCGGTGCATCAACAGACGTAACGACGATAACCAAGCAGGACATCAAGCAGGTGATGGAAGTTGTTGAAAACTTACCAAAGCGTGTTGTACAGCCTTATCGGTCGATGACGGTTCAGCAACTGATCGAGTGTGATGATGTGCCACCTGAAGATTTGGTTGGCGCTGAGTCTATCCACAAGCATTTGAAGATTTACAAATCGCTGTTCAAAACTTTCCTGACTGACAATAAAGATATTCTGGAGAAATCTCCGACTGATGGAGTAGTCGCCGCACCGTCGAAAGCGAGGTTTGGAGCATACAGTGCAGCAGAAATGAGAAAGTTTGTGGGGTGGGCGCTCAAGCAGCCTGACGGTTGGCAGAAGTGGATCACCTTGCTGTTGGCGTACACGGGAGCCAGAAGAGGCGAGATCGCCAAGCTGGAGAAATCACAAATCAAGTTTGATGAAGACAGCCAGCGACACTATCTTCTGATCGCGGAAGGAGGACAGGGTAAAACCGAAAACGCTACAAGGCAGGTGGCGATCCATCCCAAACTGATCGAGTGGGGTTTTCTTGATTTCGTTAATCGGCAGTGGAAAGAGAAAATCTTCTCCCCTGTGTCTGGTAAGAATATGCCGAAGATCGGCAAAGTTTTAGCCGATGTCCGTGATCAGCTTGGTATTCCGTATCTTGATGATTATGGACAGCGGCGATTGGTGCATAGCTTCCGGCATACTATGATTTCAACCTGTTTAGCTGGTTGGGTAGGAAACCTCGCGCACTTGCAACAGGTGGTCGGTCACGAGAAAAGCGGGGCAGGGATCACTAAACGGTATATGCATACTTTCACACTTACGGCAGTTTGTTATGTTATTGATGGCTTGAACTGGGTATAACTGATTGAGGGGTATATGAAAGATAAAACTTTAGAAGTTCCTAGTACTGGCTTAGGAGACCACGTTCACACTACTGTTAAAGCAGCTTTAGGTTCTATTCCTGTTGCAGGCAACGCCGCTGCCGAATTATTTGCTACTGTTATTGAAAGTCCATTCCAAAAGAGAAAGAAAGAATGGATGCACCGCGTTGCTGAAGCTATTGAGTTATTAAAGCAGAGGGGATTAGATGAAAATACCTTAAAAGAAAATGAGAAGTTCATTTCAGCCGTTTTTTATGCCTCGCATCTAGCAATGAAAACTCATCAGTCTGAAAAGTTGACAGCTCTAAAAAATGCCATTGAAAATGTTGCATTGAATATTGAGCCTGATGAGATTGTACAGCAAATGTTTCTGAATATGATTGACAGGTTCACCCCCCTTCACTTTGAGTTGTTAAGATTTTTTCAAGCACCGGTTGTCCGAGATAATTTAAGTATGGGAGGGTTAAGTACCATATTATTTGATGCTTACCCTGACTTGCATCAACACGAATCCTTAGTAAAACAAATTTGGAAGGAGCTATACGATCATGGCTTGGTCAGCAGCGATTCTCTCAGTGGAACAATGTCCAGACAGGGATTGGCTGCACGGAGGACTTCTGATTTAGGTGACATGTTCTTAAACTTTATCACTCAACATTGAGGGCTTATATGACAACCTATGCGGTAATCAGAGACGGTATTGACTACGGAACAATTTTTGAAGGATTTTTCCTCAGCCGTCGGGGAGGTGAAAAAATGATCATGAATAATGACAGGCAATTTGTGAGCATTATCCGTTCCGCACTTGATGGCTCAGAGAAAAAGTATATTTTTACAGTAGATGTTGAACAAAAAATTATGACTCGTGATGATGGTACAGTTTTTGAATTAAGAGAGATCGAAACGTTATAAATTTTTTAACAGCAAAAAATACGTAATTTAAGTCATACTTATAACTGTACACACCGTCAATAAGTTACGAAGAAAATAAGGAGGCCAATAGCCTCCTTATTTATTTGGTACCTTAGCCAACTCGACGATAAGAATCACGGACACCATCACGATAACCATCAGCAAACGCTGCTTGAGGACTTTTGTGGCGAACGGTTCCCGCCTGGCTATCAGGTAAGGCCGCTAAGTCTACCCAAACCTGTCCCGTGCGAGCCAGGCCTGCGCGGTAACCCTGATCGTAAGCGCAGCCGCAACATTTATGGCGACCTTCACCACCTTGATCATGAGGTAAGCTGATGAAAAGAGTATTGTAACGGTGTGACTGTTTACAAATGGTCATGCAATGCTCCTTATGAGCGTTCATTTTAAGGTTTACATGATCCTCTTTGCCTGGCACAATCAAGCCGTCAGAAATGAAGGCAAGGCTAAGATTCATACGAGTTTGGCGACTCCTATTGGTCATGCTTTGTAAGCCGGATTCGTGAAAATGAATCCGGTTTTTTTATGCCTAAAAATCAGGCATGGCACTACATGTGGGGGTGGTCAATCAATGGTGGCCCCACATAGACGATATTCTAGTGATGATTCTTTTCTGCACAAGGGTTGATTTTGACGTTAAATTGAGGTTGTGAAAGGGTAAATATGCAAGACCCTACACAGCATAAGGCCTGGAAGACATGTCAATAATTAAGAAAAAAAATTCAAAATCTGATCGAGTGCTGATTTCTTCAACGGGAGGTCAGAATTGCGCAACATGATGTCGCGTAATCTTTATAAGAATAGCTGATGAAGTTAGTCGTTTTGGTAGTTGGATGTAACATATAGTTAACATCAACCGTCCTTAATAGTCGATGGTCTGGAATACTTCTTCAACATCCTTTTCCATAATCCCACAATACGCCAGAGTAACCGCCTGCGATGAATGCCCGTACAGCTTCGTGAGCGTCGGCAGACTTACCCCACGTTTTATAGCGTGATAGCCAAGGTTCTTGCGCGGGCTGTGCGCCGCAATGTGAAGATTGAGCATATCCCCGGCTTCTTTGAATTTAGCTGAGACCGTTACCCGGCTGATTGGCTTACCCTTGGCCCGATTGCTGTCCACTTCAAATAGATATTCATGACCGGGATTGTCAGCACGACGTTGTGCTACCAGTTCAAGTGCTTTTGGTGTCAACATAATTGAGCGTGTCTTCCCGGTCTTCTGTTCCTTCAGTTTCAACACGTTCCCTTCGATATGGTTAAAGTCGGCATACCGCAACTTAAGAGCATCACCAATCCGCGCCGCTGTCTGATTCAGGAACACCCACAAATCACCGTAGATAGCGCTGCTGTTATTCTGGCGCAGCAGTCTTTCAACCTCCGCGATCTTCTCTTTGTCTCTGACTGGTTCGACCTTCTTCATAAAATCCCCCATTGCTGTCTCATTAAGTAAGTTACAAAGAAAATATTGATCATAATATGATCATTGTAAAGGGGTTTTTATATGTTATTGCACCCGCTCCCGTGCGGTGGGAAACGAAAGTGGGGGCCACTCCTTAGATATCAGTGTCGGAAAAAACCGGTTTCACTTGGGGATCTGCTGGACCGTCTCTCCGGTGGTTCAATAAAAATGAAGCGTCTTTTTGAAATATCTAAGGGCAGTCCTCTGCACACCACACATGCTGGCTCTGCCAGTGAATAAACCTTGCCTGATTCTGCATAAATTCTGCATAAGACAGCCTCTTAGATGTTCATCCACAACACGACTCATAAGAATCAATGACTTGCTAAATTACACATGTACATTGTGTAAGTTAGATGTGAGTTCTTATACCTGCCAGCAGGCCACTACGTCAGCCTCCAACAGGCGAAATTCTCCCGCCCAGCAGGTCACGGATACGTACCTTTTCCCACACCAGCGCAAGCAGTCCCACCAATAGCCCGTATGCTTCACCAGAAGCCCGTAGCGGCGTTATCTCCACACAATCGTGAAACTGACTCACCCATATCACAGCGCCCCGCTGAGAGGTTCTCACAGGCCCAGGAATGGAGGGTTTTCAATTGTTTTTTCGAAGAAAATTAATTTTTGCGGCTTGAAATGAGGAGGGGCGTAAACTGGTTTGACACACACTTGGTTGACGGATTTAACGCATTCAGCACTGGCGCGGCTTCGTTGTGTATCCGATACCATAACGATCACCACACCACACAGGCGAGCCAGTGACAACAGACAGGATTTTCTATCAATTAACCGCAATTAACAGGTATTTAAACCCTATTATTTCCCGCCGAAAATCCAACTGATGATGGCTCCGATTACCGCAGAGCGGGTCTCACCTGCTGCTCCTTTGAGAACGTTAATAACTGTATCGCCTGCACCAGGTGCCTGCTGTTGAAGTAAATTCAAACCACGAGGTGTTAACTTGGCGGCGCTGTCCATATCGGTTGAAGAGATTATTTTGATATAACCCATATCGCTGAGAGCCTGGAGTGTGTTGCACAGCAGGTCAATCTGAGTTCTGTCTCCTCTGCGCTTCCAGCCGAAGTCTGAAAATTCGAAAGAAGAGTAAGCCGGATAGTCCGCAAACAGTTTCACCAGGATTCCAGTTGCCATCTCGTTAAAGCTGTCTTTGCCTTGGACGAGTTCCATATTGTTTCCTTTTGTTCATTGATTGAACGAGGTTACTCAGTTACGTCAGGAAGTACCAGCAAATGGTTTTCTTCCACCTTGCATACATGGAGTTGAGGTGTCTTCTATCAGAAGGGGTTAGCAAAGTTTGTACATGGCTTTTAGCAAAGTTTGTACATGAATCAATAACAAAGTACTAATCATTATAAAGTAACTTCAAGACCTTGAAACCCACGTACAAAGTTTGTACATGAATCAATATAAAGAAGAAAACCACAAGTCAGGAATAGACATGCGTCTATTTTGTGGGTGTTGTTGATGTTATGTGAATAGGCTTCGCCTGTTACCCAATGGCTCTGCCAGAGAGCGTAGCTCTCACTGTGTGGGGGACAAGCCGCGAGGCGCGTCAGTCAAATGTGAATCGAGCATGGCGCAGAGGAGCTTGCAACGCGACGTACACTCCCCCTTGGGGGCGGCGGTCCCCCCTCAAAAACTGCAAAGTGATGAACCTCTGATTCACTCGCAAAAAACCTGTCTGTAACGCTCCGTATCGCATTCTGAGCGTCGCTGTCTTGTTGCTGGTGAACTATTACCGCTTCACTTGCTGCGTTGAATCTGGGGCGTCTGGAAGCGCCACGCAAACAAATCCCTTGACAATGAGAATTCATTTGTTGTATGAGACCGCTTCGAATTCAGTATTTACAAAATTATTCTTGACTTATCAGTAAACATAAAAACAAAACTTGACAAAGATCGTTTTAACTGTTAATATATACATACTGAATGAATAAACATTAACGTGAATATAGGAGAACATTTGAGAACAGCTGCCATCGACTTTAAAGTCGCAACTGCCGAAGAAATCTTTAACGCCTTAGTCCATAACATCACCACTACCTCTGCGCTTTATAGCTTCCAAAACCGTGTTGGTACGAATAAGCGAAACACCACGAAAGCCCTTGAAATGCTCCGTCAGTACAAATTGGAGCAGAAGCGTAACGCTCGTTACCGCCAGGCAATTAAAACCATTCTCAAGCCTGTAAATCCCCGTATAGCCGCAGGGGAAGAGGTAACTGATATCTTCTCAGATGTCATCAATGGGTATATCTGTCTGTACCGTGATCGCGTGGGAATTGCCCTGCATGAGAAACAGGTATTAACGCTTATTCTCACCGAGGCTCGCGAAGATCTTAAGAAGTATGGTGTTGATCCTGATAAACACCGCTAATCCACGATTTTAGTAACCCTGCTAGCAGCAACGCCACCAAACGAAATCGCCGAAAAACGGCTTCTTACTCCTGATCGCCACCCGCGATAGCAGGAGCGATAACTTTTATGCATTCGGAGGGAACTTGAAGCTGTCACTTGATGATGAAACATACGCAATTTTACGTGAAGAGTCTGATCGGTTGGGGATGCCCGTTCCGAGGATGATCCGGAATATGTGCCAGAACCTAGCGAAACACATTCAGAAACGCAACGAACTACCACAGACGAACCCACAGGGAGAACAACATGAGCCAGAACGAGACAGAAAAAACTGAGAAATACGCTTTTTTCTATAAGCGCCTGCTGCATTCCACGTACATCGTGCGCCAGGACACAGGAGAAGAAATTGAAATCCCTGATTACATTGAAACATTGCATGCTTACATGCGTGACCAGTATGAGAGCTATAAGGCTCGCGGAATGCCGTTTTTTGAGTCGCAAGAGAGCATGGGCCTTAAGTTTAAAGGACATGATCGCCGCTGGATAGCTGCCAGGATTGAGGTTTTAAACAGACTCGGCCTGGTGAAATCTGAGGAGCAGGAGCGTGATTCCTACGGTCACAAACGTTTTCACCATACTGTGATTCCTTTAGAAGAGGTATCCGCCAACCTCCTTTTCTATGGGCCAGAGAAAATCAGTGGTGGACCACTGGCTGAGGGGATGCTGATCCGTGCACTGGAGAAGAAAAAGCCACGAGGCAAGCCAAAATCTAAAAAAGTAGCACAGCTAGAAATCGAGGAGAGCGAAAATGCCGCACAATCCGTTACTGTGGCCCCTGTACCTGCCACGAATGATCCTGAACAGCAATCTGGCGTTTCACAGCCTGCTGGTGATAGCGGCGATGCTATTTCCGATGATGATGCGGTGAATGGTGGAAATGTTATCCAATTCCCAACAGTCAAAAGACCAGACCAGCCCCAGATGGCTGATATCGATACCCTCAACAACTGGGTAGAAGGCTACGACGATGAAGGATTTATGGCCTATGGTGCGATGTGGGGGATAACAAAACCTGGTGCGATAACGGATCTAATCAAAAGCCATATCAGAAAAATCCAGAGTGATGGATACAAAGGCTCAAGGTCGGTCGCTAACGACGAACCGCCACGTGCTGATGCCATTTACAAACAGCAGCAGGCGCGAAGAGCAGCCGAAGCGAAACTGGCTACTAAAGCCCCGCAGCAGCAAGAGGATGAGCAGCTTGAATTTAACGATAATGAAGCATTTTAGCATTTGGAGGACTGCTTGTGTGAGAACGTAACTGGCAACAGCCACTCTCTGGCTGACCAGAAAAAACTAGATTTAGAGCGTCTTTTTAAAAAGCGCCGCCGTGATGAGGATATTGTTAAAACCGCTAAGGCACTCCTTGTGCATGGCATGATCCCCGGCAAAGTTGCCTTGCTATTACGTCTTGATCCTGAGTTTGTAGCTGAACTGGCTAAGACATGGAATCCCAAGTTTCGAAAGGTGAAGTACACCAGTCAGTACGCAACTAAGCGAACTGTACGCCAATATTTCGACTCGGGTGCAATGCTCGAAAAAATCTGTGCTGACCTCCAGTTACCTCTATTTTCTGTGATCACGTTTCTTCAACGTGACGGAGTGAGCGATCAGGAAATGGCATCCCGAATGCCTGTTAGTGATGATCCGTTGTTCATTGAATACCGGAAGAATATTTCACGCAAGCAGGCAGCGCCCCAACGCCGATCACCACGCCTGCATTATTAATACCCCAGCCGGGGACTATGACCTTACTTGAATATTTATCATTTCTGCCGATCTGTGTAGCCGTACTTCTATGGCTTCGCGACGGCCTGGACCTCTACAGGAAACATAAAAATGAAAAACGTAAACGACATCCGCGCCGATATTCTCGCCGCAATGCAGGCCGCTGCCGAACCGGAGAGCGGAGATCTGAATAAAAGCGCCGATCAGGTGTTGGCTGATGCTATCGAGGGATATCTGACCGCTTCGACTGCAACAGCCAGCGAGCCAGCCCCAAAAAGTGGCAAAACCATCAAGGAAAAAGGGATCGCTCTGTGCCACCAGGCCCAAGGTTATAGCGCTAATCTGCGTCCGGTCAGCCTCATGATGAAGGCAAGTCTTGATGAGCTAACACCTGAACAACGCGCTACGCTTGAGCGTTTGGGCTACGTTATCAATCAGGGGGTGTAATGGCTAATGGCAACATTATTGTAACATCCACGATCAACCGTGTTAGCTGGCAGGTCGATCAAAACTCCTTCACCCTCGCCCGCAACAAAATCAAGAGCCTGAAAAAATTCGCGGAATCCGCAGGAAAATCATACGACCAGGCGACACGAAAGCTACAGCAAGCCAACGGCAAGACCCAGCTACAGCAGGCGCGAGCAGAAACGCAGAGATTGAAGCTCAATCAGCGATTAACCGCTGAAGCTCAGAAACAAAGTGCTATAAATGCACGTATGGCGACCAACGAACAGCGCCGCGCTCAACGTATGGCTGCGATTGCAGCACGTAACCCAGCGGCGGGCGGTCTTATTCCAAAAAGTGTCCGTGGTCTCAGTGAGGCAATCAAAGCACAACGTGAACAGGCCGACCTAGAGAAGCGCACTCAGCAGATCCGCACCAAAGGTATTCGCTTTAGCACTGCCACCAATGGTTACAACCTGACTCCGCGCCAGCGAGCACAAGCAATCAGCGACTTCGCTCAATTAACGAAACAATTTCATGCTGGTTCAATGGCGCTGGGCGAGTACAACGCCAGAGTAAGCAAGCTACAACAGCGGTTGAGGCAGCAGGGCGGGTTAATTAAAAAGCCGGTAACCATTCCCGTTAAAGCTAAAGTGACGGGCCTTGATACATCCCTTCTTGATCATGCTGGCACAGCGATCACCATTGGGGCCACTATTGGGATCGGCAAAACCATCATGCAGACCGGGCAAGACTTCGAATCAATGGCCTCTGGTCTCCAGGCGGTGACAGGCGACAGTCAGAAAGCCACTCAGGAAATGGCGTATCTCCAGAAACAGGCGCTTTCCCTTGGTCTTGACCTTCAACAGACCAGCAAAGACTACGTGAAGTTTTACGCTTCAGCCGCTGGCAAGGCCACAGACAGCCAAATCAAAAACCTCTTTGAAGGTGTCAGCCAGTACGGAACCGTATTAGGGGCCACTGGTGAGGAGCAGAGCCGCGCCTTGCTCGCGCTTAATCAGATGTACGCTAAAGGCACGGTGCAGGCTGAAGAGTTGAAGGGGCAGCTCGGGGACGCTTTACCAAACGCAGTTGGGATCTTCGTCAAGGCATTGAATAAGCTAAAAGGCCGGACAGACCTTACCGAAAAAGACCTCATGGCAATGATGAAAAACGGTGAACTGCTGGCGAAGGATATTCTTCCCCTTGTTGGTGATGAGTTCAAAGCGGCAGCACAGAAGGGCGGAGCTTTCGAGAAGTCACTGAAATCTAACCGTGTTGCTATGATGCGCTTGCGCACAACGATGCAGCTTGCACAGAAGAATTTCTTTGAATCGGGCTTCGGCAGTCAGCTTACCAATACGTTTAACGGTCTGACAGATGCAATTGACAGCAACCAGGATGCATTTAAGACGCTGGGAGCCATTGCAGGTAATGTGATTAAAGGTTTCACTGATGCGGGGTACACGGTCTATAACAGCTTCATTCTCATTGAAGCGCTGATCAAGAAGTATGCTCCTCAATTGTCCAAGACATTCGAGGGATTCGGCAATACAGCAGCATATGCGGCAGGAGTTGCGATCTTCACTGGGGCGATCTTCAAGTTAGCTGGCGCGTTGAGGTGGCTTGTCAGCTTCGCGAATCCGTTGAAAGGTCTGCTTGGTACGCTTGCCGGGATCGGCTCTCTTGGTGGTATTGCAACACCTGGAACAGACAACACCAAACCGGGGAAAGATGGCAAACCATCCAAAGGCGGGAGAGGTGGCGGCTTCTCAATCGGTCTTCCTGCAATCATTGCTGGTGTAAGCCTCAACAGTCGTCTCGATGAGATTCAGGCTAATCCTGATGCCTTTATGAAGAGGGTGCAGGCCAACAACGACAGGCCTACCCTTTGGACTGACATCAAAAACTTCTTTGCTGACCATGCTCAAGGTTTCACCAATGCGTTTGCGGGCATGAATACCTTACCCGGAATTCAACCAGCTACCGCAGGCATGGCACAACTACCGGGCATTGATAATCTTGCTTATGGTATGAACCTTGGCAAGCCATTCAGTATTGAAGGTAAGGCCGATCTGACTGTGACCAACGAGGTTAAACTCAGCATTGACGATAGCAAATTCAGCGATGTAATTAAGGCCGAAGTACAAGAGCAGGATAGGAGAAATACCAATCTTATCTTGGGAGTTACCCAGTAAATTATCGTTCCGTCAAAAATGACGCAGCAAATTGGCCCACACGAGAGAGGGCCGTTAAATTCGCCATGTTATTGTTTTTGTTGTTGCAAATGATAATCATTCGTGTTAAAATAATTGCATAGGGTGATGATTTAAATTGTATGTGCGTACAAAAGCCGTTGTCATTCTTTCTCCTTACTCAAAGTGCCTGTGTGAACACCGTGCGGGCCTTTTCTCATACAGCCATTATCCGCACCCTCTCACGGTAAGGTTAGGTCATTGCCGCTGGCTGTATCAGAAAAGAATTTTCTCCGACCTTGGATCGGGGATTTGCCAAAGCCCTTTCATCCTCGGAAGGCCGTCTTGCCAGACGAAAACGGGCATTGAGTGCGGCAGCGAAGATATGAGGTCTCCCGCTGCTGTGCTCCCTCATTCCTGAAGCATGACCCACCGATCATGCTTTCCAAATCTCTCCATCAGAAAACACTATCGTAAAGCGATTAGCAACACATGTTGCTAACCCGTAAACGGGTGGATTTCATCATCTCCGATGATCTACCAACCGGGGCAGGCACTTTCCTGCCTCCGGCTCTTTTTCTGCATGGAATACGAAGTTAATAAGGTCGCCTTTGTGCGGCCTCTTTTATAGCTGAAGCAAATCTCGGCAAATCTGCCGAATAACAATAACTGCATGGAGATACAAATATGGCATTCGAATACGAAAGCAAAACCCCACAGGATGTATTGGTTTATTCCGATAGCCCGATCTTTCATAAGCGCACCGTGATCCTCGATCTGGCTGCTGACGTGACTTGTGGTGATGTGATTAACCCGACCACTGGCGCGGCATATGTTGCAGCCGATGCTGATAACTGTGCTATTGCACTGCAAAACCAAATTGCAGGTGAGGCACGTAGCCTTGTTATTAGTGATACCCAATGCGTGTTCAACCCATCTGGTCTGGTTGTAGCGGCTGCTGCAAAAGATGCTGCATACGCTGCCCTTGTTAAGCAAGGCAACCGCATTGCTGATGCAAACACCGCAATCTAATCAAGGAGAGATAACTATATGAAATTAAGTGATTTTACTAACCTTTCAGGTCAGTTCGTGAAGCCAAGCGGCGAGGGGTTCCTTCTGTCCAGCCTGGGGATTTTTACCAGCCGTCCAAGCGACACGCAAATCATTGCGCTCGATACCCTGGAAGATGTGCAGCGTGAAGTGACTAAATCTGTTGCCCGTTATGGTTCTGAAATGTCCGGTCTAAACTTCCCTAAAGCGGCTAACGTGACTGTTCAGGCTCCACTTCATGTTTACAGCTCAACCATCACTAGCCAGGATTGGCAGGGGAAACGTCAGCCGGGAACAAACCGTCAAATGACCGCTGAAGATGTTGTTGCTAATCATACCCTGAAGCACTACCTGCAAACCCGCCGTGACGTTGAATATGCAATGGCGCAGAGTCTGCTTCACAATACCGTAGAGGCGACACACCTACGCGAAGGCCCTGATCTGAACTGGCAAACCTTCTGGGGCATTAGCCAGCCAACAACAACCGTGAAGACTGGCACCAGTGCCAACGTTATTACTGAGATGCAGAATGCTGTCACTCTGCTGAAGAAAAATCTGGGTGGTTGGTCTTCCAGCATTAAGCAGGTTTATCTGCTAGCTTCACCTTCGTTATTCGCCGCTATTCAGGCGAACCCAACCGCATATCAGGCAGCATTATTCCAAGCCACGTCCCGCGATATCATTTTCCCTGACACTTTGGGTGCATATGACCGATATAACATTGGGCGCGTAACCGTGGTACAGGTAGATGACCCGCTTTACGGCATTGCAGATGGTGAAGGCTACATGCTGGCGACATTCTCCAACATCGTAGAAGGTGACCTGTCTCCGTATATGACTTACCAGACTCCGGCGAGCCGTCATGCTGAAGTTGCTAATGGTCCGGTTTATCCGTCTTACCATTACGTTCTGCGTGATAAGTTCATGAACTATGAGGTGGTCAGCGAGTTATCACAGATTCAGATCCCAATGCGTCCGGACTTCGTTCTGAAGATCACTATGGACGACGCAGCGTAAGACAGCGGATTTTGGGGGCGCATTGCCCCCGCTGCTGGCGAGGCAAAGAAGAGGAGATACACAACATGAAATTAGCTTTGATCGGTACTGGCAACATGCCGTTGATGCAGTGGATTCTAGATGGCAAGGGCGATGATGCGATTATCAACATGTCAGCGCTGGCGCGTCGGCTCGGCTGTAGTCGTTCCAGCCTACTTGACCGCATTCAAAACCACGGATTCGACAGTGCAGTAAGGTACTACCTCAGCGAACAGCGGCAACGAAAACTGAAAACATGAGAGCCGGGTTAATCCCGGCTTTTTTTATGTACTTTGCTGGAGTCAAAAAGATTGTCAAATTTAATGATATCTAATCCAGAGATAGCGTGATTAACATCTTTCATCTTTGCGCCATGTTCATCATAAGCGTTACGTATTGCCATGAATTCTTCTGGTGTTATTTGTTCTTTAAGCAAAGCCTGCATGATGAGAGTCATCAGTTTTGAGATGGCAATTTGCGTATTACCAGCAGAGCGAAGAAGGGCGTTGAATGGCTCCCAGGAAACCTCTTTAATCAGAACATTATAGTGACGTAACTTGATGAAAGAGCTACCAATGCGAAAGGTATTTTCCGTCATATCTTTCAAGGAGTCTTGAATATGATAATAGCTTTCTTCGTCTGCTCTTTGTCCTGATTTCGCCAGTGTGTCGAGAAAAGTCATAATGCGGTTTAAGTCAAAGCGCATACGATTGTAACGGCTTCTGGTGCCATCAATTTCTTCTTTAAGAGCGATTGCTGAATCAATTGCCCGCTCCATTTTTCTCGTCTTCACAATCTCCTGAAGTTTAACCCCTCCGAAGATGACGCCGCCAACCACACTCAACGCTGTTACAGCATTCGAAGCGATAGAGATAATGTTATCCCATGCTTGTAAATCCATCATGACCTCTTTTTTTTATGCGGTAGTTAACGACTTAAGAGCATTCTACATGGCACACATTGTGTCATTCTACATGGCACACATTGTGTCACTCAACCTGTCACACATAGACCAAAAGGGCCGCTTTTGCCGTTTACAAGTCTTCCCGCTGGCATTACTATCCTGATCAGGGATTAATGAGGAGCATTAATCGCAAGCTTTTGATTTTGTTTTAAATGACTCGGGGTGCCCTTCTTTGTGAAGGCTGAGAAATACCCGTATTACCTGATCTGGATAATGCCAGCGTAGGGAAGTCAG
>OGJK01002429.1_pt1 | contig 14437 bp, 10 predicted proteins | sample 1571961 | NCBI WGS metagenome assembly OGJK01 (sample SAMEA2582120, study PRJEB24529) | metagenome | biome: Human gut stool | place: China | collected 2011 | reverse complement strand
GTACTTTAGCTTTCACAAGTGGAGTACAATCTCTTTTAATTAATCTTATATCTAATACTATGAAAAACACATAAATATAACAGACGAAAGAACACCTTTGTTCAAAGGTTCTCTAAATATTTCTGTTAATAATAGTTTATAGAATTAAATGTTTTTCATCAATCGGTATCACGATTTGTCCCCAATCAATCATCGCATTGAATAACATAATACGGAAATAGCTTCCCAACTGTGTATGCAATATCTCCTTTTCTTGAATCAAATGCTTGTCCAGAAGTTCAGCCCGCTTGGTCCCCTTGAGTAGCGGGCACGACGGAGTAAACCATGTATTGCCGTCATAAAGAGCTATATTGGAAATAGACGTATCCGTCAGGTATCCGTTTCTTACCACTAATATATCATCAGCCGTTTCTCTCTGGGCGTACAATGAATTTAGTTCTTCCCGATTCGTACTTTTATAAGTATAATCAATAGTATCCGACGTAACCAGACGTAAAGAGGAAACTTTGCGCCTCTGATAAGGAACGTATGTAATTTCTTCTATCGCTTTTCCGTAAGCAATCCGGCATTTCCAGATACCTTCCAATGATTGGGGAGAAATAAATTCACCTAAGTCAATATCGGCAACATCTTGCCAGAAGGCGGCACGAGTCCGGTTGCAACGTTCCGTATGATAATTGATATTATAAATCTTTCCATCTTCTATTCGGATCGTTTCAATAAATGGGCACATATACTTTCTGTTTCATTTCATTATATTCATTTTCCACATCACTTTGGCTGGTAATCCCACCCCCACTCTTAAAATACATTTTACCACCCTCCTGCTCCACAAAACGGATCATAACTGCGCTATCGAGGTCCTTACCGTCAAAATAGCCCATAATACCTGTATAGAATCCCCTGTCATAGGTTTCAGCCTCCTTGATAATCTGCATTGTTTTTTTCTTCGGAGCTCCTGTGATAGAACCGGCTGGTAAAAGCCGGAATATAATACTTCCCAAATTTGTCAGATAATCATCCGGCAGTACACCCTGTATTTCAGAACTTGTCTGAAGAATACTCCCTTGATTGGTCTGCAATTTATCAATATACCGGTATCGGGATACGGATACTTGTTCGGCCACCATACTCAAATCATTACGAATCAAATCTACAATAGTGGCATGTTCCGCCGTTTCTTTAGGATCGTTGATTAATAGCCGGTCAGCCGAAGGGGTTGAAGCATTAATCGTTCCCTTCATGGGGTAGGAATATATTCTTCCATTATGAATTCTTATAAATATTTCGGGAGAAAAAACCGTAAAAGCATCTCTGACCCATAATTTATACATAGCTTTTGAATAACAATAGATATCTTTCAAAGTCAGATTTGTTTCTACCGGAGTGCGACAAGTCAAGTTAGTGAGAAAACTATTTCCGGCAAAGATGTTTCGTTGGACAATATCAAACGAATGTTGATATGTAGCCAAAGATTCCGGGAAAGATTGCCAACGAAGTCGCTTTCTTGACAAAAAAGCTATATTATTCTCTGCAAACATGGGCTGATTCGTAAAACCATTCAAGTTATAGAGTATTTCGGCAGGGTCTACCGAAGATACTGCTTCTATATAAGAAGCATCCTGCTGGTAATTAATGATAAAAATAAAAGGACGACAGGATTGCCCTAAATAGTTCATTTGTCTGATAGCCTGTTCTTTTGTATATAACTGCATGGATTTGTTCTATTTTTAAGTGAAGCAAATGTACGCAAAAAGTATAGATTAGAAAAAGGTGCAACAAAAAAAGGGTTGCCACCGTGTCTATCGGGCAACCCTTATTATCTATACGAGATCGGTCAAATTACTTCATTGCATCCTGTACCTGAGGAATCATCTTTTTCACATTTGCGTTGTCAGGAGATACCTTTGCTGCTTCTTCCAAGTAACCTAATGCTTCTTTAAATCTAGCTGTTGCTTTTTCTTTTTCAGCAGCATATTTATCTGCATCAGAGTTTGCTAAAGGAGTTGCTTTTTTCAGGATATTGGCTCCGTCATTATAACACAATACTCCAAGGCTGTACAAAGCATTTGTTTTATATGATTTATGATCCAGAGGAATTACCTTCTTGAAACATTCTTCTGCTTCTTCAGCTTTACCAGCTTTTTGGGCGGCGAGTCCGGCTTTCAAGTAGTGTAAACCATAATTCTTGATCATTGTTTTATTATTCGGATCAACTTTCAAGCCTTCTTCCAATGTAGCAACGTATTCATCTGTTTTCTTCAATGCATCCAAAGCCAAAGCTTTACGGGCATACGCATTACCAGTATTAAACTTCTTCTGAATAGCAATATCAAAGAAAGTTACGGCTTCCGCATACTTCTTCACTTCATCTGCTGCTATACCGCAATAGTATGCTGTTGCAGAATCCTGATTATTAGTTTGTTTCAAATATTCGCTGAACTTAGCGTAGGCCACAGGATAATTCTTAGCATTGAATGCGTCATTTCCTTCTTTCTTAATTTGATTAGGATCCGTTTGTGCAAAAATGTTAGTTACTGCAATACTAAATGCAAATAAAAAAATCAATTTCTTCATAACTTTATGTGTTTTTTAGTTGTTTATCGTCCAAAAGTAGAAGTTATAATAGAAAAACACAACCGTATTTTATTTTTTTGACCTTTTTGAAACCTATATAACGTTCGTTATTCTTCGTAAAAATGACGTTTTCCTATTTATTCATCCCAAACCATATAACTAAACAAAATATTTCTCTTTTATAAATTACTGATTCATAGCCATAAAGAAAAATATGAATAAAAAAGTGCCGGAAAGTTTTTGAGTTTTCATAAAAAGCACTACCTTTGCATCCGCAAATAAGGCTGGTTCCGTAGCTCAGCTGGATAGAGCAACGCCCTTCTAAGGCGTGGGTCCTGCGTTCGAATCGCAGCGGAATCACTTAGCAGAAAGGCTGATTATCAAATGGTTAATCAGCCTTTTTACTTTTCTAATTAGCTGCTATTGATTGAAAAAAAACGAGAAAACTCTCACTTTTGAGCAATTTACCTTGTCGAAATCTTGTCCGAGTGTTTTCTCTAAATTTTGAAACTATGGCAACAATCAGATTAGCTCTAATCCCAGCAAAGGTGTTAAGTGATGGATCTCACAAAATTTGTATAGCCATCCATCACAAAGAAGAAACAAAATACATTGTCACTCGATTCAAAGTCGACAGTCTTTCACAATTCAAAAACGGGCAAGTAGTCAAACGTCCAGACGCAGCACTAATCAATACCAAACTACGTAATATACTCAATGAATACCAAGAGAAACTTGACAGCATCAAATGCATTCAGGGTTCCTTTGGGGTCAGCCCGAAAAAACTTCTATTTTTAATTATGACTGCACTGATAGTAGTTGGATGTAGTAAAAGTGATGAAGAAAAAAGTGACATTCAGGAAATTTGGCTAAATGGATACAAAGCTCTTACTCCAGAGTCTGATTACGAAAATATTTCCACCACATTTTTATTATTTAAGGCTGACAACAATGAGGAATTTGATGTGAAAAAGCAAACTTTTTCAGGAAATATACTTGATTATCAAAAAATACAAGATGAAACTTGGAATTTGCTGTCAAAATCAAAAATTAAAAAGAAAGATGGTAGCATAGTTGATGCTACTTATTCTATATTTGCCTCGTCAATAAAGGAAACATATACTTCCGCTAAAGTAAAGATTGGTAAATATTTTATGGTAGCAATATATAGCGACTCTAAAACAGGATATCATTGGCTATATTCAAATAAATATGCTTGTCAATATGTTGACATACCATATCGATATAATCCATGGGACTATTCTGTGGTTTTCCCATGTGATTTGCATAATTATGGAAAGATAGAATGGGTTTCATGGAATCAAACTCCTTATCCATATGAGTTTGAATTTTCAAAATAGGTCCATCTGCCGAAAACATTTAAAATCAGCAATACTCATTTCAAATCGGACTCTCTATAAAATAGAGCAATTTCTCAAGCTCTGAAAATAAAATATAGATACCTCTAACACTTTACTGTATCTGTTTCAAATTGCTAATAATAAAGCGATGAATTCAAATTCATCGCTTTATTATTAGCCCTAGATGGAAATATTTCCTTTACTCTTTTGTATTCTCATCCCCCACTATACCTGATGAAGAATTATCAGGAGCCTGATCTATCAAATCCATAAACTGATCCAGTTTAGGAGTTATAATAATCTCGGTCCGGCGGTTACGAGCTTTTCCTTCTGCCGTATCATTACCGGCTACCGGATTAAATTCACCTCGACCGGCAGCAGTCAGGCGTTTGGGATTTATACCATAAATATTCTGTAATGCCTGAACAACAGATGAAGCACGCAACGCACTCAAATCCCAATTATTACGTATATTCGTACGAGATATCGGATCGGTATCTGTATTTCCTTCTACCAGAACATCATAATCTTTGTAGTCCTGAATGATTTTGGCTATTTTACTAAGCACAGCCTCTGCTTTATTGCTAATTTCATAACTTCCTGATTTATAAAGCATGTTATCTGCTAAGGAAATATATACAACACCTTTCAATACCTTAATATCCAAGTCACGCATCTCTTCACGGGTAAGCGAACGGGTAAGTTTATTGACCATTACGAGATTCAAAGAGTCTGATCTATTCTTTTCTTTAACCAAATGCTGGATGAAACGGTTTGAAGCATTGATCTCATCTATCAACTTACCCATATTCATATTCCCTTGAGAGCTCTGTGTAAGACTCTTATTCAAGATGCTTTGCATATCGGACAAGCTCTTGCGTAACTCACTATTATTCCGCTGCGCTTCGGCAAGTCTCTCCTCAAGACTTGTTGAACGTGCCTGATTTTCTCTTAGCTGCAATTGACTTTCCTGATATTCTGTTTGCAACTTTGTATAATCAGTTTTTAAACCTTTAAATTGCTTCTGACTTACACAACTCGCCAATACTATACATCCTGTCAGTACTAACAACGGTCGAAAAAGATTCTTCATAACTCTATTATTTTAATTACTAACTTTTTAAGTGACCAACTGCAGCCGTTTCCACAACAATTGCGTAAATCGGTTGGTTATGAATACATTTATCGAGATAAAGCTCGAACGACCTTATAACATTTCAAAAGAACGAAAGGTTTAGTATGTAAATAAAATCTGTTTTTATCAGAGTTTGATCCATCCTGCCAAGTTATCCAACTTAATTTTATAAATTTGCACCATACTAAAACATTACTGCGTGAAAAACAAACGTTGGATTTATTTAGCAATTACTTCCGCAATTATAGTGTTAGGATTGGCTTCCCGAAAACATGGTGATATATTGCCCGAATTTATCGCAGAGTATTCAGGCGATACGCTTTGGGCAGCCATGGTGTATTGTGGAATACGCTTTCTTTTCCCGTCATCATCTATACTCAAGACCATTGTTATTTCCTTATTATTTTCTTATTGTATAGAAATTAGCCAACTATACCAAGCGGACTGGGCAAATACTGTACGAAACACCACACTTGGAGCATTAATCTTTGGACATGGTTTTCTATGGTCAGATATGATCTGTTATACTGTTGGAGTATCATTATCCGCTGTTATAGATTCAGGAAGGATTATTATCTCCCAAAAGAGAAACCCCTAGAAAAAAAGCACTGCAAACCTACTTTGTTTACAGTGCTCTTTCCGATTATCATTTAAACTACCTATCACAATCTACAATGAAAACTATCGCTCAAAGGTAACTTCTTATTAGTGGAAACAACCTTTATTTCATTTTCACCAGGTTCTAGTTCCACATTTTTCCATTCCAGAATAGCATACGAATCCGGTGTTGTTTTACCATAACTCTTACCGTTTACAAACAATTCGGCTCCTGCCTGATTCGTGAAAGCAATAATTGTTTGCAAACGTTGTGTACGTACTGTGTTACGTTTGCCTGTTAAATAAAGCATTGGTTCTTCCCTATTCCAGTTGGCTTTATAGAAGTAGAAAGCATCTTTACGAACTTTCCGGTCGAAGGTGACCAAACCTTTATCATTAATTCCGGGACGGTCTCCTTCAGTGCGATGTGCAGCGCAAAAATCAAACATATTCCAGACAAAGCTCCCCCATACATAAGGACGGGAAGAGATTGTTTTCCAGTTTTCAATGTGATAATACGTCTGCCAGTTTTCAGGATGCCACCAACTAGTTGGTACAGTTTTAACCAACGAATCTTGTTGATGGTAAATACTTGCGCCGGCACCATATTCACTGATAGCAATACATATTTCCGGATGATCCTTATGCATTCGATCCAACCATTTCCCCAAATCAGCGGGAGTGCCACCATACCATCCATCATAACGGTTCCAAGCAATAGCATCCGTTATGAAATTCAAATCTCCCATTTGATTACTTGCGGAGGTCGTAGGCCGGGTAGTATCTTCCTGATGTGCCAGCACATTTAATTCTTTGATGTACTCAACCGGATTATCTCCCAACTCCGTCAACTCATTAAACAGCCCCCATACACAAATAGAAGGATGATTATAATGTTGACGAATCAGTTCTTTGAGCTGCTCTTTTCCGTTGGCACGGAAAGCAGGTAAATCCACAAAACCTTTATCATTATATCCACCAGGACCCACAAAAGGTATTTCAGCCCATACAATAATACCATTTTTATCCATCAGATCATAAAAATAAGTAGCCTGCGGATAATGCGCCAAACGAACAGCATTCACTCCCATCTCCAACATCAATGCCACATCTTCCTCATGGTGTTGCGGGCGCAGCGCATTGCCCACCTCACTCCTATCCTGATGACGGCAAACGCCTTGAAGAGGCAAATGTTTTCCATTCAGGAAAAAACCTTTATCAGGGTCGATCCGGTAAAAACGAAGTCCCAACGGTTGTGTAACACGATCTACCATCTGACCATTCCGGAAAAGAGTCACTTCTGCCTGATAAAGGAAAGGATCCTGACGACCATTCCACAAATGAGGCTGATCGATTTCAAATGTAAGTTCCTGCTGCATTACTTCGTTTCCAGAAAGATTCACATTCTTTGTTCCTTCTTTCACCACCCTTTGACCATCTAACAGGCGTACGTTAAGCTCCACTTCCTGATTACCACTACTCCCGTTTGATAAATCAACAATAGCCCGTACCTTAGCATACCGATGGCTCACACTATCCTGTATCAGACGTACTCCGGGGGAAGCATAATCCAAAGGAGAAATACACGTCTCATCAGTAATCAACAAATGTACATCACGATAAATACCTCCGTAAAAATTAAAGTCACCGACCAGAGGCATAATATCCAACTGTTCACCATTATTCACCCGTACTAATATAGAGTTTTCTTTTCCATATTCCACCTTTCCTGTGATCTCAAAGATAAAAGCTCCATATCCCCCACGATGCTCACCTATATGACGACGATTTATAAACACATCTGCAATGTTATTCACTCCTTCGAAACGAATAAAAAGACGTTTTCCTTTCCATTCGGGACGAATAAATAAATTCTTCTCATAATTACCAATTCCCCGTTTATAGTCTATCTTACCGGACAAAGCATCCTGCGCATTCCAAGTATGAGGCAAATCAACTCTTACCTCTGTTCCCTTCTGTACCTGATGCGAAAACCGGAAATTCCAATCATTATTTAGCAAGATATCCTGTCGCTGGGCAAACATCGACATTCCGTAAAGCATGAATAAAACAACCGATACCAAACGGCTGGACTGTAATAAAACTGTTTTCATATTATTTCTTTAATGATGACTTCTTTATTCTGATAAAAGAAGATAATGATTCAACCTTATTCTTATATTTTTTTTCATCGACCCGATTCTTGTTTTCCTTCCCGTCAATCCGATGGTCAAACAACATACTGGCTTTCTTCACGTCGCCTTTCATCCATTCCGCATAACTATAACGCCGGTCAACGGCATTATCTCCTCCTTCCCACTGAATATAGACTTCACCTTTCGTCTTAGCTTTCAGATTCTTGAAAACCCCGGCAAAGCTTTGCCCGCTTAGCTGTTCAGCGGGAACAGGCAGTTTACAAAGTTCACATAAAGTCGGGTACAAATCAACAAATTCCACCATCGATTTTGTTTTTCCTTTTTTCATTCCCGGCACACGGACAATCAACGGTACATGAGTAGAAGTATTCATCAGATTATGTTTACCTATAAAATCATGTTCTCCCAGATTCCAGCCATGATCTCCCAACAAAACCACAATTGTATTATCCGATAATCCCAGTTCATCCAATGCATCCAATACCTTGCCAATCTGTGCATCCACATAACTCAAACAAGCATAATATCCATGTTTTACCTCCCGCTGGAAGTCAATATCACTCGTATCCGCAACCCGTGCATACGCATATATCTCGCTCGAATTACGAACCTGCTCCGGCAATCCTTCAGGTCGGAAACGATTGGTAGCCAAAGGTATTTCCTCCCGTTTATATAAATCCCAATATTTCTTTGGGGCATTGAACGGCAAATGAGGTTTCCAGAAACCACAAGCCAAGAAGAAAGGTTTGCCAGCCTCCTTCATCCTTTTCAAGTCACGAATAGCTCGGTTTGCAAGTTTCCCATCATCATAGGCAGTATCAGGAACATCAGCAGATTCACAAAAAGGTCCCCTCATCGTTTTCGGATTAACCGTTTTTCCCGATTCCGAATTCATCCAAAGTTCCCATTTATTATATTCCGCCCAATATACATCATATCCATCCGGATGATTCCGGTAAGGAGGCTCACTCCACGAATCCGCATGATCGCTGATATGATGAAACACCTTGCCGTCCGAAATAGTATGATAACCATTCCGGGTGAACCATCCCGAAATAGGTATTGCTTCGGGACAATCTTTGCTGGCATAGGCGGAAAAACTAATAAAGCGATCGGGGTAATGAGGATATACACCCGTCAATAAACTAGCCCGGGATGCCCCACTCACAGGAATATTACAATACGCATTCTGAAACAAGACGCCACTTGCCGCCAAACGGTCCATATTAGGAGTTTTCACTACATTCACCCCGTAACACCCCAGTTCGGGGCGCATATCATCAGCCATTATAAAAAGCACATTCATTTGGGATGCATCCTGTTGTGCACGTAGTATAGATGAGATGCAGCAAGCTGTTCCACAAAAAAACACATATTTTATTGATATTCTATTTTTCATTTTCTACCTTAAATTTTCAAGACCTGCAATATACTAAAATATTACAGGTCTTGTGCATCATTTCAATTTAAAATTACTTTGTCCATACCGGATTTTGTTCCAAATTCGTATTTAACGCCAATTGCTTCAAAGGCAACGGATACAGATAATAATGTTCCTGCCATCCAAGCGGGGTATCAAAGAAATAAACATATCCTTCATCAGCACCTGCACCACCCGTTACTTTCAAATTCTTGGCCGAAGCCCCTGTCACATAGGCACCCAGCGGTTGTTTGTTAACATAGTCTCCTTTCTTCCACCTGCGCAAATCATCCAAACGGAAACCTTCGCCCATCAATTCAACTCGTCTCTCTCTACGCACTTCCCACAAAAGAGCAGGAACGGAAGGATCACGCTTCGGATCAAAAGCATCATTAATATCATTCACCACCATTTTCGCCACATTAGCTCTTGCCCGAAGTTTGTTAATAGACTTATCCGCAGCAGCCTGGTCGAATTTGTTCAATTCGCACATCGCTTCGGCATAGTTTACCATCACCTCACCTATACGGAACAGCGGGGCATCTGTTGTATTCACCCCATTCGCGTTGGTAGCTACAGTATGTGTATTATAATATTTCCATACCCAGAAGCCCATTTGGGAAGCGTTCCAGCCCTGTCCCCAGTTCATATTCTTAAAGTGAGGTTGTCCTTGCACGGTGAATCCTTTAAAGTTGGAAGACGGCAAACGATGATAAGTTTCACCGGAAATCGTAGCCATTAAATCTATAAATTCCCTGTCCTGTGCATTATCCGTATATTTCCAATCAGCCGTACTGGGTCCGTTTTCTTTCTTCACCATATATGGAGGACAGATCGTCAAATACAACCGGTAATCACGATCACGGAATTGTCCATACATATTCTTATCACCCCCATAACGGCTAGTCGTCGTGCTAACCGGTCGTCCATCCGTACAAAGATAACTGTCTACCGCGTCTTTCGTTGCCTCAATATAAGATTCACCTGTACGCACCATACGGGTCAAACCATGCATTAACTGTCCGGTTTCATAAGCCTTATACAAAAGAATACCTGTCACCCCATCCAGTGTTTCCGAATTAAACAACTCATCATATTTAGGATGCACATTCGGATATTGCTTAATCACCTCTTCAGAAGCACGGGCACATTCTTCCAGATAAGTATCCGCTCCCGACAAACCATGATATTTTCTCCAAGTTCCTTCAAATAAAGCAAAACGGGAAATAAGAGCTTTCACCACATACATATTAATTGTATTTTTCCCATCCGCTTCGATATTACTGCCAATATGTGTTTCCGCATATTTCAAATTAGACAGAATATTGGAAGCCACCAAGTCACGACTATCACGTTTTCCATAAAGCTCGGGACTTTCCTCAGTCAAAGCATGCTCTACCCAAGGAATATCACCAAATTTAGAAAGCATCTGAAAGTATTTATAAGAACGGAAGAAATATCCCACACTTCTCCAATGCTCCCTCTCGGTTTCACTCATTTCCGAATGATCAATATTATCGAGCATCAGGTTAACACGACGGATATAATCATAATCCCAATCTTTAGACTCATCCGTAGCCTTTGCTTTGCGATATGCCCACTGACCTTCATATCCATCCAATCCTTTTATCATGTTATCCGATTCAAAATCACCACGGAAAATTTCATCCGTTTGCCCTGTATCATACGTATATCCGAAGAACACGTTATACAATCCCCATGTATACGTTTTAAAGTTGTCATAGGTAGTAAAGACCGATGCTTCTGTTTGCTGTCCTTTGGGATAAACCTCCAGAAATTCGTCATTTAGACAAGACGACATCAAAAAACAAAGACTAACGCTTACACATAGTATATATTTATTCATAATAATTACTCTTTAAATTGTGAAACAATCAGAATGAAAGGTTTATACCGAACGAATACTGTCTCATATACGGATAGGTAAAACCACGTTGTCCTAAATCATCCGTGACAGAACGTTCCGGATCAAGTCCCTTCGGCAAGTGGTCGAACGTATAAAGATTCTCACCACTGAAGAACACAGCCAGATTATTAACTCCAATCTTACTCATCCACTTAGACGGGAAATTATAAGAAAGCGTTATATTACGAATACTTAAGTACGATCCATCCTGTAGATAACGAGTCTGTACACGTGTATTGGCATCTGTATTTCCGGCCGCTTTCTCATAAATACGGGGGAAATAACTATTCGTATTTTCCGGAGTCCAATAATTCAACTGTGAATCATAAACGGTAGTCCAAGCATCATAATGCGGATAAAACAGATCGTTCATCACCCACAAATCTCGTTTACCAACTCCTTGCAGCAAGAATGACAGAGAAAAACCGTTCCAACTTGCACTACCATGAATACCATACTGATAACGCCGGGTATTATTACCAATGATTTTACGGTCTCCCGGATCTTTCGTTGTACTGGTACCACTGTTGATAATATCATTACCATCCAAGTCCTTATATAATATATCTCCCGGATTCGGATTATAACCTTCCACTTTAGCAATACCCGGTTTCAGTTTGCCATCTGCATCGAAATCATCCACTGTGTACAAACGATCGGTCACATACCCCCAAATTTCACCCAGTTCCATTCCTACGCGATATGTTTCATTATCGTTCTTGTCCTTGCCAAACAGTCCTGTTTCGTTGTTGTATTTAGTAATCTTTGTTTTCGCATCGTAAAGATTAAAGCCTATGCTATATTTCACTTTTCCGATCTGATCGTTCCAGTCAACCGAGATTTCCCAACCTTTAGAACGAAGGTCAGCCGTGTTCTGTAAAGGGGCACTTGCACCTAATACACCCGGAAGTTCAGAGCCCGGAGCAAGCATACCCTTAGTATCTCTACGATACCAGTCGAACACCATATTCAATCTGTTATCCAATAGCCCAAGATCGAATCCGACATCAATTGTCGTTACTTTTTCCCAAGTAAAGCTATTGCTAACCAAAGCAGCTGGTTTCAAAGTAGTAACTTTAATACCGGAAACAGTCCAATAAGCCTGTTCCGCATCCATACCGGGAATATATGCGTAAGGAGTGATGCTCTGATTTCCAATATTACCCCAAGAACCACGCAATTTCAAGTTCGAAAGAACAGAGTTCAAAGGTTTCATAAACGCTTCCTCGCTGATACGCCATCCGGCGGAAACCGAAGGGAAGAAACCGAAACGGCTATTCTTCGGGAATTTGGAAGAACCGTCATAACGTCCGTTCGTTTCAAGCAAATACTTGCCGGCAAACGAATAGTTAATGCGATAGAATAACCCTCTTACCGTATAACGTTCAAATTTGTCTTTAGCAAAATAATCACCTGTCGACTGCGAAATAGACGGCAGATCTTCATTAATCATATTCATACGCGACATCTCAGCATAACGATAATCACTACTCTCCTGATTGAAACCTCCCATCACCGTTACATCATGTTTGCCCCATGAGTTGTTATAGTTAGCATAGAAGTTCAATGCATTATAATCCGTAATACCATTGGAATATTCATACTTGGAATTGGCAGTGGAAACCTCTTTCACAAAGTTACCTCCATGTGCATAATAGAACTTCTTCTCAAATTTCGTTTTCTCGTTACTTAGATGATTGAATGTATACTCACCAATCAACTTCACATTCTTCAAAGGACTGATCGTAACCTTTCCGAAAATACGAAGATTATTCTTTTGAATAGTTGTCGGATATGCCAGATCAATCAAGTTACGAGGAGTATTGATCGGTAATTCTTCGCCGTCAATATTCATTGTTCCAGTAGGGAAATAAGAAGGGAATGCGACTGCTGCTCCCCATATACCATATCCTCCGGAAGTTTCCGGCAATGAAGAGTTCGAGTTCGTATATTTAATATCCAATTCCGGAGTAATCCATGAAAACACATCCGAGCGGAGATAAGAAGACACGTTGTAACGCTTGTACGTATCTTTATCCGAAGCCAGTACCCCATTTTCATTCACCATACCGAAGGAGAAACGATAAGAAATATCTTTCGTACCGCCACCTACCGAGATATTATGAGTTTGCTGGAAACCAGTCTCCATCATATCATCGAAAAGATCAGTTTCTGCCAAGCTATAACGCAGCCCGTCCACCATTGCATAACCATCCGGATATGCAGACGGATTAGCATTATATTCCTTCAAAAGTCCCAACCAGGTATCTACGTTCTGACCACTTTGATAATTGATTGTCCCCATGTCCTTATAAGCCTGTACCGTTTGGAGCGGAGTAGCCTTATGAGGCATATTGGCAGGTCTGCTAAAAGAGAAGTTATTTGAATAATTAATAGAGAGTTTAGTTGCATCCGAGCCTTTCTTTGTAGTAATCAAAACCACACCGTTGGCAGCCTTCACACCATAAATAGCAGCAGCACCATCCTTCAGAATAGATACATTCTCAATATCGTGAATATCCAGGGCATTGAATGCTGTCTCATCTTTCATAATACCGTCGATAACATAGAGAGGAGTACCCATGTTACGAATCTCAAGGTTAGTCGAAGTTCCCGGTTGACCTGACTTCTGACGTGCCGTAATACCTGATACTTTACCTACCAAAGCATTGGCAGCCGACGTTGATGTAGAACGGGCCAAATCTTTATTGTTCACCGAACTTACTGCAGCAGCCACTGTAGCTTTCTTCTGAGTGGCATATCCCACTACCACAACTTCGTCAAGCAATTCTGTATCTTCCTTCAGTGTAACGTCCAGGTTTCGTTTTCCCTTTACGCTGATCTCCTGTGGTGCATAGCCCACAAATGAAACTGTCAGAACTGCATTAGTTCCCTTAACAGAAAGTGTAAACTTACCATCGACATCAGTAATCGTTCCGTTGGTAGTTCCTTTCACAACGACGCTAACTCCGGGAAGTTCTCCCATAGCATCGGCAATTTTACCTGTAATCTGACTACCTGTCTGTGCTTGTACGCCTAATACGCAGCAGAGAAAAGTTGCCAGTAGCATTAAGGTTACTTTCTGTTTCATAAATATTAAATTAATTAGTTATTAAAAAGGTTGTTCTTTCTCGTTAAACGACTCGAATCACAATGCAAATGTATGTGATTAAATAGGAGACGACTTTCGTTAATAGTTCGCAAAAAGTACGAATTTGTACATTCCTGATAAAGAATCGCTCTTCTGTACGATTCTTTACCTTT
>OGJK01002415.1_pt1 | contig 14546 bp, 16 predicted proteins | sample 1571961 | NCBI WGS metagenome assembly OGJK01 (sample SAMEA2582120, study PRJEB24529) | metagenome | biome: Human gut stool | place: China | collected 2011 | reverse complement strand
CTGAAGCAAGACCACATTTCCTGCTGAGTCCCGGTTAAGGTGGACTGAGCTATTATTCGTTTCATCAGTTCTGTCTAAAACTTCCTGCACCGGCGCTTCCATTCCCGCCAGGTATACACGCCCGAGCTCATCCTGTATGAGCACAGGTTTTCCAGCAGCGATAACCCTGGTTAGTTCACTCCCTTCAGATAAATACACCCGGCCATCAATAGATTCCTGAGATGGCATTTTCCGCCCGGTAGGCTCAAGCGTTTCACCGTGGTTAATAACCTCAATAGCCAGCGCGCTATCATCAGGGCTGCGGTAATACGTCGTGCTTCCTTCAGGAATATTTGCAATATCTGCCTGAGCATCGGCCAGCGTCATGTACTGGCGACTTAGGGGGATCAGGTTCTGCCTGACCTCATCGTTTTTCGCCATCATCTGGCGCCATGAATAAAGAGGATCACCGCCACGGTCGGGAACATCTGCGGCGGGCCCATTGACCAGCTTATCCAGGCGCTCGGCGTTATCGAGCAACACAGCGGGAGACGTGCTCCCCAGCTCCGGGTTAAAGGCCATGTTTTTTGCTCCAAAAAGAGGCTTCGCCCAAACGAGGGTTTGAGCGAAAGAAAAGTTGAAAGGGATTTTTTTGGTATTAAGCAGCGTCGCCGGGGTATGTGGCGTCGTCGTACTGGTAGAAAATTTCTTTATATTCAGGTGCAGTAATCTGACAGTTGCTGTCACCCGATGGGGCAACCTCCTGGACTATCCCATGCCGCGCACCCTTTTCACTGTCGCAGAACAATAACTTCGGCGGATCAATATCTGGGTCGTCCATAATCCAGTCTTCCGGATGCAGGTCGTCGTTGTACGGCACCGTCAGCGTGAAATCATCCACCCGTTGCGGCGTGAGCATTCGCGATGATGGTCGACCGTCCTGAAACTGTATCCAGCAGCGAGGATTCGCGTAGCTCCAGTCCAGTGGCTCCGTGACGTGCAGCGTGATTTCCTGGAAGTCGTAAATCATCGCGTCAATCAGGCAACTTTGGGTTTTCCCGGTTGGAATGTCGTCGGACAAAATGATGTGATCACCGAAGTCATGACACCATCCCAGCATCGAAGTCGTAGCCGTATACGTTCGGCGTTGGTGGAGATATTTCATTAACCGACGCATCCCGATACGCCAGGCGCGATCTGCAGTCATGGCAACATCAATGGTGTATGCCTCCGTTTTGCGCGGAAAAGGATTTTCCGGCGTCCGACACTGTACGGTTTCCTCCGCCCAGGTCACAGGGTTGATATATTTCACATCCACGCCATCAAAATCATCCTCCGACGGGACCCTGAATGACGTCTGCATTTCCTCCACGGTATCCTGAGGAGTAATGATCCCTGTCCAGCTTTTGACGCCCTCTCTCCCGACAGAAAGCAACCCGTCAGACAGCAGAAAATACCCCATGCCAGCCTCGGCTATTTTGTCGAAAATATCCTTTGCTGACGTGCTGTCACTGCTTGCCTGGTGATCAAAATATTCTCCCCTTGGCGTCCAGTAGGTAGCCTCCAGAGTACTGAGTGCCGCAATGTCGATCTGGTCGTCGCGATATCCAAGACTGCGGGCAAGATGCAGGAACGCACCGCTGATTGTCCTGTCACCACCGCCATCATAATTTCGTGTGGCGACAACACTCACACGCTTGTCTGACTGCGCCGCCAGCTGGCCGCCGGTTTCAACCGTGATCCCTATTGTTGATATCCCTGCGTAGGAGGTCGGACGGGAAAGCAAACGACCTCTGAGCGCCTGCCAGAACATGCTGTCTCTCGCGTTGTTGCTCCCCTGCTCGTTACGGCGGCGGCATCGAACCTCCACCAGCCCAGGAGAGGACAGATCAAAACGCTCTGTAAAACCGAGGCCATTAATGTTTTTAAGCGCGTAAACCCCTGGCTTACTCGTCCACCCTGATCCGGAACCATAAACGCGATACTGGATTTCATACTCGACATGGCGGACCCGCTTATTCCCGTTGTTCTGGAACCCGCAAATTCCGTTTGGGAAAGCAAAGTTGACCTCGAAGGCGTCCACAACTTCATTTTGCGGGCAGGCCAGAAAGGGGCCGAGCCAGGTTTCATTATCGTTAATACCAGACGCGGCAAAATCCACGACGGTACGGGTCATAAAGCCTGACCAGGTGCTGTCAACGACACCGTTAACCACACGCTGTACGGTCGCAGAGGGACCATCAGTAGACGCTATCTGGTATTCGTTGCCACGGTGCGCCAGGGAAATCCGCTGAGTGCCTTCCGGCAATCCGGAAAAGGCAGTGCCAGAATCGTATGCCAGCGTCACGCTGGCTGTTACCGCAGGGCTTCCGCCGCTGGATGCTGTACCAGCTGTAAATACCGGGCTGTCGCCAAATACTGACGCAGGCAGGAATGATGACGTAATGGAACCGCCACGCCAGGGGCTGGAGATCTCCACGATACGTATCACGCCGCCATCATCCTGAGCAATGAGCCCCGAACCATTCAACCCGCCGTTAATCGCTGCGAGCAAGCCAGACATTGTGCCGTAGTTGGCGACCAGAGATATGGTATAGGTGATACCCTGCCAGGTCAGAGCAAAGGTCTGGCTGGTTGTCGTAAAGTCATACGTTGACGGCGAGGCACTGGCGCGTAATACCGCAGTCGCTCCCCCTGTTCCCGGAACGGCGTCCTGGTGAGGGGTATACGTGGCGATCTGGAGGTCATAGTCAGTACCGTTAAACGTTAGGGTGACAGGCATTCCGCTGAATGGCGCAATCTCTGACACGACGTCTCCTGTCAGCACGTTAAAACCGCCCTCGATGGATACCTGATAATTCACTGGCGCTTTCAGGGTGACAATTGCACCGGCGATCCAGCCAGGAGGAAGTTTGTTCTCATCCTCGTCTTCATCATTATCATCATCGACATCGAGGCCAGAAAACGAGACAGAGGCACCGCTGACGGTCATGGCATCAGCAACGATATCACTGGCTTCAGGGGCAGTCTGAGCCATATCGAGGCCGCTGCCGCTCGACGTTCCCCCAACTTCCGTTGAGTTGAACCATATCTCACTGCGACGATCCCCGGCCACATTATCGCCAGGCCCATAGCTGGTATATGAAAAGCCCTCGCCTAAGGTCAGCGCCGGAGTTTCTCCTACCCGAAAATCCCCACCGGTATAGGAGAAACGCCCATATCCAAGGCAGACAAACATTTCGACCGTCATTCTGGTGGGATCAGCGGGGTCGAATCGCGTTACCGGCTGCACCAGGTAATCCGGGTATATCCGGTTTCGCCCAAAAGCTTCCCTAACGGGATCGCCAAGCTTCGCTGTATTGGCTTTAGCCGGATTCAGATCCAGCGATGAAGCGTTACTGGATGAAAAGCCGCCCAGCTCTGGTTTTGGGGCAAAGAATAATGCATAGGCCGTAGACGCAATGGATACGGCCACAGAAACCCACGCGGCAATTTCAAGCCCCGTGCCATACGGAATGGGATATATCCGCACGTCGCTGTCTGGCCGCAACAAACATAACGGCCATTCCGCCGGGGGGACTGCCTGGCCGTTCAGCTCGATCACGACAGGATGAGTTTTATCCTGTGAATAGCTCGGGACATTTCTGCTCATCCACTCATGCAGCGTCAGCACACCATGCTCGTGCGTTTCAAGGGGTTCACCCGGTAGCCGGGACGGGTAAAACTTTATCGTCATTGCCAGAACTCCACGCGGTTAAAGCGACGGATAAATCGCGACAGTGGCAGAAACGTAACCCCCGAGCCTGGATTGCATTCCGCGACCTGCAGCTGGTTATCGAGCATCACAACGATCCCAACATGGGAAACCGTTGAACCCGAATAGCAAGCCACTCCGGCACCTTCACATGGGGCACAACGTTTCAGCGTAAGCATCAGCTTTCTCGCTTCCCGGTCGAGGCCCCCGCCGTCTTTGGTCACACCTGCAAAATCCGGCCATTCAGGTAGCCCCAGGTCGCGACGTATCTCATTTACAATGCCGAAGCAGTCGAGCTGCGGATATACGCGCCCGCCCTTCAGCCAGGTGACTGAACGGTATTTATCAGGGTTAAACATATTTGCCTCAGATTAGTAACGTAAGCCCGGATGCTCGGCGAGGTTGTAACGTTTACGGGGCCAGGCTGTTTTGAGGACATTCATATAGCCTGCCGTGACCTGAACTGCTGTCGGGGTCCAGGAGCCGGATTTGATATCGAGCGTATACGGTGATGATGCCGGAGCAGACAGATCGGATGAAATGTACCGCCGGAATGTCAGCGTGGCTGATTTCATTTCATCCAGAATTTTATCGATCGCCTCTGAAACCCGTCCGTCAATATTGCTGATAGCAAACTTTAAATCCTGTGTCCCGTCGGCGTTCCTGGCTGGTAAGGCGATATCTATCGCGCTGGCATCAAACGTCACCGGCTGACCATTTTCCAGCGTCACTGAAACGTCATCCCAGCCACTGGTTAGCCAGTAGTTATCATCGCCTGCTGATATCTGCAGCGTATCGTGAATAACCTCCGATCCGCTGCTGGCATATAGTCGCTCAAGAATTGTCATGCTTCGGCCACTCTCTGTTTAGCGCAATATCCAGTAACGACTGGCCCGCCAGCCATTCCGGGTAATTCCCCCAGCCAGAAGGCGGTAACGGGCGTTCCCATAATTCCAGCGTTGCGCTGTACTGCCAGTATTTTGGCGCGACCAGCGTCGGCCCTTCGTAAATATCCACGAACCTGGCTTTATAGGGCTTTACCCCGATGGGAGTCTGGAGTTTCAGATAGAACCAGGACTGGCCATCTTTAAGCGCATCCCTGAAAAACGCCTCAAACACCTGCGCCAGAGCATCAGTTTTAAAAATCCATTTAACTGATGCCTGGGTGGGTGTTGAGGTATATCGCCTTCGTTGTTGAGCGCGACCGGACGTCATCTCCGTTCGCAGTAAAGGTGATATGGGCTTAAACCCGTACCCGTCCATAAGCGGCATGGGCAGGTATTCGTCCGGGTAGAAAATATCTGCCATGAATATTCCCTCCGGGCAGGTTATCGTGGTTTTTTGGGCTGAAGGTTGGAGTAAAGAGCTCTACCGAAGGCATTTTGAGGATTGTTTACGTCGCTCGTCAGTTCAGATTTTATCTGTTTAGCCAGGCGGCGGCCGTGGGCATCCAATGTCTGCATCATCACATCATCCGGTTTACCAGTGAGGTGGTAATTGACGTTGATGTCGCCAGTTGAAAGAAGTTTTCTTTCCTGCTGCTGCCTCGCTGCGTTCTGTACCGCCGGTGATTCCCGCCCAACAGCTCTGACCCCCAGCGAACCATCAGCGCCACGGGTAAGGGGCATGATGGCTTCGGGCCCGGCCTCGCCGAATACACCTGCCCCTTTCGCAAACGCAAAATATTGGGGAGTGCTGTAAACACCATTGCTGTAGGCAGAAAGTGACGGAGAATCGTAAACGCCTCCGAGAGCGTTAAATGAAAAATTAGCTCCCGCGCTTTGAATAGCGGTACCACTACTTGCCGCACCGCTGGCACCGCCAAAAAGACTACCGAACAACCCACCCGCTCCGCCGCCAAATGATGCCATAATTGCTTTGGTGATTAACGCCTGTGTTGCCATCTGGATCAGCGTCTTAATCACCGTTTCGCCCAGGGAAGAGAAAATATTAGACATCCCATCTTTAAAAGAAGCAGCGCCCGTCAGGACGTTGGTCAGGTTGTTGGAAATAGAGTTAGTGGTGGCATCCAGAATTTCGCTGGTTGCAGTGGCAGCCATTGAACTCAGATCAGAAGCCTGATCGGCATAGTTCATCAGGGAATCGCTGATTCCCGCGCGCCAGTCTGACTGCTGTTCATCGGTTTTTTTGTAATACTCCTCCTGAATATCCAGGCGTTCGGCAAGCGCTGTTTTAAGCGCTTCCGTTTGCTTTTTATACAGGTCTTCGGAAATCTGCCCACGACTGAAATCACGCTGTAAATCACGCTGCTGCCTCAGAAAATCAGCGCGAATATCCGCCATTTCCTTCATTCGATCACGGACTTTATCCCCTTGTCCCGCGCCGAGGAAATCGATATTCCCCCTTTCCCGGGCGGCAGCATTACTGTCGGCCAGACCTTCGCGGAATGTTTTTAACTGTTCAGCGATATTTTTCTGATCAATAAGCGCCGCATTGTGCAGCAATGTTTCCTTTTTGGATTTTTCAAGCGAAGATAATTCCCCCTGAGTAACCTGATATTTCATCTTTGCCAGTTCAGTGTTTTGGCTGGAAAGAGCAATTTGCTCCCGTTGCTGTTTAATCAGCCGGGTATAGGTATCTTCGGTTTTCTCCGCCTCGGTTTTCCCATGCCTTCCTTTTGGCTTGGGTTTATTTTCCTGGTTGTTTCTCCATTCATTCAGGCCGTTATTAATCAACTCCTGCCGTCCGGTCTGAAACTGAGGATCGTTAGTTAACCCCAGGTCATCCGCAGCGTAACCCAGTCGTGCGCGTTCTTTGTCCTCTCCTTTGAGTTTTGAAAGCGCCAGGTCACGGCGGCTTTTTTCCAGTGCAGCCGTTTGCTGGGTTGTGAGGTCTACCTGCGGTAAGCGTAGTGGTGCGTTTACCAGCCCCTGCCGGGCCATGAGGAGATTATTTCCGAGACCCAGCAAACGGTTAAATTCAGTATGCTCACCGTTCATCATTAATAACGATTGATATGCTGAATTCTGTTCTGCGGCCTGCTGCCGGATTAATGCTATTCTCCTGTTCTCTATCCCTTCCAGTACCGACTGGATCGACTCAGACTTAGCCTGCATCTGAGTCAGCCTCTCCTGTTCAACGGCCAGAGCGGAAGTCGCTTCTTCCAGACTACGGGTGACCGTTTCAACCGAAGTAAGGTGGTTTATCATGAAACCGCCACTGGTTGTCGGCCCGGGGTTGGACAGAACATACTGATAACCCGCAATCTCTTCCTTCAGGCTTTTTACTTTTGATGCCTGTGCATCAACAAGACGGTTTTGCTCCTCCAGCGCCTGACGGGTTTTGGTCTCATTATCAGAAACTTCGGGCAGGGACATTGATTTTGTCTTTTCACGGACTGCATCAATGGTGTTTGCATATTCCTGAGCGGATAATCTGGCCTGTTCCTGATTCTGGTACATCGTGTACCAGGCACCGGCACCAAGCAAAACCAGCCCTGGAATACCGCCAACGAGGCTTAATGCTCCACCCATGAGCCGGGAACCTACAGCAGTAACCGAGTTCAGCGCAGTCTGAGCGGATACTCTGGCCTGAATATTACGGTTAAGTGACTCCTGCGCCAGTGAGAGCCGTTTTTCTGCGGCGGCCTGCGCGTCTGTACCCCGCGCCGCTGCCAGTGCCTGCTGAGCACGATAAACTGCAGCACGCGCGCGAGCTGTCGAAACCTGCGTCCCTCTGACCTGGGCTTCAGCTAAAGCTACTTCACTTTTTGCAGCGTTAATAATCCCAGCCGTTGCAGAGCTGGCACCAAGAGCCATATTTCCCAAATATCGGGCTGCACCAACGGCAACAAGCGCTCCGGCAGCAGTGGCGACCTGATCAATATTGTTGGCTACGCCATCAAGTAATCCGGTCAGGGTATTTGTCGCGCCACTAGCTTCATTAGCTCCACCGACCCATTGCATAAAAGCGTTTTCAACTTTTGTTGCCGACGATGAAACAGTCTGCGGCAATTCACCATATTCATTCCGTAGCTTACCAAGCTGGCTGATGAGGGCTGGCACTACTTTATCAATGGTTAACTGCCCCTGATCCGCCATAGATTTAAGGTCTTTACGCGCAACCCCCATCCCTGCCGCAAGCGCCCGTATAACCCTGTCGCCGCTCTCGTTGACGGCATTGAATTCTTCACCTCTCAGCACGCCCTGCGCCAGAGCCTGGCTAAACTGAGTTATGACCGAACTGGACTCCTGAGCATTCGCGCCAGAAAGTTTTAAACCAGTAGAAATAGCCTCAGTAATATCCAGCACCTGGCTGGAGCTGTAACCATATTCCCGCATTGAGGCTGCTGAACGGGAAAATAAATTAGCGTTGTCAGAAAAAGATGTGCCCGTTTTCTGGCTGATATCCATCAGCTGTTTTTGAGAGCTGGTAAAATCATCAGTTGATTGAGATGCCTGTTTTAGGCGGGCGTTTACTGAATTCCATTCATCAGCCAGGGATATCAAATGCCCCGTAGCAAAAGCACCAGCAAATGCCCCGGTTAATCCCAGTGCGGTAGCCTTTGCTGACTCCATCTGGTCAGTTAGCTCAGCAACAGAACGGCGAGTTTCCCGAACTGAAGCCGCAGCCTGCCTGCCGCCATTCTGCATTGTCTTATAATAATCAGCCCCCATACGTGACGCGCGGGCTATCTCGGTCTGGAATGACTGAGAGTTAGCAGAAACTTTAATGATAAGTTCACGCAGGGTTGCCATTTCATTTCCTCAGAAACAAAAAACCCCACATTGTGGGGCTTTTTTATGATTTCAATATTATTAAATTAAACCAGCTTTTTTCCTTGCTTCTTCCAGATAATCTTTTTCTGGTTCCTCTTTTTTATGAGCAAGTGCAATCAGAAGATCAATTTGAGCACCTTGCTTTTCAGAGATTTCTTTAAGCATAGCGATCTGATCATTAGCTCTTACGCTTCCTCTGTTCAGGAAATACCAGATAACAAGATCAATAAGGCGAGCAAAAACAAATAATAATATCCAGCCAGTAGTAGTCATTTAAAGCACTCCGTGTGTCAAAAAAAACAACATAACACCTGTTATGAGTGGCATCCACACGAATTATTACTGGCTATGCTGACGCAGCCAGAAGCGCCGCTTCCAGCCCTGCAAAGGGATCGCCGCCGTCGTTTACCTCATTCTCTTCTGTGCTCCACTGAAGCTGAGCATCTTCAATGGTGACTTTAACGCCCTGCGCTCCGTAAACCGCAGATACCAGCTGAGCATTGAGGATATCGCCGCGAATATCGCCGATTGGGCTGATACGGTCGTACTCAGCCCACATCCTGAATTCGCCAACCGTCATGGTTTGTCGCAGTTCGCCCAGCGTGCGGCCCATCCGGAGCGCCAGCGCCATCAGGAACTGCATGCCAGGCATTTTTACTTTGCTTTAGCATCATCCGCGTCACGAATGAGATCAAGTGCCTGCTTCAACAGCCGGGAATGCACAGGGCCATAGATCGCTTCAACCTGTTCGGTGTCATCGACAGTAAAGACGGGCTGCAGGTCGGTATCCAGCAAAATATCGATGAAAAGCGTGACGTCGGCCCGCATCGTGCGGAAGGCTCGTTCTGAAGGGGTCAGTTCTGGTGCCTCCTGGGGCTCCTGCCCTTCCGGTAGTTTGGGTGGTTCCGGGCTGGCAATGCCCTGCCAGCGAATCCAGGCTTCTGCTGATGGCTCACGAATGATGACTTTGGCGTTATCCCACTCCGGAACGATGACTTCTTTTTTACGAAAGCCCGCCATCGGTGCCAGTGCCAGTGCTTTAAGACTCGGTTTTGACATTAATTTTATCGCCGGTCTCCCGGCGCTCCGTTAATTGATGGTGACGGTGCAATCAGAAGAAGTGATCACAGTGCCATCGGCATCAGTAACCACGCAGGAATAAACCCCGGCATCACCGGATACAGCGCTGGCTTTCGTAAACGTTGCGCTGGTCTGGCCGCTGACCGTCGAGGTGCCCTTTTTCCAGGCGTAGGTATAAGGTGCCGTACCGCCCTGGACGACCACGCCCATGGTCAGGGCGCTTCCTGCCGCGACCGTTTGGGACGCCGGAAGGTCAGTAGCAAACGACAGAACTCCTGGGGCGTTAATATTGGTGGGTTTACCTTTCAGACGCAGCGAGAACGTTGCAGCAACAACACCGTTGGTTTGAGAATCCCAGGTGTGCTGACGTACCTCAGCGCGCATCAGGAATCCATTACCAGACGGGAAAATAACCTTAAACCCATAAACCCCGTCGTTATCATATGCTGCACGAAGTGCATCCTGCGCCGGGTTGCGGTAGAAGTTACCGGAAAGTGACATTTCAGACGGAGCAGGAAGGCCGTTGATATTTTCCGTTTCATCCGAACAGAGCGTTGTCACGTCAATATCGTTTTTCTGACCAGCGGTAAAGCTTGCCTGTTTGATAGTGCAACTCAGGTTTAACCAGGTTGCGGTATCCAGCTCTGCCGCGGTGACCGGCACAGAGGTAATCATTACTACCGTTTTTTGGGCACGTTCAAATAGTGCTGACATCGCAGCCTCCATAAATGAAAAAACCGCCAGCGGCGGTCGGATTGGATTGGTTTTTGTCAGGCAATGACCGTTATTTCGAGGGTTGCCCGATGAAGATGGGTTGTCGTGTCGTAGCCAGGAATTTTTGTCACCTCGACAGGTGAAAGCATCTGCAGGCGAGCCAGGGCGTCCAGGCGTAACGCTCTGGCTTCGTCATTCGTTTCAGCCCATACATCAACCTGAATGCGCAGTGTCGACTCTGCCTGGCCGCAGAAAACATCCCCGGCAACATCAGTCGGTATCGAGAAAATGACATAGGGAGTGGAAACTGCAGGAAGTCCGTCGCTGCCTAGCGGCACCACATACGGATAAACCCGCCCGTCTGCCAGCGTCGACAGCAGGTCATAGAGATCATCCTCTGTCATTTTGATAACACCTCATCGATAGCCTGATTCATCCGCTGCATCGCCACCTGCGTAGCTTCTTCCATGCGGGTATCAAAAGCTGGGCGAACAAACGGATGTGCAGGCGCTGTAGATGTTCCCAACTCCCCGAAGCGCCAGTAAAACGCATTCCGCTTGTTGCTGGCCTTCATTGTATTGTCGCTGTTCCCCGTTCGCGGGTTAACGCCACGAATATGCACCCCAGATGAAATTTCACCGCGACGGCGACTTTTCTGGGTGACGACAACAACGTTTTTCTTCAGTTTTCCGGATTTCTCAGGAGCGCGATCAATCACCTCCTCGCGGAGCAATTCGGCACCAGCACGGGTCGACTCCCGGAGAACTTTATTATTTTCGGCCTTGCTGAGCGTTTGCAGATCGCGGGCAATATCCTGCAACCCGGAAAAATCCAGATTCACATCAATCATTTTTCGGTCCCCTGTTTGCAGAGAATTTCCAGCCGGGTACCTTTGATGTCCGGAACCGGAGGCCCGGTAACGTTAAGAACAGCGCCTTTAAACGGGCCAGTGCGTACTTTCAGGCGGGAAGAGGCTGAGATATCTGTACGAAAACGCACCCAGACTCGGATTGTCGCATCAGCTTGCTCAACGCCAGCGGCTAACAGCTCACGACCGCTTATACCCTTAACCTCGGCCCAGATGGTTTTCCCATCTTCCCAATTTTCAACTGGCTGGCCTGAAGGCGTTCTGGTGGTGGTGAAATTTTGGATGGTGACCCGGTGCCGTAATCGTCCTGCCTGCATAATTCCCCCGCTTAAATACCATAAATTTTGTAAGGCTGGAGAAGTGCCTCGACAGTAAACGGAATATCTGTAGCAGCCTGACCGACAGAGACCGTTTCACGGTTTTCGTACCAGTGACCGATAAGCAGAAGCATCGCTGCTTTCACATCATCGCCAGGGAGAATTGAATCAGGATCATCTGCATACCCCTCGCTGGTTTCGGACTCATACATTTTGCGACGAGTCCTTGTTTCGACATAACGAGAAGCAGCTCCGATGTAGAGGGTCAATAGTGAGTCGTCATCGGTAAAGTCAGGCTCAATGCGACAGTGCTTTTTAACCACTTCAAGTTCTAACATTATTTTTTAGCCTTCTTCTCTGGCACAGTTTCCGGCTGTTCCGGCTGTTCCGGCTGTTCCGGCTGTTCCGGCTGCGCAGAATTATCAACATCTACCAGCCGTGCATAACCTTTTTGAACCAACTCACGGCCATGCTGTTCCAGCGTCTCCAGTGACTCACCTTCAGTCACCACTACCCCACCAAAATAAATTGGTTTCACCGCGATAAGTTTCATCGTGTTACTCCAAAAATAGCGGCCCGGAGGCCGCCAGAAAAATTACTGGCCGCCGGAAGCCGGCACAGTAAAGGAGCCATAAATAAATGCTTCAGGGCGTTTTACTGCTAACGCCAGACGCTCTTCACAGCGAATAGAGATCATGTTTTTCTCGAAGTCATCGCTGTTCTCCGTCGAGATCACAACGTTTGCGTCTTCGCGGTCGAAAAGCTGTGCCGCAGCATTAAATGCACCTGTCAGGAACTTGCCCTGGAAAGCTGCTGCTTCAGTGGCGACAACCGGAAGCCCCCACAGCGTCGGCCCCGTCAACGCAGCCGGGTTCGCCAGGATATAGCGCCCCAGGGTGTCTTTAGTCAGTTCGATTTTCGCCCAGTCCATGAAGTGCAGGACGTGACCGGATGCAGGGAATCGGGCAAGTTGAGCCTGAAGCATTGCCAGGCGCAGATCGTCAATACCGTTATGCTGTTCAACGGCAAATGCCGCGCTGTAAGCCGTGGCCTGCGGCACGATGCCATGGAGGTGAGCGCCAGTGCCATCACCAAACAGAATCTCCTGTTCTTCGACGTACTTAAGGCCGTAACGCATTTCCGCATCAATCATGGACTGCAACTGGGCGAAGTCGTCCAGAATCTGCTTGGATGCCTTGAACATGTGCGCGATGGTTGTCACTGGAGTGATTTTCGGCGTGAACTCAATATTGCTGTACGGCTTGGTTGTGTTCTCCGGTACCGCTGCCGCAGCATTGGTAAAGCCGGTCTGCTGCACCCAGAAAATGGCCGGTGAACCCGTACGGCCTGGCGCGATAAGATCGCGAATAAATAACCGCTGCTTTGGCGCTACATCAATACCCGGCAGTCGTTGTGGTTCAACAACCCCCTCAGGAACGTCACTAGAAATCAGAGCAGCTTTGACAGGAACAGAAATACGCTTGTTCCCTTCGATGCTGGACGACAGAACTTTAATGGCTTCAGCAGAGATAACCTGCTGGCCGACAGTTTCAATAACCTGTTTTGCGTTTGCCAGCGGCATCTGTGCAACATGCTGCTCCAGTTCGCCCAGCGCTGCTTTAAGAGTCTTTTCGGCTTCTTTCAGCGCATTAAACTCAGTCGCCATTTTGTCCACGGTTTCTTTGGTTTCCGCCGACAATTTGCCGTTCTTTTTCGCTTCAGTCAGCGCTTCTTCCGCTTTGGCGTTAAATTTGCCGGTTGCTTCTTCAATGGAAGCGGTGACTTTTTTCAGAATCTCGTTTACATCAGACATAAATGGTCCTTATTTGACTAACGCCGCAAGAGCGCTTTCAAGTGAATTGAGGGTTTCAGGTTTGATATCTTCGGCAGCGCCCGGCTTACCATCGGGATCGGTAACAGCGCCCGGCGTGTTACCTGTTAATGCTTTGATTAATTTCCGGCGCTCGGACCGGGGGGTATTTGTTTTCGCCAGCAGTGCATCAAGTTTGCGAAGCGCAGCTGCAGGTGATTCGTCGCCGTCGCTGACCGCATCAGCAGAAAGCAGGCTGTCTGCCAGTCCCTTCGCCACAGCATCGCTGCCACCGATATAACTTTCGGCGTCCATTAGTTTCTGAACGGCGGCAATATCAAGGCCGGATCGCGCCGCGTAAATATCAGCCATTGCGGTATCGAATGGCTCCAGTGACTGCGCCAGTTCAGCGAAGTCATGGCGGTTTCCCATCGCGTACAACCAGCAGTTATGGATCATCAGAAAGGCACCGCGGCCAATCTGAATATCATCCCCGGCCATCGCAATTATTGAGGCGGCACTGGCGGCAATGCCCAGCACCTTCACCGTTACATGGCCTTCGTATTCGCGGAGAAGGTTATAAATAGCCAGACCTTCGAACATGTCGCCGCCCGGCGAGTTGATATTCACCGTAACGTCGGCACCGTTCATCGCCCGAAGCGCACCGGCAATACGTTTAGCTGTTACCCCTTCGCCCCAGTAGTCCTGCCCGATAACATCAAAAACAGAAATGCTGTTATCGTCGGTGGCCGCCGCTTTGATCCCGCCGTCCCAGCGGTCCAGTGCGGACGGTAATGTTTCACAGGTAACGCGCGCGCAGGGGCGACCCGCCGGTGCTACCGGAAGTTGTTTTTTGCTCATCAGGAAAGTGCTCCTAAGCGGCCTGTTTCAGCGGAGATTGTTCAAAGGAAATATCGGGGAATACGTGGTTATGCAGCTCTCGCAGGGCCAGTGCCTGAACAGCAGGGTTGCTGCTTTCGAGATTTTTCAGTTGCGTCAGGTTGAGCTGAACGGTGTAAATATCGCCCCCTTCAATCGGCGGCATGTTCTCAAGACGACGAACGTCATTACGGGACATCCAGCCATTCTGAAGCGCGCTGGTATAGTATGCCGCGCGACCGGCACTATCGGCTCGCAGCAGACCTTCAACAGAGAATTCTGCAAACACTTCGTCATCGCTGTCGAGTAAGCACCGGCCAATTTCCTGCTCAATATTGACCAGCAGCGGTCGAAGTGTATGAGTCAGAAACTGCAGGTTCATACCTTCCAGGCTGGATGCCCAGCT
>OGJK01002403.1_pt1 | contig 14603 bp, 8 predicted proteins | sample 1571961 | NCBI WGS metagenome assembly OGJK01 (sample SAMEA2582120, study PRJEB24529) | metagenome | biome: Human gut stool | place: China | collected 2011 | reverse complement strand
TATATAAAATAAAATAGCTGAAAAAAGATGGTATATAATATAAAAATATAACTATAATAATATATATAATATTACATATGATAATCTATGTTATATTTAATATAAAAAATAATCTAATAAATAATATGACAATTTATATTATAGAAAATAAAAGATTAAGTAAAACAGAAAATATAAGAATGTATAAAACAAAATACAAAAATAAAAGTAAACAAAAAAGTAAAATATAGCATACAACAAAACGTTTGGATAAATATATAAAATGAAATATGATAATAAATATAATAAAAAATATTATAATAAAACATATGATAGAATTTACATTAAATAATAAATAATAAAATATAAAAGCGAATACAAAAGGTTATATAAAATGTAAAAGGAATTGTTATACAAAAAACTGATATATTAAAATGAAAAATCTCCCGGAACAGACTTCAGGTAACTCATATCTGATAATCTGGCCTTATCGAGTTTATTGTAATAGGTACTGTTCATGAGGCGGTTCTTATGACGATAATATGTAGCGCGTTTCATATTAAGAACTTCCATTATGTCAGTATCGGAGCTTTCCTGAAGCATATACACTATATCCGAGAATCTATACTGATTGAAGGAATAAGGAGAATCATTATTTTCCTGATAAACCAGCTTTCGTTTTGCGCCGGCATTTCTTTTGGCCTTAACGTTAAATACATCAGGGTTCATGTTAAGTGAAAGACAGTTATCAGATGAAACCTGCATATCAATTCCCAGACCGGAGAGTATGTCATGAAAGAAAAGGAAATCTGGATTTTGTTTTAAATCCTCAGCACTGTTATCTGAGGAAGCTAACTTAAGGTTTAAGTGTCGGTAGCCTTTAAGTGCTTCATAGGTTAAAGAGCTATCTGTTTGATTTATTTTGCCTTTATAAGAGCCTGCCATGGGAACACCTCTGAATAAAAATTTTTTAACTGTTCGTTAATGTCAAAATAGTAACAGTTAGTATTTTTCTGTCTATAGAGTATCATAATTAACAATGATACTCAAGCAGGAAATCATAACCATAGAAAGCAAAAGAAAAAATTATCATAGAATAAGCGAATGAACAAAAAGATAATTTTTAAAAACAAGAGGATTATCTTATAAAAAATTATAAGATAATCCTCAATAAAAACAGCTTATCAGTAACAGAAAACTGGCAGTTGCCGTGAAGCTGCTCAACAGTTTTTTGTATACTTTTGGTTCCAAGACCATGACCCGTTTCAGTGGCAACAGGCATACCATTAATCATTTTTGGCCTGAATGCATATGGATTTTCTACCGATATTAGAAGCTTATCATTCTTTTTTGAAATTGAAAGACTGATGAACCTCTTGTCAGGTTCAAGTGCCATAACAGCATGCTGGGCATTTTCTAAAGCATTCTGTAGTATTGATGTCATGTCAATATCTGATATATCAAGCTTTGCAGGAGCTGATATGGAGTATTTAAAGTCAATGTTATTTGCAGCAAAGCTATCAGCATTCGACAGAAGAATAATATTGATAATGTCATTTGAACAGTAGCGTTTATTGACAGTTTTTTCAGAGGTTTTTACAACACTTCTGATATAGTCCAAGGCCTTATCATCTTCACCGTTTTCTATAAATGCTGCTATATTATTCAAGAAATGACGCATATCATGCCTGAGCAGGGATACATTTTTTTCGTTTCGCTGCATGCTTTCTATTTCCTTTTGAAACTGTGCCTGTTTAATCTGCATGAAATAATTCTGCGTTGAAATCTGCTGTTGACGCTCAAACTGTCTGCAGTAAACGATACAGAACACGAGATAACATATGCTCATTACAAAAGGAAAAAACTCTGATACAAGACGGTTTCCGTCATAAAGAAGACTTGTATAAACAGTAGTAGCATAGTCAAAAATATAATAGAAAAACGGCATTATACAAAATGGTATAAGCTCTATATCCGGTTTTGAGAAAACATCTGACAGGGCAGATGCAATATATCGGTAAACAACATGGTAAGTAACGAAAATGCCTGCAATATATGTCAGGTCTATAATCCACTGAGCACAGCTGAGTGATTCAGGGATGATTGAAATCCAGTTGTTAATCTGACAGCACAGATATGCTGTTGTGACTGCAAGCAGCGATTTTAAAAGACTCCTTTTGAATATGAATATGAGCAAAAGAAGTAATGGCAGATGTGTCAGCAGCGGATAGGCGTTTAAAACATGGGAAGAACTCTTTAACATAGAGCAAATCATGTGTAGAAGCAGATCTAGTATGCAAAAGCAGTTAACTATCAGAAAATTCTTTTTGTTATTTTTAATTCCTATAATGGCAGTTGTGACAAAAACTCCAAAGTATAGGGTAAGAATGTGTCTAATTATTTCTGTAATATAATTAATCATATAAACCCCTTATAAAAATCAGCTTATAAAAATCATTCCGGTTAGCAGTAAAATAAAATCAATAATTCGAAACACTGGCTGAAAGATGGCGGACTAACTATTCGCGAAACATATATGAAAAATATGTATCCTGAAAAGTCCTGCCAAGACCTCTTGCAATAGGAATCCGTGTACCTGATTTGGTTACAAGCTCTGTACCGGAGAAATGATCCACAGCAGGTATATAGACAATGTAGCTGCGATGGCATTTGAAAAATCCCTTTTCCAATGTAAGACTCTTCTCATAATAAGAAAGTGTGCCAATAGCTTCAGTTTTATCACCATTGGATAAAGAAATGATGACTTTTTTATTCTGGGCTTCAAGATATTCGATGTTGTGTAAATATATATTCTGATATCCAAAGGCTGAGTGGATTGTTATTGAATCCGCAGGCCGTGAAATCTCAGAAAGACATTTGTTTAAAAGCTTATATAGCTTGTCTCTGTCTACTGGCTTAAGCAGGTAACCGCTGGCATCTACATCATAGGATTCGATGGCAAATTCAGGGGATGACGTCAGGAAAATAATTTTGGAGGTCAAATTGTGTTCACGTATTTCTCTTGCTGCATCCATGCCGTTTAACAAAGGCATCATTATATCCAAAAGAATCACATCAGGGTTGTATTTATTGCAGTAATTAAGCAGCATATCACCGTTGTCTATAGTTTTTACGGTGACAGGAACAGAGGCTGTTTCTATCCAGTCATTAACAAGCTGATTGGTCTGTTCTAGGCATGCACTGTCATCATCACATATAATTATTTCAAACATATAAAAACCTCTTTAACATTAATATAGACATTATATATTGTTTTTGAAAAAGCGTAAACAGGTCTTTTTGCAATTCGCGCCTAAAAAGTTACATTTCACACCAGAGTACTAAAAAGTATAAGAAAGTCCTATATAATTGGTACTATAAATAACATTAATATATAATTTTTAGGAGGATAAAGCATGCAGGAGAGAAAAACTTGTGAAAGAATAAGAATCATTGCTGTAATCGGGCTGATTTTTGTGCTGATCATGACGATTGCAGGCGGAAACACACGGGTACAGGCAGCGGGTGCGGCATTAAGCGTATCGTCTGTTTCCGCAGAAAAAGGAGGAACGGTAACGGTCAATGTGTCGTTGTCCAATAATCCGGGAATATATGGAATAAAGGTAAAGACCGAGTATGACAGCAGTGCGTTGCAGCTTAAGTCAATGTCTAATGGAAATGTATTTCCGGTAAGTGAGGCAATTTGCAACGAGGCAAAGGGAGTATATGTTGCAAATTCAAGCGATTTTAATAATGTGACTGGAAACGGCACACTTTTTACACTTGAATTTAAGGTATTGGATGGCGCTGATGCGGCTTCATGTAATGTTTCTGTTAAATTAGAAAAAGCGCAGAACGTTGATGGTGGCAAGATAGACGTATCCGGTGGAAGCGGAAAAGTGACTGTTGAAAAATGCATACATAATAAAAAAACACAGACAGTAGCAGCAACCTGCGAGACAGAAGGAGAAATAAAGGTTGTATGTACAAAGTGTGGTGAGGTATTTGAGACAAACAAAATTCCGGCTACAGGTCACAAAAATACAGAGATAAGAAACAAGGTTGATGCAACAACCACAACTGAAGGCTACACAGGAGATACATATTGTAAGGATTGTGGAAAGCTGATAGCTTCAGGAACCAAGATTGAAAAGCTTCCTTCAAAGTCTGATTCACCAAAATCAGATGAGGAAACAGAAGTGAAAAAACCGGACAACAATACAACAGCTATGGCAAAGAATACGGCAAAGAATACAGAAAAGAAGACAGAGAAGAAAACAAAAGAGAACACTGCAGACGTAGCAAAGACATCTGAAAAAGCTACAGAAAAAGCTACTGAAAAGACTTCAGAGACAGAGCTTGTCACAGAAACTGAAAGTGAGTCAGAAATTACTGAGACAACAGAGCAGACGGAAAAGAAAGATACCATGAAGGATACTAAAAAAGAAGGGGGCAAAAAATCAAGCGGTGTGCCAAAGGCAGCGGCTGTCGTTGTGGTTATAGCAGTAATAGGAGCAATTGGCGCCGGACTTTATTTCTTTGTTATGAAGAAACCCGGCAGATGATAAAAGGAGAAGCGTATGAAAAAACGAATAATAAGCATGTTGCTTGTCGGTGCCATGCTTTTCACGTCAATTCCTATGACGGCAACAGCAAAGACGAGCGAGAGAAAATATGGTGATGTAAACGGAGACGGAGAGATAGATTTTATCGATGTTCTCACGTTAAAAAAGCATATTGCGGAAATGGAACCGAAGAATTATGTTCCGGAAAATGCAGATGTAAATGCTGATGGTACAGTAGATTTTATTGATTTGCTCTTTATTAAGAAATATATTGCAGAATATGATATACAACTTGGACCGGATGTATTGACAGTAAACTTCTACGACGGAGAAAGGTTAATCGATTCCCTCCCGGCAGAGAAGGGCTCTCCCCTGGGAGAGGTTCCGTCAGTAGCCAAATCCTCTAAGGAAAATGCTACGCTGCTAGGATACTATAAGGACAGTGCATGTACACAGCCATTCTATGCAGAGGATCCTGTGACTGAGAGTATGAATGTGTATGCCAAGTATCAGGAGCTTGAGAGTACAGAAGCACTCAACATAACATCATTTACACAGATGGATGCTGAACCTGATGTAACCTTTAACATTAAGCGCGTATCAGGGGAAAATGCACCTGAGAGTGCAGCCGTGCTTACTGTAAAGGATGGTTCTGCAGCGGTTAAGCTTGATATAGCTGATGCAGATAATGATGGTGTATACACAGTTAAGGCACCGGATGGATTTAACAAGGGCTGTTCATATGAACTGAATCTTGCAGACGGCTGGGTATTTGACGGAAAAGATGCAACAATAAGAACAGCGGCATTCTCTATAAAGATGGAGAAGGTTGAAAACCTTGAGGTGTCTGAGGATATCAAATATGTCAAGGACACAGACAATATTGATTACACTATAAGCGGAACAAAGTATGGAAAATATACTGAGCTTTCAGACGATATTGTATCAGGAATGTCAGATAAGGACAGTGGAACGTTTGAATATGATAACGCAAACAAGCTGTCACAGGATGATATTATCTGTGTATATGTGGGAAAGGACCCAAGAGAGAGAAAGGGTGATGACGGAAAAGCTCTTTTAGATCCGGCGGTATATGTAAAGGTTTCAAGTGTTGACGGTAAAAAGGTTACATTCGTTCCATTAGAGGATGAAGACCAGTCAAAGATGTACGAGGTACCTGACAACTTCCCAATAAAGGTAGCGGCAAAGCCAACAGCAGATAAGGGAACAGTAAGTCTTGACGAGCTTGATGCAGATATGTATAAGACAATGCTCGGTGAAGCTGACGGTACAAAGGCAAATGCCCTTGAAAAGGCAGGAAAGGGAGATTTCATCACACTTTATGAGTCACAGGATGCTCTCACATCAGAGGATGCAGCATACTATGCAAAGATTACGGATTACAACAGTGAGACTCATGAGATTACATATGAAAAGACAACACGCCAGGCAATTCTTGACAGTATGGATCTGAATGCCGATGTTGACCTTTCAGGTGATGATTATATCACAGACCAGGAAAAGAAAGAGATAGAGGACACTGTACTTTATCAGTTACAGCAGTGTGATTTCACAGCAGGCGCTGCAACTGCACTCAGCGATATGCTTGATAAGGCAGCGGTAGTTGATGAGGCTTCAGGTGAGGAAGCGCTTGCCACATGTGGACTTGAGGATGCTGAGGTTACTGATGAAAACGGTGAAGAAATCACACCTCTTGCACTTGCAAAATACAATATAGCAGGCAAGTTTGAGCTTTCAGATAAGGTTAACCTTTCTGTAGAGCTTATCACAAAGGGTGACCAGCTCCATTACAATAATGGTGTACAGCTTGCGGTTAATGTAAAAGCAGATTTTGCTGCAGAGACATCAGACGGCGGTAGTGTAAATGTACCATTAAGCGCAACATTTGTTCAGGAGGTAGTAATACAGCCGGGAGTAAGAGGAAGTATCGTAACAAAGAAGATACTGTTTATACCGGTTCCGATAGGTGTACAGGTAAACTCAACTGTAGATATAAAGAGCTATTCTGCATTCTCATTCAATGCACAGATTTACACAGTTGAGCCTGAGGAAAAGAGCACCTGGGAAAAGATTAAGGACCTCATAAATGACGATAAGCTTGTAGAGGGCCTAAAGGGTGCTGACAAGATAGCAAACGGTCTTAAGACAATCGGCGATGTCATGACAAAGATAGAGGAGCTTCAGGAGAAAATAGATGAGGCTTCTGAGAAGAAGGAACAGCTTGACGGCTACAGAGAGGATTTGAACAATCTCTGGACATTTGTTGAGGAAAATGACATAACCACCAAAGAAGCCTGGGCTGAAATGGGAAATAACCTTGATAAGTCAAATATTGCAGCCGATCTTCTTGACATGATGAACATGACAAATGAGACAGAGGCATCTACAGAATATCTTGAGTCAATGCAGGCACTCATGGACAGATACTCAGATACAGTACAGCAGGATACAAGCTGGATAGAGCTTGTAAACAAGGAGATAGCATCTGCAAAGGTCAATTTCTACGGACTTGTAATCGGTGTAGAGACCAACTTTATTGTACGCACTGATATGAGTATTGCGATTGGCTCTAACCTGGAGTATGAGGTTGGTAAGAGATACACCTTCTGGTTCAAGATTGGACTGTTTAGACCTGAGGCAGGAAACTCTTCTATGGATCTTATTGATGAGAGATTCAGGTTCCAGTTCTACTGCATGGGAAGAATTGGAGTAAAGACAGGCGTCAATGCAAGGCTTTATGTGGCAATCGGAAGTGGAAAGCTCGCATCGGTAGGCATAAGTGCAGAGATGGGACCATATGTGAAGCTGTACGGCTTCTTCGTATATGAATATGAGAAGATGAGACCGAAAAATACAGCATATGCAAGCACATCTGAGAGAATGGCAGGAGCACTCTTTATGGAGTTTGGACTGTATTTCAGCCTTGGATTTGATGCAAACGCACTGGGAAATCTGTTTTCATACAGCTATGATTTTATAAATTCAGAGATACCTCTGCTGACAGCAGGAAGGGCACGTTATTATTATAATAATGCATATTCACCTGAACCTGATGAGAAGGTAATAGTAAAGGATGAGGACGGCAACAGTACAAACGGAATTAGCATGAAAGCACCTGACACGGTATTTGCACTTTCATATATGGATTTAAATACAGGTATTCAGGGAAAGGAGCCTGTACGAACAGGAAACAATACTGTATCATATGATAAGTACAACGTAACGCTTTCAAACTCACACTTTAAGTTCGATGAAGCTACAGGAAAGATTAGTGTTGAGGTGCCTGAGGGCGAGAGATACATGGAATGTGATATGACAATCACATATTTGGGCAACAAGCTGGCATTTTCTCAGTATGATATGACTGTAACAGTGCCACTCGTATGGACCAATCTCTCAACAGCAGAGCTCAGCGAATACTATACAGCCTCTGTCAGAGTGGGTAACGATGTTGACGGCTATCAGACAGTATGGAGTAAAAAGCTCATAAAGAACAAGAGCTTTGACCTTCCGACAGATGACGAAATAAAGGCACTTATAGGCTGGAATGATGACAAGTACGAGGTCGGAACAGGCTATGGAGATGTCCAGACAAAGGGCCAGACACTAATTGACAACAAGGTATTTGATTATAACGTAAATTATAAAAAGTATAAGGTAACTGTTAACGGAATCCAGAAGGAGGATGGCACAACAGAGAGTAGGGATTATTATGCAAGATTCGGAGAGACATTTGATTTCTCAGATCTGGCAGATACAAAGACCTGTGATAAGATAAATAATAAATATACAAAGTTTGCAAAGCTGACAACAAAGGCAACTGTAGTCGGAGGCAGCACATTCGACCTCACAGCAAAGATTAATTCAGCAATGGCTGCAACACTCAAGGATGGAGTTAGCGCAACAGCAAACTATGTGGACAACAGTGCAAAGATAACCTTTGTATTTACGGGAATTAAGCATGACGATGTATCTCAGACAATAGAGAAGGGTACAACACCTGATCTTACTGAGGTAGAGACAATCGTATCAGACGAGGGTATGGCAATCAAGGATATTTCACCTGAGTTTGGACGCGCCGACGCAGATACAACATATCAGGTTGTATGTGGAGAGCTCGTGGGACCGGAAGCAACTATCGAGTTTGACTGCAACGGTGGTAGTTCAGTGGCTCCTGTAAAGAAGGTTGAGGGAAGCCTGGTAGGAAAACTCACTATTCCGACAAGGGATGGATACACATTTGGCGGATGGTTCACAGACAATGGCACATTCAAGAAAGAATTTACAGAGAGAAAGATGCCATCAGGTACCACAAAGCTGTATGCAAAGTGGACAGCAAATGAGTACACTGTAACCTTTAAGGTAAATGGCGGTAACGAGCTGGAAGCTGATAAGCAGACAAAGAAGCTTACATTCGACAAGACCTATGGTGAGCTTCCAACACCTGAAAAGACCGGCTATGGCTTCAGAGGCTGGTTCACAGCGGCTGACAGTGGTGATGAGATTACTGCCGATACAGTTGTAAAGATCACCGCAAACCAGACATTGTACGCACACTGGGAGAAGCTTGTGGATATCAGCAAGGATGTATTTGACTTCGGAGAGGCTGAGACATTCACATATGAAAAGGGTGTTCAGAGGGAAGTTGAATATACCTTTAATGCAGACAAGCTGCCAGAGCAAAGTAAACTTACAGCCGATGACTTCACATTTAAGTTCATGCGTCAGGGTGATTCAGATTATGTAGAAAAACCATTAAAGGCCGGCACGTACAACGTGACAGTGGCACGAAAGGGTGACAATACCTATGCTAAGTTCGAGCAGACCTATGATGCAGTTATGACCATCAGTAAGGCTGACAGAACGATAGAAGCAGATGGTGAGGTTGCGGATGCCGGATACACATATCTAAAGATTGACAAATCAAAGATTGATGATTTGGATGATAATGCTTTAGTAAGTTATGTTGTAAATAATACAGGCGGAGGAGAGTCTTATGTTTGTGTAAGCGGTACGGACTCAGATGTGATTGACAAGCTGTCTCCACAAACAGATTATACGGTTTATGTTAATATAACAAATGATGAGAACTACAATGATCTGACAAATGCGACATATATAGAAAATGCCACAACAAAAGATATACCATCAGAAACATGGGATAAACATGCAGACGAAAGCTGGTATAATAGCGAAGATACAACATTTACAATAAATACAGCAGCTCAGTTAGCAGGAGTGTCAAAAATTGTTTGTGATGGAAATAATATGTCAGGAAAGACAATTGTCATTGAGGCAGATATAGATATGTCTGAATACCTATGGATACCAATTGGCGCCTGGGGCAGTTTTAGGGGTACGATAAATGGAAATTATCATAAATTGACAGGACTTGTATCATCAGGCATGAGTTATGAGGGACTTGTTGGTTATGCATATAAAGCGGGGATTTATAATATTTATGTTGACAATTCTTACTTTGGCAACGGAAGCCATGTTGGTGGAATAGTTGGTAAGCTTGATAATGCAACTGTAAGCAATTGTGTAAGCCATGCGGTAGTTGATGGAAATAATCATATTGGTGGAATTGCCGGATACAGCGTATGGGGAGGAATATACAGAGCAGAGAATTTCGGAAGAGTGGTTGCCAATAACTATGTAGGAGGAATTGTAGGATGGAGCGATTGCACAAGGACTCAGAACTGTGTAAACTTTGGTTTAGTTTATGGCAAGGGAAATTCACAGTGCGGAGGAATTGTAGGTCACGCAGATCATAAGGACATAATATACAATTGCTACAATACAGGTACAGTATATACAACAGGAGGAGATTCACAAAGAGGAGCAATCCTTGGCTTTACAGAAAGTCATGGCATTTTTAAGAGAGATGAAGGCACAACAATGGATCAGTGCTATTATCTGTCAGGATGTGCAGGTTCAAAAGGAGCATATGGTAAAAATGGTGGTAAATATGGTATTAAAAGTCAGAAGACAGCATCATTCAATGGTCCTAATGAAGCAATGAACGATAATTGTGAAGCAGATACAAGAGGTAAGACATTGTTAGAAAAGCTCAATGTTTGGACAAACAGAGTTGAAGGTCAGACAGTATGGGAAATCAAGGAGGGCAATGATTACCCAACCATCATTGGAATGCCATAATACGCAATTTACTAACCTGTTAGTAAAATTTATCCTCAGAGGCAGCCGCGGTTACGCGGCTGTCTCTTTTATCAGTTGAAAATTGAAAAAGCAGTACAAATGGCATATAATTTTGCTTATATATGGAATGATTGTGAATAGTTACAAAATACTAAATAATAACAGAGTTGGGAGATGAAATAAATGTGGGTAATATATGCCTTCGGCTCTGCACTTTTTGCAGGACTTACGTCAATTCTTGCAAAGTGCGGAATCAAAAAAACTGATTCAAATGTAGCAACTGCAATCAGGACAATAGTAGTTTTAATTTTTTCATGGATTATGGTATTTGTGGTGGGAGCACAGGGGCAGATAACAGATGTATCTGTAAAGACATGGGTATTTCTGGTGATGTCAGGTGCTGCCACGGGAGCTTCATGGCTATGCTATTTCAGGGCACTTCAGATTGGCAATGTAAATAAGGTTGTGCCGATTGATAAATCCGGCACGATTTTGACTATCATACTGGCGTTTATTTTTTTCAAGGAGGAAATCAGCCCTCTTAAGTTTGTATGTGTTGTGTTTATTGCAATCGGCACATATATGATGATTACCAAAAAAGAAAATTCCGTGGAAAAACGGGACAAGTCACAGAGGTCTCATAGTTATCTGTTTTATGCGGTGCTGTCGGCTGTTTTTGCAAGTTTTACATCGATACTTGGAAAAATGGGCATGGAACAAATCAATTCAAACCTCGGCACGGCAATAAGGACCATTGTTGTGCTTATAATGGCATGGATTGTAGTGTTTGTCACAGGAAAGCAGAATACGCTAAAGCATATAGAGAAAAAGGAGCTGTTTTTTATCTGTCTTTCGGGGCTGGCTACAGGCGGCTCATGGCTTTGCTACTATAAGGCGCTGCAGGACGGACTGGCAAGCGTAGTGGTGCCGATAGACAAGCTGAGCATAGTTATGACTATCGTATTTTCATACATAGTATTTAAGGAAAAGCTGACGATGAAATCCTTTGCGGGACTTATCCTTATTATTGCGGGAACACTGCTTATGCTGGTTTAGGGATTTTTTTGAAATAAAAGTGAAGAATAATAGCTATAAAAATATTAGAAAAATTTTATATTATAGGTAAAAATTTACAAAAATCAGTCGTTTTTATGCAAATGGTAACGTTTTCGGTATACAAAGTACACATTTTTTGTTATAATTCAAAACATTGTGAATAAAAAATGGAGAGAACAAAAATGAATAAGAGATTTGTAATGCGTCAGAGGTTCGGATATGGAGCCGCTGATATGGGAAGTAACTTTGTGTGGTCTATGATAACGACGTATCTTGCAGTTTTTTATACGGATGTTGCGGGTATCAGTGCAGTCACAGTTGGTATGATTATGCTCATATCCAAGTTTGTAGATGCCTGCACAGATGTTATGATGGGAGCATTGGTAGACAGGACAAGAACACGCTGGGGAAAATGCAGACCATATTTCCTATTTGGAGCTGTACCACTTGCAGTTTTTGCGATAGTGACATTTTATATGCCTGATTTTGATAGTGAGCTGAAAAAGGTAATATATGCCTTTATCACATTTAATCTTGTCAGTACAGGGTATACTATAGTAAATACCCCGCTATCCGCTATTCTGCCAAGCCTTACACGAGACATGAATGAGAGAAACGTGCTTGTTACTTTCAGAATGATTATGGCTGCAATCGGTGGATTTTGTGTAACTACGTTTGCTACACCGGTAATTAACAAATTCGGTGGAAACAGCAATCCAAACAGCTATTGTTATACAATGATTATGTTTGCTGTAGTTGCAATAGTTCTTTTCATGTTTGCCTTTATGAATACAAGAGAGTCGGTTGAGTCTGTTAAGGCAGAGAAGGTTACATTCCGACAGGGAATAAAGGCTGTAAATGGACAGTATATCTTATTTGTTGTTATTATGTTTGTATTTATGCTTGGCTTTGCGGTAAAGCAGGCAGGAGTGGTGTATTATTACACATATGTGGCTGAAAGGGTTAACCTGATTCCGATTCAGGCGGCTGTTACATCAATTTCAATGATTGTCAGCCAGTCAAGCCTTCCTCTTCTTGTCAGCAGACTTGGAAAGAAAAACTGTATGTATGTGATGGCTGCGGTAGCATTTGTCGGAAATATTGTATTTATTATTTCAGGCTACAATGTTGTTATGCTGATTATCGGAACAGCACTTGTATGGTCTGCCCTTGGTTTTCTCATGGGAATGCGTTTTTCTCTTTTGGCAGATGTTGTTGATTACTGTGAATTGAAATCGGGAATCCAGGCATCGGGAATCCTGTCTTCGCTGGACAGCTTTGTTGCAAAGCTCACATTTGGATTAAATGTCACATTGTTTACTGCACTTATGAGCCTTGGTGGATATGTACCTAATCAGAAGCAGACAGCAGCTGAAAAATTATGTATAAACGCAGGATTTATCGGTATTCCGATGATTTGTCTTGTACTGATGGTAGTATTGCTTAAATTCTTCAAAGTAGAGGAATTATTGAAAGAGCATAGAGATAATGCAAAAAGTGAATAGGATATAGATACTAATTGTATTTTACCCATCAATCCGCTATACTATAGCTAAGTATAGCGGATTGATATTTTTGTGGAGGTTTATATGGTGAGCACCTTAAAACTGCCGGTAGGAATTGATAGTTTTGAAAAAATCAGAAGGAACAACTTTTATTATATTGACAAGACAAAGCTCATAGAGCAATTGGTTGAAACCGGTGGAGAGGTCACCCTTTTTACACGCCCGAGGCGTTTTGGAAAGACTCTCAATATGAGCATGCTAAAAAGTTTTTTTGAGGTTGGCACGGATGAGTCATTGTTTGATGGCTTATATATTTCAGGCAGCAAAGAGCTTTGTGACAAATATATGGGAAAGTACCCGGTTATTTTTCTGTCACTCAAGAGTGCTGAAGGACGTTCATTTGATGATGCAAGATATATGATTACTGAGCTCATTGGGAGGGAAGCAGAAAAATTTAAGTTTCTGGAGCATAGTGAGGCTCTTTCAGAAAACGATAAGGACAGGTATAGGGCTATCATTTCGCTGTGTGATGGTAAATATACGATGGATGAGCAGCTTCTTGTATCAAGTCTGCAGAGTCTGTCGCAGTTATTGTTTATACACTATGGTCAGAAGGCTGTTATCCTCATAGACGAGTACGACGTACCTCTGGATAAGGCATTCCAGAATGGTTACTATAAAGAGATGGTTTCACTTATCAGAGGACTCTTTGGAAAGGCACTCAAGACTAATGAGTTTCTGCAGTTTGCCGTACTCACAGGCTGTCTTCGTGTATCCAAGGAGAGTATTTTTACAGGTCTCAACAATTTTGAAATCAATTCCATTGTAGATATCGCCCATGATGAACAGTTTGGTTTTACTGATGATGAGGTCAGGAAGCTGCTTACGGATTATGACAGGGCTGAGCGTTACCCTGATGTAAAGGAGTGGTATGATGGCTATCATTTCGGTAATACCGACATTTATTGTCCGTGGGATGTAATCAATTTTGCTAAGAAGCTGGTTTTTGACACATCAGCCAGGCCGAGTGCATTCTGGATTAACAGCAGTGGCAATGACATGGTGAAGCGCTTTGTAGACAAGGCAGACCAGACCACGAGAGATGAGATAGAAAAGCTCGTGGCAGGTGGTTTTGTTGAGAAACAGCTCCGCCTTGACTTGACTTATGATGAGATTGACAATACTATAGACAATCTGTGGAGCGTACTTTTTACAACAGGCTACCTGACTACGGCTGGTGAGGTCAGGCTGCCCGACAGTGAGAGCTATGCCTACAAGCTGGTGATTCCAAATAAAGAGGTGCGTGAAGTGTTTG
>OGJK01002389.1_pt1 | contig 14674 bp, 12 predicted proteins | sample 1571961 | NCBI WGS metagenome assembly OGJK01 (sample SAMEA2582120, study PRJEB24529) | metagenome | biome: Human gut stool | place: China | collected 2011 | reverse complement strand
AGCCTTCCCCCTTGGGGGAAGGTGCCCGAGGCCCCGCCCGAGGGCGGATGAGGGGCAGCCTTGCCAACAGAACCCATTTGCCGGGCGGCTGTGGTATACCTGCCCCTCATCCGGCCCTGCGGGGCCACCTTCTCCCTATGGGAGAAGGCAAAAAGAATAAACGCCCCCTTGCGGCATATACTGCCACAGGGGGGATTTTTATGCCGCAGATTCTGCCGGTGCTGCTGGGCGGGGATGCCAATGTCTACGGCATGGCCCGCAGCTTTTATGAAACCTGCGGTGTCCGCAGCCTTGCCGTCTGCCGCCGCGCGCTGCCGGCGCTGGCCTGCAGCCGCCTTGTCCGCGTTGCTGTGCAGGACCCGGCGTTTGCGCAGGACACCGTGTTCACCGCCACGCTGCTCGGTCTGGCCGCACAGCATCCCGGCAAAACGCGGCTGCTCGTCCCCTGTGCGGACGGCTACACCCGCCTGTTGGCACGCCATGCCGATGCCCTGCGCGGGGCCTACCGCTTTGCCTGCCCGCCGCCCGAGGCCGTTGAAGCACTCAGCGACAAGCAGCGCTTTGCCGCCGCCTGCCGCGCTGCCGGGCTGCGTACGCCCCAAACGGCAGTGTTCTGCCCCGGCGGCGCGGTGCCGGACCTGCCGTTCGGCTGGCCGGTCATCGTCAAGCCGGCGGACTCCGATGCGTGGGCGCGCTGCCGCTTTCCCGGGAAACGCAAGGTGTATCTGGCGGGGGACGCCGCCGCGCTGTGCGCTGTTCTGGACGCAGTCTGCCGCAGCAGCTACTGCGGCGCTATGCTCCTGCAGGAGTACATCCCCGGCCCGGATACCCGTCTGGGGGTCGTGAATGCCTACTGTGCGCGGGACGGCAGCGTGCCGTGGCTTGTGCAGGGGCAGCCCCTTTTGCAGGAGCGCACGCCCGAGGGCACCGGCAACTATGCCGCCGTGCTGGTGGAGCCTGCCCGGCAGGACACCGCCCTGCTGGACACCCTGCGGGGGCTGCTGCAGGCGGCGGGGTGGCGTGGCTACGCCAACTTTGACCTGAAGTACGACCGCAGCGGGACGCCGGTTCTGTTTGAGCTGAACCCCCGCCCGGGCCGTGCATCGTTTTACTGCGATGCCGCGGGTGCGCCGCTGGCAAGGCCGCTGGTGGAGGATCTGCTCTGCTGCGGCTCTGTCACGCCGCCTAAGCTGCGCCCCGCCGTCTGGCACACTGCGCCGTGGTGCGTGGTGCGGCGGCACTGCCCCAGCAGGCTGCTGCTGCACCGCGCCGCTCTCCTGCGGCGCCGCGGCAGAGCCAGCGCCCATCTGCTGGCGGCAGGGGAGGGCGCGCCCCGGCGGATCTGGTTTGTGATGCGGCAATGCGGGTATGCCCGCAAGCTGCAGGGGCAGCGAAAACGATTGGAAAAGGGGTGACAGCAGCCATGTGCGGCATCGTCGGTTTTACGGCAGAATACCTTGACCCTGCATCGGCCCGGCAAACGGCCAAGGCAATGGCGGAGCTTATCCGCCACCGCGGGCCGGACGGCGAGGGCTATTATGCAGACACGCGCGCCGCGCTGGGCCACCGCCGTCTGTCGATCATAGATGTGAACGGCGGCGGCCAGCCGATGTTCAACGAGGACGGCACCCTTGTGGTGGTGTTCAACGGCGAGCTGTACAACTATAAGCCGCTGCGCGCAGAGCTGCGCCGGTTGGGCCACACCTTTGCCACCGACTCCGACACCGAGGTCCTGCTGCACGGGTATGAGGCATGGGGCGCGGCGCTGCCCCGGCATCTGCGCGGGATGTTTGCGTTTGCTCTGTGGGACCGCGCCGCCGGTACCCTGTTCTGCGCGCGGGATCTTTTCGGCATCAAGCCGCTGTACTATTACCAAAAGGGGGCGTACCTGCTTTTTGCCAGCGAGATCAAGGCGTTTCTGGCGCACCCGGCCTTTGAAAAGCGGCTGAACGAGGCCCGCCTGCCCGACTGGCTCAGCATGGAGTACCTGCCCGACAGGGAAACACTGTTTGCGGGTGTGTATGAGCTGCCGCCTGCCCATACGCTGTGCTGGCAAAACGGCCGCGTGACCCTGCAGCGCTACGCCGCGCCGCGCTTTCGGGTGCAGCGGGGCCGCAGCCTGCGCAGCTGGGCGCAAGCGATCGGCGATGCTCTGGCGGACAGCGCCGCCGCCCACCGCATCGCGGATGTGGAGGTCGGGTGCTTTCTCTCCGGCGGGGTGGATTCCTCGCTGGTCGTGCGGGAGACGGCGCGCAACCAGCCTGCGGTACAGTGCTTTTCGGTCGGCTATCGGGAGGAAAAATACTCCGAGCTGCCCGCCGCCCGCGCGGCTGCGGCGGCGCTGGGCGTGCCCCTGACCGAAACGACCGTTACGGCCGAGGCGTTCTTTGACGCCAACCGCGCGATCCAGTGGTATCTTGACGAGCCGATGCCCAACCCGGCGGAGGTGCCGCTGTATTTTCTGTGCAAAACCGCGCGGCAGCGTGTAAAAGTGGTGCTGTCGGGCGAGGGGGCAGATGAGCTGTTCGGCGGCTACCCGCTGTACCGGCAGGCCGTCTGGGCCGAGGGCTGGCAGCGGATGCCGCGCCCGGTGCGCCGTGCGCTGGCCGCACTGCTGCCGGGGTGCGGCTTTCTGCGCCGGGGCACACAGCCCCGCTGGCAGCGCTGCGCCCGGGCCAACTATGTGTTTGAGACCCCGCAGGAGCGCGACCGATACCTCAAGCGCCCCGGCGCTGCGCCCGACCCGGCCCGCCGCTGCAAGCCGTATTTTGATAAGGTGCGCGGTCTGGATGAGCCGACGGCCCTGCAGTGGGTGGATCTGCAGACATGGCTGCCGCGGGACATTTTGCGCAAGGCAGATCGGATGAGCATGGCCCACAGCCTTGAGCTGCGGGTGCCGTTTTTGGACCGGCGGGTGCTGGCTGTGGCGCTGGGGCTGCCCCGGCGGTACCGCTGTACCGCGCGGCGGGGCAAGATCGCCCTGCGCGCCGCTGCGGCACGCCGCCTGCCCCGGGCGCTGGCTGGTGCGCCCAAGCGCGGCTTCCCCGTGCCGCTGGCCGACTGGCTGCGGCAGGACGAATACTATGCGCGGGTGAAGGCCAAATTCACCGGCCCGGTGGCCGAGCGCTTTTTTGACACCGGGGCGCTCTGCGCTCTGCTGGATGACCACCGGGCAGGTAAAACAAACGCTATGACGAAGATATGGGCGTTTTACTGCTTTATAGAATGGTATGAGGTGTACTTTGTAGAGCAAAAACCGCCGATTTTGTAAAAAACTTACCGAAAAAGCTTGACAAAGACCGATTGCGTTGCTATAATAACTTACGCAGTATGTCCCTTGTGGGCAGAACCCGCAATAAGCGCCCGTAGCTCAGCTGGATAGAGCAACTGCCTTCTAAGCAGTGGGCCGGGGGTTCGAGTCCCTCCTGGCGTACCAGCTCTCTGGGCGGCGTCGGCTTGAACGGTTTTTATATGTGGTGGGTGTAGTTCAATTGGCAGAGCACTGGATTGTGGTTCCAGGTGTTGTGGGTTCGAGTCCCATCACCCACCCCAGACATGAGGGGGCCGGGGTATCCCCGGTCCCTTCTTTTTTCCACTTAGGGGCGTAGCCAAGTGGTAAGGCAAGGGACTTTGACTCCCTCATTCGCTGGTTCGAGTCCAGCCGTCCCTGCCATTGACCATGAATACGGCCTCTCGGCCTGTGATTTATAGGTAATAAGTGTTTTACTCTGATCCGGTAGCTCAGTCGGCAGAGCAACTGCCTTTTAAGCAGTGGGTCCGGGGTTCGAATCCCCGCCGGGTCACCAGAAAAACGGCACACATAAGTGTGCCGTTTTTTTGATATAATGGATCAGTCATACTTGAGTTGTCCGGCAGTCAGCTGTGCCGATGGCTCGGCCGCCTTAAAATCCCGCTAATTCTCCCTGCATTATCAAGAAAGTGCATTTGAAAAAGTGCACGATGTAACTTGAACTTTTCCCCCTGCTTTTTGATATGATGCACAAATGTCCGCCAGTGAACGCCATTCTTGCCAAAAATGAAACCAAAAAGGGCCATAATCAGGCCAATATTGTGCAAAATGCGTGTTTATTGAAAGAACATTTGGCGGAAATGTGTATTGAAAACAAACGCTGTCCGTCATACAATGACAGTATAGTTAATTGTGGTTTTTGAATCATAGACAAATAGGGGGATTATTATGGTAACTTTACAGATGATCCAGGAAGCCCAGGAGTCTCTGAAGGGCATTGCCCGCAAGACTCCGCTGGAAAATGCCAATCGGCTGGGCGAAAACATTTACATCAAGTCTGAGAACCTGCAGCTCACCGGCGCTTTCAAGATCCGCGGCGCCTACAACAAGATCCGTTCCCTGACTCCGGAGGAAGCTTCTCACGGTGTCATCGCCTGCTCCGCCGGCAACCATGCTCAGGGCATTGCTCTGTCCGCCACGAAGCTGGGCATCAAGTCCGTGATCTGCATGCCCGAGGGCGCTCCCATCTCCAAGGTGGAGGCTACCCGCAACTACGGTGCTGAAGTGGTTCTGGTCCCCGGCGTTTACGATGACGCCGCCCGTGAGGCCGAGCGTCTCTCCAAGGAGCACGGCTACACCTTCGCGCATCCCTTCAATGATCCGTATGTCATTGCCGGTCAGGGCACCATCGGTCTGGAGATCCTGGAGCAGCTCCCCGAAGTGGAGCAGGTCGTGGTCCCCATCGGCGGCGGCGGTCTGATCTCCGGCGTGGCTTTCGCCATCAAGCAGCTCAAGCCCTCCTGCAAGGTCATCGGCGTGCAGGCCGGCGTTGTGGCTTCCATGTATGCTTCCCGTCAGGCCGGTAAGGTCACCACTGTGCCCGATGCCGCGACTCTGGCTGACGGCATCCATGTGCTGACGCCCGGCGACCTGACCTTTGAGATGTGCCAGAAGTATGTGGATGAGATCGTCACCGTCAGCGAGGACGAGATCGCCGCTGCCATCCTGGCTCTGCTGGAGGTCCAGAAGACCGTGGCAGAGGGCGCCGGCGCAACGCCTGTGGCAGCCTTTATGTCCGGCAAGGTGGATACCTCCAAGAAGACCGTGTGCGTGGTCTCCGGCGGCAATGTGGACGTCACCACGCTCTCCCGCGTTATCACCCGTGGCCTGACCTACACCGGTCGTATTACCACCATCACCACGAAGCTGGCCGACCGTGCCGGCAGCCTGATGAACCTGCTGAATGTGGTCAGCGGCACCGGCGCCAACGTGGTCCGCATCCATCACGAGCGTGAGGACGTCAATTCCGAGGTCAACGCCTGCGTGGTGTCCATGGTCCTTGAGACTCGCAATTCCGAGCACGTTCAGCAGATCAAAGATAAGCTGACGGAAAAGGGATATTCTCTGCTGGACGCGTAAGCGGCAGCAGCTGGATATAAAAGAAGAGAAAAAAGGAAAATCAGAAAAGGAGGATGTCCGTGTGAGATCACACGGACGAGAGAAATGAAAGAAAAGAAAAAGATGAGCCTGTTGCTCAAACTGGTCATCGCCATCGTACTCGGTATCGTGGTCGGTTTCGTGACCCCCGGCATGGGTGACTTCGGTGAGGTCATCATCCGCATCGGCGCTACCTACAACAGCATCTTCGGCAACTTCCTGAACTTCGTGATCCCTCTGATCATCATTGGCTTCGTCGCCCCCGGTATTGCTGACCTGGGCGCCGGCGCTGGTAAGACCCTGGCCGCTACCACCGGTGTGGCTTACGGTTCCACCATCATCTCCGGTACTCTGGCCTTCGTTGTGGCCTCCCTGCTGTATCCCCACATGGTCCACGCTGGCATGTTCATGGAGAACGCCGCCAACGCTGAGGAGACTGTGCTCTCCGGCTACTTCACCATTGAGATGCCCGCCATCATGGGCGTTATGACCGCTCTGCTGATGGCCTTCATCCTGGGCCTGGGCATGGCTGTCATCAAGGGCAACACCATGAAGACCGTGATGAACGAGTTTGCTGAGATCATCGACAAGCTGGTCAGCAACATCGTCATCCCCCTGCTGCCCTTCCATGTGTACGGTATCTTCGCTAAGCTGGCTTATGCCGGTACCATCGTGGAGATCATGGGCTCCTTCATCAAGGTGTTCGCTATGATCCTCGTTCTGCACTGGGTCATCATCGTGTTCCAGTACACCGTGGCCGGCAGCGCTGCCAAGAAGAATCCCTTCGCTCTGATCAAGAACATGCTGCCCGCTTACACCACCGCTATCGGCACCCAGTCCTCTGCCGCTACTATCCCTGTTACCACCCAGTGCACCAAGAATAACGGTGTCTCTGACGGTATGGCCGAGTTCGTGTGCCCCCTGTGCGCTACCATTCACCTGTCTGGTTCCACCATCACCCTGACCAGCTGCGCTATGGCTGTTATGGTGATGACCAATCAGTCCATCGGCTTCGGCAAGATGTTCCCCTTCATTCTGATGCTGGGCGTGACCATGGTTGCTGCCCCCGGCGTCCCCGGCGGCGCTGTCATGGCTGCTCTGGGTATCCTGCAGTCCATGCTGGGCTTCGATGAGACCATGTGCGGCTTGATGATCGCTCTGTACATCGCCCAGGATAGCTTCGGTACTGCTTGCAACGTCACTGGCGACGGCGCTATCGCTGTCTTCATGGACGCTATCACCGGCAAGAAGAAGGCTGCTGCAAAGTAAATTTCCATTTTCTCTTCTCTTATACATGTTTTCTGTTTTGGAAAGGGGAGCGCGGACAGTCCATTGGACTGTCCGCGTTTCTCTTTCTTTTTGCAATTTGGAGCGAAAGCGGAAATGACGCTTGCGCTGACGGTTAAAATAAGGTAAGATGAAGCCAACCAGCAAGCCCTTTGGAAACCGTTGTAAAAGTGGAGGTACTCATTATGAAGTGGATCATTGTTCCTATCCTCGTTGCGCTGCTCCTGATTTTGGTTGTCAGCAATATCGTCATTGTTCAGCAGTCCCGGGCCTATGTGGTGGAGCGGCTGGGCGCGTTCCGCACTGTTTGGAATGTGGGCCTGCATCTGAAGGTGCCTTTTATCGAGCGCGTTGCCAAAAAGGTGAGCTTGAAGGAGCAGGTGGCGGACTTTGCCCCCCAGCCTGTGATCACCAAGGATAACGTCACCATGCAGATCGACACGGTCATCTACTTCCAGATCACCGATCCCAAGCTCTACACCTACGGTGTGGAGCACCCCATGAACGCCATCGAGAATCTGACGGCCACTACCCTGCGAAACATCATCGGCGATATGGAGCTGGATCAGTCCCTTACCAGCCGTGATACCATCAACTCCCGGATGCGCTCCATTCTGGACGAGGCCACGGACCCCTGGGGCATCAAAGTTAACCGGGTGGAGTTGAAAAACATCATCCCGCCCAAAGAGATCCAGAACGCCATGGAAAAGCAGATGAAGGCGGAGCGGGAGCGCCGTGAATCCATCCTTCAGGCCGAGGGCCAGAAGCAGAGTCAGATCCTGGTGGCGGAGGGCGAGAAGCAGTCTGCCATCCTGCGGGCCGACGCCGCCAAGCAGGCGAAGATCATGGAGGCCGAGGCGGAAAAGACCGCGAAAATTCTGGCGGCCGAGGCAGAGAGCGAGGCCATTATGAAGGTCCAGCAGGCCACGGCGGATGCCCTGAAGCTGCTGAACGAGGCTGCGCCCAACGATCAGGTGGTGAAGCTGAAGGCGCTGGAGACCATGACCAAGGTGGCGGACGGCAAGGCCACCAAGATCATCATCCCCAGCGAATTGCAGGGCTTGGCGGGTTTGGCGGCCAGCGCCAAGACCGTGTTCGAGTCCGAAGAACCCAAGGCATAAACAGTGAAGCAAAGCAGTCCCGCGGCTTTTGGGCCACGGGACTGCTTTTATCAAAACTGACCTTATCAAATTTATGAGAACTGGCATTTGCCACAAAGTCAATTGCATGCTATGATAGGTTCAACAAACAACTTAGGAGTGCTTTTTATGAATCGGAATGAGAAGAATGTCAATAAGCTGACCATGCTGGGCATGATGACGGCATTGGTGTTTGTCAGCAACTATCTGCGAATCACCATGCCCATCGCCATCGGCGGCCACACCTCCTTTACTCTGGCCAACATCATGTGCTGCCTGTCCGGCTTGCTGCTGGGGCCTGTGGGCGGCTTTGCCTCTGGCCTTGGCTCCGCCATCTATGACCTGACCAACCCGGCCTACGCACCGGAGTGCTGGATCACCTTCCTCACCAAAGGCGTTATGGGTATGGTAGCCGGCCTGGCCATGAAGGACCGGGAGACGCCTGCTTACGGGCGCTGCACCGTCTCCGCGGCTCTGGGCTGCGTGGCCTACTACATTCTCTATTTCTTCAAGTCCTTTGCGTATGACGGCCTGCTGATGGGTGGTCTCACCGCTTCCGTGGCGGCGGCGGCTCTGCCTCTGAAGATCCCCGCTTCCCTGTTCAACGGCGCGGTGGCCATCATCCTGGCACCCCCGCTGTGCGTGGCTCTGCGGCGGTCCCTGAAGCGGACGCATATTCAGCTTCCCTGATTTTCGGCCTTCCTTGTCCCGGTCCCTTTGTGAAGTATCACATGGGGGCCGGGCTTGTTTTTTTGCTCAGAAAGAGTATAATAAAATTCCGATTTGATGTTGGAAAGAGGAGAACTGAATGAACGAATATCTGGATTTGTTCGGAACCTTTGCCAAGGTGGGCGTGATGACCTTCGGTGGAGGATATGCCATGCTGCCCATTCTCCAGCGGGAGGTGGTGGAGCATAAGGGCTGGGCTACAGAGGAGGAACTGATGGATTACTTCGCCATCGGCCAGTGCACCCCCGGCGTCATCGCCGTCAACACCGCTACCTTTATCGGTCAGAAGCACCGGGGCTGGTTAGGAGGCATCGTGGCCACGCTGGGCGTGGTGTTTCCTTCTTTGGTCATTATTTCGATCCTGGCGGGATTGATCACGAATTTCTCCCATTTGGCCTGGGTACAGAACGCCTTTGCCGGGATCCAGGTATGCGTGTGTGTCCTGATCTTCAACGCCGTGCTGAAGCTGCTGAAAAAATCTGTGGTGGATAAGCGGACGGCGACCATTTTCCTGATCGTCATGGCGGGAAGCTTGTTCCTGCATATTTCTCCGGTGTGGTTTGTGGTGGTCTCCGCTGTGGCGGGGATTTTGCTGAAAAACCTGGAAGGGAGGGCTGCGAAATGACCTATCTGCGTCTTTTCTGGGAATTTTTCAAGACGGGGCTGTTCGCCGTGGGCGGCGGTATGGCCACCGTGCCCTTCCTGAAAAACATCGGCCTTGCTACTGGCTGGTACAGCCAGACGGACCTGATGAATATGCTGGCAGTCTCCGAGTCCACTCCCGGCCCCATCGGCATCAACATGGCCACCTATGTGGGCTTCACCGTGGCGGGCATCCCCGGAGCGGTCATCGCCACCATCGGTGAGGTGACGCCCTCTATCATCGTCATCTTGATCGTGGCGGCCATGCTGACCAAGTTCAGGAACAGTAACTATGTGGAGAACGCCTTTTACGGCCTGCGGCCCGCCTCCAGCGGCCTGATCGGTGCGGCTTGTGCCGGCGTTGTTTTGCAGGTGCTTCTGCGCGTCACCAGCACTGCAATCCCGGATTCTCTTTTTATGCGGTTTTCCTGGGACGGTACGGTAAGCTGGATGGGTCTGGCGCTGGCGGCGGTGCTGCTGGTGCTGACTAACTGGGTGAAGTTCACGAAAAAGTGGCATCCCATTGTGTTCATCGGCCTTTCTGCAGCGGTAGGCGTGGTGTTCCGGTTCGGCGGTGTGTAAAAGATGAAAAAGTGCCTGAGATTTCAAATCTCAGGCACTTTTTTGCGTTCTTTGTTCAGAGCGGCTGCGCGGACAGACCGCACAGTTCCCGCAGCACCTCCACCGCCTCATCCATGATCTGGGAGAGGGTCAGGTCTCGGACGCCGACCACGATCTTGCCGCAGTTGGAATTCACCGACAGCAGTACCTTCTGGGCCCGGCTCTGGCCCACGGCCACCGCCATAGCGGGGGTGATCTCCCCCATGAGGGCATCCGCCATCAGAATGCCAATGGGTCCGGCGATGATGTCCGCATCCCGGCAGGCCACCAGAACCGGGTTTTCTCCGGTGGCGCCTCGCTGAGCCCCAGCCTTCATCATGGCGGCAGTGGCGATGGCATTGGTGCCTACCGCCAACAGTTCCAAGGGAAGTCCCGCTGCACGGACCCGTTCTACCAGCAGCGCACCTGTGCGGCCGCTCTGGCCGTCGATCACAACGAGCTTCATCGTATTTCCTCCTTTAAGGCCAGCGTACAGCGGCCCTGAGTGTCTGTTTCGTGAAAATAAGTTTGCTCCAAGGGGACCCAACGGTCAAAAAACTGCTGACCCCACTCCGGACCGTTGCGCTTCAGTATCCGGCTCCGCTGGGTTTCCGGGGAAATGTCCAAAAAGACGGACAGATCGTAATAACGGGCCAATTCCGGGTGAAAGCTGTAGCTGCCTTCCACGATATTCAGCCGCCCCGGCAGGACGGTCACCGGCTCCCGGAGGGACAGGGTGCGGCAGTTGAAGGGACGGTAAACGGCGGCTTCGTTCCGACTGATAGGAATCAGGATCTCCGATTCCAACCGCTCCCGGTCAAGATTGCCGCCGGGCTGGGCGTAGCGCGCGGCGGTCCGTTGCTCCGGACGGAGGAAGAAATCGTCGGCATGGAACAGCACCGTATCGGGATAAATCGCTGTCAGCAGATCTGCCAGAGTGCTTTTGCCGCTGGCGGCGCCGCCCTCAATGGCCAGCAGGACCCGAGGGTTTTCCGCCAAGGCCCGGTCAATGGCCGCCAGAAGCGGCAGCAGGCGGACATAAGTGCGGTGCAGCACCCGGTAAGCTGGACGGTAGGCGGCCCGGTATTCCTCGGAGTGGCGGCAGACGGGAAAACCGTTTTTTCGCCAGTCATCCAGTTCCGCATCGGCCTCTGCCGGGGAATAGGGCAGAGCGCCGGAGCGGATCAGCCGCCGCAGGACCGTCAGCTTTTCCTGCAAGGCATCCGCATCCCCGTGGGACATAGCGGCAGACCGGGCAAACATGCGAGATAGCGTTTCGGGGGTCAGACCATCTGCCAGAACGCCCAGCTGCACCCGGGACCAGGGACCGTCCAGCGCTTCAATCTCCCGGCTGCACGGTCCGGCTTCCGCAGCCGCCCTCCGGATACCCTCTGCGGCGGCGGAGGTGTCCGTGATCAGATGCTCGCAGCCAAAGACGCTTTGATAGAGGGCTTTGCGCAGATCCTGAAGCTGGGACGCGGGATGCCCGGTATATTGCTCCAAAAGGAATTGTTCGGTAGACGCAGGACTCATAAGTGCCTCCTTGCACGATCATTTGCCTTTTTATCATAGCATCCGACATCTGGACCTGCAACCGCTTTTTGGGACAAGATTCCGCTTGCTTGGGAAAATAATACCCTTTGATGACAAAAAAATATATCTCTTCGACAAAATCCGACAAAAAAGCAGCCGGAAATTTTGTATGATAGAGCCGTATTCCGAAATTGCAATTCATTCGGAAAAGAAAGGATACTATATGAACCATACACTGACGAAAGAATACCTGCTTCTGTTCAACGCATTGACAGATACCGAAGAAACGCTCCGACAGCTCCGGGAGGATCTGATCGCCGTTCAGCGGCAGGCGGAGGAACTGTTTCTGTCCGATACGCCGCAGGACGGTGAGATAGAAGCGGAGACTCCGTAAATAAGACCCGTGACAGGCGGCAGCCGGTGTGCTATAATGAAGAAACTATTTTTCGGGAGGTTTCTATGCTGCACATCGGCTGTCATTTATCATCCTCCAAGGGCTTTCTGGCTATGGGCCGGCAGGCGTTGGAACTGGGGGCGGACACCTTTCAGTTTTTCACCCGGAATCCCAGGGGGAGCAAGGCCAAGGAACTGGACCCTGCGGACGCGGCGGCGCTGGTGGCGCTCATGAAGGATCACTGCTTCGCACCGATCATCGCCCATGCCCCGTACACCCTGAATCTCTGTGGCGCGGAGGAACAAAACCGTCTTTTCGCACGGGACACCATGGCGGACGATCTGCGCCGTATGGAGCACATACCGGGACAGCTTTACAATTTCCACCCCGGCAGCCATGTGGGACAGGGGATCGAAGCCGGGATCACCTATATCGCGGAAGGACTCAACGCCATCCTGACCCCGGAACAGTCTACAACGGTATTGCTGGAGACCATGGCCGGGAAGGGCAGCGAGGTAGGCGGACGCTTTGAGGAACTGAGGGAGATTCTGGACCGGGTGGAACTGACGGAGAAGATGGGGGTCTGTCTGGACACCTGCCACGTTTCCGACGCCGGGTATGACATCATTCACAATCTGGACGGCGTTTTGACGGAATTTGACCGGGCCATCGGACTGGAGCGGCTGCGGGCCATTCATTTGAATGACAGTCTGAATCCCTGCGGCGCCCACAAGGACCGCCACGCCCGGATCGGAGAGGGCTGCATTGGACAGGAGGCGCTGGCTCGGGTGGTGAATCATCCGGCGCTGAAAAATCTGTCCTTCTGCCTGGAAACACCCAATGAGCTGCCCGGCTATGCCAAAGAGATCGCCCTGATGCGAAGCCTCGCGGAATGAATTTGGATAAATGGTATTGAAATAGAGGAACGTCCGGCACAAATGTGTCGGGCGGTTTTTCATTGGATGGTCATTTTTTTGATTTGTGGCGCATAAGGTTGTCCCAAGAGGTGAAGCAAATGGAACGAAAGAGGTTTGCAAGGCTCTCTCAGCGGTTGGGCGCGCTGCTGCTGGCGGGCGTGACTCTGTGGACCGTCTATGCCACGGCGGGCAGCGTTGACGCCGCCGGAGCGTGGATGGCCGTGAAGAGGGAATTGCCACTGGCGCTGCTCCAGTGGCAGTTAGGGGACATGGGGCAGAGGGACGGCCTTTCGGCGCCGTCCGTGCTGATGCTGAGTCAGGCGCCGATCTTGCTTTCCGCACGAGGAGAGATCTCCAACCTGCGGCGTCAGGCGGCGGAGGAACCGGAGGACGAACGCCCCGCCCCTGTGACCCAGCCGGTGCGGGAGGAGTCCCAGCCCGCTCCGGTGACAGCTGGGGCAGACAACGGCGTGACGGCAAAGACCCTGATCCCCACAGACCCCAGCGGCTACACCGTCTGCGGGAAGGTCTACATCCGAAACACCACCCAATATACCCTCTCCAACGAGGAGCTGCTGAAGCCCTTCGCGGCGGAGCTGACCGGCGAAGCGCCGCAGATCCTGATTCTGCACAGCCATGGCAGCGAGGGCTACACCCCGGCGGTGGATGACGGCATCGTCTGGTCCGGGGACCACCGCACCACGGACTCCCGGTACAATGTGGTTCGCATGGGGGACGCCATGGCAGAGGTATTTGCTCAGGCGGGGATCTCCGTACTCCATGACCGGACCCTGTATGACTATCCGGAGTACGCCGGGGCCTATGACCGCTCTCTGGCGGGGATCGTCCGGTATTTGAAAGAGTACCCATCTATCCGCTTCGTGCTGGATGTCCACCGGGACGCTATCGAGGCGTCCGACGGCAGTCAGGTGAAAGTGGTGTCGGAGATCGAGGGACAGGGGACGGCGGCGCAGCTCTCCCTCATCATGGGCAGCGACGGCGGCGGACTGAGCCATCCCGACTGGATGGAGAATCTGCGGCTGGCGGTGGCGGTGCAGGAGCAGGCGCTGACGGACTATCCCACGCTGATGCGCCCTCTGCTTCTGCGGAATTCCCGGTACAATCAACACGCCACCACAGGTTCTCTGCTGGTGGAGGTGGGGACCGCCGGAAACGCCCCGGAGGAGGCGGAGCTGGCCGCCCGCCTGTTTGCGGCAGAGCTGGCAAAAACGCTGGAGGAACGAAGCAAGTAGGGAACTGCCCGGCAACAGCCGGGCAGTTTTTGCGGAATAACAAGGGCGTGCACAGCACTTTTCACATATATTGTTAATAATTTGAAAAGATTCCGACAAAAAGTTGCGATGCTAAGGTGAAAAATGGTATGATAAATCCATCAAGTGATCATCAGAGAAGGAGGCGGTGCGTTTGTTTGCAGGACTGCGGAAGAAGTGGCGGGACCAGATCGGCCAGACGAAAACGATATTGGGTGAAAAGGTGAGGGAGGCGCTGGCCTCCGTGGTGCCCATTACCCTGATCGTGCTGATCTTGTGTTTTACCGCGGCTCCGGTCCCAACGGACGTGCTGCTGGCGTTCTTGGTAGGCGCCGTGCTGCTGATCGTGGGTATGGGCTTGTTTACTCTGGGTGCGGATACCGCCATGCTCCCCATTGGTGAGCGGGTGGGCGCACAGATGACCAAATCCCGGAAGCTGTGGGTGGTGGTGTGTGTCAGCTTGCTGATCGGCATCATCGTCACTATTTCCGAGCCGGATCTTCAGGTTTTGGCGGGGCAGGTGCCGGGGATCCCCAACGCCGTCCTGATCGGGGCGGTGGCCGTGGGCGTGGGGATCTTTCTGGTGATAGCACTGCTGCGTATCCTGTTCCAGATCCCACTGAATGGCCTGCTGATCGCGTCCTACATCGTGATCTTTACTCTGGCGGCCTTTGCCCCCAAGGATTTTCTGGCGGTGGCATTTGACTCCGGCGGCGTGACCACCGGCCCCATGACCGTGCCCTTTATCATGGCGC
>OGJK01002387.1_pt1 | contig 14680 bp, 16 predicted proteins | sample 1571961 | NCBI WGS metagenome assembly OGJK01 (sample SAMEA2582120, study PRJEB24529) | metagenome | biome: Human gut stool | place: China | collected 2011 | reverse complement strand
AAAAAGGCTCCATAATCTCTACAGTGGATTTACCCACTACAGAAATTATAGAGCCGAAATTGATATGATTGAAACATGATTTTATGCGTTTTATGATGTTGAGTGTTTTGTGGTCTTATATTCAATGAAAATCAAAATCAGAATAGGCGACGTAGATGCAAATAGAACCGAAGTACATCAAATCAAGTCAAAAGCATTTGATTTTGGTTTTCGAAGACTATTGAAGACTATTATTGATTCTCAAAGAGTAAGAAGATATTTATTCGAGTCGTTCCTTACTATTCCTTGACCTACAGTTCCGTTTTAAATACACTAATCATCTAGTAGAAATAAATTTGGAAGGTTATTTGTGAGAGTGTGATTCACTCACAAGTATTGCTGTGAATGCTATTTTTCCAAGATTATAGGAAGGGTTGTCGATGTAATAATTTTTAAGAAATATTTATTTTTCTTAATCATGCTTGCAAATCCGTAAAAGATACAATAGAATAGACATAAATCAGTGTGGAGGAACAAATTTGTGATTGAAAAACGTTTTGGCAACAATAATGAGCTGAGCTGGATTATTATCCATTCAGAAAGAGAAATAACAGACAAACAATTAGTCGAAGACTATGGATTAGATAAAGAATTGGTCTCATATGTATTAGACAAAAATGAAAGGCCTCATTTAGAATACAATGTAAAACTCGATCGATTGTTATTGATTTTTAATCTATTAGATATAACAAAAGAGGATAATTATTATGAAACAACACCGATGGCCTTTATCGTGCAACAGAATCAATTTATTACAATTTTTAATGCAAGAAATGCCTATTTCCTGGAAAAATTAGAAAAGTGCTTGATGGACCATTCCGTTATGTCCTGTTTTCAATTTCTTTTTGCAGCCCTTACCTTAACTTCTAAAGAATATTTTCCCATACTAGATCAATTGGAAAGTGATAAAGAGATTCTTAATTCCAAACTAAGGAAGAGAACAACTAAGCAACTGCTATTTGAATTATCGGACTTAGAAACAGGTTCAGTCTATTTACTGACAGCGGCAAACCAAAATGCTCTGCTTTTAAAACAATTGAGAAACCATCCGCGTATTCAGAAGCTTGGTAGTATCGAACTTGAACAATTAGATGATGCCTTGATTGAAGCAGAGCAATTGTCAGCCATGACACAATTGGATTCTCAGATTCTACAACAACTTTCTGGTGCCTACAATAATATCTTGAACAATAACTTGAATGACAACTTTACCATTCTAACAATCATCTCCATTTTACTCGCTGTATTATCTGTAATAACAGGATTCTTTGGAATGAACGTTCAGACACCATGGGAAAACGAGCCACTGGCATGGATTCGGATTGTAATAATCTCTTTGGTACTGCTCATCATTATTACAACACTATTAAACTTGATGATGTCAAGAAGAAATTAGCTGAACTAGATAAGTATGCACATCAAAAGTGGAATTCAACGATAATTCAAATATGAAAAGCAAAAAACAAAAGGCTCTTTGTCAACTGTAGTGGGTAGATGAAAAGCTAACACCTAGAGAGGACGAACTTCGTTCTCTCTTTCTTTATCTCTTTTTTGTTTTTAGGAGATAAGCTGAAAAGGGCTCTCCCCAGCCCTTTTCACTGTTCAATGCAATCAAAATCCGTTTTTTAAAGTTTTCAAAGTTCCTGAAACCAAAGGCATTTCTCTTAATGACTTTGATGAGATTGTTGGTAGCTTCCAGTTTGGCGTTAGAATAAGGAAGCTCAATAGCGTTTGTGACGTGTTATTTGTGGTGAAGGATAGTTCTAAGAGTCGTTTTAAAGGTTTGATTGAGATGTGGTAAGGCTTCTTCAATCAAGTCAAAGAAGTAGTCAGCGTTTTTCTCTTGCAGGTGGAACAGCAGGAGCTGGTAGAGGTCATAATACCCTTTCAACTCAGGGACAAGGTGGAATATCTTGGTCAAACATTCTTTTGGTGTGAGCGTTTCTCCAAAAGTCCTTGAACGAAAGCTGTTTAGAGAGAGTTTACGACTGTCTTTCAGCACGGATTTCCAGTAACGATATTCAAGAGACTTCTTGTCAAACGGCTTCATGAGTTGAATACGTGTCTGATTAAGAGCACGGCTCATGTGCTGCACGATATGAAATCTATCAATAACAATCTTAGCGTTAGGAAAGAGTTTTGGAGTCATTGGGATGTAACTGCCAGACATATCAACGGTAACGATTTTCACGCTGTCCCTAGCCTCTTTAGAATACCTAAAGAAATAATTGCGAATAGTTGTTTGTGTCCGATTCTCAAGGATGGTGATGATTTTCTTGGTCTCAAAATCCTGTGCAATGAAGGCAAGCTTTCCTTTTTGATACGAAAACTCATCGATGGATAGGATTTCAGGCAGACGAGAGAAGTCCTCTTTGAAAGTGAATTTCTTGAGTTTTCGGTGTACGGTAGAGGTTGAAATAGCTAAATCCTGACCAATGTGTGTTAAGGCTTGACGATTGACCAAGGCTTGCGCGACCTTCTGTCTGAGAGGTTCAGAGATTTGACAGTTTGTCTGTACCAAGCTGGTTTCAGAGACTGTTACCTTACGACAATTCTTGCATTGAAAACGCCGTTTCTTGAGCCTAATAAGACTGGGGAAGCCAGCCACCTCAAGAAATGGTATTTTCGATGGCTCTTGGAAGTCATATTTTATCTGTTTTCCCTGACAGTGATTACAGTTTCCAGGAGCGTAGTCCAGTGTAGCTATCATCTCAATGTGTGTCTTGTGTTTCAAAACTTTGTTCAACGTGATATTTTTGTCTTTAATTCCAATCAATTGTGTAGTATGATAGAGTTGTTCCATATGATGCTTTCTAATGTGGGTTTGGTCGCTTTTCATTATAAGTCATATGGGACTTTTTTGATACTCAAAAAGCCCTATAATTCCACAGTGGAGTTACCCACTACAGAAATTATAGAGCCAAAATAAAAAAGGTAGATATGCGTGTTAATTCGCATATCTACCTTTTTTATTTTTTTCAAGATTACCAAGGACTGATACGCAGTGCAATTCGTCCGAATCGGCTGATACGAGTCATTTTCCAAGCGGGATTATAGGTGACAATAACTTCAGCTGAAGCAACTTCAGGAATTTCTTTGATTTTATCAGCAACCTCAATTGGCAATGTGTCAGCACAGCCACAGTTAGTTTCTGTAAAAGTCATAACAAGCCTACAATGTCCTGTTTCATTGATATTAATTTCATAGACTAAGCCCAAATTATAAATATCTAGTTCTAATTCTGGATCAATGACGGTCAGTAATTTTGCTTTGATTTGAGGAGCCAATACTTTTGCTCTCTCATTTAATTTTATATCTTCGCGCATAAGAAACCTTTCTAAAGTATAAATGTTAATGTGATTGGTAAGTTAATTATAAGAAATCGAACTCTTCCCAAAATGATTTTAATAGCTGGATTTTTTTACCCTTTCTATTTATTAATCCTTTTTCTTGAAATACTTTTAGTTTCCGGGAGATAGACTCTGGGCTAGTAGCTAAATAACTTGCTAATTCCTTCATTGAGACTGGCACTGTCACCGTCTCATTGTCAATAATAGTTGGCAAAGAAGACAATTGACTTAGATAAGAGGCTAAGCGATCCTCGATATGATCAATTGCTAAAAGCTGAAGCTGCTTTTCGACTTCTAAGGACTTTAGTGCATTTAATTGAAGTAATTTACATCCAAGTTGAGGGTATAGCTCAATTAGCTTATTGAAGTCAGATTTAAAAAGGATACAGACTTTGGTTTCTTTTATAGCTTCTGCATAAAGAGTTTCATTAGTAAGACCAAAGAGATAATTTTCTCCATCGTACTCACCTTCTCTTACAATACGTATGAGCTGTTCTTTACCTGTTCTGCTTAATTTATAAATTCGCATAGCCCCAACGGAAACAATAGATAATTGTTCTTGACTGTCAGGAGAAAATACTATCTCCCCTTTTTGAAATGTTTTGTGATGTAATAGATTTTGAACACCGCTTTGTTCATCCTTGGCAAGGTTACTAAAAAGTGGAACTCTATGAACACACCCTATATTAGCCATATCTTTTATCTCTCTAAAAATAATACATAATTTCAAAAAAACTTGACTATTGTCAATTTTTTTTAGTTAGGGATTATATATAATATAAATACCATATATAGTGTTCAATGTAACAATAAAACGCTATATATAGATATTATACACAATAGGAGAACAAAATGCAAACTATCCAAGTATACTACATCAGTCTAAGTGGAAATACAACTAGTTTTCTCGAAAGGCTGGATAGATACCTACAAAAAGAATTTCAAGAAAGCCTGAATTATATAAATGTAAAAGACTTGGTCAAAAGTGGTGAACCTTCGACATTCAAAATTAATGATCCCTATTTTGCATTTCTGCCTGCCTATCTTGAGGGGGGGAATGGTCTTGATACGGGGGATGTTGAAATTTTAACGACTCCATTGCGTAGGCTTATAGCTCATAAAGATAATAGCAAATACTGTCTTGGAATTATTGGGAGTGGGAATCGAAATTTTAATAAACAATTCTGTCTTACAGCTCATCAATATTCTGAAGAATTTGGTTTTCCTGTGCTAGATGAATTTGAGTTGAGAGGCACTGAGGAAGACATAAAACGAATTGCTCATAGATTAAATATGAGAATGATAGAGTGGAGATAGTGGAGATATAGTTCAGAACTTGTTTCATATAGGCGGATGCCAAACATGACAGCAACTACAATTCTGCTTGCTTTACGTCATAGACATAATACCAAGAGTGGGACTTAGGGAAAGATGACAATTCTTTCGGGAGAATTGAAGTTTTATGAGCTAAAAGAAGACGGACAAGTTATTGCAGAACATGTTTTTAATTGTGAAAATCAACCTCCATTTGTTGAACCACAAGCCTGGCATAAGATTACTCCTCTTTCTGAAGATCTTGAATTCTATATTGAGTTCTACTGTAAAAAAGAGGATTTATTAGCTAAACAGTCAGAATATTCCCCACTTGGTGGAGCAAGAATATAAATAAGAAAAGGAAAAATTAAATGACACAAGATTACTTTATTCTTAACAATATGTTAAATGTGCCAGTGGAAGGGCAGATTCCCTTGCACTACGACAAAGAAGCGCTATACGAATATTTAAATACCGAAATTAAAAATAATTTGAAGTCCTTCGATAACATTGATGCAAAACTAAATTATCTTATCGCACATGATTATATTGAAGAAAGTATCATTGATTCTTATGGTGAAAATAGCAGAGCATTTGTTAAGGAACTCTTTGATTTTGCCTATAACTACGGATTCAAGTTTAAAAGTTTCATGGCAGCTTATAAATTCTATAATCAGTATGCAATGAAAACAAATGATTCGAAATATTATTTAGAAAACTTTGAGGATCGTGCTGTATTTAATGCTTTGTATCTTGCGAATGGGGATAGGAATCTTGCTCATAAGATACTAGAAGAACTTATTTCCCAAAGATATCAACCTGCAACACCAACATTTCTAAACGCAGGTAAGAAGAGGCGGGGAGAAATGGTTTCATGTTTTCTTATTGATATTGAAGATTCTATGCTATCGATTGGTCGGAATATTAATTCAGCTTTACAGCTTTCTAAAATAGGTGGAGGCGTAGGGGTTAATCTATCCAATCTACGTGCAACAGGATCCCCTATAAAAGAAATTGAGAATGCTTCTTCGGGTGTGCTGCCTGTTATGAAATTACTGGAAGATTCATTTTCCTATAGTAATCAACTAGGACAACGAAATGGTGCAGGAGTAGTGTATCTTAATGTTTTTCACCAAGATATTCTGGAATTTTTATCTACTAAAAAAGAAAATGCAGATGAGAAAATTCGAGTTAAGACATTATCGCTAGGATTAGTAGTACCTGATAAATATTATGAGCTGCTTAAAACAAATGAACCAATGTATCTTTTTAATCCTTATCACGTTGAGCAAGTTTATGGTATCCCGTTTTCTTATGTTGATCTAACGAAAGAGTACGATACTATGGTGGCTAATGATGAAATAGAAAAAACTGTAATTAATGCTCGTGAATTAGAACAGGAAATTTCACGTTTACAACAAGAATCTGGTTATCCATACATTTTAAATATTGATACAGCTAATCGAACTAATCCTGTAAAAGGAAAAATTATTATGAGTAATCTTTGCTCAGAAATCCTTCAACCACAAGAACCGTCTATATTAAATCCAGATTTAAGTTATAAAAAGGTGGGGACCGATATTTCTTGCAACCTTGGTTCAATGAATATGGTAAATCTTATGGAAGCTAATGATTTTGGAAAGTCTATAGAATATGCGATTCGGGCGCTCACCACTGTTACTGATCGGGGTGCAATCAGTGAAGTTCCAACTGTGGCTAATGGAAATTCGCTCTATCATACAATTGGGCTTGGTGCAATGGGACTTCATACAGTTTTAGCTCTTAATGGTATTGACTATGAATCTGATGAAGCTTTAGAATTTGTAGATGCTTTCTTTCTGGCTATGAACTATTACTCTTTAAAGGCCAGTCACCAAATTGCAGTGGAAAAGAACGAAACTTTTCATGATTTTGAATACTCTCGCTATGCTGATGGAAGCTATTTTGATCATTATCTAGCGAAGGAATTTCATTTTACATCTGAAAAAGTGGCAAAGATATTTGGAAATATCTTATTACCAACTATTGAAGATTGGCAGTTATTAAAAGAAAATGTCATGAAAGATGGTCTCTACCATCGAAATAGACTAGCTATTGCTCCTAATGGTTCTATTTCTTATATCAATGAGACTAGTGCATCTCTTCATCCAATTACTCAATTAATTGAAAATCGTCAAGAGAAAAAAGTTGGTTCAATCTTTTATCCTGCTCCATACTTGTCAAATAAAACTCTTAGATATTATAAAACGGCTTACAACATGGATCAACGAAAAATTATTGATATCTACGCTAAAGCTCAGCAACATATTGATCAAGGAATGAGCTTGACACTCTTCATGCGTTCTGTATTACCTGAAGGTATCTATGAGTGGAAGAAGCAAGGAAGTTCAAAATTAACAACTCGGGACTTAAATCGTCTTCGTAATTATGCTTGGACAAAAGGAATTAAGTCACTCTACTATGTTCGGACATATACGGAAGATGACGAATTCAACAGTGTAAATAATTGTGAATCTTGCATGATTTAAGGAGATACCATGTCAAAAAACTATTTATATTATAGAGCCATTAACTGGAATGTTGTCGAGGATGAATTTGACAATGCAGTATGGGAAAGAGCTACATCACTGTTTTGGTTGGATACCCGGATTCCAATTGAAAATGATTTTACGAATTGGGTAAAGCTTAATTTGGAGGAACAAGAACAATTAAAGCGTTTACTGATACTTTTAACGAATCTGTCTACCAATCAATCCATAGAGGTAGGTGAAATTGTTCGAAATGGTAAGTGTTCGCAACAAGAAGTTGCTATTTTAAATAATATTCAATTTATCGAGATGGTCAATACCAAAGCTTATAATCGAATATTGCTCACCTTTGATAAAGAGATTAATCTTGAAAAGTCATTTGAGTGGGTTGATAATGACTCACGTGTACTGGAATATTTAAATGATATTAATACCGTTTATAGAGAATCGAGTCTAGTTAAAAAAAGGTTCATAGCGTTATGTGTAGAAGGTCTTCTGAACTATGCTTATCTTTCATACCTTTTTGAGTTATGGATTAATAAAGAATTTAATAACCTCGGAACTATGTTGGAAATGATTATCCGTAATGAGTCCTTGCATTGCTTTTATTTTAGTCATAAGGTAAAGCTTCTACTAAAAGAATCAGATCCGCAAGAGGTTGAACGGTTCAAAGCATGGTGTTATGAAACTGTCAACCACTTTGTAAAGCTGGGACTTAATATAATTGGTGACTTCTATTATTTAAAGGAGAGTAAAAAAATCGCCAAAAACTTAATATTGCAGGAAGCTAATAATATTCTCATGGGGATTGGATTGAAAGAGCAATTTAGTTTTAATGATGAGGTGTTGAAAGAAATAAATTATCGGTTAAATAACTTACGCATGCATCATCTATCCACCTCTAGTAATAAATCAACTTCAACTAGTGAAGAGATTATGGAAGAATCTGATTACGAGTTCTAGAGGGGAATATGGAATATAGGGACATAGACTTAATTTGGTAATTAAACTAGAAATTAGGATTAATGTTATTGATTTGGAATTAGTCTATGATACACAATTTAAAGAAAAGGTGTGAAAGATACCGTTATCATATTAATGACAAAGAATAACAATAGATTGATCGATCTTATTACTGACTGGATATATATCGTATTAAAATCAATAATAGAGGTGTCAAGTAATTATGATTAAGTAAGGGTAAGAACTTGCTTAGTGATTAGAAGGATAAGTTATGCATAAATTGCATTAGGGACTTGTTAGAAAAAGTGAGAATAGAAGGTAGAAATAAATAAATCTACTGCTTAAGAAAGGAATTATATTATGACAACATTTTTTGGGAAAACCGTTACAGTTTCAGCAGAGAGACAACTGCATGTTGGTGATACAATGTCAGATTTTACACTAATGTCAAGTGATTTAACTTTTAAAAGTTTAAGTGATTTTGAAGGGAAGAAGAAAGTTATCTCAATTGTTCCTTCACTGGAGACTGATTTATGTTCAACACAAACACGTACATTTAACAAGGAATTATCAGAACTAGAGGATACTGTTGTTATCACTGTATCAGTTGATTTACCATTTGCTCAGGCGCGGTGGTGTGGTGCTGAAGGATTAGATGTCGTTTTACTTTCTGACTATTATGATAATAGTTTTGGTAAAGCATTTGGTGTTCTCATGGAGGAGTGGCATTTACTAGCTAGGGCGGTCTTGGTTCTAGATTCTCAAAATACTGTTCAGTATACAGAATATCTTGAAAATATCAATGAATCTCCTAATTATGAGAAGCCCGTTGGGGTTGTTAAATCACTATAAGTGTATATTTTATGTACATCATATACTATTGATATATTAGTAATATTAATAAGTACAAAGGTAAGGGGAAAAGAATGCTAAATAAAACAATGAATTGGCAGCTTATTGAAGATGAATTAGATGAATATGTCTGGGATAAGGCAACTGCGCAGTTCTGGTTGGATACAAGGGTTCCTGTTTCGAATGACCTATTAGATTGGAGAAAACTTTCTGATATGGAAAAGGAGGTGGTGAAAAAAGCAGTTGGAGGACTTGCCTTATTGGATACGTTACAATCCGAAGAGGGCTTATATGCATTAAAGAAAAATGCAAGAACCTTAAAAGAGAGGGCTGTGTTGAGCGACTTCACCTTTATGGAATCCATCCATGCCAAAACATATGGAACTATTTTAATTTCACTTAATACATTCAAAGATATAGAAGAAATATATAATTGGATGAACAATGACCGTAGAATGCAATTTAAAGCTAGAAAGATTAATGAGGTCTATCAGAACGGTACACCTATGCAGGTTAAGGTTGCAAGTGTCTTTTTAGAAGGAATATTGTATTATAGCAATTTCTTTATCCCCCTTTGGTACCGAGGTCAGAATAAATTAGCTAACTTAGCAGAACTTATTAAATTGGTTATACGAGATGAATCAGTACATGGTACATATTTAGGGTATAAGTTTAGACAGGACTTTAACGAGTTATCGATTACTGAACAAGAAAACTTTACTAATTGGATGTATTCCTTTCTAGAGGAGCTGTTAGATAATGAGTTTGCATATACTGAAGAAGTGTATTCTGAAATCGGACTAGTGGAAGATATTAAAACATTCGTGAAGTACAATGCAAATAAATCTCTGCAGAATATGGGATTTGATATATATTTTAAAGACGCCTCAGCAAATGATGTAAATCCAATTGTAATGAATGGCATTTCTATTGAAACAGCAAATCATGATTTCTTTTCACAGGTTGGTGCAGGATATCTAATGGGAGAGGCGGAGGAAATGCTAGATGATGATTATATTTTTTAAAAGGAACAACAAAAACGTGAGCTCCATTAGATGAAAATAACTAAACAACACAAAAAAGTGATCCTTGTTGGTGACGGTGCCGTAGGTTCTTCATACGCCTTCACTCTTATTAACCAAGGAATTTGCTCAAGAACTTGGAATTATTGAAATTCCTCAACTGTTTGAAAAAGCTGTAGGCGATGCACTTGATCTTAGCCATGCGCTTTAGTTTACCTCGCCTAAAAAAATTTATGCTGCACAATACTCAGACTGTGCATATGCTGACCTTGTTGTCATTACTGCGGGTGCACCTCAAAAACCGGGTGAAACCCGTCTGGATCTTATCAACAAAAACCTTGCAATCAACAAATCCATTGTTAGTCAAGTAGTTGAGTCTGTATTTGATGGCATTTTCCTTGTGGCTGCTAATCCAGTTGATATTTTAACTTACTCAACATGGAAATTTTCGGGTTTCCCTAAAGAACGTGTTATTGGGTCAGGGATATCACTTGATACTGCTCGATTTCGTCAAGCCCTTGCGGAAAAAATTGGAATTGATGCCCGATCTGTTCATGCTTACATAATGGGTGAACACGGTGACTCTGAGTTTGCTGTATGGTCACATGCGAATGTTGCTGGTGTGAAACTGGAACAATGGCTACAAGAGAATCGTGATATTGATGAAGAAGGGCTTGTCAGACTGTTTAAATCTGTTCGTGATGCTGCTTATTCCATCATTAACAAAAAGGGTGCTACATTTTATGGTATTGCAGTGGCGCTCGCTCGGATTACGAAAGCTATACTGAATGATGAAAATACTGTTCTTCCCTTATCTGTTTATCGGTATGGGCAATATCAAGGTGTCAAAGATGTGTTTATTGGACAGCCAGCAATTATTGGTGCTCATGGCATTGTTCGACCGGTTAATCTGCCATTGAACGATGCTGAATTACAAAAGATGCAATCTTCTGCAGGACAAGTAAAACAAATTATCAATAATTTCTTTTAGGATAGGTATTTCTTAACATTATAAAAGTGAGTTTTACTAAGAAATAATATAGAGGAACACATCTGATATATCACTGTCCACGCTGAGATAGCGTGGAATAAAAATCTATCATAGATACTAATGAAAATATTAGTTAGGATGGGGGAGAAAAATATTGAAAAGTAATGATAATTTGACAAAGGAACTTTTACTTGAATCAGTTAGTAAATTTGCGGATCTAGAGATAGCTCAGTACTAGAAATTTATAGATGAAACTGGAAATCTATCAGAAGGATTATTCGCTAAAATGGTGAATTTTGGCTTTTTATCTCTGACAATACCCGAAGAATATGGTGGCTCTGGTTTTGATTATGATATTGCCTGGGAGGTGGTTTATGAAATTTCGAAAAGAAGTGCTTCAATTGGTTGTATACTTGAAGGACACTATAAGACTATTAATCAGATAAAAAGATTTGCGTCAGATAGGCTAAAGGAGCAATATCTTCCGCAGAGAAACCAATGTATATTTGGCTTTTCCTCAACTGAACCATCGGGTGGAACCAATATACGTAATATGAGAACTGAAGCTTTCTATCAAGATAATTATTGGATAATTAACGGAAGTAAAGTAATGATTACAAATGGTGGTCTTGCAGAGGTATATTGTGTAATTGCAAAAGCAGGTACCAAGTTCCACGAAGGTAAGTCTAGATCCTAATACACATAATTTAAAGAGAAATGGGACCATAGGGATAATGAATCCCTATGATAAGAATGCAATTGAAGTTGTACTAAGCCTGAGAGAATATTATGGCGGTCAAGTTATTATACTTTCAATGGGACCGGAGGAGAATAAAAAGTCCATTCTGTTAACAGTGATAGAAATGCGCCCATTTTTGATATCTCTGATTATGCCTATGTTGGGGATGTAAAGGAGTTTTTAACAGAATTAAATTTACAAATTTAATAAGTCTTTGAATTACAGTGTTGAATAGAAAATTCACTGAAAGGCTAAGTGCAGCTAGATATGAACTATCCAAAAGTACTACTCTTGTGATTAAATCAGGACGGCACCCGTTGAGTTATGAAACTTAATGAGTGCTTTTTTTATTTTCCTTTCATAAACTCGTTCTATTTATGCTCTAGTACTCTTTCTTAATTATTTGAGCAATCATGTTAAGGTCGACATTAAAAAATATGCCAATTTAGAATAAATCACACACTTCACTCTGTACCAAATTATAATTTTAAGTAGAAGTGAACGAATGTATAGACGTCTCAGAGATTTGAGAGAGGATAATGATTATTCACAAGAGTATCTTGCCAAGTATTTATCCTGTAGTCAATCGTCATATTCAAAGATAGAGGCTGGTAAACGTCAGTTGCCTACCGATTATCTTATTAAATTATCTAATTTATATGGCGTGAGTACAGATTACCTATTCGGGTTAACTAATTATCCTCCCTGTTTGAAGAGTATAAAATAGTTCTTCATTAATTTGACCATTGACAATTGAATAAACCGAGGTGGGACTTTCTTATTTGTCGAGCAATTTAGTGAGATACGCCGTGATAGGAGCGAAAATTATTAGCTATAAAATAGAGTGGTTTTCTATCTGCCATGACCACAAATAAGGACAATGATACTTCTGAACGTTCAGGATGCCATCGTAAAAGGACAGCGGGTGAAATGCCCATGAATGATTTAACCAATCATACCCACGGAGGTTAATAATATAAAATAGAGAGAAACTAATATGAAAATTAAATTTGTATCGGTTGAGAATAGCATAGCTGAGTTGGCAGATAAAAAAGCTATATTGAGGAGATGGGAAGGTCTGAATCAATATACACTGAACAGATGGTTAGGTGAAATGAGAAATAATAAGCAGTTTAAAGATTATGTGATCAACCCAACTCATAAACTAGTCTTTATTAATTTGGAAGGCTTTGAAGAGTTTTTAAGATGGAAACAAAGGGCGGTAAAATAAAAAGAATCATGATATAATATAAAATGGTTATATTTCTATGATTGATTTTTCTTTTCAAGTTTAAGGAAACGAAAATGTACTATAGAACAAAAACTAATTCAAAAGGAGTTACTCGATACGAAGTTGTAGATAAATATAAGGATCCACTAACTGGCAAGTGGAAGACAGCTGTTGTAAGTTATCATAAAAACATGAGTCGCGCTCGAAAACAAGCAGAACGTAAGCTCAAAGATAAAATTGAGAGATTAGTTAATGGCAGTGAAGCTCAATTTAATCCCCAGTTGATAAGAACTTTCGGAGAGTTAAAGATGAGTTGGCTAGAAACCTGGTCAGTATCAGTAAAACCTCAGACAATAAAAAGAGAGGCTTTTGTGATAGAACGTCTTGGTGAAATTATTGGTGATGATTATTTACTCGAACGCTTAACACCATTATTGATGAAAAGGTGTTTGACTACCTATATGGAGAAATATAATGCGTCACAATCTACTATGATACATATAAAAAGCACTTGTAACAAAATTTTTAACCATGGTGTTCTTTATAATGTTATTCAGTTCTCACCAATGTCTATAATAAAGCTAGAAACGTCCTTTGAGAAAAAGCGTGAAACAAAAAAAACGAGAAGCAAAGTTTTTAGAAATTCATGACATTAGAGCTTTCTTTGAAACACTAAGTCGAAGAAGAAACCCGAATTACTATGACTTGGTTATAGTTTTACTATTTTCAGGACTGCGAATCGGGGAAGCTGCTTTTACAAAGAAAGATTTTGATGCTGAGAGAGGTATACTACATATTGATAAGGCTTTACAATATCATGATTTGAAAGTTTCAGAATTCTACTTTGATGAAACTAAAACAATAAATGCTGATCGAGATGTTGCTTTACCTAAAGTGGCTTGTGATGTTATATTAAGGGCTATACAACGAAGTGAAGAGTTTGACCGCTATGTGATTGAAAATCCTTGCGAAGCATTTACATTCTCTGAGAGTGTTTTTAAAATAGAATACGGTTCACCAATAACTTCGCATTCTTTCCGGGAAGTACTTGCTCGTGTTGAAACTGATCTTATTAAAAACTGCGAAGAGAGATACGGTTTCAAATGGACAAAGCATGTAACCCCTCATTCCTTTAGACATATCCATATTACCTATTTACAAAGTGAGGGTATGAAAGTTGCTATAAAAGAAATTATGGAACGTGTTGGACATGCTAATTATGAAACAACTATGTTGTATACTCATAGTCAAGGAATATCTCAAAACCAAACAGTTAAAGCCTTAGATAAATTTATTGATAGAAATAATTTTAGATTTGAAGCATTAAAATCTTGGTCTAGCAAATATTCCAAAATATTAAATGATGAAATAGAAAATAATCTTGATTCAAAAATGATTGAATTTTCTTTAGATGATTTTAGAGACAAACTTGGTCTAAAATCAACCTATACACCTAGGCATATAACCGCAAATATAATTCCTAAGCTTAAGAAAGATTTATCAAAATATTACAAGTCATTTGATATTTCTTATTTAAGAGAAGGAAAACAAAAGGTTGTTGGTTATAGGTTAACTTGGTGAATATAAAATCTTGGTGCCTGTTTGGTGCCTAATAAAAAAACAGGCGGGTTTTTCAAAAAAAACCTTGCTA
>OGJK01002386.1_pt1 | contig 14681 bp, 10 predicted proteins | sample 1571961 | NCBI WGS metagenome assembly OGJK01 (sample SAMEA2582120, study PRJEB24529) | metagenome | biome: Human gut stool | place: China | collected 2011 | reverse complement strand
GAAGAGCGATTATAGCATTTAAAACATAAAGTTAGATAAAATTACGCTTTTTAAAAATTAATGAAAAATGCCAAGTCATCGGAAAAGAAAGTAAACCGATTCCGAATCTTTATGCCGTCGGTGAAGTCACCGGAGGTATTCACGGAAGGGATCGTTTAGGCGGAGACTCTCTTATTTCCTGCTTTGTTTTTGGAAAGATCGCAGGAGAGGAAATTGCGAAGAAACAGAAGGATCTCAAATAATCTCCATTCCTATTTAAAAGGATAAAGTTAATTACTCAAAACTTTCTCCTAGAAATATTGAAATATAAAATTAAAACGTTACTTATTACTAGAGCTCGATTAATATTTTCCAAAAATATTAACTCAATTTAAATAAGATTCTACTCCTCGAGAAATCCTCTCATTTATCTTTCTAATTCACTTTTTCTCCTGAAAATATTTGCCGCTAGATTATTTTTTTACACAATATATGTCTCACTCCTTATTTAACAAAGGAGGAATGCCTTTTACCCTAGAGAATTTTTCAGTTATTTTCATCTCCGTTAATATTTTTATTTTTCATAGAAATTTGACCGGTATTTATTCTGGCACTGATTATCCTTTCTACAGCATTTGAGACTTTCGGATCGATATTTACTAGAACATCGTCCCATTATCTTCGTCCAATTCTACGGTCAGCAGCTCGGAAAATATCCAAAGTTCCCCAATCATCTTTAAGTATAATGAATGATTACCTGTCCGCATTGAGATAAACGTTAATCAAATCTGAAATGTCGCTTGCCGAACTTCTATAAACCAAATACATTTCTTTGTAGTTCAGCTTGGCGGAACAATCTTTTGGCCAGTCCCAAATAATTTCATCATTCAGCATCAGAAAATATCTCGGACACACGGAATCAACATGGCCAGGAATTCTGTAAATCGCACAATGAAACTGTAAACGTATATTCAGATCAAAAATTGTGTAAATTCTTCTCTGTAATTTAGACCATCGTCTTGGCATTCTCTACTTCTTATCCTTTGCCAATACGATATATCGACTTGCGTTAAAAAATGGCGTAACAAATTCAATACCATTATTTTTTATTATATAACATTTTTATTGATAAGACCAATAATCAAATAGAATTTGTATAAAATACCAGTATTTAATTTAATATGTTATTTTATTAGGAAGTAATTAAATCAACAGATTCTGTTTTATTCAGATAAAAAAAGAGGCCGATTAGGGCCTCAATTTCTCTTTTTTAACAATTACAGCGATTTAATACTTTCAAGAAGTTTATCTATGCTTTCTTTCGGAGTTGCCCAACTTGTGCAAAAACGAACTAAGAATTCCTCTTGTCCGACGTCACCTTCACATTCAAATGCATAATCTTTAGAAAGTTTGTCTTTTGCATCTCGAGGAAGGAATAAAAATTGCTGATTAGACGGAGAGTCCACTAAGAAACGATAGCCTTTATCTTTAAAAGCTTCTTTAATTCTCATTGCCTGATCAACGGCGTGTTTACCCATTTCTTCGTAAAGACCGTCTGTAAATAAGGCTTCAAACTGAACGCCGAGGAGGCGTCCTTTTGCGAGCATAGAGCAATTCTGCTTAATCATGCTCCGGAAATTGGCGTCTAAGCCGTTGCCTCTCGGAAATACAATCGCTTCCCCCATCAAAATACCGACCTTTGTTCCGCCAATATAGAAAACATCGGTCAGGCGATCGATATCTTCCAAAGTGACGTCGTTGCCCGGGCTTTGTAAGCCGTAGCCAAGACGAGCGCCATCAAGATAAAGCGGAATCACAAATTCCTGACAAACTTCAGAAAGAGCCTGAAGTTCCGATTTGGAATAGACAGTTCCTAATTCAGTGGGCGAGGAAATATAGACCATGCCGGGCTGGACCATGTGTTCATGTGTCGGATCAGCCCAATAGCTTTCAAGATAATTTCTGAGTGTTTCGGCAGAGAGTTTTCCGTCTTTGCCTTCCAGACCAATGACCTTATGTCCCGTCGCTTCAACGGCACCGGCTTCATGAACATTGATATGACCGCTCTTGCAGCAGACACAACCTTGATAAGGTCTCAAAAGCGAAGCTATGACCGTTACATTGGCAGGTGTTCCGCCTGTGACAAAGTAAACATTGGCCAAAGGATCTTCACAGGCTTCACGAATGAGTTCCTGAGCATGTGCGCAATGGGAATCTGCTCCGTAACCGGGAGATTGTTCAAAATTGGTCTTAACCAGAGCTTCTAAAACTTTAGGATGGGCGCCTTCGGCGTAGTCGCATTCAAATCGGATCATTTTTAGAGACGAAGAGGTTGAGGAATGCTTGAAATAATAGGACAAAAAACGGGGCCGAAGCCCCGCGGCGAATCAAAGCTTTTTATTCAGCCTGATCTTTTAAGAAGTTAATCAGAAGGGGAACCGGACGGCCGGTTGACCCTTTTTCTTTTCCGCTCTTATTAGCAACACCTGCGATGTCCAAGTGAGCCCACGGTGTATCACCGACAAATTCTTCCAAGAAGGCAGCGGCGGTGCAGGCACCGGCGCCGCGAGAGTCGCTGATATTGGCGAGATCGGCAAAGTTGCTCTTCAAAGCCTTGGTAAAGGAAATATCCAGAGGCATTCTCCAGACCGGATCCATAGCAGTGTCGCCGGCCATCATGAGGGACACAGCCAGTTCTTCATCGTTGGAGAACAAACCTGCTATGTCGTTGCCTAAAGCAACAACGCATGCGCCGGTCAAAGTGGCTACGTCCACAACGCACTTCGGTTTGAACTTATCGATGGTATAGGCGAGAACATCGCAGAGAACCAAACGACCTTCGGCATCGGTATTCAAAACTTCAACGGTCTTGCCGGCATAGCTCTTGAGAATGTCTCCCGGTTTAGTTGCGGAACTTCCGGGCATATTTTCTGTAAAGCCGACGGCAGCAACGATGTTCACCGGCAGCTTCATGGCTGCAGCGGTTGCGATAGAAGCGATCATGGCAGCAGCGCCGCACATGTCGTATTTCATTTCGTCCATTCCCTTAGCGGGTTTCAAAGAAATGCCACCGGAGTCAAACGTCAGTCCTTTACCGACCAAAGCAACCGGAGTATCGTCCTTCTTGCCGCCGTGGTATTCAATGACCACCATACGAGGTTTCTGGTGAGAGCCTTTAGCTACACCGAGCAGGCATCCCATACCCAGTTTTTCCATGGCTTTTTCGTCGAAGACGGTAACGTCAAGACCCAGAGAACCGGCAAGTTTCATGCATTCTTCAGCCATAAACTTCGGTGTGCAGAGATTTGCCGGCATATCTCCGTACTGTTTGGCCATCTGAACACCGACACCGACGGATACGCCTTCGGCATAAGCTTTTTCAACGTCCTTGTTTTCATCAGGAACGTAGAGGTCAATGTTTTTAGGCTTCTTCCAGTTGATGTCAAACGTTTTGTAGTTCTTAGGGCGATCAAGGGCTGTGCAGGCAATAAAACCGGACTGTTCGGCGATCCATTCAGGAACTTCATCTGGCAGCCACTCAAGGGTGGTCAGGACGACTTCTTTGCCAAGGTAAGCATTGTCGATACCGAGTTTTAAAACACGCTGGAAGTCTCTGGCTTTGCATTTTCCTAAGCCGACGAACACAACACGTTCGGCCTTACATCCGGGGAAGTCGCGGAAAACCGCAACCTTGCCGACGCAAGGATGTATATCTCCGGCTTCAATCCAGCGAGAGACGGCGCCTTCGGAAGCCTTATCGAGCGCTTCGGCAGTCGGAGTAAGACCGCCGGCAGGAATTCCAGAGCTCCGCATTCGAGCTTTAAAACATCACCGCTAACCATTGAAAATTTCATATTTTTTGTTCCTTATGATTCGCAAACAATTTTTCCATTATAGGAAGAGTGGAGTGATGTGCTGAAATATTGAGAGCATTTCAGGGACCAAACTTAGAAGAAATTCGCCGGAACATCCTCAGCGAGGAAGTGCCGGCGATAGAAAAAAAGATAACGGTTTAGACTAGGCAGTTTTTGATTGCGAGGTCTTTGCCTTTTCTTTCAAGAACTTATTTTCCCGACGAACGAAGTAACTCGACATCAATCCGGAGAAAACAATAATCAGCATTCCGCAAATAACAGGGAAGGTCGCCGGTTCGAGGAAAAGGATTTCTCCCAAAATCGTTGAGAAAAGAATGACGGTGTACTGAAGAGAACTCGACAGAACCAGATTGCCTCTGGAGAAAGCTCTGGTCAGACAGAATTGACCGCCGGTTGCACAGATACAAAGTCCCAAAATGTATAAGGCGCCCTTAACGCTCCAGGGATGGAAGCCGCCGGTGAGGAATGTTCCGATGAGGCCGCAAATCGCACCGACCAGAACAAGGTAAAAAATAATTCGTGTTTCCGGCTCATGAAGCATGCCGAGTTTCTTAACAAACGTTGTGGCATTTGCAGTGAAAAAGCCCGCGGCTAAACCCACTACAGCGGCATAGTATTCATGCGGTCCGATGGTTGGTCCGAGCATGATCACGACGCCGATAAAACCGAAAAGCACCATCGCCATCAGCCCCCAGTTCACTCGAGCGTGATGGAGCAGGGAAGTCGTCAGAATGTAAGCCCCGACAAACAACGGCGACGTGTAATTCAATGTCATCGCCAGTCCGATATTCAGATGAGAGACGGAATAAATGCCGCAGATGATTGAAAGAGTGCCGCACATCGAGCGGATCAAATGCTGCCAAGGATGAGTTGTGGAAAGCGTAATTCCACTGAAACGCATAACGCCGTAAAAGAGGACAACGCCGAAAATTGATCTGAAAAAGAGAATTTCCCAGCTACCGATGCCTTCGAATCCGGAATATTTCACGAATACGGCATAAAAGGCATAAAACAATGCCGCAACCACCATCCAAAGAGACTGCACCGAACATCCTCCTAAAAAAAGACATCTTAGCCGTCAAATCTTTTGCATAGAAAACTATGGATCACAATATTTTCAAGGAATCTGTTCGATCGATATTTTTATCAGGGTAAAAGGGCGAATTTTTTGACTAAACTTTCCTGAATATTTACTGCTCAGAAAAGCCATGAAAGAAGAACTCAAATCGCTTTTTGCCGAAATTGTCGGCCTCAATAACGTCATTGATGATCCGGCTCTTTTCGGACCTTACACGGATGATTTCACAGACCACTACGTCTCAAAGCCTTTGGCTGTCGTCCGCCCCTCTACCACCGAACAAGTTTCAAAGATCGTCAAACTTTGCGCTCAATACAACGTTCCCATCGTCACCCAGGGCGGCAATACAAGTCTGACAGGCGCAGCGACAACTTATCGACCGGATGCTGAAATCGTCCTGTCCATGACAAAAATGAAAAACGTCATCGACGCGGACCCACTTTCAGACACATTAACCGTTCAAGCCGGAATGACATTGGCCGAAGTGCATGAAGCTGCAGAAAGTGTTAATCGTTTCTTCCCGCTGTCTTTTGCGGCAGAAGGCAACGCAACCATCGGCGGCTGCTGTGCCTGTAATGCCGGCGGAGTAGCCGTACTGCGTTACGGAACAACACGCGACTTGGTTCTCGGCGTTGAAGTCGTCCTTCCCGACGGCCGCATTTACAGCGGTTTGAGACGTCTTCGTAAGGACAACACCGGATACGATTTCAAAGATTTATTCTTGGGCAGCGAAGGAACCATCGGCATTATTACTGCCGTCGTTCTGAAACTCTTTCCGACGGCGAAAGAAAAGGAGACCGCTTTTTGCTGTCTGAACAGTATTCAGGACGCCGGAAAGCTTCTGAACCGATTCAAGATGAAAGCCGGCTCTTCTCTGACAGCTTTCGAGTTGATCAGCGATTTGCCGATCGAGCGAGTTAAAAAGTACCTGCCTGATATCGAAGTGCCTCCGCTCAGCGGCTCTCCCTGGAAAGTATTGGTTGAACTTTCTCTGGAAAAGAAGCCTCAGGAAAGCATGATGGAACACATCTTGGAAGGAGCGTTCGAAGACGGAGAAATCACCGATGCTGCCATTGCGAGCTCACTGCAGGATTCCCATACTTTCTGGCATGTTCGCGAATCGATTCCTCTGGCCGACAGAACCGCCGGTGGCAGTATTCATAGCGATGTCAGTCTCCCGATTTCTTTAATTCCTGAGTTCGTCGAAGAAACAAGCGCAATGCTTTTATCCGCTTATCCCTGGCTCCGGCTTTCTATCTATGGGCACTTTGGCGACGGAAACCTTCATTTCAATTTCGTCAGTCCCGAAGACCCGGGTGCAACCTACCGAAATGAAGAAGGAATTCGAGAAATTCTTTATAGTCAGGTTAATAAATTCGAGGGCTCGATTTCAGCCGAACACGGCATCGATATAGCCAACATGTATCAGGAACCGAACCAATTCTACGACGCCACCAATCCCGAATTCAAGGATCCTTTGGAGATTGAAATGATGCGCAAGATCAAAAACGCTTTTGATCCGAAGGGCATCATGAATCCCGGGAAGCTCTTGAAAGCGGAATAACCAACGAGGAAACTGTGGGTAAGAAATCAAAGAAAAAGGAAAAGAAGATGGCAGTCAAAGAAACTCGAAAACTCGCCAAAGAGGAACCTTCCGACATTGCATCCGAAGTTCTCGATGACGGTTACATCGATGTCATGGATGACAAAACCGTTGCTCTTTTCCCTTTGGGCGACATGATTATTCCCACAGGCATCGACTACAAACCCGGTGATCCTGAAGAAGATGCATTGGCGGTAACCGATGCGCTTCCTGAAATTGAAGATCTTTGCTTCTTAGAAGTTCCGAAGTTTTTTTCTTTAAAGGGCAGTGTGGTCACACCGGCGATGATGCTTGAGCTTTCCCGAGCCGTCCAAAGGGTTTTGATTCGCCCGGAAGTCTCAGGCGTTGTCGTTACTCAGCCTGCGGACAATATTGAAGAAACAGCTTATTTCGTCAGCATTTCTTTATCGGATGTATTCCAGAATCAGAATTCCAAGCCGATCGTCTTTACGACCTGCATGAATCCCGAAGATCCGATGTTTGACGGGACCAAGAATCTTTTAGATTCCATTCGGGTTGCCTGTCACGACGTGAAGGGTGATATCCCAACGGTTGTCGTCTGCATGAACGGTGAGATCCATGCGGCGTCCCGCGCTCAGCTCACTCACACCAACAAGGCTTCTGCCTTGGCTTCTCCGGGCTGGGGCCCCGTCGGTTATGTCGACCGCGACAATGTTTATTTCCGCTGCGGTGCATTAGAGCTCGATACCGGTTTGAACTTCCCGATGCTCAAAAAGCTTACGGCCAAAGTTCCCGTTGTTAAAGCCATGTGCGGAGACGACGGTGCGCTTCTTGAAATGGTTCTTGAAAAAGAACCGGACGCCATCATCGTTGAAGGTTTCGGCCGCGGTAACCTTCCGGCCGGCATGATGCCTGCGATTAAAAAAGCGGTAAAGAAGGGCATTTTCGTTGTGATCTCGACAAGAGCTTCTTCCGGCCGTGTCTTAGACAGTACGGTTTTCCCGGGAAGCGTCGCGCAATGTCTTGAATCCGGCTGTTTGTTAGCCGGCGAAACGACTACCGCTAAAGCTAGACTTCTTTTGATGTACGTCCTTTCCCAGAAAGAAGCGATCCAACTAAAGAAAGAAGATCCTGAAAGATTCTTCGCCTACGTACAGGAATGTTTGGATCCGGTGCTCACCAATCGTCTCTTCGGTTAATGAGTCAAAAATTTGCTTCTATGGACGAGCTTTTCGAAGCGCTGAGCCATTCAGCGTTTCGAAGCAAGTTTCGTTTGTCTTACGCAGACAGAACTTATGCCGAGACTCGTAATGACGAGCTCTTGAAGAAACACGCCAAAGAAATTCTTCACGACAGAATCGGAAGCGCGAATCCGAAAAACGACGGCAAACAGACGCCGTACAAGGGACATCCGATCTTTACTGCGCAGCACGCGACCGGATGCTGCTGCCGCGGCTGTCTTTATAAGTGGCATGGGATCGACAAAGGCAGAGAACTAACGGAAGAAGAACTCAATACCCTGAGCGATGTGATCTTGGAGTGGATTCATCGAGACTTACAAAAACCGACTCCGAAGAAAAGAGTACGCAAAGGCGAGACTTTGGATCTTTTCGACCAAGATTAAGTTTCCTTTTTTGAAGGTTTTCAACACATTCCAGGAAGGCTTCTTTAGAAGCTTTCGGACTCAACCTAACTAAAAGTTATAACTAACCATCCATAAATAGTATTGGATTGAGAAGAAAAGAATTTTTATGATGGAGGCATATTGAAGGAGAAACTATGCCTCTTAACCGCCGTTCATTCCTCGGACTTTCAACAATTCTTTTGAGTTCTCCGCTTCCGGTATTTTCTTCGGAAAATAAACAAGCCAAGAGAATCTTGGTATACGGAGATTCGAATTCTTTCGGATGGGCCTGGAGCCCTGAAAAAGACATCTATCGTCTTCCAATCGATCAAATTTGGCCTCAGGTCATGGCTCAAAAACTTGGTCCTAACTATGAAGTCGAAGTTAATGCCTTGGGCGGCCGAACGGTAAAAAGAGATCAAAAGGACGGCAACGGAACCGGCAAGAGCCTTTCCGGTAAGTTGTTCAACGGGATGGTTTCACTTCCTGCGGTTCTTTCCGAAAACCTTCCTCTGGATATAGTCATTGTCATGCTCGGAACCAATGACGCGAATTCAAGATACAAGAACAATGCAAAAGCGATCGCCGATGACCTTGAAGAGATGATTCGTATGATTCAAGCAGGTGAATGGCAATCCAACACTAAATTTAAGACACCAAAAGTCTTAGTCATTGCACCCCCGCTCCAGCCTAACGAAACAGCTTACGACGACGCTTTCAGCGGCGCAGAAAAAATCACCAAAGAGCTTCCGCCGCTTCTGCCGGAAAAATGCCGAATTCTTGGAGCCGAATACATAAACGCTCAAGACTTCGTGAAAGGCATTCCGGGACAGATTGACCGTATTCACCTTTCCCCGGAACAACACAAAGTTTTAGGCGAGGCGGCAGCTGCAAAGGTCAAAGAAATCTTTGCGCATTAATTGTTGAAAGAATCCTAGGAGGCCTTAATGAAACTTCTGACCGCTGCCGCTGCAATTACGACTTGTTTACTTATGTCCGGAAATGTCATGGCTCAAAACATTCAGATCAAAGTGGATGGCAAAGCTTACGCCGGGGGATTAAATGGTAACGATGCCGCGAAAGACTTTGCTGCAAAGCTTCCGCTCAAACTTAAGTTTGAGGATTTCGGATCGACGGAACGGATTTCGTATTTACCGAAATCATTGAACCTAGGATCCGCGTCTAGAAGCTGCGATCCTCAAAAAGGTGATATTACCTATTACATCCCATGGGGAAACCTGGCGGTTTTTGTCAGAGACTTTCGTCCGTCTGACAACTTAGTCCCGCTCGGAAAACTTTCTCCGGAAGCGCTTAAAGCCATCCAAGAAAGCGACTCCAAAGATGTTGAAATCAGTCTTGTTAAGTGAACGATATGGAAACAACAGGATTTTTGAGAAGAACGATTCTTTTAACGGCGGCAGCAATGCCGATGATAGGCAGTAAAGTGTTTGCAGCAACTCCGAATCAAGGTGCATCCACGGTCTATTTCTCTAAAGACATCAATGCGGAGAACTTTTTAGCAATTTATGACCGACTTAGAAAAGACGCCAACCTACCGGAAGACGGAAGACTCTCCGGCATCAAACTTCACGGCGATGATGTCGATACGAATCGAGGTATGTGGGAAGCATTGCTGAATCACATTCCGAACAGCAAGTTTGTTGAATGCAACTATGCCTCAATCTATCCGGCCGGAAGAGGCAATACGCAAGGAAATATTAGGGCGATAACGGCTCAAGGCGTCGACAAGAATCGCCTCGATATCTTGGATCGCAACAACGAATACACGGAAGTTCCGATCAAAGGCGGTAAAGAACTGAAATCTGTCTCTGCGCCGACGGCTCTATTGAAAGAGTATGGCTGCGTTGCAGTGACGGCTAATTTCCGAATTCCGAGTTTTGCGGGATTTTCGGGTGCGTGTAAAAACGTCGGCATCGGTTTAGCCAGCGGAGAGGGCAAGACTCAAGTTCATGGTCTGGGAGTCAGAAAAGATGCAGGATTCTTCCGAAGACTCGCCGATGCTTCAAAAGGCATTCACGATGCAATGGACAATCGACTGCTTTTTATTAACGTGGTCTCAAACATTCACGTTGATCCGCTGAAAGGTACTAAAGTCCGAACAGGCAATCTCGGCATCGTCGGATCTCTGGATTTGCTCGCTGCCGACCAAGCCGCGGCAGACTTAATTTACGGTCTGACTCCTGCTGAGTACAACGCTTATTCGCTCCAAGAAAAGATTGACAGAGGCTTCTTACAACTCGAGTACTTGGACGAAATCAAAGCCGGAAACCGCACCTACAAGCTCATAACACTCTAATTTTTATAGGAAAAAAAGATGAAAAAACTCCTCATTGCCACACTTCTTGGTTTAACTGCCGCTAGTGCACAAGTTCAGGCCAAAACACTTCTTGTCTATTACAGCTTCACCGGAAATATTGAAAAGGCCGCTGTCGCCGTTAAAGACCAAACCTCGACGGATGTGATTCAGATTCAGCCGGCGCAAAAAGGCTTGAACTACGCGGCCAACAATTATTCTCTCGGAAGTGATTTGGTGGACCAAATTCGAAGCAAGCCTAATGATGCTTCTTCTTACCCCGCCATTGACCCGGTGGACGTTGACTTTTCAAAATATGACACCGTTATCATCGGTACACCGCTTTGGTGGAGCAATATGGCCGCACCTATGCAGACATTCTTGTTCCATAACGGAAAGGCAATGGCCGGCAAGAAAATCGGTTTGATTGTCTCCAGCGCCAGCAGCGGAATTTCCGGTGTTGAAAGAGACGCCAAACGCCTTATCCCTGAAGGTAATTTCACAAAGAGCCTTTGGATTCGTTCCTCTCAGTTTTCATCCGCTCCGAAAATGGTCGCGGAATGGCTGAAAGCCAACGGTCTGGCCTCTAAGTAATTTTTTCAATAAGAAAGGCGCCGAGGCGCCTTTCTTACTAAATATCAAGAAGATCTAATCGGCCAATTAATATTGGTCAAACATTCTCTGGATTTCTTTCGGATCCTGAGTCTTCGTCAAAGCAAGCTGCAGAAGCAGGCGAGCTTTCTGAGGGTTGAGTGTGTCGGATTCTAAGAAACCGGCCTTCGTCCACATCGGCAGAGAAACCGTCGTTGCACCGTTCGGTACGCGGGCACTTCTTACAACCACAACACCTTTAGCCACAGCGTCTTTCAGACCTTCCATTGTCGGGTTGGCGATGGAGCCGTTACCTGTACCAGCGTGAATGATGCCTTTAGCACCGGCTGCAACAGCAGCGTCGGCCATAATACGGTCGTCGTCAACATGAGAGTAGATGATGTCAACGCGAGGCAGAGTCTCGAGCTTGCTGGCGTCAAATTCGCTGTTGGTCGTGTGACGCTTTGTAGACTGCTTGTAGAAACGAACTTTGTTTCCGCTCACATAACCCATGGCGCCGAGTTCCGGAGACTTGAAGGTAGCCGGATTGGTCGTATTTGTCTTGGTGACATCGCGGGCACCGTTGATTTCATCATTCATGACGATCATGACGCCTTTGCCTTTTGCTTCAGGCGAAGAAGCAACGCGAACAGCTTCAAGAAGGTTCATAGGACCGTCGGCAGAAATGGCTGTGGCAGGGCGCATAGCGCCGACCAAAATCACAGGCTTGTCGCTCTTAGTAACAAGGTTCAGGAAGTAAGCGGTTTCTTCCAATGTATCGGTACCGTGGGTAATCACCACAGCGTCAACCTTCGGATCAGCCAGCAGTTCGTTAACGCGCTTGGCAAGTTTCAGCAAGGTCTTGGTATCCATATTGTTGGAAGAGATCTTGACGACCTGTTCACCGGAAACATTGGCATAGTCTTTCATTGCGGGAACCGCTTCGATCAAAGTCTGAATGCCTAAATCACCGGCTTTGTATCCGGTTGTCTGAGTGCTGGAAGCAGCAGTTCCGGCGATCGTTCCGCCTGTAGCCAAAATCTTAACGGAAGGAAGGTCAGCGGCAAAAGCTGTGGCGGCAGCCATCAGAGTTGCGGAAAGAAGGATTTTCTTGAACATTTTATTTATGCGTACAAAAAGTTAGCCTCAATCGCTAAATTGAGGAATTACCCACCTAAAAAGGCATTTTTAATCCCGGGCACCGAAGTACCCGGGGCAAATAATCAAAAATTATTTGTAGAGGTCGTTGACAACGTCACGAGCAAACTTGTCCTGAGCTTTGATCAGGTCACCGAGTTCCTTGTTGTCTTTGAAGTCAAGAGCCATACCGGCTTTCTTATGAGCTTCGATGACAGCAGGATCCTGCATTGTCTTCTTGAAGGCTTCAACGTAGTACTGGATAACTTCAGGCTTGGTTCCCTTCGGAGCAACTAAAGCACGAGCAGAGCCGTACCATTCGGGGTAGAGGCCTTTTTCGCCGAGTGTCGGAACATTCGGGAGTTCAGGATCACGTTTGGTGTTGAAAACAGCCAGAACACGGAGTTCTGGTTTGTCGCCCTTAACGAGCTTGGCAACGTCAGCAACCTTGGCGCAGGTGAAGTCAACTTCGCCCTGACGAAGAGCCAGCAGCTGGTCGGCTGTACCGCCGTAAGGAATGGCTTTGTACTTGAAGCCGGCGCTCTTGGCAAGCAGCTGAGCAGCTGTGTGGTTGGAAGCCTTGTTGCCGTTTGTGGAGGCTTTCAGGTTTCCTTTCTCTTTAGCGGCGGCAACGAGTTCTTCGATGGTCTTGTAGGGAGAATCGGCCTTAACAGCAACAACACCGGCTTCAGTCAGATGGTTGGCGATAGGAACGATGTCATTGATGGAGAAGGGTGCCCCCGACTGTGCAGCCAAAGTTGTGAATGTCGGCAAGTTGATGAAGCCAATAGTCTGGCCGTCGGGTTTGGACTGAACTAATTTTGTCCAGCCGATCTTGCCGTCAGCACCGGGAAGGTTCTGAATGATGATGGTTTTCGGAATGTACTTCTGGGCTTCGGTAGCAAGAAGACGAGCACCTGTGTCTGTGCCGGAACCGGCTTTGTAAGCAACGATAACGTTGACGTCACCGGTCGGTTCCCATGCCATAACTGTCATCGGCAGGGTCATAGCAACAGCAACAGCTGCAAGAACTTTTTTCATTTCGAATATCCTCCTAAGGATGGTGATTTTTTTACTTCTGAACCCAGGTCGCTTTTGCAGAATCATTAATTCGACAAATGGTGACTCCGAATCAGTAATGTGGATATTAACGCACGCTTACAAAATTTGGAATACAAATTAGTGAATCGCCCATAAAAAAGCCTCCGGCGAGGCGGAGGCGAGTGGTCAAAGCAACAGATTAATGGTGGGATCTGGCTTCAACATGTTTTTCCCAGCGAGCCATCAGCCACGGAGAGCAAGTGCCGAGGACGCACAAGAGGATGAGCATCCAGCAGAGCGGGGTGCTGAAAAGGATCGTAGGATCGCCGTCGGAGAGATACAGAGAACGGCGCAGGCCGTTTTCACCGATCGGACCCAAGATCAGACCCAGCACGATGGCGGCTGCGTTCAAATCAAACTTGCGAACGAAGTAGCCGATGATGCCGAAAATGAACATGATGATCACTTCCACAAAGTTGTTGTGGATAGCAAAAGAACCTACAACGCAAAGCAGGAAGATGGAAGGAATCAGGATAGAGTCGGAAAGGCGGGAGACCTGAGCAAACATACGGCAGCCGACAAGACCGACGCCGAGCATCGCAAACTGAACGAGCACAAAACCGGCAAAGAATGTGTAAGTCATCGGAGCATAAGTAGAGAAGAGCTCCGGTCCCGGCTGCAGACCGTGAATGATCAAACCGCCCATCAACACAGCGGTCACGGATTCACCCGGAATACCGAGCGTTAATGTCGGAATGAGAGAACCACCGGTCACAGCGTTGTTCGCAGCTTCGGAACCGGCCACACCGTCAATGGAGCCTTTGCCGAATTCATCTTTATGTTTGGAGAAGCGGCGTGCTTCGTTATAACCCATGAAGCAGGCGATCGTTGCACCGGCGCCAGGCAGAATACCCAAGATGTTGCCGATGATCCAAGAACGCGTGATGGTCGGAGCCAGTCTCTTGATATCGGCGCGGCTCAGAAGAAGGCTGCCCGTAAATTTAGCTGCCTTAGCACGTTTCTTAATCGCTTTTTCTGCCAGGATTAAAACCTGAGACATGGAGAACAAGCCAATCAAGGCGCAAGTCACGTTGACACCGTTGTAAAGCGTGGTGCTTCCCATCATGAAGCGTTCAACGCCTTCCATCGGGTCCATACCGATGGTCGAAATCAGGAGACCCAAGATGCCGGAGATGAAACCTTTGAGAAGCGACTTAGAGGAAACACCGGCGATCACGGTTAAGCCGAAAATCGAAAGCCAGAAGTATTCCGGGCTCTTGAATTTCATTGCCAGTTCGGCAAGGAAGGGAGAGAAGAAGTAAAGAGAAATACAGCTTAATAAACCGCCGCAGAAAGAGGCAAAGCAGGCAACGGCGAGCGCCTTAGCTGCCATGCCTTTCTTAGTCAGTTCGTAGCCTTCAATGGCGGTCGCAGCAGAGGCAGGTGTACCCGGTGTGTGAATCAGAATCGCGGAAATC
>OGJK01002383.1_pt1 | contig 14683 bp, 9 predicted proteins | sample 1571961 | NCBI WGS metagenome assembly OGJK01 (sample SAMEA2582120, study PRJEB24529) | metagenome | biome: Human gut stool | place: China | collected 2011 | reverse complement strand
CGCAACGCATTGGAAAGCGGCATGAACGGCTTTTTGTCCAAGCCCATCGTGATCGGCGACCTTGTGCAGGAGCTGCACAAGATTCTGTAAGCCAAACGCCTGTCAGACAAAAAATAAATAAAGCACCCGCAGCAGGCTTCGCAGAGGCTCTTGACCTCTGGAAGCGAATGCTGCGGGTGCTTTTGCTTTTGTCGGCTGGCAGCCGTTATGATTTCAGTACATCTGCAAGGACCTGCAGCAGATGCGGAATATCCAGCGGCTTTGCAATGTGGCCGTTCATACCGGCCTTCAATGCACTCTGACGGTCTTCTTCAAAGGCATTTGCCGTCATTGCAAAGATGGGAATGTCTGCCTTTGCAGCATCCGGCAGGGCACGGATCTGCCGCGTCGCCTCGTAACCGTCCATCTTGGGCATCTGGATGTCCATTAAGATCAAATCGTACTGCCCGGGGGCCGCCTGCTTCATCTTCTGGACAGCGATCTCGCCATCCTCAGCAGTGTCTACCGCAAAGCCCGCTTCCTTCAGGATCTCCAGTGCGAGCTCGCGGTTCAAGGCATTGTCCTCCACCAGCAAAAGTTTCTTTCCCTTGAGCTCGGCGGCATCTGGCTGCGCTGGCTTACAGGCAGGCTCTGCACCGTACGGTTCTGCCAGCACTCTGCGCAGTTCGGAAAGGAACAGCGGCTTTTCGCAGAAGGCGGTCACTCCGGCAGCGCGGGCTTCCTCTTCAATATCCGTCCAATCGTAGGCCGTCAGAATGATGATAGGGCAGCTTTTCCCGATCACCTTGCGGATCTGCCGCACGACCTCGATGCCGTTCATATCGGGGATGAGCCAGTCGATGATGTAGACGCTGAATTCGTCGCCCTGCTCCATGGCGTATCGGGTGCGGATCACCGCTTCCCGGCCGGAGATCGTCCACTCCGGCCGCATCCCGATCTTGGACAGCATGGTGCTGACGCTCAGGCAGGTGTCGGTATCGTCGTCTGCTACCAATGCGCGCAGCCCTTCCAACTGCGGGAGCTGCTTGGGCTCCACCCTTTGTCCGCTGAGTGCGAAGCAGAGATCTACGATGAATTCGCTGCCCTTGCCCGGTTCACTTTCAATCGCAATGGTGCCGCCCATCATATCCACAATGTTCTTGGTGATGGACATGCCCAGGCCGGTACCCTGAATGCCGCTGACGGTGGAGCTTTCCTCCCGGCTGAACGCCTCAAAGATGTGCTTCTGGAACTCTTCGCTCATACCAATGCCATTGTCCTTGATGCGGAACTCATAGCAGCCACGGCCCTTGGGCGCACCGTTCTTCTGGGCAATGCGGATGCTGATCGTACCGCCTGTGGGAGTGAACTTGATGGCGTTGGACAAAATGTTCAGCAAGATCTGGTTCAGCCGCAGCGGGTCGGTGATGATGTCCTCGTTCTCCACGTCCATGGTATCGATGAAAAGCGACAGCCGCTTTGCCGAAACATCGGGTTGGATGATGGAGCGCACATCGTGGACGAGGTCCGGCAGATGCACCGCTTTTTCTTCAATTTTTACTTTTCCGCTCTCGATGCGGCTCATATCCAGCACATCATTGATGAGGGAAAGCAGATGATGGCTGGAGATAGAGATCTTTTTCAGGTAGTCCAGCACCTGTTCCTTATTATCAATATGGGTCGCAGCCAGCGAGGTGAAGCCGATGATGGCGTTCATGGGGGTGCGAATATCGTGGCTCATATTGAACAGGAACTCCCGCTTGGCACGGTTTGCCGCACCCTCGTGCTGGAGTGCGATCTCCAGTTTGCGGTTCTGTTCCTCCAGCTGAGCCTGATACTTCTTCTCCTGCTCTTTCTTCTGCTGCTCCATCTCCTGCACGGAGCGTCTGCGCAGCACCCGAAGGACCATTACAAGCAGGATGTAACCGGCCAGCGCCATCAAAATCAACGGAAACGATTCACGGAAGACGGATTTTTCATCCGTATACGCGTAGAGATCGAAAGACCTTCCGTGGCAGTACATTCCAACATAGCAGCCGGAGCCGTTCCGATCGTGGGTATGGGTCAGCGTTTCGGCCGCCCCGGCTTTGCGGATCTCCTGCACTGGCGGACTGTCCGCAGCATTCTGCCCGATGAGTTCCGGGCGGTTAGAGGCAATGACCTGATTGTTCTGCACGATGAACAATGTGCCGCTGGTCTCAACCGAGTAGCCGTCCAGTACACTCTGAATGGACAAAGCCGTTCCCTCTACAAATTCTGCCGGGGTATAGCGGTAGGCAAGCAGGATCACCTCTTTGCTTTCTGCCCGGTGTGCCGCAACATCCACGGCAGACCCATCCTCCAGCAGGACCCGCTTCAGGTAGGTCTTTTGCGGGTAAGAGAAAACGTCCAGAACGGCATCATTTTTGAGCTGTTCTCCAAACTGGGCATAGCCGATGCCGTTCGTTGTGGATTCGCACAGGAGCGTACCGTCCGGAGACAGAACTGAAATACCTGTGAGCCAGAGCAGCTCTGCCTGCCTGTTCAGGCATTGCGGGTCGGAAAGGTCGAGCGCAGGGGCCTGTGCCAGCTGATGCACCGATACCGCCGCGCGGCGGAGCGCTTTGGCCACGACCGTATCGTTGTGCTTTTCAAAGCTGGTGGACTGGGATTTGACAAAATCAAGGGTCTGGCAGAAACGAGCCTCCGTTGCGCGCAGTGCCTGCCAACTCGAGAAAAAAACGACGCCGGCCATAAAAAGCACGCCGATGACCAGATAGAGCCCCCATCTCCATGTATCTGAGATGGTTCTGTTTTTACGTGCCAATGGTGTCCACCTCCAGATACTGCGAAGCATGTTCAAGATACTTGCCAAGGATCTGCTCCAGTGTGCCGTCTGTGCGCATCTGCGCAAGAACAGCGTTCAGCTGGGTGTCCAGCCCGCGGCTGTCGTTTTTGGCAAAGGCGATGCCCAGCCCGGTGACCAGCAGCGGTTCTTCGAGGATGCGGAACTCCACGGAATTGTCCTTCATGTATTGCAGGATGGCCGTCTCATGGGCAGCGATGGCATCCACATAGCCGCAGGCCAGCATCGCATACTGCACGCTGCGGTCTTCGGTGCTGAACACATCGACCGCTTGTGGGATGCGCGGGTCGGAGCCGCTGAGAAAGATCTCCTCCGGCTTGCCGGTGCTCTGCACGGCGATGGTCTTTCCGGCAAGGTCGCCGAGTGTCCGGATGCTGCTGTCGGCATCCACCGCAGCCACCTGACGGCTCACCATGTAGGGTCCCGCCCAGCGGTATACCTCCTCGCGCCCATCCATGGAAAAGCAGCCCCAGATGCAGTCGATGGTACCGCTTTCCACCAGATCTGTTTTTTGCTCCCAATCGATCGGTTCAAACCGGGCAGCATATCCCATGCGGCGGAACGCTTCGGTGGCGATCTCCACGTCGATCCCGGCGGGAATGCCGTCATTGTTCAGATAAATATAGGGCGGATAGGTATCGCTTCCCACAATGAGCTGCGGAAGACTGCTGTCCTTCGCGTTCGTTCCGCCGCAGGAAGTCAGACTGCCGACGGCAGCAGATGCCGCCAGCAGCGTGCAGCCGCGCAGAAATGCACGGCGTGAGATTCTGTGTTTCATTTGGGCTTTTTGTTCTCCTGTTTTATTGCATCCATTGCTCAGTTGTGCTGCTGTAATTCTTCTTTCAGGTCAGCCTGAATATCCGTCAGGCACTGCAGCAGCAGCGGGTTGAACGCTCCGCACTCGCCGTTCAGGATCATCTGCACGGCTTTTTCGTGGGAGAAGGCTTTTTTGTAGCAGCGTTCGCTGGTCAGTGCATCGTACACATCAGCCAGCGAGACCAGTTGTGCGCTGATGGGGATCTCATCGCCCTTCAGCCCATCCGGGTAGCCGCGCCCATCCCAGCGTTCGTGATGCCAGCGGGCGATCTCGTAGGCCGTTTGCAGCAGCGGCTGCTCTGCAAAATTATCCAGATCATGCAGCATCTTGGCTCCCAGCATACTGTGGGTCTTCATGACCTCGAATTCCTCCGGGGTCAGCCTGCCGGGCTTGTTGAGGATCTTTTCGTCAATCCCGATTTTGCCGATGTCGTGCAGGGCAGAAGCCAGCGGGATCATATCCTGCTGTTCCGCAGTGATAGAGTATCTGCTGCTGATCTCCAACAGACGGCGGAGCAGCAGCTCGGTGATGATACGGATGTGCCGCACATGGGCGCCGCTTTCGCCGTTGCGGAATTCTACGATATGACTCAGTACACCTACCAGCATATCCGTATTATTTTCACGGGCGCGGATCTGCTCAGAGACCATCTGCACCAGCCGCCGCTGCTTGGCGTACAGCTTGATGGTGTTGGTCACACGGCGGTACACGATATGAGCATCGAAGGGGCGATTGACATAATCACTTGCGCCCAGCTCATAGGAACGCCGGATCGTCGCATCGGAGTCCTCGCTGGAGATCATAATGACCGGGATATCCTCGATGGTGTGGTTGGCATTCATGGCTTTCAGCACTTCAAAGCCGTCCATAACGGGCATATTGATGTCCAGCAGCACCAGTGCAATGTTTTCGGCTTCTGCCTGCAATTTTTCCATGCATTCCCGTCCGTTTTCTGCTTCCAGAATGTGGTAACTATCCCCCAGGATCTCTGTCAGCATCATGCGGTTCATTGCGGAGTCATCCACAAGTAAGATCTGTGACTTGTTCTGCAAAAGTTTTTCCAAAGCCGCCAGGCCATGCCCCGGAACCTCCACCATGACGGCATTCTTGCGGCACTTTGCCTGATACATCAGCCAATCCGCCCGGCGAACGATGTTTTCCATAGGGTCGGCGAGGGACTGTATCGTTCCGCCAATGCTCAGCGAGATACGGAAATGCGAATAGCCGGGTACAGATGCCATCTGCGCGGCGGTGCGGATCTGTTCCAGTTTGGTCTGCAAAAAGTCTCCCGGAATGCCGGATAACACCAGCAGAAATTCGTCTCCGCCATAGCGGATGAGCAGGTCCGACTCCCGGATGCAGGACTGGATGGTGTTTGCCACTGTTTTCAGTGCCATATCTCCGGCGTAATGCCCATAAGTATCGTTGCAGATCTTGAAATCGTCCACATCCATCAGCGCGATCCCTGCCGGGCCGATGGATTTACGGACAACTTCTTCGTAATAGCGGCGGTTGTAAATTCCTGTCAGCGGATCCCGATAGAGTTTTTCTTTGAATGCCTGCTCCTGTGCAGTACGCTGCTCGGTGGTTTCGTCCATCGGTGCTTTCTGATTTTCGGTCAATCGCTTCAGTGTTTGCTCCGCTGCGGCAAGAGCAGCTTCCTGTCGATGAAGTTTTTTCAACAGCTGCTGCTCACGCGCTTTGTAATATTCCTCGATCTCGGAAAGTGTATTCACGTTCTGACCCTCTTCTAAATCATTTGTGTGTTTCATCTGCGAAAACGCGCTTTTCCGCTATTTTTTAATGGGGGGGTAACGCGGAAGCGTTTTACGGTCTGTTCCAGTGCTGCAATGTCCACGGGTTTGGAGAGATGTTCATCCATGCCGGCTTCCTTGCTCTTTTGCATATCCTCAAGGAAGGCGTTGGCGGTCATGGCAAGGATGGGGATAGTCCGTCCCAGCGGATTTTCGCCATTGCGGATGCGGCGGGTGGCCTCCAGGCCGTCCATCACCGGCATCTGCACGTCCATCAAAATCATGTCATACTCGCCGGGCTTGACGCTGGCAAAGGCATCCACGATCTCCTGACCGTTGGAGCAGATGGTGCAGCTTGCGCCCTTGGTCTCCAGCAGCATTTCCAGAATTTCGGCGTTGATGGCGTTATCCTCGGCGCAGAGGAAGCTCATCCCGGACAGGGGAGAGACGGCCTCAGCCTCCTCCGGGAGGGCCGACGCCGTCTGAACCTTATCCGCCTCGGCGTCGATGGGAAATTCCAGCACGACCTCAAAGCGGGAGCCTTTGCCGGGGGCGCTCTCCACATGAATGGTGCCGCCCATCAGGTCTACGATGCTCTTGGTGATGGCCATGCCGAGGCCCGTGCCCTGCACCCGGTTGGTGCCGGATTTTTCCTCGCGGGTAAAGGGCTCGAAGAGAGTCTTCTGGTAGGCCTCGCTCATGCCGATGCCGTCATCCTGTACCACAAAGCGGTATTTGGCGTAGTGCTCGGTATGGGTAAGTTCCTCTACATCCAGCCGGATGTGTCCGCCTTGGGGCGTATACTTGACCGCATTGGAGAGGATGTTCATCAGGACCTGATTCAGACGGTTGGGGTCGGCCAGCACGTTTTCGTGCTGCACATGGTTCTCCACCGTGAAGGTCTGGCGGCGTTGGCTGGCCTGCTGCCGAATAATGCTGTCCAGCTGGCTGACCTGCTGGGGCAGGTTCGTTTTTTCGATGTTCAGGGTGGTCTTGCCGCTCTCGATGCGGCTCATGTCCAGAATATCGTTGATGATGCCCAGCAGCAGCCGACCGGAAGTTTCCAGCTTGCCCAGATGTTCGGCCAGCTTTTCCGGCTGGTGCAGCTCGTTTTTCATCAGGGTAGTAATGCCGATGATGGCGTTCATGGGGGTGCGGATGTCGTGGGACATATTGGAGAGGAAGTCTGTCTTGGCTTTGCTGGCCTTTTCGGCTACTTCCAGTGCGGCTTCCACAGCCAGCGTGGTCTGGTGCTCGCCCGTGCGGTCAGACAGATCCACGATGCACTTTCTTGCGCCCTGCACATCATTGATGAAGCCGGTCACATGGATATAGCGAGGCTCACCGGTCTCCTGATTGACAAATTCACGCTCCCATTCCTGCTGGACGCCCTGTTCCATCTGCATCAGATTTTCCAGCCTCGATGCACCGCTGTCGTCTCCGGCAGGGTATAGAACGTAGAGATCCTCCTGCACCGCCTCGGGAGAGAGGCCCAGAATGCGCTGGACATTGGGGCTGACGTATTCCACCTTGCTGGTTTCGGTGTCGATCATCAGGAACACATCGTCCACATTGCGGGAAAGGTTCGAGAACAACTCCTCGCGTGCCAGCAGCTGCTGATCCTTTTTCCGCAGCTTTTGCCGGTTGTTCTGTACCACCAGCAGCAGAGCAGCAACGGCCAGCATACCCGTTGTACCGCTCATCACGGCCATGGTGGTGTATTGCAGCCGGTTCATGTTGGCGTTCACAACGCTTTTGGGAGCAATGCCAAGGATCGTCCAGTTCTGGAAGGAGGCAGAACCATAAACCATGTAATAGCTGACGCCATTGATGGAAAACTCAAGGTTGCCGCTCTCCCCGGCAGCAAAAGAATCTTGCAGGGCATCGACCTGTTCTGCCGTAAAACCAGCCGAATTTTTGAGCATGGCAAGGATGTTGTGTACGCCGCGCATATCCGCGCTGCTGCTGTCCAGTACCACACGGCCATCCGGCAGCACGGCAAAGGTGCTGCCGTGCCCTTCAAAGGCAGAGATCTTCAGGGAGTCCACCAGATCCCTGTTGTTGTAGGTGACGGCAATGGCTTCGTAGTCAAAGCCCTGATAGCTGCCTTTTTCCGTGGGGACTGCAAACACCATGATCTCCGGCTTGTCCGGGACCACCGAGTTTGCCACGATAGGCTGCTGCTCCAGGATCAACTGCGGCAGCGTCCGACCCAGATCAAGATAGCCTCGTTCACCATCCAGTGCGACATAGGAGCCATCCCGCGAAACGAAGAAAAAGTCTGTAAAATGGTATTCTCCCTTTGCCCGTGCAAGGAAAGAGCAGACATCGGCATCGCTTTGCGCGCTTTCCAGATAAGGTGCCCACATCCGCATGACGCCCCAGTTGAGAGATACCTTATTGTAAAGGGTCTGGTTTGCCTGATGGTAGATCTCCGTAAGGTGTGCCGTGCTTTCCTCGTAGATGGTGTGCTCCATAAAATCCGTAAAGACAACGAAGCTCGTCCAAATACCAACGCTGAGCAGCAGTGCTGCCAGAACTGCGAGGATACGGTTTTTTATCGTAGGCCGCATCGTAGTTTCATTTTTCAAGAGTTTATTCTCCCTGTACAATGGTCAGATACTCGGAGGGGGCGGGGAACTGCTTGCTGACCGCCAGCGAATCCTTCAGGCAGGAGCGGCTGTCTGCTTTTTCAATGGCATATTCCGTCCGCTTGGTTTTCAGATTTTCCGGCATGGGGCAGTTGCAGTAGACTTCGTTCTCTATCCACACATCGGTGCCTGCCACAAATACGGTATAGGCGGCGGTATCGTCCAGCGGTGTACCGTTGATGGTGAGTTCTTCCAGACGGAACTTGCCCTGCTCGTATTCGGTCACCTTGTATTCCATGCCGCTGGTCACAGGCATATAATTCCGGTGACGGATGGGGTTTGCACCGTTGTCCTTCACGTTCACCAGCCACTCCATCATCTGCCGCAGCTCTGCACCGGTATATTCACCCTGCGAGACAGCGTAGTTGCCAGCCATTACCCACAAAAGCTGCTGCTTGCTGTAATCGCCGCAGTAGATGGAGGTGGACACCAGCGGCGAATAGCCGACTGCAACAGACGCATCATAGGCGGCGCGCAGGGCGTTCATCAGCGAGGAAGCCGCAGCGCTGCCGTGGTCGGTCATGTCGAGGGAGTATGCGGTGTTCTGGGTGAACAGGATCTCGGCTTCGGGGTCTGCTTTGGGGGTGACCAGCTGCTCATTGAACGCATCGTATCCGGCACTGGCATCGTATTCGCCGGTGATCATCTTGTGGCCCACGTCTTCCGAAATGCGGAAGAACTCGGTGGAGGCCAGACGCATATACAGATGATTTGCGCTGATGACATCCTCAACGTGTTCCAGAGAGGCGGAGGAGGTAATATTGACTTCCTTGTTATAAGAGAGCACCGCGCCGCCAGAGGCCAGCTTGCTCTGTCCCTCTGCGCTGTACACGGCCCCAAGTACTTTCAGCACAGCAGCCAGCTTCGCCTCGTCCTGTGCTACCGTGTTGGAAACTGCTGCCTGACACATGGGGTAGGTCAGCAGCCAGCTATCGTTGGCAGTCTCGCCGAAATAGGGCAGAATGGATGCGTTAAAGCCGTACTGGTCAGGCATTACATCCGCTATGCCTGCAGTGGTGCGGATCATGGCGGTCTGCCGCGCATAGAAAGGCTTGGCAATGGGGTTCAACTCCAACCGGTCGTCACCGGGCTGCACACGCACATCCCTGAGGAACTGCTCATATTTTTCAAAGACCTTCGGCCATACCACATCGTCCAGACCGGTGGAGCCGTCCTCGGTCTCGCTCTCGTAGTTCATGCGCCATGTGGTGCCCTCCAGGCTCATCAGCTCCGGGATAGCGCTGCCCTGCATGGTTTCCAGACAGGTGTAGTCATACCTCCAGTCTGCCTGATAGCCCTTGATGCCGACAGCCTCAAAGGCATTGATGGCCGCCACGAACTCAGCGTAGTTGGTGGGCAGGGGGATGTTGTACTGAGCAAACAGATCGACATTTGCAGCCGTGCCGTCCACCTCGGCGCACATGGGCAGCCAGCGGATCGCACCATCCGGCTCCTGATTGTTGTTCAGGTAGCTGGAATAGAAGGTGCCAGCTACCTCGGTCGTGCTCAGGTCCATCAGGTGCTCTGCCAGAGGAGCCGCATCGTTCAGGGAGAAGCGGCGGCAGGTGATGATGTCCGGCAGCTGCTCCGCACGGTTCAGCAGGTCGCGGTAGTAGTCCATGGTGTTGAAGCCCTGAATGAAGTTGAACTCATACTCCGGGAACTTCTGTTCCAGCCACAGAGTAAGCTCTTTCATCATGGAGCGGTCCCACAGGTAAAAGGTGATCTGGATCCTGCCGTTCTGGCTGCCCTTGCCGCCCTCGGCCTTACCGCCGCCGCAGGCGGTCAGCGCTGCCGTTGCCGCAGTAATGCCGCAGACCTGCAAAAACGAGCGGCGGGAGATCTTCTTCATCATACAATAATACCTTCCTCACATTTTCGGAAAGCAATACTACGCAAGTGCAGTAGCGCAGTGCTGCCTTAGCTATTCTTACACATCCCACAGGAACTCCGACGCTTGCGGCCTGTCCGCACGGGGCTTTGCGCCGAGTTTCCATAAAATGACAATATAATTGTACCATTGCGGCAAAAGTGTTTCAAGTTGATTTTGAACGTCTTGCGATATTTTGCATGAAAAATCTGGAAAGTTCTGAATTTCGCTGACTGGAAATAGACTGAAGTGACACATATCACAACCAAGTGGACCGAAAAGGGGGATCCGATGAAAAAAACTCCTTTTATTCTGCACGAAAAATTTCGTTCGGACAACAACGAACAGCGCAAAGAACGGTTTCAAAAGGAATTTGAGCGATATATCATCGATGGATTGCTCAATGCCGTTCCTTCAAGATTCTGTACCTGATTTGGCATCCCTGAATTTGAAGGAGAGATGCGTTATGCTGCGCATGGATGCTCGTGTACAAAAAGAAGGGGGCAAATCATGAAAGCAGCAATTTATTGCCGCCTGAGCAAAGAAGATGAAGATAAAATTGGCGAATCGGAGAGCATTCAGAATCAAAAGTCGATGCTGCTCCAGTACGCCATTGAGAAAGGATTTGATATTTACCAGATCTATTCGGATGAGGATTATTCCGGCATCGACCGGAACCGTCCGGCATTCAACTCGATGCTGCAAGCCGCAAGCGAACATCAGTTTGATGTGGTACTGGCCAAAACGCAATCCCGTTTTACCCGTGACATGGAACTCGTGGAAAAATATCTGCACGGAAAGTTCATGGAGTGGGGCATCCGCTTCATTGCGGTGGTAGACCATGTGGATACCAACGATACCGCGAACAAAAAATCCCGCCAGATCAACGGCCTGATCAACGAGTGGTATCTGGAAGATCTGTCCACCAATGTCCGCTCGGTGCTTGACCACAAGCGGAAAGAGGGGCTGTTCATCGGCTCTTTTGCACGGTATGGATACTGCAAAGACCCAAATGCAAAAGGAAAACTCATCATCGACCCGGAAGCAGCCGAAGTGGTAAGGCGGATCTTCTCCATGGCTCTTAACGGGATCGGCGCCCACAAGATCGCACGCATCCTGAATGACGAAAAAATTCCAAGCCCAACGGCCTATAAGCAGCTGCATGGCATCCATTACCGCAGTGCATTGAAGAATACAAATGCGGCTCTTTGGAGCAGTCCCACCGTATATCAAATATTGCATGATCAGCTTTATATCGGAAATATGGTGCAGGGAAAGCATAAAAAGGTAAGTTACAAGTCTGAAAAGACGATTTGGCTTCCAAAATCGCAGTGGATCGTTGTAGAAAATACGCATGAAGCGATCATTGAGCGAGAAATGTTTGAAACGGTCCAGAGGATGATGCAGGAGCGCACCCGGAGCGGCGAGAAGGGAACGATCCATCCGCTGGCAAAAAAAGTGGTTTGTGGATGCTGTGGCAGCTGTATGGAGCAAACTGGCCGTCAGCCGAGAGCGGATGGAACCCAAAGACGCTATGTTCGCTGCCGGATGCACCAGCGCGCACCGGAAGTGTGCGGCAACAAGACCTGTACAGAGATGGACGCATTGGAGAATGCTGTACTGGAACGTATCCGGGCGTATGCAGCAGACTATTTTGACCCTGAAAAAGTTACCCTTCCAGAACAGGATGACCCCATCCGGCAGCGAGAGCAGGTCAGGCGTGACGAGCTGAAACGGTTGAAGAGCGAAGCAGCCCGGCGGCGCAAGGCCATGCAGGAGTTGTATCTGGATAAGGTGTCAGGTTTAATTGATGCCGTTCAGTTTTCTGAAATGAACCAGACCTTTCTGGAAGAAGTGAAAAAGGCAGAGACCCGGATCGATACATTGGAAACGGAACTGGAACAACAGCAGGAAGAAACCGGTGGAGTCCAGACGCAGAGGCAGCGTGTCCGTGAACTGGCACAGGTTTCACAGCTGACCCGTGAACTTGTTGTACTGTTGGTCCATCGGGTCATTGTCAGCCCAAAAGATCCGCTTGCCGGAGAACAAAAAATCACGATCGAATGGAATTTCTGAGTCGGAAGGCAGTTTGGCTGCCTCGCTGGGCTGTTTTCGTCAGCCCAGGTCGGATACACCTCACTGGACGCCACGTTGGCGATATAGCTGCGGAACGAGACGGTGACGTTCCGGGCCGAGGCGGCGGGCTTGCCGAGGTGGACGGTGATGTTCTTGGGGATGATGACCCGGTCCAGCACCCGCGGCACACAGGCGAGGGCGGGGGTCGGGCCGCTGCCGCCGTCGCCGGTGAAGAGGCTGTGGGGCGGGATGACGATGGGGGTGTTGAGGGGGTCCCGCATCTCCTCGGTGTCGGGTATCATCTCGGGCTGGGCCAGCGTCACCTGCCCGGGGAAGACCTGCACGCCCAGGATGCGGACGGTGCGGTAGCCGGGTTTGGAGGCCACAAGGCTGCAGACCGCGTAGGGGGGCTGCGTGGTGTTGTTCTCGTCCAGCGAGAGAGCACAGGCTGGGGTGGTAAGGGTGACATCGTCGGCGTTGCCTTCGGCGTCGGTCAGGCGGGTGGCGGTGAAGCCGTCGCCGCTGACGGTAACGGTCACGCCCTCGACAGGGCTGGACTGACGGGCCGCAAAGGCCTGGATGCGGAGAGTTCCGGTGTTCTTCATGGAGATACGCTCCTTTGCTGGTAAAAGTATGCTTCTGCCCCAGCGTATTCCGTCCGGCGCCCGGGCGTGCATGACAATGCCCGGTGCAAACAAAAAAAGCCGCCCGTAGGCGGCAGGGAATTACAGAAATCAAATTTTCTCTAAAGGCTTCCCCCGGTTGGGGGGAAGCTGTCACCGCAGGTGACTGATGAGGGCGCAAACGAGCAGCAGCTTACGGGAAATTGCCCCTCATCCGGCTGCTCTGGGACGAACTCTAAAAGTTGATTTCCGTGGCAGGGGAGAATAGCTTATTTGGCGTTGTCCTTGGCAAGGGCAGCGTCAATATTTTTTTGCAGGGCGGCAAGGTTTTCTTCCTTGTCGATGCCGCCCAGCAGGGGCTGGCCCACAACGTTGCCGTCCCGGTCAAAAACGTAGGTGGTGGGGAAGGCCATGATGTTCAGCGCAAACTTGCCGGCGTCGCTGCCGGAGGCAAAGTAGATGTTGCGGTAGCTTGCGCCCGTTGCAGCCAGCAGTTTTTTGGCGGCATCAATGCCCTGCTGGTTGCCGTCTAGCGTCTCGGTGTTGATGCCGACAACCTCGCCGCCCTGTGCCTTGACCTTCTCGTTCAGGGCGTTCAGGTCGTCCAGTTCCTCTACGCAGGGCTTGCAGCCGTTGAACCAGAAGTTCACCACCGTAAAGGCGTTGCCCGCAAACAGACTGTTGTCCACCGGGTTGCCCTCTAAATCGCTGCCCTCAAACTGGGGGAAGGCAGTGCCCTGTGCGGCAGCGCCGGAAGCGGCCGCGTCCGCGAGGGCAAGGGTGGCAATCTGCTCCTCGATGGCACGGATTTTTTCTGCATCGGCGGTCAGGGTCTTGTACTCCTCATCCGAGAATTGGTCCTTTGTCTTTTCCACGGAGCTGCGCAGAAAATCGCCGTAGTTCGTGCTGAGGGTGGTCTCAGTCATGTTTTTGTCCATGGAAGCGAACACCTTCTCCCACAGGGCATCGTTTGCGGAAAGGATCTCGTTTTCCTCGGCCAGCAGCTGCTCCTCGGTCTTGGTTTCCGCTGCCGCAGAGGAAGCGGCAGAAGAAGAGGATGCAGAAGATGCAGAGGACGCGCCCTGCCCGCAGGCGGCAAGGCTGAAAGCCAGCGTAAGGCTGAGCAAAAGTGCGGTTACACGGTTGAATTTCATGGTTTTACTCCTTTGTTGTTTCGGTGTTTGATTGGTCTCCCAGCCCGAACTTGTACTGGATGGCGTCCGTGGGGCAGGCTTTCATACACATCCCACAGCGGATACATTCGGCGTGGTTGGGGGTCTTGGTAATGTCTACGTCCATCTTACAGGCCCTTGCGCAGGCGCCGCAGGAGACGCATTTGTGGGTGTCTACACGCATCTGGAACAGCGAGACCTTGTTCAGCAGCGCATAAAACGCGCCCAGCGGGCACAGCCACTTGCAGAAGGGGCGGTAGAACACCACGCTGCCCATAATGACTGCCAGCAGAATGCAGGCTTTCCATGTGAACAGCTTGCCCAGCGCGGCGCGGATGCCAGCATTGGTCAGGGAGAGGGGAAGGGCGCCTTCCAGCACGCCCTGTGGGCAGAGATATTTGCAGAAGAAGGGGTCGCCCATGCCCAGCTCGTTGACCGCCAGCAATGGCAGCAGCACCACCATGACCAGCAGCACCGCATACTTTAAATAGCGCAGCGGCTTTAGCTTTTTGGTGGAAAGCTTGGGAGAGGGAATCTTGTGCAAAAGCTCCTGAAACCACCCGAACGGGCAGAGGAAACCGCAGATGAACCGTCCCAGCAGCACCCCGAAAAGGATGAGAATGCCGGTGATGTAGTAGGAAAAGCGGAATTTGGAAGAGCCCACTACCGCCTGAAACGCCCCCACCGGGCAGGCACCGGCAGCGCCCGGGCAGGAATAGCAGTTCAGCCCCGGGACGCAGACGTATTTTCCATTGCCCTGATACAGCGTTCCTTTAGCAAAGTTGGGCAGGTGGATGTTGGTTAAAAGGGTCGCTCCGGCCTGTATAAAGCCCCGGAACCGGGCAAGGGGATTTAATTTTTTCTTATCCAATGCCCACACACTCCATACACAGCCG
>OGJK01002382.1_pt1 | contig 14686 bp, 10 predicted proteins | sample 1571961 | NCBI WGS metagenome assembly OGJK01 (sample SAMEA2582120, study PRJEB24529) | metagenome | biome: Human gut stool | place: China | collected 2011 | reverse complement strand
CCGCAAAGGCCCCGCGGCTGACGGCAGCGTCCTGCCAGAGGGCAAACCCGCCGAAGGCGAGCAGCGCCAGCATAAGCAGCCCCGCCGCCGCGCTGACGGCTGCGCTGCCCGCGCGGGCCAGCCGGGCCGCCGCCCGCAGCATCAGCGGCCGCGGCGGCGCTTGCGGAAGAACACCGCGCCGCTGCCTGCGGCCAGCGCCAGCATGGCACCGTAGGGCGCAGCATCCAGCAGCAGGCCGGTGGGGGCCGCCGCCTCGCGGGTGTTCGTCACGGTGATGTCGGTATCCGCAGCCGTCATGGCGCGCTGCGCCAGCGTGGGGGTATCCTCCACCGTGCCGGTGGGTGTGGCCCAGTCGGTCGTGTACTTGGCGGCATCATCGCCTCCCTCCGCGATCGTGTAGAGGGCTCCCTCCGGCAGGCCGGTGACCTCGATTTTCTGATCCGCGCGGATCGTCTCGGTGATGGTTGCCCTGCCGTCCGCATCAAAGCTCAGCACCGTGCCCTCCCCGGTCAGCGCGCCCCCGGCCTCGCCGGTGCGGACCGTCACGGACGCCATATGCTTTTCGGCATCGGGGTCCTGCAGCGTGAGGGTAAAGTCAAAGCTGTCGCCGTAGTCGGCAAAATCACCGGCCAGCCTTTTGGTCAGCGAGAGCGCGTAGGTCGTGTAGCTGTTTGCGATAAAATCCACCTTGTCCCCGCCCGCCAGCGGTGCCAGCGCGGCATAGTCGATCTTAAAGCTTGTCCCGTCGGGGTCGGCGGCGTCCGCATTGACGACACGGGCCTTCAGCAGGTAGGCGGGGGCGGCGGTCAGCCCCGCAATGCCGGGGTCGCGCTCGGTCAGGCGGTAGTAGTAGACGCCGGGCGTGGTAAATTTTGTCATATCGAACTGCACGGTGACATCGCTCTCGGCGGCAAGGCTGCCGTCAGCCCCCCGGGCAAAGACCGCCGTGACGGTGGGGCTGGCAAGCTGGTCGGTGCTGCCGAGCGCTGCGCCCTTCTCGGGCTGGCCGGGCAGGTCGCCTTCCTGCGCGCCGGTCACATCGAAGGTCATCGTGCCCAGCACACCGCCCGCACCGGCGGCATCGGTCATATCAATGGCTTTTTTAAAGGTGACGCTGGCATCGCCGGTGGGCAGCCGGTCGGCGGCAAACGCCGTGGTGGACAGCGCCCCCGCCAGCAGGGCCGCCGTAAGAACTGCAGAAAGCTTCTTTGCGTTCATAAGTAAGGTCTCCTCTCCAATATGTGTGGGGTTTGGGTCATATCCCGCTGCGGCGCAGCAGGGCGATGACACGGCCGCGTATCTCACCGGTGCGGACCGGGCCGAACCACCGACTGTCGCGCGCACCCGCGCGGGCATCGCAAAGGATAAAATATTCGCCGTCCGCCAGCGTCAGGGGGTATTGTACGCCGTTTTCATAGCGGGGTGTCTGCTCATAGATGTCCGGCTCCGCCACCACGCTGCCGTTGATAAGCAGCAGCGCTGTGTCGGTGACCTCCACCGTATCGCCGCCGCGGGCGGCCACCCTGCCGGTATAGCGGGTGCCGTCCCTATCAAAAATAACCGTCTCCCCCGCCATATAGCGCTGCGGCAGGCGGTAGTACAAAAGCAGGTCGCCGGGCTTGATGTGGGGGTGCATCGTGTCGTCCGGCTGGATAGCCAGCCCGAACACCACCCCGAACAGCACTGCCAGCAGCGCCGCCAGCGCCCCCGCCCGCACCAGAAACTCCCGTATCTCCGCCCATGCGGCGCGGCGGTCCTCCTGTGTTTCCAGCACTCACACCCCCCTTCGGCGGCGGAGCAGCGCACAGACCAGCGCCGCCGCCAGTGCCGCCAGCGCGGGCGCGGCGTCCCGGCGCAGCCCGGTGGGCGGTACGCCGTCCTTGTTGTTGCGGCAGGTCAGCGCCGTGTCGCTCTGCCCCACCGTGCCGGTCCATTGGCCGCCCTGCGTCACGGCGGTGCCGTCGGCAAAGCTTGTCTCATAATCCGCCAGCGCCTCCTCGCTGACGGTCAGGGTCTGCCCGGGCTTGAGATGCCCGATCGTCACGCTGCCCCGGTGGGGGATCGTGAAGCCCGCCGCCGTCAGCGCCGCACCGCCCGCAGCGGTCACGGCCGCGCGGTCAGCTGTCACCGGCACGCCGTCCACAGCCGCCGTAAAGGCAAAGGCGCGGCGGGGATCGCCGTAGCCGCCCGTCACCTGCTTGGTGATCGTCAGGCTGCGCCACGGCGCGTACCGGTTTGTGATGACGGCCTGTGCCGTGGCGCCGGTCGTCACCTCCACCTCCGTCTGCGCCTCGGCGGCCGTTGTCGTGCAGTAGGCGCTGTCCAGATCGGGGTGGTCGGTCTCGGTCACGGTATACCGCCCGGCGGGCAGGCTGCCGATCGTGACGCTCTGCAGCCCGCGCAGCCCGAAGCGCAGCGCGCCGGGCGCAGCAAGGGTGCGCGTCTCGGCCGTGCCGTCCGCATAGGTCAGCGTATAGCTGCCGGCGGGCAGCTCGATGGAAAAGGTGTTTGTAACGGCGGCGGCCTCGGTGCGGTAGGCGTCCTGCTCCACGGCCTTTGTCAGCTGCAGGCTGCCGTTGCCCGCGACCGGTGGCTCCGGCTCGGTGCTGAACCAGACCTTGTCGAGCAGATTCCCCTCCCGCCGGTCCCCGCTTGCACAGGACAGTGCAAGAAAGAAGAACCGGCTCAGATACTGCCCCGCCGCCACCGTGTAGTCGCCCCGATGGGTCACCCATGCGGTGTTGCCGTCCGTCATCTCCCCGCCGACCATAAAGCTGCGGATCGCGACCGGCTGGCCGTTGTAGTCCACCGTCCGGTCCAGTGCGCTGCGCACGCTGCCGCCGGTCGTATCGGCCGAGGCCTGCGTCAGGATCTCGGTGATCTGCTGCGCCACTGCGACCGGCGCGATGAGCAGCGCCATCGAGTCACTGCCCGCGCGGCCCCGGTGCGCCAGTGACCAGTGCAGCGTGGTGCCGGGCACGGTCAGCACATCCTGATACAGTGCGCCGTAGGCCTGACAGTTCAGCTCGGCAAACTGGCTGCCGTCATAGGCGCCGGGGGTGTGGTAGCAGACGGACGGGTCGTTGGGGTCGGTGCGTATCTCCCCATCGATCCAATCGGTGTAGCTGCGGCCTGTGCCGTCCACGAGCTCTATGTAATGGCCGTTGACAAGGCTGTTCCAGTGGGGGGCCGCGCCGGTCGTTCGCCATACAATGGCAGGGTTGGTGTCGGCGTCCGCCGTCTGGATAAAGTGCGACCGCTTGGCCGCAAAGGGGTAGTACAGCGTGCTGCTGCCGGCCACGGCGGGGGCCTCAAAGCTGCCGTTCTGCAGCTGGATGTAGTAGGCCACCCGGGTCTGGGCGGCCGCGGCGGTACCGTCTGCGCCGGTGACCTCCACCTTATAATAGAGCCTGTCCGCATCGCCGATGCCCGCCACGCAGGAATCGAGCGCCGCGTTGAGCCGCTGCTCGCTGCCTGCCTCGATGTTCCAGCCCGAGCCGGAGCAGACCTGCGGGGTCACGGTCTGCCAATCGGCCCCGTCCCTGCTGCGGTACCATGTGTAGACAGCCCCGGGCAGCTTTTCATCACTGCCATTGACCCGCGCGGTCAGGCAGCCATCGGCGGCAATGCTGTCGATGAGCACCACCCCGGTCACGGCGGCCGGCTGGGCGGTCATCTCCGGCAGGGCGCGCAGCACCGGGGCGCGGGCGGTCTCGGGTGTGGCCGTCTGCTGCGGTGCAAGGGCCGGGGTTGCGGTCGGTGCCGCCGTGGGCACTGGGGTCTCGGTCGGCGCTGGGGTCGGTGCCTCGCTTGGCGCGGGGGTCGGCTCCTGTGCCGGGGTCTCTGTCGGCGCGGGGGTTTCGGTCGGCTCCGGGGTTGGTTCCGGTGTAAGCTCTGGGGTCGGTTCCGGGGTAGGCTCCGGGGTAGGCTCCGGGGTTGGTTCCTGGGTTGGTTCCGGGGTTAGCTCCGGCGTTGGCTCCGGGGCGGGGGCCTCGGTCGGTGCCGGGTCAGGCGGGGCCTCGGCGGCCGCCGCTGCGGGCAGGGGCGGCTCCTCCTCCGCAAAGACTGCGCTGGCCATGCCCGCCGCCATACAGCAGGCCAAAAGCACAGCCAACAGACGCTTTTTCATAGGCGTATTCCTCCTTTGCACAAATTCCTGCGCGGGCGGCTTGTCCATTGCAGGGATCGTCTTGGAGTATACAGGCCCGCCCGCGCAGAAGGCGTCGATGGCGGGAATCCGTCAAAACCTTACGCGCCGCGCCCTATTTCCACGCAGTGCGCAGGGCGGCGGCCTCGCTCTCGGCCAGTGCGGGGTAGTCGGGGTTGTCAAACAAGCTGGCGTAGCGGTAAAGCCCCACGCCCGTGATGCCGCTGTGCGCCAGCAGTGCCAGCTGGTCGGCCAGCGCATGGCCGCTGACCCACTCGCTGCCGCTGTCGGAGCCGTCCCCCGCGCCGATGCGGTAGGCCCCCAGCCCCGCATACAGCTGCACCCCCGCCGCCCGGGGCAGCGCCGCCCATGCGGCCGCCAGCCGGGGCAGGCTGTGCGCGGTATCGCCGTCCTTCTCATACGCCTGCCCCCAATAGAGCTGGGGCATCAGGTAGTCCACCGTCCCCTGCCGCAGCCAGCGGGCGGCGTCACTGTACTGCAGGGTATAGTTCTGCTCGGGGTCGCCCGCCGGGGCCGCGCCGAACCGCACGCCGTACCGCTGCGCCGCTGCGTGGCACAGCTCCATCAGTGCGTTGACATTCTCCCGCCGCCAGTCGTCCAGACTCAGCGCCGTGCCGCTTGCCGCATAGTCGGCAGCGTCAAAATCAGGGTCCTGCACAGGGTAGAAATAATCGTCAAAATGGATGCCATCCAGCGGGTAGCTGCGGCACAGCTCCGCCACCCCATCGGCAATATACTGCCGCACCGCCGCGCTGGACGGGTCAAGCACCGCGCCGCTGTCGGTATAGCGCACCCACTCGGGGTGAAGGCGCGCAGGGCTTTCGGCACAGAGCGCCGGGACCTGCCCTGCCTGCAGGCGGTAGGGGTTGATCCACGCCTCGAGCTGCAGCCCCCGCGCATGGGCCGCCAAAAGCATGACGGCAAGCGGGTCAAACCCGGGGTCCTGCCCCTGCGTGCCGGTACAGATATGGCTGAACGGAAAATACGCGCTGGGGTAGAGCGCATCCCCGAAGGGGCGCACCTGCGCAAGGACAACGGTCGCACCCAGCCCGGCGATGTCATCCAGCATCGCCTCCACATCCGCCGCAAAGGCTGCCTGCGTGGAGAAATCGACCTGCTGCCATTCCAGATAGCTGACCCAGACCGCGCGGTAGGGCGCGGCGGCTGCAGGCTGTGCCGTGGCCGCGGGCGTTGGGGCCGCAGGCTCGTCCGCCCCGGCCGCCCTGCGCGGCAGCACGGCGAGCGGTGCCAGAAAAAACACCGCCGTCAGCAGCAGGATATACCGGATATATCGCATCGTACCACCCCCTGTCCCACAAAGATATGCGCCCGCAGCCCCGATGATGCCGGTTTTTACCGTTTTTTACCCGCACAAAATTTGACAGGAATTGGCAGGAAATGATATATTAGATATATATGTAACATTTTTTAGGACACAAAGGCGGCGAGGCTATGACCAGAGACGAGGTCGAAAAGGAAATAATGCAATACCGCACGATTTTTCCGATCGTGCGGCTGCTGGACGCAGGGCAGGTGTGCGGCAACGCCCCGGTGGAGGGGCATTGCCCCTGCCATGAATTATGGCATAAGGATGACCCCTGCCAGAACTGCATCTCCCGTCAGGTAATGGAGGATCATGCCCAGCGCACTAAGCTGGAATATATGGGCCGCGATCTGTATCAGGTCACAGCGGTCTACCGCGAGGTGGACGGCGCACCCTGCGTGCTGGAGCTGATCCAGCCGCTGGACTGCGACAATCTCATCGACCCCGAAAACAGCGACCGGCTGATGAGCAGCGTGTCCGGCTACCACATCAAGCTCTACCACGATGCCCTGACCGGCTGCTATAACCGCCGCTATTATGAGGATATCATCAAAGGCCGGAGCGAGCCGGCCGGCGTGGCGGTGCTGGACCTTGACGATTTCAAGCTGTACAATGACACCTACGGCCATCAGGCAGGCGATGCAGCCCTGCGCACCGCCGTGGAGGTCGTGCGCGGCTGCATCCGCAAAAGCGACCATCTGATCCGCTACGGCGGCGATGAGTTTTTGCTCGTGCTGCCCGGCATTGCACAGGCAGCGTTTGTTGCCAAGCTGGAGCGCATCCGCCAGCAGCTGCACACCGCCGTTGTACCCGGCTACACCCGGCTGCAGATCTCGGCCAGCATCGGCGGCGTGATGAGCCGCCCGGGCGAGAGCTGCGAGCAGGCGGCCTCCCGCGCGGACCGGCTGATGTATCAGGCCAAGAACCACAAAAACACCGTTGTGACCGAGGACACCACCGGCGCCGCCGCCCCGTCGGCCGCCGGGCGGGACCGGCAGGCCCGCCAGAATATCCTGATCGTAGACGATTCCGAGATGAACCGCGCGATTCTGGCCGAGATCCTCGGCAGTGATTACAATATACTGGAGGCCTCCAACGGGCAGGAATGTCTGACGATGCTGGACCAGTACGACACCGCCATTGCGCTGATCCTGCTGGACATCGTCATGCCGGTGATGGACGGCTTTGAGGTTCTGAACACGATGAACCGCAGCCACCGGATCGAGGACATCCCGGTCATCATGATCTCAAGCGAGGACGCCGACACCGTTGTGCGCCGCGCTTACGAACTGGGCGTCTCCGACTATGTGAGCCGCCCCTTTGACGCGGGGGTCGTCTACCGGCGCGTCTTTAACACGATCAAGCTTTACGCCAAGCAGCGGCGGCTCATCTCGCTGGTGACGAGCCAGATCCATGAAAAAGAGAAGAACACCCAGATGCTGATCTCGATCCTGAGCGAGGCGGTCGAGTTCCGCAACGGCGAGAGCGGCACCCATGTGCTACACATCAGCACGCTGACCCGGCACCTGCTGGGGCAGCTGACCCAAAAGACCGACCAGTACGCCCTGACGCCCGAACAGCAGGAGCTGATCGTCATGGCGTCGTCGCTGCACGACATCGGCAAGATCGCAATCGACGATGCGATCCTGAACAAGCCCGGGCGGCTGACCCGCGAGGAGTTCGACATCATGAAGCGGCACACCACGATCGGCGCGGCGATGCTGGACCAGCTGCACCGCTACCGCAACGAGCCGCTGGTGCGCACCGCCTATGAGATCTGCCGCTGGCACCATGAGCGCTGGGACGGCCGCGGCTACCCCGACGGGCTGAGCGGCGACCAGATCCCGATCTCGGCGCAGGTCGTCTCGATGGCCGATGTCTACGATGCCCTTGTGAGCAAGCGCGTCTACAAGGACGCCTACGCGCCCGATGTGGCGGTACAGATGATCCTGCACGGCGACTGCGGGGCCTTCAATCCCCTGCTGCTGGACTGCCTGACCGACCTGCAGGACACCTTCAAAGCCGAGCTTGCCGCCCCCGAGGAGTGATACCGTCCGCTTGCGGGCGATTTTCCTGTTACTTTGCAACCAGTTTTCAAAAATTCCGTTGTGAAACTACCATTTTGCTGCCTGTGCGCGGGCTTGGATTGGGAATTTTGCCGAAAATCGCCGTTTTCTGCCGCAGGGTGCCGCTTTCGGTTGAATAGCGGCGCTTGATGTGGTAAAATTGTACATGATTTATACGCAGGAACGGACAGCCGCAGACCGGCTGCCCTGCTTATATGATTTTGTACAGAAAGAATGAAAGGAATTTGGAGTTGCACGTCATTACAAAACGCGAAAAGATGCAGTACGCCTATGTGTTCCTGACGGATCTGCTGGCCCTGGCGGTCAGTATTCTGCTGTCGTGGCTGATCACTGACGGACTGTTCAATGTGCTGGTGCCCTACACCGCACGGGACTGGATGCAGACGCTCTGCGCGCTGGTACTGGCCTTTATCGTGACCTTTTTCTGCTTTGATCAGTCCGAGAACATTGTCACCCGCCGCCCCGGCGCCGAGATAAAGCTCTCGCTCAAGTTCAACCTGATGCTCTGCGTCATCTACTCGGCCCTGATGCTGCTGACCAAGGCAACGATGCTCGACTCCCGCTATTTTGCGGTGACGGTGCCGCTCATCAACGCTTTGCTGCTGCCGCTCGCGCACGGTGCGCTCAAGCGGCTGCTGCTCCATTTCCAGCGCAGCTGGGGCATGGAGAGTCTGGTCGGCATCGTGACGACCACCGACCGCGCCGACCGCCTCATCAATGAGATCGGCAAGGACTGGTCCCGCCGCATTGTCGGCGTGGCGCTGCTGGAGGCCACGCACGAGATCGTCGGCACCGAGATCGATGGCATTGCGGTGAAGGCGAACTTTACCGATTTTATGGACTGGATCCGGCGCGAGGCGCTGGACGAGGTCTATGTCGATGTGCCGATGGACAGCGGCGAGAGCTTCATCCCCTATCTGGAGGAGATGGAGAGCATGGGCCTGACCGTGCATTTCTGCCTGCCGCTGCTTGACCGGATCGAGGAGGCCTGCTGCGATGAAACGAGCGCTGCGCGGCTGAGCCGCACGCTGGGCCGCTGCGCGGGGGGCAGCATCGTGACGATGGGCACCGTGGAGCTGAAACTGCGCGACCAGATCGCCAAGCGGTGCATGGACATCGTGGGCGGTCTGGTGGGCTGCATCCTCAGCATCCCGATCATTGCGATCGTGGCGATCCCCCTCAAGATCGAAAGCCCCGGCCCGCTCTTCTTCAAGCAGAAGCGCGTGGGCCGCAACGGACGGTACTTCTACATCCACAAGCTGCGCAGCATGTACATGGACGCCGAGGAGCGCAAAAAGGAGCTGATGGCCCAGAACGAGATGAACGGCCTGATGTTCAAGATGGAGGACGACCCCCGCGTGACCAAGGTGGGCAAGTTCATCCGCAAGACGAGCATTGACGAGCTGCCGCAGTTTTTTGATGTACTGCGCGGCGATATGAGCCTTGTGGGCACCCGCCCGCCGACAGTGGACGAGTACAAGCAGTACGAGAGCCACCACAAGCGCCGCCTGTCGATGAAGCCGGGCATCACCGGCCTGTGGCAGGTCAGCGGCCGCAGCAACATCGAGGATTTTGAGGAGGTCGTCAAGCTGGATGTGACCTACATCGACAACTGGTCGCTCTGGAATGACATCAAGATTTTGTTCAAGACCGTGTATGTAGTCTTCGCCGGACGCGGGGCGAAGTAAATAAAGCAGGGAGCCGCCCGACAAGTGGGCGGCTCCCATTTTTGTATATCTACCGGGAAACGAGCAAAGCCCCTCCGGTCATCGCTTCGCTCGACCACCTCCCCACTTTGTGGGGAGGCTTTTGCGGCCAAAGGCCGCCGAAAAGGCTCCTCGCTTTGCGGGGAGCTGGCCGAGCCTGCGAGGCCTGAGGGGCTTTGCAGCGCGGCCTTGATTTCGCACCCTCCACGCCAAAACGGGGTCTGCTTTGCGGCAGGCCCCGTTTTGGTTGGTATAGGAAAATAGAGAATGGCTTTTGGCTACCCGCGTCAGACGATCTTGCGGGATTTGTGGACGCCGGTCTTTAAGAATTCGACCCACTCGGCAATGTTCACGGCGTGGTCGCCGAGGCGCTCCAGATACTTGTCGATCATAAACAGGTCGAGCGCCGTCTCGGCATCATCGGGGTGCGCCGCAATGTAGGCGGCGATCTCCTTGCTGATGCGGCCGAACATGGCATCGCACTCATCATCGCGGGCAATGACCTGCGCGGCGGTGGACAGATCGACCTGCACATAGGCCGCGATGGCGTCCTTGACCATATGCAGCGCAATATCGCCCATAGCGTAAAGGTCGTCCAGCACGCCGACGGTGCGCGCGCCCTCCGGGTGGAGGTGCAGCGTGATCTCGGCAATGTCGCTGGCCTGATCGGCGATGCGCTCAATGTCGGTGACCATCTTGAGCGCGGTGGACACCTTGCGCAGATCGCCCGCGACCGGCTGCTGGCGCAGGAACAGCGTTAAGCAGCGGTGCTCGATCTCATGCTCGGCCGAGTCGATCTCGCTGTCCCGCGCAATGACGCTGCGCGCCAGCTCAACATCGCCGGTGCGCAGGGCGGTCATGGCGCTCTCGATCGCGCCTCCTGCCGCATGGCCCATCCGGGCCAGCATCGTGTCCAGCTGCAGCAGCTCGGCATCGTACATCTTCCGTACACTTGTACCCATGTTGCAATCCTCCTTAACCGAAGCGGCCCGAGATATAATCCTCGGTGCGCTTATCCACAGGCGTAGCAAAGACGCGCTCGGTGGGGCCCATCTCGACCAGCTCGCCCAGCAGGAAGAACGCCGTCTTATCGCTGATACGCGCGGCCTGCTGCATGTTGTGGGTGACCATGACGATCGTGTAGTTTTCCTTCAGCTCGGTGGCCAGCTCCTCGACCTTGGAGGTCGAGATGGGGTCCAGCGCGCTGGTCGGCTCGTCCATGAGCAGGACCTCCGGCTCGACAGCCAGCGCGCGCGCAATGCAAAGGCGCTGCTGCTGGCCGCCCGACATGCCGAGGGCGCTCTTGTTCAGGCGGTCCTTGACCTCGTCCCAGATGGCCGCGCCGCGCAGGGATTTTTCAACGATCTCGTCCAGCTGCGCCTTATTATGGATGCCGTGGGTGCGCGGGCCGTAGGCAATGTTGTCATAGATCGACATCGGGAAGGGGTTCGGCTTCTGGAACACCATGCCGACCCGCTTGCGCAGGACATTGACGTCCATTTTGTCCTTGTAGATGTCGATGCCGTCCAGTTTGATATCGCCGGAGATGCGGCAGCCCTCGACAAGGTCGTTCATCCGGTTCAGGCTCTTCAAAAAGGTCGATTTGCCGCAGCCGGACGGGCCGATAAAGGCAGTGATCTCCTTTTCCGGGATGTCGATGTTGATATTTTTCAGTGCATGGAAGCTGCCATAGTACAGGTCCATGCCGCGGACTTCAAATTTGTTCATGAAATGACCTCTTATCTTATTTCTGCTCTGTTCCCTGTATCGGCAGGGACCGTGGAAGGGGCTGCCGGACGGAAGGTTCCCGGAGCGGTCAAGACCGCTCCCTACATGGCACCCGTGAACGACGAATCGTAGGGAGGGGTCTTGACCCCTCCGCGGGGTTTGCGCTGCCGCATACTCCCACGGGCGGATATGGAATCCGCCCCTACGGTATAGGGGTCGATGCTCGTCATCAACCCGGAAAGCTGTTCCCTATATCGGTAGGGGCCGGGCATTACCCTTTACCGTTTTGCCAGTTTCCCGGCTACCAGCCCGGACAGGCAGTTGATGACCAGCACCAGCACCAGCAGCACAACGGCGGTGCCGTAGGTCTGGCCGATGTAAAGCCCCTCGTTGGAGAGCAGGTACATGTGTACGGCCAGCGTGCGGGTGGAGCTGAATACGCTGGTGGGGATCTTTGCGACCGAGCTGGCCGTGTAGATCAGCGCGGCGGTCTCGCCCACGATGCGGCCCGTGGCCAGAATAACGCCGGACAAAATGCCGGGCATGGCGCTGGGCAGCACGATGGTGAACACCGTGCGCAGCTTGCCGGCGCCGAGGCCGAAGCTGCCCTCGCGGTAGGAGTCTGGCACGGCGATGAGCGCCTCCTCGGTCGTGCGCATGATGACCGGCAGCACCATGATCGCCAGCGTGAACGCGCCCGCGATCATGCTGTAGCCCCAGTGCAGCTGGGTGACGAAGAACAGCATACCGAACAGGCCGTAGACGATGGACGGGATGCCCTGCAGCGTCTCGGTCGTGACGCGCACGACCTTGACGAGCTTGCTGCCGCGGCGGGCGTACTCAACCAGCCAGATGGCGGCAAAGATGCCGAGCGGCGTGGCGATGAGCAGCGCGAAGGCGGTCATCAGCACGGTATTGATGAGGGCGGGCGTCAGCGAAACATTCTCGGAGTTATACTCCCATGCGAAAAGCTCGGGCCTGAGGTTGGGGATGCCCATAACGAGGATGTAGCCGATCAGGAACACCAGCACGGCGGCTGTCAGGAAGGCGGCGATCCGCACCAGCCACCGCAGCGCGGCAGCCTGTGCGCGGGCGGCGCGGCGGTTCTGCCCGCCGCCGGGCATAAGCGTATGCGGTTTGGCGCAGGTCATATCGGCCGCAGTCTTTGTTGCGGTGATCTCAGGCATGGTCGCTGCCCCCTTTCACAAGGCTGAAACAGAGGTTGATGAGCAGGATAAAGACAAACAGCACAACGCCGGTGGCAATCAGCGCCTCGCGGTGGAGGTCGGCGGCGTAGCCCATCTCGATGACGATGTTGGAGGTCATCGTGCGCAGGCCTTGGAACAGACCCTTGGGCATCCATGTCTGGTTGCCTGCGACCATAACGACCGCCATCGTCTCGCCGATGGCGCGGCCGATGCCGAGGATAACCGCCGACAGCACGCCGGACTTGGCGGCGGGCAGCACCGCGCAGAAAACGCTGCGCTCATGGGTGGCGCCCAAGGCAAGGCTGCCCTCATAGTAGCTGTTGGGAACGGCGTCAAGGCTCGTCTTGCTGACCGTGATGATGGTGGGCAGGATCATGATGCCCAGCAGCACGGCGGCGGTGAAAAGGCTCATGCCCTTGCCGCTTTTGACATGCAGCACCGTCTTGAAGAAGGGGGTCTTGACCATGGCCTGCACGGCCGGCACCAGCACGATCATGCCGAAGAAGCCGTAGACGACCGACGGGATACCCGCCAGCAGCTGCACCGCCGGCAGCATGACCCGGTTGATGGCCGGGCTGGCAAAGCGGGACATATAAATGGCGGTCAGCAGGCCGATGGGCACGCCGACGAGGATAGCGCCCGCCGTGACATAGATGCTGCCCAGAATCATCGGCAGGATGCCGAAAATGTCGTTGCCGGGCTTCCATGTCGTGCCGAGCAGGAACTGCATCGGCCCGATCTTGAACAGGGTAGGCACGCCGTTTGCAAACAGGAAGATGCAAATCAGCGCGACCGCCAGAATGGATACACAGGCGCAGAGGGTAAACACCACCTGCATGACGCCTTCTTTTAGCTTGGAGGTCATTTTCCTATACTCCTTACATGAACGCCTTCTGATACGCGGAGGGGTCAAGACCCCTCCCTACAAATTGCCATTCACGGGTGCTTTGTAGGGAGCGGTCTTGACCGCTCCGGGCCGTTGGCCTTTGTAGCTTGCTTTCTATTGCATTGCGAGGTAGGGGCCGGACATGTCCGGCCCGCGGCCTTCCCATAACCGCGCGGTCACGGGTACGCTGCGGGCGGGGCATGCCCCGCCCCTACAAGACTGCTTAGTTACTGCACATCGGCCCAGATGGTCAGCTCGCCGGTGTAAATGCCCTTGATCTGGTCAACGGTCAGATCCTCGGTGGTGTTGGCGGGGTTGACGACGACTGCGATGCCGTCCAGTGCCAGAACGGTAGCCTTGGCACCGGCCTCGACCTCGGAGTCCTTCAGCTCACGGCTGGCCATGCCGATGGTGTAGGTGCCGTCCAGCGCGCCGGAAACACCGGTGGTGGAGTCGGTGGTGAGCAGCTCAAGCTCAGCGTTGGGGTTGACAGTCTTGTAGGCCTCGATCAGCTTCTCCATCAGCGGAGAGACGGAGGAGGAGCCGCCGACGGTGATCTTGCCGGCAGGCTGGGCGGAGGTGAAGTCCGCGCCGTCCTCGCCGATGTAGCCCTTATCGGTGGCGAGCGCCTGACCGTCCTTGCTCAAGACATAGGCGATGAAGTCCACGGCCACAGGGTCGGTGGCATCGCCGTTGGTAACGATGTTGAACGGACGGGCCAGCACATAGCTGCCGTCCTTGACGGTCTCGGCGGAGGCGGCCACACCGCCGACCGTGACGGCCTTGACGGTGTCGTTCAGAGAGCCGAGGCTGATGTAGCCGATGGCGGTCTCATCATTGGCAACAGCGGTCATGACGCCGTTGGTGCTGGACTGGATGGCAGCGGCCTCGGTGGTGTTGTCGACCTTCTTGCCGTCAGCGTTCTTCTCCTCAACGCCGGTCAGCTCAATGAAGGCGCCGCGGGTGCCGGAGCCGTCCTCACGGGAGATGACCGTGATGTCCTGATCGGTGTCAAAGTCACCGGCGGGGGCAGCCGAGGAAGCGGCGGCGGAATCAGCGGAACCGCAGGCGGCAAGGCTCAGGGCCAGGGCAGCGGCGGCAACGGCAGCAATAGCAGATTTGCGTTTCATATGTGTGTACTCTCCCTTTTTACCAAATATATGTGGTATAGTTTGTGCATTTCGCAGTGCTTCACCGGAAGCAAGGCCATTGTACCGCATTTCCGTGCGGGTATCGACCATGGTGCGGTACAATCGCGGTAAAGCTTTTGCAAAGACATCCCCGGTTTTGTGTGGGAATGGTAAAGTTTGTAAAGAATATGCAAAAAAGCGGGGACAGGATATGTCGGCAGGTTCCGGCGGGGTGAGGGCACCCCGCCCTACGCATGGATTTGATGTGGGGTTGTAGGGCGGCCAGCCCTCTGGCCGCCGTGGCCGTTTGCGGCGGCAGGAAGGTGCCCGGGAGGGATGAATCCCCCCTACGGATTGACCGTGAAAGGGATTTGGCGGTAAGTTGCGGGCCGGGCATGCCCGGCCCCTACAGGGCGGCGATGGGGAAACGGGATGTGGCGGCAAGTTGG
>OGJK01002370.1_pt1 | contig 14763 bp, 15 predicted proteins | sample 1571961 | NCBI WGS metagenome assembly OGJK01 (sample SAMEA2582120, study PRJEB24529) | metagenome | biome: Human gut stool | place: China | collected 2011 | reverse complement strand
GGAGACGTCCCGGTACTTGACGATGGGCCCCGCGATGAGCTGCGGGAACATGACCACATAAGCGCCGAAGTCGATGATATTGCGCTCGGCTTTTACATCCCGGCGGTAGACGTCGATGGAGTAGGAAAGGGTCTGGAAGGTGTAGAAGCTGATGCCCAGCGGCAGGGTGCCGATGCCCTGAATTTCGGCAAAGGCGGTGCCCAGCAGGGCATTCACGCTGCGCAGCACAAAGTTTGCGTACTTGAAGTAGAACAGCATCCCCAGGCTGCCGATGAGCGCCACCAGCAGAAAAAAGCGGCGCAGTGCGGGCTTTGCATCAAAATGTTCGATGGCAAGGCCGCTGAGATAGTTGATGAGGATAAGCGCCACCATGACCGGGAAAAAGCGCACCTCGCCCCAGCAGTAGAACACCAGACTGCACAAAAACAGCACGGTGTTTTTCAGTTTTGCGGGGGCAAGATAGTACAGCGCCAGCGTGATGGGCAAAAAGCGGAACAGGAAGATGATGGTGCTGAAAACCAAGGGGTCAGCCTCCTTTTTTACACGGAATTACAGACTCAGCCTTCCCCCGGCCGGGGGAAGGCGGCATGACGGATGCGGGCGCAGCTTCAGCAGAAATCCCCCTCATCAGGGGCTTTCTACTGAAAAAAGCCGATGCCGCAGATGGCACCGGCTCAGAAGATCAGATTCAGCTGTTCAGGGCGCTGTCCACAGCACTGTTCAGGTCTGCGGTGCACTCGTTGGAGGCGATCACCATGACCACACGGTCGCCCTTGGAGGAGATGATAGCGTTTTCCACGTTGCTCTGTGCCTGTGCAAACTCGGCGTAGTTGCCGTAGAAAGCCACCTGATCCTGCTTGTAGCTTTCCAGCGCGGTCACCACGTCCTGTGCCTTGCCGGAAGCGGCTTCCACCACCAGCACAAGGCCGGCATCGCCGTTGTCGTTGCTCTTCACGCCCTTGTAGGCGGCTACGTCCTCGGCCTTCAGGCCGAAGTCGTACTCGATGTTCATGGCGGCGATCTCGAACTGGTTGGAGATGGGGTCAGCAGCCAGCAGGGTCTCCACAGCGCTGTCCAGATCGGCGGTGCCGTTTTCAGAGGTATCCGCCGCCGGAGAAGCTGCATCGGAGACCGGTGCAGAGGCGGAGGCGCTGGACACGGAGGACGGCGCGGAAGAAGCGCTGCCGCCGCAGCCGGTCAGGGCGACAGCCAGCACGGCGCTGACGGCGATCACAGAAAGTTTTGTGCGGTTTATCATAAAATATTCCTTCTTTTGTTGAATTCGTTTGTCGGGGTGCGGGGCTGCGCCGCGCACACGGGCAGACTGTATTTATCTTACCATAACAGCAGGTAAATTGCAACGCACCCCACAGGGTTTTCCGGCAGTTTTCATCGGATTTTAACCGGTCACGGTCTCCCCGGCGGCAATGCGCTGCAAAACGGCTACTGCGTCCTCCAGACACAGGCCGCTCTGGTTGAGCAGGGCGGCGTTTTCCGGGCCCACATAGCGCCAGTGCCACGGCTCGTAGGTGATGCCGGTCACGCTTTCGGCCTCCTTGGGGTAGCGCAGGATAAAGCCGTACTGCTCCGCGTTCTCGCACAGCCAGCGGAAAGCGGCGGTGTCGGCAAAACCGGTGTCAAGGGTGGTGTGCTCCGGGCTGTTCAGGTCGGCGGCAAGGCCGCAGTTGTGCTCCGAGCAGCCCGGCGGGTTGACGATGGCAGCCGCCTTTTCCCGGGCGGCGGTTTCGCTCAGACCCTTATCACGGTAGTACTGGGTCTTGTTGTCGTACAGCTTTTTCTGGTAGCTGACGCTGCGGTAGCCGCTCTGCATCCGCACGTCCACGCCGTCCTTGGCGGCAGCGGCCTGCATGGAGAGAAAAGCCTCGGCGGCTTCGGTCTGCAAGGTCTTGTTGATGGCGGTGGCCGAGCCGCACTCCTTGGTCTCGACAGGGTAGTCCTCCGTTATCCGGTGGGTGCGGTTGACAAGGATCATGCGGGGGTCGTCCAGCAGCGCCTGCGCCTGTGCGGCGGTAAGGAGGCTCTGCTGCGTGCCGTTCTCGGCGGGCTGCGCAAGGCTCTCGGCGGGCAGCTCCGGCAGCTGCGGCACAGCAGCTTTGCGGGTGCAGGCGTAGGCGGTGCCGCCCGCCACAAAGCAGGCCAGCGCCGTCAGGCAGAGCAGACGCCGGGCGTGATGGTTACGGTGATGGGAAGAACGCATGGAACCTACCTTCTTTCACAAAAAAGGATAAGCACCCGCCGCCCCGGGCAGACTATCCGCAAAAGGGGGCGCGGGAAGATGAAGATGACAGCGCAGGAATACGCACGCCGGGTGCAGAAGGCCGGGCCGCACTCACCGCTTTTGGCAGACTGCCTGTGGGCGTTCTGCGTGGGCGGCGGCATCTGCCTGCTGGGCGAAGGGCTGCGGCAGCTGTTTTTGCGGCAGGGCGCGGACGCCGAAACGGCGGGCACCCTGACCAGCTGCACTTTGATCTTGCTCTCGGCGGTGCTGACCACGCTGGGCTGGTACCAGAAGCTGGCGGCAAAGGCCGGGGCGGGGTCGCTGGTGCCCATCACGGGCTTTGCCAACGCGGTGGTCAGCGCGGCCATCGAGTTCAAGAGCGAAGGCCGGGTGCTGGGCACCGGGGCGAAGATGTTCACCATTGCCGGGCCGGTCATCGTGTACGGCACGCTGGCGGCGGTGGTGTACGGCGCGGTGCTCTGGCTGCTGGGGGCCTCTGCTTTATAATACGGAACAGCCCCGCCGGATATTGCAGCGCCGCAGCACCAGTATAGCACGTGCCGGGGCATTTTTTGTAGAAAAAAGGAGAAAATTTTATGACAGAGCGCCGGGGCGATACCCTGTTGTTCCACACCCCGCCGGTCATCGCCGCACAGGCGGCGGTGGGCGGCAAAAAAGAGAGCGATGGTCCGCTGGCGGCGGGCTTTGACGAACTGACCACCGACAACCGGCTGGGACAGTGCAGCTGGGAGGCCGCCGAAAAGCAGCTGCAGCTGCGGGCGGCACGGCTCTGCCTGCAAAAGGCGTCTCTGCCCGCAGAGCGGGTAGACCTTGCGCTGGCAGGGGACTTGCAGGCGCAGTGCACCGCCTCCGGCTATGCGCTGCGGGAGCTGGGCGTGCCCTTTGCGGGGCTGTTCGGGGCGTGCAGCACCATGGCGGAGGCGCTGGCGCTGGGCGCGGCGCTGTGCAGCAGCGGGGCGGCGCAGAATCTGCTGGCCATGACCTCCAGCCATTTCTGCGCGGCAGAGCGTCAGTTCCGCACCCCGCTGAGTTATGGCGCGGTGCGCACTCCTACCGCGCAGTGGACGGCCACCGCCGCCGGGTGCTGCCTGCTGCGTCCGGCAGGGCAGGGGGTGGGCATTGCTGCCGCAACCCTTGGCCGGGTGCAGGACTATAACATCAAGGATATCAACAACATGGGCGCAGCCATGGCACCGGCAGCAGCTGCCACCCTGCTGCATTATCTTGCCGATACCCATGCAGAACTGCGGGATTTTGACTGCATCTACACCGGCGACCTTGGGCTGGTGGGCAGTCAGATGCTGCGGGAGCTGCTGGCAGCAGAGGGTCTGCTGCTGAAAAACCACGCGGACTGCGGCTGTCTGCTTTACGATGCCGAGGAGCAGCGGGTAAAAAGCGGCGGCTCGGGCGCGGGCTGCTGCGCCGCCGTGCTCTGCGCGCATATCCTGCCAAAGCTGCTGCGCCGCGGCAGCCGCCGGGTGCTGTTCATCGCCACTGGGGCACTGATGAGTCAGACCACCTTTTTGCAAAAGGAGAGCATCCCGGCGGTGGCGCATTTGGTAGAGCTGACCGCGCCGGAAAAGGAGAACTGAAATGAACTATCTGTGGGCATTTTTAATAGGCGGCGCCATCTGCGCGGTGGGGCAGTTGTTCATCGACCTGACAAAGCTGACCCCGGCACGCATCCTGACCGGCTATGTGGTGGCGGGAGTGGTACTCTCGGCGGCGGGGCTGTATGCGCCGCTGGCAGAGTTTGCCGGTGCGGGGGCGAGCGTGCCCCTGCTGGGCTTCGGGCATCTGCTGGCAAAGGGGGTGCGCACCGCCGTGGCGGAAAAGGGTGCCATCGGCATCCTGACCGGCGGGCTGACCGCAGCTTCTGCGGGCATCACCGCAAGCCTTGTCTGCGGCGTGGTATGCAGCCTTGTGGGCAAAAGCCACGACCAGAACTGATGTTTTGCCCGCGCTGCTTCGCCACATTTTGCGCCCGGCGGCTGGTAAACTGGGGACAAAACGGAGGTGAGGCGCATGAAACACAGCGGACAGACCGTATTGTGGGAGCTGTGGGCGGCGCTGTGCCTGTGCACGGCGCTGGTGCTGCCGCCGGGCAGCCCGTGGCTGCATGAGCCGGCACTTTTGTACCCGGGGCTTATGCTGGCGGCAGTCGTGCCCGCCGCGTGGGTGGTGTGGTGGGTGGCGTTGCCGCCGCAGTCGTTGCCGCCGGAGCAGCTGCTACAGCCGGTACAGCGGCAAAGCCTTGCCGCGCTGTGCGGGACATAACAGCGGAAAAAACAAAAACCCCTGTGCCGGTTACCCGGTACAGAGGTTTTGTTCGTCAATCAAACTGCGCGATCAAGCGTTCTTGTTAGCACGCTTTGCCATACGGCTGATCTTGCGGCTGGCGGTGTTCTTCTTGATGACACCCTTAGCGCGAGCCTTGTCGATCGCGGAAACAGCAGCCAGGACGGTTGCGTCCTTGTCAGCGGCATTCGCATCGATGGCAGCGTCTGCCTTCTTGACGACTGTTTTCAGGTTGGTCTTAATGGCCTTGTTGTGAGCCTGCTCTGCAACAGCCTGCACGACACGGTCCTTCTGAGATTTGATGTTAGGCATTCGTTCCACCTCCTTGGCTACCTATAACAGCGCACCCTATGATACCATATTTCGCGTACCAGCGCAAGCGTTTTTTTGATTTTTGTTTAGAAAAGTTTTATTTTTGCCATACTTTCTGCGTGCAGAGGGGGCATTTGGCCCCAAAACAGGCAGGAGGAGCAGAAAAATGCGTTTTACCGATATGGCAGACGAGATGTTTGGCGCGGCACAGGGGGCGCTGCCTGCCGGGGTAAGGCTTGCCACAGCAAAGCGCGGCGGGGTCACAATAACGCGGGTGGAGATCGCGCGCGAAGGGCTGGCGAAGCCCCGCGGGCGGTATGTCACGCTGGAAATGCCCAGCGTCAGCGTGCTGGACGAGCGGGACGCCGCTGTCATCGAGGTGTGCGCCCGGGAGCTGCGGGCCCTTTTGCCGCCAGAAGGGCCGGTGCTGGTGCTGGGGGTGGGCAACCGCCGCATCACCGCCGATGCCCTTGGCCCGCGCACGGTGCAGCGCATTCTTGTCACCATGGGCGCGGGCGCTGCCCCGCCGGTGCGGGGGCTGCGCCCGGTAGCAGCCGTTGCGCCCGGGGTGGCGGCAGCCACCGGGCTTTCCCTGCAGCAGCTGGCGGCGGCGCTGGTGGGGCAGCTGCGCCCGGCGGCGGTGGTCTGCGTGGACAGTCTTTGCTCTGCCGAGGGGCAGCGGCTGGGGCGCACGGTGCAGTTTTCGGACTCAGGGCTTTACCCGGCGCAGGCCGACCACACCCGCCACCTGACCCGGGACACCTTAGGCGTGCCGGTGGTGGCGGCGGGGATCCCCACCCTGGTGCAAGCGCAGGAGGGCGCAGACCTTGTGGTCACGCCCCGTGCGCTGGACAGCGTCATCGCCCACGGCGCGGCCCTGCTGGCGGGCAGCGTCAACCGCGCCTTGCAGCCCCGCCTTACCGTGCAGCAGCTCTGCTGGCTGACGGGGTGAACGATTTAAAATGCGCGCCGCGTTCGCTTTGCGCATAATCAGCGGAAAGGTATTTTATACTTTGCAATTCTGAAAAATCTGCGGATTTTTCAGAATTGCCTTTTCACGAAGGGGCGCAAAGAAAAAAGAACTCTTTTTTGTTACGACCCCACTCGTGAAAATGCGTTTGGAGCGGCCCGCAGGCCGCGACAAACGCGAAATTATAAATAATTTTTCCTTGAATTATGCCCAGAGCGCAAGCGGAGGGCATTTGAAATCGTCCAACTGGTCGGAAAGGAGGTCTTGCCATGCGCAGCAGAGAGCCTTGGCGTCTGCCTGCGGGGCAGAGCAGGGCAGTGCCCTTTTTGCAGGCTGCGGTGCTGTTTGCAGCCCTGTGCATCTTTGCCCGCAGCACCGCGCTGGTGCTGGCGGCCTTTCTGGCAGCACCGGTGCCTGCTGCGCAGACCCTGCTGCATCTGGGGCAGCAGGCGGTGGAGAGCCGGGCAGCAGAACCGTCTGCGGAAAGCGCGGCGGAGGCTGCATCCGCACCTTCTCCGGCGCAGGAGGCCGCCGCCCCGGTGCAGACCGGGGTGGAGCAGTATTTTGTGGCCTTGCAGCCGGACGAAGCCCGCCCTGCCGATGCAGGCGCGGTGACAGAGCAGCAGTTCGGGCAGGGCAGCGGCGAAAAGTACATCCCCTGCGGTGCGGGCAGCATCAAGAATAACACCCGGCAAACGGCGGCAGACATTGCCGCCGAGGCGGCGCAGCCCCTGCCCTTTGCCATCGAAAAGGACAGCGCTGCGCCGCAGGTGCTCATCATGCACACCCACGCCACCGAGGACTACCGCCTTTCTGCCGGGCTGTGGTTCACCCCCGGGGACGGTGCCCGCAGCACCGACCGCAGCATCAATATGTGCGCGGTGGGGCGGGTGATGGCCGATACCCTCAACGCGGCGGGCATCTGCACCCTGCACGACGAGACCCTGAACGACTACCCCAGCTATACCGGCAGCTATGCCAACAGCCGGGCGGTGGTGCAGCAGTATCTGGCGCAGTACCCCAGCATCAAGGTGGTGCTGGACGTCCACCGCGACGCCATCGAGCGGGAAAACGGCACCCGCTGCGCCCCGGTGTGCACCATAGACGGACGGCAGGCGGCGCAGGTGATGATCATCTGCGGGTGCGACAACGGCACCAGCGTGCAGCTGCCCGCATGGCGGCAGAACCTGCGTTTTGCCGCTGCGTGGGAGCGCAGCATGGAGGCAAAATACCCCGGCCTTACCCGCCCGGTGCTGTTCAGCTACCGGTTCTATAATCAGGACCTGACCACCGGCAGTCTGCTGATCGAGATCGGCGGGCACGGCAACAACTTAAATGAGGCCCTGTACGCCGGATATCTGGCAGCACAGGGCCTCGCGGATGCACTATTAAGTTGAGGGTCAGCCGCCAAGGCTGGAGATCATGCTGCTCTTGGCAGACTGATAGTAACTCCATGCCTGATCGGCCACGGTCTCGGGCTGGTTATACTCCCGCAGCACGCGGCGCATCTCGCTGACCACCGAGGAGACGGCACTGTCGTAGGTGCTCTCCACCGAGGAGAGATGCTTGTAGGCGATGCTGACCTTATTGGCAAAGGTCCGCTCTTCGGCGGGCAGAGCGTGGTACTCATCCTTTGCGGCAGATATTGCGGAGGACACCGCAGACCGTGCCGAGGATTCCAGCGAGTACAGCTCGCTCATCAGCGACGAGATCTTGGCATCGCACTCGGGGTTTGGCGGGTCGTAGACGTGGTCGGGATCATACGATGTGCCGGACTGGGAAGTGCCTCCGTAGGTGGGGAACCAGTCGCCGAACATAAATTCGTTGTATCCGGCAATGAATTCCTCCTTGGTGCAGCCGCTCAGCAGGGCTGCCAGTGCGCAGCTGACCACGGCAAGGGTCAGCAGACGGATGATATGGTGTGTGTGTTTCATGATCTCCTCCAGAATCTGTTTTTGCGGAATACCGCTTTTTTCCATTTTACCAGAGAAAAGGCGTTCTGACAAGCAAAAAAGCGAAAATTTGCCTGATGCCGCACCGTAAGGTTGACAAAATGCCGCCAACGTGCTATTTTAAAACAACAAATGCAAGGAACGGGAAAAGTAGCGCGGGCCGTCCGGCCCAGAGAGTGCGGCACAGCTGAGAGCCGCGCCCGTGCGCCGCGTGAACGAACACCCGGGAGCAGCAAACTGAACACGGCAGCGCGTCTGCCGCTCAGTAGGTGCGCCGCAGGTCCAGCGTTACAGGGACAGCGCTTAAACAAAGAGCGCGTGAGCGACCGGACACTTCCGGTAATTCAGGTGGCACCGCGGACATTACAAGACAGCTTGTTCGCCCTGAACTTTCAGGGAGAAAAGCTGTCTTTTTACTTTATATCGGAGGTAATCTGAAAATGGAACGCACTGAGATCGTTTCGCTGTACAAGAACACCCCCGCCGATGGTACGGTCGTCACCGTATGCGGCTGGGCAAAGAACATCCGCGACTCCAAGAACATCGGCTTTATCGCCCTGTCTGACGGCGGCTGCTTCAAGACCCTGCAGGTCGTGCTGGAATCCGGCAAGCTGGCAAACTACGATGAGGTCGTCCATACCGGCCTGTACAGCAGCCTGCGTGTCGTGGGCCGCATCGTGCTGACTCCGCAGGCAAAGCAGCCCTTTGAGCTGAACGCTGATTCCGTCGAGATCCTGGGCGACTGCCCCGCCGACGAGTATCCGCTGCAGAAAAAGAAGATGAGCATGGAGTATCTGCGCACCATGCCCACCCTGCGCCCCCGCACCAACACCTTCAACGCCGCTTTCCGCGTCCGCAGCGTGGCCGCTTACGCCATCCACAAGTTCTTCCAGGAGAACGGCTTCGTCTACGCCCACTCTCCGCTGCTGACCGCTTCCGACTGTGAGGGTGCCGGCGAGATGTTCCGCGTCACCACCCTCGATCTCGACAATGTTCCCAAGAACGAGGACGGCACCGTCGATTACACCAAGGACTTCTTCGAGAAGCCCGTCAACCTGACCGTTTCCGGCCAGCTGGAAGCCGAGGCCATGGCAATGGCGTTCGGCAAGGTGTACACCTTTGGCCCCACCTTCCGCGCCGAGAAGAGCTTTACCACCCGCCACGCCGCCGAGTTCTGGATGATCGAGCCGGAGATGGCGTTCTGCGATTTGAACGGCTACATGGACACCGCCGAGGCCATGACCAAGTACGTTATCCGCTACGTTCTGGACAACTGCCCCGATGAGATGGCTTTCTTCAACCAGTTCATCGACAAGGGCCTCATCGAGCGCCTTGAGCTGGTGGCAAACAGCGAGTTTGGCCGCATCAGCTACACTGACGCCATCGAGATCCTGAAGAAGAACAACAAGAAGTTCCAGTTCCCCGTGGAGTGGGGCGTGGACATCCAGACCGAGCACGAGCGCTACCTGACCGAGGTAGTGTTCAAGAAGCCCGTCTTCGTCACCGACTACCCGAAGGAGATCAAGAGCTTCTACATGAAGCAGAACGCCGACGGCAAGACCGTCGCCGCAGCCGATATGCTGGTCCCCGGCATCGGCGAGCTCATCGGCGGCAGTCAGCGTGAGGAGGACTACGACAAGCTCGTGACCCGTATGGACGAGCTGGGTCTGGACAAGTCCAGCTACGACTGGTACCTGAACCTCCGCAAGTTCGGCGGCGTGGAGCACGCAGGCTATGGTCTGGGCTTCGAGCGCATGATCATGTACCTCACGGGCATCCAGAACATCCGTGATGTGCTGCCCTTCCCCCGCACGGCTTACGGCTTCTAATCAGTGAGTCAACCTCTCCGTCATTGCTTCGCAATGCCACCTCTCCTGACGAGGAGAGGCTTTGGCAGAACGGGAAACTTTTCCTTTTCGCCAGAGGCTTCCCTCGGTAGGGGAGCTGGCAAAGCCGCAGGCTTTGACTGAGAGGTTTTCTTTTATTTTCAACAAGGAGAGCAAAACAAGTGGAAAACATCGCCCCGGCATTGCTGGAATGGTTCTACAAGAACCAGCGCATCCTGCCTTTCCGCACCGACCCCAGCCCCTACCACGTCTGGCTCAGCGAGATCATGCTGCAGCAGACCCGCGTCTCGGCGGCGCTGCCCTATTATGAGCGCTTCCTCGCCGCCCTGCCGGACATTCCCGCGCTGGCGGCGTGCGAAGAAGAAAAGCTCCACAAGCTCTGGGAGGGGCTGGGCTACTACAGCCGGGTGCGCAACCTGCAAAAGGCGGCCCGCATCGTCTGTGAGCAGTACGGCGGGCAGCTGCCAGCCGACTACGACGCCCTCCGCGCTCTGCCCGGTATCGGGGACTACACAGCGGGAGCCATCGCGTCCATCAGCTTCGGGCTGGCTGTCCCGGCGGTGGACGGAAATGTGCTGCGGGTGTTTTCCAGACTGTATAATGACCCTGGCGTTATTACAGAACCGGCGGTAAAACGAGCTTTTACGGCCCGGGTCATGGAGCATCAGCCCCCCGAAAAGGCGGGCGACTACAACCAGGCTCTGATGGAGCTGGGCGCACTGGTCTGTGTGCCGAACGGCGCACCGCTCTGTGAGCAGTGTCCGCTGGCGTCTCTGTGTGAAGCCCGCAGGGCCGGTACGGCGCTGGAACTGCCCCATAAGGCTGCGCCCAAAGCACGGCGCATCGAGCCGGTGACGGTAGTGCTGGCCGAAGATGCCGAAGAGCGCTTCCTGTTGCAGCAGCGGCCCCAAAAAGGTCTGCTGGCCGGTCTGTGGCAGCCGCTTCTGTGGGAGGGCGAAGCCCTCAGCGCCGAAGAAGTCTGCGCCCGGCTGGAAGTGCTGGGCCTTGCCTGTGAGGGCATCGAACCTCTGCCGGCGGCAAAACATATTTTCAGCCACATCGAGTGGCGGATGAGCGGCTATTCTGTCTGCGTCGGCAGTGCGGAAGCTCCGACGGGCTGTGTCTGGGCCAGCCGCGAACAGCTGCAGAACGAATACACCCTGCCCGGCGCATTCAAGGCGTATAAGAAAAAGCTAGGACTCTGAAAAAAGCAAAATTTTGCCTTTTTGGTTGTAATTTTCGTGAAGTCCGGGTATAATAGTTTCAGAATAGACCGAGCCTGTGCCGCGGAACGACCGCTGAAAATAGCTGGACCGCTGGTTCGACCAAAAAGGAGTGTGCTGAACCTATGAAGAAATCCTGTCTGATCGCTGTTATCGCAACGCTGGCTGCTGTGGCTGGTGCGCTGGCTGCTGTGGCTGTTTATCTGCGCCGCCGTGAGAAGGAGCTGGACGAGTACGAGCGTCTGCTGTTCGGCGAGGATACCGCCGCCCCCGCTGAGGAAGAGCCTGCTGAGGCCGAAGACGAGGCCGCAGAAGAGGCTGCTCCCGCTGAGGATACTGCCGAATAACGCGGGCCGAAACAGAACAAAATGACGAAGGGCGCACCGGCAGTCTGTAACAGGGCTGTGCCGGTGCGCCTTTTTATACCCTCTCAGGCGCTTGCACCCAAACTTTAGGAGGAGAGTACATATGAAGCGGCTTTTGTTATGGCTCATCGGCGTCGCGCTGGGCGTCGTGGTGCTGCTTGCGGCGGTGCTGGGCGTGAGTTATTCGTTCACCTCGGAGGGCGCGAAGCCTGCGTCTGAGGTGCAGTTCGCCGGGCAGGAGCTGGAGCCCAACGGCTGGTGCTGGCAGGTGCCGCTGCTGGGCGGGCAGGTGGATAAAGTCTTCGCCAGCCCCCGCACCCTCACGGTGCAGAAGCTTGGCGTCCTCTACGACGCCCACCCGGCCTTCGCTCTGCCCGAGTGGTACAGCTACGGCCCGCTGACCATCACCGACAGCGCGGGCAATGTGGTCTTCGAGGGGACTGCGGCCACCTACGACGATTTTTTGTTCCCGGCCAACGGCGACTATAAGGCCGAGCTGACCGTCTGGCGTCTGCCGGAAAATATGCTGGCCACCCAGTTCGAGGGCGGCAGCACCGGCGAGCTGCGGCAGGACGTCCGGCTCGAAAAGCCCGCGAAGCCCATCGGTTGGTATTATTACTCTTTCCGCTTTACGCTGCAGGCAAGCGCCGAGGTGGAGCTTTCCGCCGAACGGATGGAGCAGGGCGGCACGGTGGCCGCGGCTTTCACCGGCATGGTGGGTGAGACGGCCCCTACGGTGGAAACAGACCTCGGCAATGTGCAGGCTGTCCGTCTGGGCAGCGGGTGGCGCGCCTATATCCCGGCGGCCTACAATGCCGCTGCCGGTGCGCATGAAGTGACCTTTACCGTGGGCGGCGAGACGGTGGTGAAGAACATCACCGTCATCCCGAAGGACTTCGGCACGGTTGAAATCGAAGCCGAACCGGAAGCCTCCGAAGCTGCCAACACCGAGTTCCGCAACGCCGTCTGGCCCCTCTATGAGCAGCCCGCCCGCGAAAAGCTGTGGAGCGGCGGCTTCGCCTGCCCGGCGGAGAATTACATGACTCTGGTGGACTTCGGCCAGACCAAAGTCACCGGCGGCAAGCAGGGCAGCAAATCGAACTCCACGAAACTCTACACCATCCCGGGCGACCCCTGCCGCGCCCCCGCCAACGGCGTCGTGGTGCTGGCCCGGAACCTCGCCCTCACCGGCAACACCGTCGTCATCGACCACGGCTGCGGGCTGCGCAGCTACCTCTACGGGCTGGATGCTCTCTCGGTGAGCGAGGGCCAGAGCGTGGAGCGCGGGCAGGCCGTGGGCGCATTGGGCGAAGACCTGACCATGGACTTCAAGCTCGGCAGCAAGAGCGTGAATCCGTGGCTGCTCTTCCAGACCAGCGGCGGGCTGTTCTGGAAAGAAAATGGGTGAGGTCGGCAAATCGGAATTTGAAAGGAGCGTTTTCAATGGCAAGCAAGAAAGTCGAAATGTATGCTAAAAAACGATATGAATTAGATGAAATCAAAAATAAAATCAAAGAAGAATTTGATAAACGTAAGTTCTCCGATGTGGAATTCAAAGACGAAATTATACGTGAATTGGGAGACACCAAAACACTACTATTAATTTTTGAAAACTGGTTTTTACGAACAGGAAGTTATGCCAGTTTAGTAATTATGTTATCCGAGTATCAGGGGTATCAGAGTGCAGATATTATTGCCACTGGTGGTAAAGAAGCTTTCTTTTCTTTTGGTGCAGAAGGTGACTTTGCAAAGTTTGGAGAAGATGCTTTGGAGAATTTAGGCTTTCAAGGAAAAGTTAGATAAATTCCAGTTTATCACAAAGAATCCAGATATGAAACGAGCAGAGCCTCTACCTTTCGGTGGAGGCTCTGCTCGTTTCATATCTGCGGTTTTGCTCAGGAAATGGCGTCCACGTCCCACTTCATCTGGACGGCGTCGGCGCCTTCCAGTGCGATGTGGAGCGCACCGGCGTTGTCGATGGCCTGCTCCGGCGTCCGTGCGCCGCACAGAACGTGCAGGCCGGGGATCATCCGGGCCGTCAGGGCGATGACCAGCTGCGCCTTGGTGCAGTGGTACTTCTCGCAGAGGTCAGACCAGCTGTCCAGCAGCCGGATGGCCTGCATCCGACGGGCGGGCTGGAAGCAGGGGTTCGTGTTTCGGGTGCTGCCCTCGGGGTAGGTGGTGTCCATGGTCACCTTGCCGGTGAGCAGGCCCTGCTCCAAGGGAGAATAAGCCTGAATGGACACGCCCAGCTCCTTGCAGGTGGGCAGCAGCTGCTTTTCGATGCGGCGGGTCAGCAGGCTGTACTTTTCCTGAATGACATCCAGCTGGCCGTATTTGCAGTAGCCGCGGATGAACTCAGCGGTGGTGTTGGACGCGCCGATGGCACGGATCTTGCCCTGCTCCTTGAGCTTCATCATGGCCTCAACGGTCTCTTCCAGCGGGAAGATAGAAAGGTCGGGCGTCTGCCAGTGGGTGTAGAGCACGTCCAGATGGTCGGTGCCGAGACGGCGCAGGCTGTCTTCCACATCCTCGATGATGCTCTTGGCCGACAGGTCGCGGTAGGTCTGCACGCCGTCCACCACCTTGTGGAGAACGGGGCTTTCGTGCCGCCACTCGAGGCCGCACTTGGTGGAGAGGATGACCTTGTCCCGGTCGATGTGGCGCAAAGCTTCGCCCACCACCTCTTCGCTGTGGTAAAGGCCGTAGATGGGGGCGGTGTCTATCCAGGTGATGCCCTGCTCCACGGCAGTCTCGATGGCTTTTACCGACAGGGCGTCGTCGTTGTCGCCCCACCAGCTGCCGCCGCCGATGGCCCAGGTGCCAAGACCCAGAAATGGTGCGGAGAGACCGCTTTTGCCAATGTTACGTTTTTCCATAGATCGTTACCTTCTTTTCCGGCAGCGCCCCGCGAAGGGGGTGTTGTCGCTGACTGGTACATATTGTTGTATTTTAGATTTATTCCAAAAAGAGCTGCCGCGCAGGTCTTCTGCACAGCAGCTCTTGGGAACCTGTAACTTAAATATTGCCAAATTCGCTCAGCTTTAACGTCTCATTGTGCGTTTCAGCCCAGCGGATAGCCCAATCGGAGGTGAACAGGAGCAGGCGGTTGCCCTTCATGTCCTCGACGGCCTTGGTGTCGCTGGTGAGGTCGAGGTCACGCAGGACGTAAGTGTCGGGGTCGTTCTGGATCCAGCGCAGCTGCTCGAAGGGGAGCTGCTGCATCCGGATCTCGACGTTGTACTCGGTGTTCAGACGGTACTCCAGCACTTCCAGCTGCAGCACGCCGACGACGCCGACCACGACTTCTTCCATGCCGCCGCCCACTTCGCGGAAGATCTGGATAGCGCCCTCCTGAGCGATCTGCTCCATGCCTTTCACGAACTGCTTGCGCTTCATGGTGTCCTTCTGCTCGATGCGGGCAAAGTGCTCGGGGGAGAAGGTGGGGATGCCGGCGAACTCGACCTTCTTCTTGCCGGTACACAGGGTGTCGCCGATGGAGAAGATGCCCGGGTCGAACAGGCCGATGATGTCGC
>OGJK01002364.1_pt1 | contig 14781 bp, 7 predicted proteins | sample 1571961 | NCBI WGS metagenome assembly OGJK01 (sample SAMEA2582120, study PRJEB24529) | metagenome | biome: Human gut stool | place: China | collected 2011 | reverse complement strand
GCGCTCGTCAACGAGCCGAGCGTGCTGCTGCTCGACGAGCCGCTCGGCGCGCTCGACTTAAAGCTCCGCAAGGAGATGCAGCAGGAGCTCAAATACATCCAGCAGGAGGTCGGCATCACGTTCATCTTCGTCACACACGATCAGGAAGAGGCACTGACGATGTCCGACAAGATCGTCGTCATGAATGCGGGTGAAATTCAGCAGATCGGTACGCCGACCGAAATCTACCGCACCCCCGTCAACGAATTCGTCGCCAAGTTCATCGGCGAGACGAACATCATCGACGGCGTCATGCTTGAGGACGACCTCGTCATGTTCGAGGACAAGAAGTACGCCTGCCGTGCCCGCGGCTACAATAAGAACGAAAAGGTCGACGTCGTCATCCGCCCCGAGCACCTCGACATTGTCCCGCGTGCCGAGGGTATGCTCAAGGGCACGGTCAAGTCTCAGCTTTTCAAGGGCATGCACTATGAAACCGTGGTCGAAACGCGCGTCGGTACGTCCATCACCGTGAAGATGCAGGTCTCGCAGGACCGCCCTGTCTACAACGAGGAAAAGGGCGAGAAGATCAGTGCGAACGCCTTCCTTCTGGACGTGGAGGACGTCGAAGAGCTCGACGACGCCAAGGTCGTCGCCCTCGCCTCTGCCGAGGCGTGGGACGCCGAGACCGAGGAGCCCATCTCCATCAAGACCGTCGAATACGACATCAAGCCCGAGACCGGCAACTACACCGTGACCTTTGCCACCGCGAACGATACGTCTATCACCGTCAAGGTGCTCGTCGTAGCGCAGAACCGCGTCGAGAGCAAGGTCTATCAGGAAGAAATTTACGCGATGAACTTCTTCAAAAAGGTCGAGGACATTCAGGAGAGCATCGCGCTCGACACCGACCTTGAGACCTGGGCCAGCGCGTCGGCGTGGTCCCTCGAAGACGGCGAGCAGGTCGAGATCACGGACGTCAAGTACGACTTCGACCCCGAGACCATCACCCCGGGCGTTTACGATGTGACCTTCTCCACCGAGGGCTATGAGTACAAGGTCTCCACCACCCACGCCTTTGAAGAGGGCGAGCAGGTCGGCCTTGTCTTCCGTCCCGAGGACATCCACGTGATGAAGAAGGAGGGCCAGTGGTGAAGCGCTTTCGTTCCATGACTTACCCGTATATCGCGTGGATCATCGCGATCATCGTGGTGCCGATGCTTCTGATCGTGCTCTATGCCTTCACGACCTCCGGCAACTCGGTGCTGACATTCCAGTTCACCTTTGAGAACTTTGCCCGCTTCGTCACGGACAAGGTCTTTATGGATGTGTTGCTGCGCTCGCTCTATATCGCGCTCATCACAACGCTCATCTGCGTCGTGCTCGGCTACCCCATCGCCTACGTCATCGCGCAGCGCGGCGGCCGCAGCAACACGATTTTAATTCTGCTCATCACCATGCCGACCTGGGTCAACATGCTGGTGCGCACCTATGCTTGGATGGGCATTTTGCAGGACGAGGGCATCTTCAACACGATCCTTTCGTGGTTCGGCATCGGCCCCGTGTCGATAATCCACACGAGCTTTGCCGTCATCCTCGGCATGGTCTATAACTTCATTCCCTTTATGATCCTGCAGATCCACACGTCCCTTGCCAAGATGGACAAGAGCCTTTTGGAAGCCGCCAACGACCTCGGTGCAACGCCGGTGCAGGCATTCCTGCGCGTGACGCTGCCGCTCTCGCTTCCCGGCGTGATCTCCGGCATCACGCTCGTGTTCCTGCCCGCGGTGTCGAGCTTCTTCATTCCGAAGCTTCTCGGCGGCGGACAGTACGTCCTCGTCGGCAACATCATTGAAACGCAGTTCCTCACCACTGGCGACTGGAACTTCGGCTCGGCCATCTCGCTCATCATGGCGGTCATCATCATGATCTCGATGTGGCTGACGCGCAAGGCGGACGTTCAGGTCGCCTCGCAGGGAAGGGAGTGAGAAGCGCATGAAAAAGAAAACCTCTGTCGGCTCGAAGATCATCCTGACGCTCACGATGCTCTTCTTCTACCTCCCCATCCTCTATATCATTATCTTTTCGTTCAACGATTCCCGCTCGCTGACAAAGTTCGGCGGCTTCTCGCTCCGCTGGTATGAAAAGATGTTCGCCGATTCGACGATGATGGAGGCTGTGCTCTACACGGTCATCATCGCCATCATCGCGACGGTCGTCGCGACAGTCGTCGGCACGATCACGGCCATCGGTCTTTCTAAATCCCGCAAGGTTGTGCAGAAGATGGTCGAGCGCATCAACGACCTGCCCGTGATGAACCCCGATATCGTCACGGCCATCTCACTTCTGATGTTTTTCAGCGTCCTCACGGTCAAAAAAGGCTTCGGCACGCTGCTCATCGCACATATCATGTTCTGTATCCCCTACGTGATGCTCTCCGTTACGCCGAAGCTCCGCTCGCTCGACCCTAACCTGATCGACGCAGCGATGGACCTTGGCGCAACGCCGTTCCAGGCGCTCGCGAAAGTCATTGTGCCGCAGATCAAGCCGGGTATCGTCTCCGGCGCGCTCATTGCGTTCACGATGAGCTTTGACGACTTCGTCATCTCGTACTTCACGACGGGCAACGGCGTCAACAACATTTCGATTTTGGTCTACACGATGTCCAAGCGCGTGAACCCGTCCATCAACGCCCTTTCTACCATTGTGATTCTTCTCATTACGCTGGTGCTCGGCGTCGTGAACATCGTGCCGATCGTGCGCGAAAAGCGCGAAAAGGACGGCAAGTCCTCCCGCGCCGTGAGCCGCAAGGCCATGGCGGCTGTTGCCGCCGTGCTGGTGCTGGCCGTTGTCGGCGGCACCGTGGGCGCGAGACTTTCCCAGCAGCACAAGAGCGCCGCGGCTGTCGAGAAGTACGGCAGCAACGTTTTGAAGCTCTATCTCCCCGGCGAGTACCTCGGCGAGAACGTCATCTCCGACTTTGAAAAGCAGTACGGCGTGCGCGTCATCGTCGAGAACTTCGACTCCAACGAGATGATGTACACCAAGCTCATGGCCGGCGACCGCTACGATGTCATCATTCCGTCCGACTACATGATCGAACGCCTGATGAACGAGGACTTCCTCCAGCCGCTTGACAAGAGCATGATCCCCAACATGGAGAACATGTCTGATGCCGTGCTCGGTATGAGCTACGACCCGGACAACACGTACTCCATCCCCTACTTCTGGGGCAGCGTCGGTCTCGTCTACAACCACGAGAACGTCGACCCTGCCGTCATCGAGAGCGAGGGCTGGGAGGTCCTGCGCAACACCGACTACGCCGGTCACATCTACATCTACGATTCCGAGCGTGACTCGTTTATGATGGCGTTCAAGGCGCTGGGCTACTCGATGAACACCGAGGACCCCAACGAGATCAACAACGCCTATGAGTGGCTCCTGCAGATGAACAACACCATGTCCCCCGTCTACGTGACCGACGAGGTCATCGACGGCATGATGAACGGCTATAAGGACATCGCCGTCGTCTACTCCGGCGACGCAGCCGTGGTGCTTGATGAAAACGAAGACATGAGCTTCTATATGCCCTCCCAGGGCACGAACATCTGGTGCGATGCGATGGTTATTCCCGCAAACGCCGAGAACCCGAAGCTCGCCCACGAGTTCATCAACTACATGCTCACCTATGAAGCCGCGTTTGACAACACTGAAACGGTGGGTTATACTTCTCCCAACGCGGAAGTGTTTGAAGAGATGACCTCGTCCGAGGATCTCTACGCGGACAATGCCGCCTACCTTCCCCGCAGCGGCTACGACAAGGACGAGATGTTCCACGACAATCAGACTCTCATGCGCGAGCTGAGCAAGCTCTGGATCAAGGTCAAAGCTGCCAAATAATATCGTAAAGGAGTTTTTTAAGATGAAAATCGGAGATACTTTTACCGTCAAGAAAGTTGTCACGGAAGACATGACCGCTGCCGCGCTCGGCAGCGGCGGTCTGCCGGTGTTTGGCACGCCGTATCTCGTCGCGATGGTCGAAAACGCCGCCTTCACCTATCTCCAGCAGGAGCTGCCCGAGGGTAAGAGCACCGTCGGCACCAAGGTCGAGGTCTCCCATGTCTCCCCCTCGCCCGTTGGCATGGAGATCACCGTTACCGTCGAGGTCACGGACATTTCCGCAAACGGCAAGATGGTCGACTTCAAGGCCACCGCGACCGACACCGCCGGCCTCATCGGCGAGGGCACGCACCAGCGCGCCGTCATCACCGTGGATCGCTTCATGGACAAGTGCCAGGCCAAGCTCGGCTGATTTTGTAAGGAGGAACCCTGATGCATTATTCGGGAGCCGTTTACCGTCCCCCCAGCGAGGCGCGCAGCCTCATCGTGCAGTGCACGCTCGGGTGCAGCCACAACAAATGTGCGTTCTGCACGATGTACAAGGACAAAAAGTTCTCCATCAACCCCATTGAGCAGGTGCTCTCCGACCTCGACGAGGCACGCGCCTACGGGCGCTATATCGAGAAGATCTTTTTAGCCGACGGCGACGCGCTGATCCTGCCGATGGATTACCTTCTGACCGTTCTCGACTATATCCGCGATCATTTCCCTACCTGCAAGCGCGTTGCGGCTTACGCAACGACCAAGGCCATCATGCGCAAGACGGACGACGAGCTGCGCACGCTGCGCGAGCACGGCCTCGGCATCGTGTATATCGGCCTTGAGAGCGGCAACGAGGAGCTTCTCAAAAAGTTCTGCAAGGGCGTTACTGCCGAGGAGATCGTCTTAAACGCCATCCGCTGCAAGCAGGCGGGCATCGCCACCTCCGTCACGGCCATCAACGGCATGGCGGGCGCGAACGGCGACTGGCAGGCCCACGCCATCGACACGGCGAAAGCCGTTTCCCGCATGAAGCCCGACTATATCGCGTTTTTGACGCTTCGCGTCTACTCGGGCACGCCGCTGCACGACTGGATCGCGAGCGGCGAGTTCAAGATGATGGAGCCGCCCGAGCTGATGCGTGAAACACGCCTCTTTTTGGAGCACATCGACTCCGACGGCAGCATCTTCCGCTCGAACCACGCGTCGAACTACCTCCCCCTCGGCGGTACGCTCAACCGCGACCGCGAGGCGCTGATCCACACGATCGACGAAGCGCTCGACGGCAAGGTTAGACTTCGCCGCGCCGTCGAACGGGGACTGTAATCGAAAAAAAATAAGCCCTGCCGCAAGGTAGGTCTTATTTTTTTACGTGATGCTTTCCCAAAACGTTTTATGCTCTTCCGCGCCGTCGTCATCAAAAAACGCATGGAACGCCGCGTCCATCGCGCTGCGGCTGAAGTCGCTGTAAATGCCTACGGTCTCAATGCCCTCATAGAAGCGGACGTTCGCCGCGCTGTGGCTTGGTGCTTCATCGTAGGCCGTGGCCAGCGTTTTTGCGGTTTTCAACTCGTCTTTCGCGCCGTCAAAATCGAGGCAGTTATACAAAAGCCGCGCGAGCGCCGCATGCGAGGCCGCGCTGATCTTGTCGAGCTCGCTGACCACGCCCTCTTTCCTGAGACCGGAGAGCACCGAATGCTTCCACTGCAAAATGTCGATGGCCGACGTCATATCTTCCCTTGCCTCAAACACATTGGCAAAGCCGTCGCACACGCGCACGAGCGATGTCACTGCGCGCAGCAGCGCCATCGAGAGATAGGGTACGCTCTCTTCGCGCCGCTCCTTGACGAGCGCAAGCAGACAGCCGATCTGGTCGTCGAGCAGCCCGCAGGCGTTGTTCTCTTTGTAGAGCGCGAGCGCGCGTTCCCAGTCCTTCATGTCGAGCAGCACGTTTGCCATATCGAGACGGAGCAACATTTCGCTCACCTGCGGGTCGCTGTTCTGCGGCAGCAGGCGGATAGCGTGCGTCAGTAAGTCGAGCGCGCGGCGCTGCAAGGCTTTATCCTTCCGCGTGCCGCCCGCCATCTCGAAGAGCTTGGCGCATTCGTAGACGACAGTAAAGGTGTTCGGGAACTTTTGCAGGGCCTTTTCCGCCTCGGCAAGGCCCTCGTCGTACCTGTCCTCGCGGCGCAGGACCTTCAGCCGCTCGCTGACGCTCTTTCGGTCGTTCGAGCGCAGGCGATAGCCCAAAAGCGCGTCGACCGACAGGTCGAAAAAGTCCGCGAGCTCCATCAGCATCGGGATCTCCGGAAGGCTCTGCCCCTGCTCCCACTTGCTCACCGCCGCAACGGAGACGCCCATCGCCTCGGCCAGCTGCTCCTGCGTCAGCCCCTCCTGCCGGCGGTAAAAGCGAATTTGATCTGCCACATGATTTTCCATACACTGCTCCTCTCTCGTCCCATGCAGGGCGATTTGTATTTGCCATGGCCACAGTATACCGCCCAAAAAGCAAAAACAACAGCAATCGCCGGTAGAATCAGTTGAGAAATTTTTCAACTGTCAGTTGAATTGACCGTCAAGTCCGTCCTCGCGGCGAGCGAAGCAATGCCGCCTCGGCAAGCAAAAGCAAGATTGATAAAAGCTGAAGTAGGACGCAGTTGCGTAAGGCTACCGACACGCAGGCAGAGCGGCAGCGGGTAGTAGAAGCAGAGACAAATCGTATAGCAACAACACCTGGCAGGCACCCGATTGCGCAGCGCGTGCAGTTCTTCAAGCTGCAAACCCGCAACGGGGGTCGAGGGGCCCTCCCCTTGCGTTCTCTTGGGGGTCCAAGGGGGCCATTCTCTCACGTGAGAGAATGGCCCCCTTATCCGCGTCCCCTGCACGGTGCAGGGAAAAACGCCCCCCTGCGAGTACGCAGGGAACAATACAACACAGTGTGTTAAAACAATGTTAACTGGCTCGTTTCAGGCAATCCCGCAAACGCGCCCAGCGCGCGCAGCTGGTCGATATGCGTCTGCGACAGCTTATTGCAGCAGAGGGAAAACTCCTCCACCGATGTAAAGTCTTTCCCCTTGCGCTTCTCTACGGTGTCGAGCGCTGCGGTCTCGCCGAGTCCGCGGACGGACGTGAACGGCGGCAGCAGGCCGTTTTCCGTGACGACGAACTTCGTCGCATCGCTGCGGTAGATATCGATGGGCTCAAAGTGGAAGCCGCGCAGGCAGAATTCGTAGCAGACTTCAAGCGTCGTCATCAAGTCCTGTTCCACGGCGGTCGCATCCTTGTTGTTTTCGATCTCGCGGATGCGGCGGCGCAGCGCGTCGGCGTCCTTGCAGCACTCGGCGGCGTCGAATGCCTTGGCGCGGATGGAGAAGAACGTCGCGTAGAACGCGAGCGGCTCGTGCACCTTGAACCACGCGATACGGAACGCCATCATAACGTATGCGACCGCGTGCGCTTTCGGGAAGAGGTAACCGATCTTCGCAAGCGACTCGATGTACCACTCCGGCACGTCGTGCTTGCGCATCTCTTCGACCCACATCGGCCAGTCCCCCGCCTTGCCGCCCTTGACCTTGCCCTTTCGAACGGCCTCCATCGTCTTAAAGCTCATCTTCGGGTCAAGCCCCATAGAAATGAGGTAGAGCATGATATCGTCACGGCAGCCGACGGTCTCCAGAACGCTCGCCGTGCCGCTGACGATCAGATCCTTCGCGTTGCCGAGCCACACGTCCGTGCCGTGGGAGAAGCCTGAAAGGCGCAGCAGCGTGTTGAAGTCCTTGGGCTGCGTGTCGACGAGCATCTGGCGCGTGAAGCGCGTGTTAAACTCGGGGATCGCGACGGCGCCCGTGGGGCCGAGCACTTCGTCGTTCTCGTAGCCGAGCACCTTGGACGAGATGAAGATCGACATCGTGTCGGGGTCGTCGAGCGGGATAGCGCGGGCGTTCACGCCCGTCAGATTTTCGAGCATGCGGATCATCGTCGGGTCATCGTGGCCGAGCATATCGAGCTTTAAGAGGTTGTCCTCCATGCAGTGATATTCGAAATGCGTGGTGATCGTGTCGCTGTCGGGGTCGTCCGCGGGGTGCTGTACGGGGCAGAAATCCTCGATATCCATGTCGTCCGGCACGACGACGAGTCCGCCGGGATGCTGGCCCGTCGTGCGTCGCACGCCGACGCAGCCCGCCGTCAGGCGGTCGATCTCGGCGTTGCCCGCGGCGATGCCGTTTTCCTCGAGGTATTTTTTGACGAAGCCGTAGGCCGTCTTCTCCGCGAGCGTACCGATCGTACCCGCGCGGAACACCTGCGTCTTGCCGAACATCTCGACCGCGTGCGCGTGGGCGCGCGCCTGATATTCGCCCGAGAAGTTGAGGTCGATATCCGGCACCTTGCCGCCGCCGTAGCCGAGGAAAGTTTCAAACGGGATGTCGAAGCCGTCTTTGGCATACTTCGTGCCGCAGACGGGACACATTTTATCGGGCATGTCCGCGCCACAGCCATACTCGCCCGCGTGGAACTCGACGTTGCGGCACTTCGGGCAGCGGTAGTGCGGCGGCAGGGCGTTGACCTCGGTGATGCCGGCCATGTACGCTACGAGCGACGAGCCGACCGACCCTCGCGAGCCGACGAGGTAGCCGCACTCGAGCGAGCGCTGCACGAGCTTCTGCGCCGACATGTAGACGACGTCGTACTTGCCCAGAATGCTGCCGAGCTCGACGTTCAGCCGGTCGACGATCAGCTGCGGCAGATCGTCGCCGTAAAGCTCGTGCGCTTTCCCCCACACCATGCGGTTAAGGTCTTCTTCCGAATTTTCAAGCCGCGGTGGGAACAGCTTGCCCTTGGGCAAAAGCTCGATATCCTCCACCTGCTCGGCGATGGCGCGGGTGTTCGTCACGACGACCTCGTAGGCTTTCTCCTTGCCGAGGTAGTCAAATTCCTTGAGCATTTCGTCCGTCGTGCGGAAGTAGAGCGGGACGGGCTCGTTCGCGTCGGCGAATTTCTTTGACGCGAGCAGGATATGGCGATAAACCTCGTCTTCGGGGTCGAGGAAGTGGACGTCGCCCGTTGCGCAGACGGGCTTGCCGAGCTCTTCGCCAAGCTTGACAACAGTGCGGTTGAAGTCCTTGAGGTCTTCGTCGTCGCGCACCGTGCCGTCGCGCACCATGAAGCGGTTATTGCCGAGCGGCTGAATTTCAAGATAGTCGTAGAACGAGGCGATGCGCTTGAGCTCATTCCAGTCCTTGTGGTCGACGATGGCGCGGAACAGCTCGCCCGCCTCGCAGGCAGAGCCGATGATCAAGCCCTCGCGATGCGCGACAAGCTCGCTTTTCGGGATGATCGGCACGCGCTTAAAGTATTTGAGGTTCGACGCCGAGATGAGCTGGTAGAGGTTCTTGAGGCCCACCTTGTTCTTGGCGATCAGAATGATGTGCTTTGGGAAACGGTTGCGCTTGACGCCGAGCGGGCGGAGCTTCGTCATCTCATCGTTGATCTGCTGGAGGCGCGTGACGCCGCGCTCTTCGAGCATGACGAAGAACTTGGCCAGCATCTGCGCGACCGGGACCGCATCGTCGGACGCGCGGTGGTGGTTGAACTGCGGGAGCTGCAAGTGGTCGGCCACGATGTCGAGCTTGTACTTGCCGAGCTCGGGCAGGAGATTCTGCGCGAAAATCAGCGAGTCGAGATACGTCGGCTCGAACGGGATGCCGCACTTTTTGCAGCCTGCGCGGATGAAGCTGATATCAAACTCCGCATTGTGCGCAGCGAGCGGGCGGCCGCCCGCAAAGGCCAAAAACGCGTGCAGCGCGTCCTCCAGCTTCGGCGCGCCGCGCAGCATGTCGTCTGTGATGCCGGTCAGGCCGATGATCTCAGGCGAAAGCCGGCGCTCGGGGTCGACAAAGGTTTGGAACGTGTCGACGATCTCGCCGTCTTTCAGAATGACCGCACCGATCTCGGTGATGGCATCGTGCGCGACCTTCAGACCCGTTGTTTCAATGTCGAAACAGCAGATCTCAGTCGAAAAATCGCCGTCCTGCGGGCCGTGCACACAGATACGGTCGTCGATGTTGTTGAGAAAATAGCCCTCACAGCCGTAAAGGAGTTTTATTTTACCCTCGCCGGTGTGCCAGGCGTCCGGGAAGCTCTGCGCTACGCCGTGATCCGTGATGGCGATGGCGGGCATCCCCCACTTGATCGCGCGCTTGACGACCGCGGCGGTGTCGGTCAGCGCGTCCATGTTGGACATACGGGTATGTAAGTGCAGCTCGACGCGCTTTTCTTCCGCCGTGTCCGTGCGCTCAGCGTGGTCGATCTGCATGATGTCCTGTGGGTTGAGCTGCATATCCTTACCATCGTAGGAGAGCTCCATGCGGCCGCTGACGCGCAGCCACATGCCGACGCTGATCTTGCCGAGAAGCTCCGTCGCCTCGCGCTCGGGCATGCTGCGGCGGATGAAGAGCGAGCCTTCGTAGTCCGTCATTTCGAGCAACATCGTCCAGACGCCGGCGCGGCGCGTCTCGTGGCAGTCGAACTTGAAGACCTTGCCCTCAACAACGACGTGACCGGCCTTTGGCGTCAGCTCGCTGATGGGGAGCACTCTCCCCTTTGCAATCTCGCGGCCCATGATGACACTGCCGCTGCCGCTCACCTTGCGGCCAGCGTTCTTCAACATGTCGGGAAAGGCCTCCGCCGTTGATTTGACGTGGATGTCCACGCGCTTTAAGTCGTAATTGCGCGCAAGAAGCTGCTCGACCGTTTCGCGCGTCGAGTCGTTCATCTCCGCGCGCACGGTCATGTCGAGCGTCATCGTGCGCTTTTCCGGCTCGAGCACCATGTTCGTGACCATCGCGGCGTTGAGCGGGACGCGCAGGTCAAAATCCGGCGAAAAGTCGGTGAATAATTCAAAAAAAGGAATCTTTTGTGCCATAGCCACAACCTTATCTCAGTATCGTTTCCGCTCGGTCAGAGTTTTTTGATTTCCTCCATCAAAGCGTCGACAAGCTTTTCCTGCGGCACTTTGTAAAGGATTTTTCCTTTTCGGAAAATCATGCCCTCACCTTTGCCGCCGGCCACGCCGATATCGGCGGCCGAGGCCTCACCGGGCCCGTTGACGACGCAGCCCATCACGGCGACCGTGATATTCTTCTTGCAGTCGGCAAGACGGCGCTCTAACTCCTCGGCGATCGGGATCATGTCGTACGCCGTGCGGCCGCACGTCGGGCAGGAGACGAGGTTCACACCGCTGCGGCGGATGCCGCAGGCTTGCAAAATGCGCTTGGCGGCGTAGACCTCTTCCACGGGGTCCGCCGTGAGCGAGACGCGCATCGTGTCGCCGATGCCCTCGCACAGAAGGCCGCCGATGCCGATGGCGGACTTCAAAAGCCCCATCGTGGGCGTGCCCGCCTCGGTCACGCCGAGGTGGAGTGGATAGTCGACCTTTTCGTGCAGAAGGCGATAGGCCGCCATGTTGAGCGGTACATCAGAGCTCTTGACCGAGATGCAGATCTCGGTAAAATCGAACTTTTCAAGCAGCCGCACATGTCTGAGCGCGCTCTCGACGAGCGCCTCGGGCGTCACGCGGCCATATTTTGCGAGCAGCTCCTTTTCAAGCGAGCCGCCGTTCACGCCGATGCGGATGGGAACCTTGTGTTCACGGCAGGGGGCTACAACCCCCTTGACGCGGTCATCTCCCCCGATGTTGCCGGGGTTGATGCGAATTTTGTCCGCGCCGCGCGCCGCCGCTTCGACGGCGAGACGGTAGTCGAAATGAATGTCCGCGACGAGCGGGATGGAGATATTCTCCTTAATTCCACTCAGCGCGTGCGCGGCCTCCATATTCGGCACCGTGACGCGCACGATCTCGCAGCCCGCCTCTTCGAGCGCGTGGATCTGCGCGATGGTGGCCTTGGCATCCTCAGTGTGCGTGTTGCACATCGACTGGATCGTGACCGGCGCGCCGCCGCCGATAGCGACGCCGCCTGCGATAATTTGCTTGCTCATAAGATCATCCTCCTCACAGGAGCTTGACAATGTCGTGGAACGTGACGAACAGCATCAGCGCCATTAAAAGCGCAAAGCCGATGCCGTTGATGACGTTCAGATATTTGGACGGAATTTCCTTTTTGAAAAGCGCCACGGCGATGCCGTTGACGAGCAGGAACAGCACGTGTCCGCCGTCGAGTGCGGGCAGCGGCAGCAGGTTCATCACGGCGAGGTTCACCGCGATCATCGCGGCGAAGTAGAGAATGCTCTCGAGTGCCGCGCCGAAGCCCGCCTCGGCCTCGGTCTCCTTGCCGACCTCCGTGATGGTCGAGACGATGCCGACCGGGCCGCTCAGATCGTTCACGCCCGCCGCGCCCGAAAGCAGCATTTGCAGGCTCAGTCTCACGATGCGGACATAGTCCATCGTCTGGTACCAGCTGTATTGCAGGCGCAGAAGCGGCGTCGCCTCGACGATACCGCCGTAGGTAAAGCCGTAGGCCTCGTACTCCTTACCGTTTTCGTCGGTGTAGACTTGCCTGGTGAGCGTGCGGTCGAACTTTTTGCCGTCGCGCAGGACGGTCATGTCGATCGTGCCCGTGTCGCCAAGGCCCATGATGAGCGACACGTCGCTCTTTAAATAAATGCGCTCACCGTTGATGGCGTAGATCGTGTCGCCGGGCATCAGGCCGTCCTCTCCCTGCTGCGGGAAATCGGGGTTCAGCTCGACGATCTCCGTCGTGTAGAATGCCTGCGCACCCGCATACAGACAGATGACGATGATGAGGCCCGTCAGGAAGTTCATGAACGCGCCCGCGACGAAGATGATGAACTTCTTCCACCAGACCTGGCGGCCCAGCGCGCGGTCGTCGTCCGAATCCTCGTCCTCGCCCTCCATGGCGCAGTAGCCTCCGATGGGCAGGAGCCGCAGGGAGTATTCGGTGTCCCCCTTCGTCTTATGGAAGAGCTGCGGGCCCATGCCGATGGAAAATTCATTGACGCGCACGCCGCAGGCCTTGGCCGCCAAAAAGTGGCCAAACTCATGCACGGCGATGAGCACGCCGAAAATCAGGATCGCAATGAGAATATAAACCATGGTCTCTCCTAAATTTGGTCAGTTGAGCTTTTCGCGCACGACCTCGCGCGCGAGCCGGTCTGCTTCCAGAATATCCGAAAGCTGCGGCTGATATACCGTCTCGGTTTTATCGAGCGCCGCTTCGATGAGGTCAGGGATGGCACAGATGCCGATCTCGTCGCACAGAAATGCCGCGACAGCCTCTTCGTTCGCGCCGTTCATCGCCGCGCAGTAGACATTGCCGATGGCGGCGCACGTCTCGTTATAGGCCGTCAGGTTCGTCAGCTGCAGGCCCGAGATATCGAGCATCGACATGAACAGCGCCGTGAAGATGATGCCGATGGGGTTACAGGAGGCGAGCATCGCAACAGGGATGCCGTTGAAGCCGATGGCAGGGAGCGACTGGTACGTGGACCAGAAGAACTCTGTGTTGCCGGAGAGATAGTAGAGCGAAGCGCCCGCCGCGCTCAGTCCGCCCGCGATCGCCATGGAGATGACGATGTTGCGCTTGTCGGCGATACCGGCGTAGCGCGCGGCATGACGGTTGGAGCCGCAGGCTTTGAGCTGATAGCCGAACGTCGTCTTGGACATCATCACGTAAACGGCGATGGCAAAGACGATGGCGATGAGGATGCCGCCATTGACCTGGGAGTTCGGGAAGAGCTTGTCAAGGCCCATCTTCGCGGTGGCGACGCCGTTGTAGGTCGTCTTGTAGATGTAGCCAGTCTTGGTGGACTCGGTGACGTTCTTAAAGTTGCTGATATCAAAGAGCCACGTGACGAGGTTCGCCGCGATCCAGTTCGTCATGATGCAGGCGAGCACCTCGTTGATGTTGAGCAGGGCCTTGAAAAGGCCGGGGATCGCGCCCCAGATCGCGCCCGCGAGCGTGCCGCCGAGAAAGGCGAGCAGCCAGATGAGCGTGGTGGACATCGTCTCGGACGGAAGACCGAGGGCGATGGAGAGCGACACGAGCGTACCGATGAGGTACTGGCCCGGCGCGCCGATGTTGAAAAGACCTGTTTTATACGCCATGCCGACGGAAAGGCCCGTCATGATGAGCGGCGCGGCACGGAAGAGCATGTTGCCGATATTCGTCGGGTTGAAGCCCCACGTCAGCGTGCCGGAGGCGTCGCGTCCCGTGGAGAACAGGCCACCGAACACGATGCGGATGCCGTCCCACGCCGAGGAGAGCGAGAGGTTCGGGCTCGTGAGGCCGACGATCAAAATGACGATGCTGCCGACGGCGAGGCCAATCAGGATCGAGAGGACGGACGCCGCGACGGTCTTGAAGCCTTCGCTTTGCAGGAAGTGTTCTTTTTTCATACGGCCGCCTCCTCCTTCGCCATGCGCTTGGCGCCGGCCATGTAAAGGCCGAGCTCTTCGACGGTGGTTTTCTTCGGGTCGAGTTCGCCGACGATCTCACCCTCGTACATGACGAGGATGCGGTCAGAGAGGCTCATGACCTCGTCCAGCTCGAGCGAGACGAGCAAAATCGCCTTGCCGCGGTCGCGCTCGGCGACGAGCTGGCTGTGGATGAATTCGATGGCGCCGACGTCAAGGCCGCGCGTGGGCTGCACGGCGACGATGAGGTCCTTGTCGCGGTCGACCTCGCGGGCGATGATGGCCTTCTGCTGGTTGCCGCCGGACATGGAACGCGCGCGCGTAATCGCGCCCTGGCCGCTGCGCACGTCGAACTTGTCGATCAGGTAGTTGGCATAGTCGCGCACGGCCTTGTTGTTGATAAAGCCGTGGTTTTCAAAGCGCGGCTCGTTGAAGCGCTGGAGCACCATGTTCTGCTCGAGTGTGAAGTCGAGCACGAGGCCGTGCTTGTGGCGGTCTTCGGGGATGTGGCTCATGTGCTCGCCGCGGTGGCG
>OGJK01002353.1_pt1 | contig 14826 bp, 9 predicted proteins | sample 1571961 | NCBI WGS metagenome assembly OGJK01 (sample SAMEA2582120, study PRJEB24529) | metagenome | biome: Human gut stool | place: China | collected 2011 | reverse complement strand
TTCGCTAACCTTACCCCGATTGTTTATGCTTCCCAGCATTCAATCTATCCCCGTTGATGGGTCAAACTGATTTTTCTTTTAATGTCATTGTAGTAGATAATCACTCTACGGACGGCACCGGTCAGATTCTGACAGAATTGTCCCGGCGGTACCCCAATCTGATTCATCACATCCCCGCTTCCACCGAATTAGGCATCGGAGGATGCTGGACGGAAGCGATCCTATTACCGGAATGCGGTAAATTCGCCATACAACTCGACAGCGACGATCTGTATAAGGACTGTCATGTATTACAACGTATCGTCGACACCTTCTATCAGGAGAATTGTGCCATGGTGATCGGTAGCTATCAGATGGTCGATTTCAAGTTGGAAGAAATTCCGCCAGGGCTTATCGCCCACCGGGAATGGACTCCAGACAACGGGCGTAACAATGCCCTGCGCATAAACGGGCTCGGCGCACCACGGGCATTCTACACTCCCGTGTTAAGGCAAATCAAATTTCCGAATGTGAGCTACGGCGAAGACTATGCAACCGCCCTGGCCATTTCACGAAAATACCCCATCGCCCGTATTTACGATCCCCTGTATTTATGCCGGCGTTGGGAAGAAAATTCAGATCACGATCTGGACATACAGCAACTGAACAACTATAATTTTTATAAAGACAAAATCAGGACCCTGGAAATCCAGGCCCGAATTTCCGGGAAATAACCGGAATAAATTTTTAATTTCATGAATAGTAAAGATTTACTTCAACTCTATAACGGCCAACTTCAGGAATTCGAACTGGCTAAAAAAAATTATACCGATCTGCAACAAGCCGTCTACCGGGATATTCCATTCGATCTTTTTCGTCTCCGGATCCAGTATAATCCAGCCAGAATGATTTCTACCAATGCCAGAATAGATGTCCGGACATTACAGAACCGGAAATGTTTTCTATGCCGGGAGCATATGCCGGAAGCGCAAAAAGGAATCCGTTACAACGATCGTTATTCTATTTTTATAAATCCCTATCCCATTTTCGAACGTCATTTTACGGTACCTTCCCGCCACCATGAACCTCAATGCATCGGGGGACGATTTGAAGACCTGCTGGATCTCACTTTCGATTTTCAGGGGTATACCTTATTTTATAACGGTCCCACTTGCGGCGCTTCTGCCCCGGACCATTTTCACTTTCAAATGTGCCCGCGGCATCTTATGCCTTTGGAAGAAGATGCCGCCAATGAAGAGCTCCGCCGTTATCTGGTAAAAAAAGACTACTATTCGGTTTCTATATTAAAGGACTATCTTCGCGAAGTGATCCTTTTACAAGCTTCCGACTCCCATCTCCTTTCGGTTCTCTTTCGGCAGACCATGGAAATCATCGGCCGATCCATTCCGTTCGAAGAAGAACCGATGATCAACCTGCTCGGCTGGTTCGACAACTGTCAATGGACCGTTTGTCTTTTTCCCCGCCGCACACGCCGTCCCCGGCAATTTTATGCAGAGGGAACGGAGAAAATATTGTTCAGTCCGGGATGTGTCGATATGGCCGGCCTGATCATTTCTCCCCGGGAAGAAGATTTCCGGAAATATTCAGCCGGTTTATTGACCGATATGTTCAGTCAGGTAACCGCCGGCCCGGATAGCTGGGAAGCGATACAAAAAGAATTAATCCGATTATAAGTTAACCTTGCCTATGCAGAAATATTCACACCTCCCACAACTGGAAGTCGGTATCCTGTTTTCACCGGAAATCTGTTTCCGGCTGAACGGAATTTTCACCTGCCGGACTACAGGAAAAAAATATACCGGAGCATATAACATCCGGCAAACAGAGGACGGTTACCTGTTAAGTCAGGCAGATCATCGGGAACCGGTTTCTTTACCTCTGACGTTCGAACCGGAAGATGACACGACTTCCGACTTCGATTTAACCGATGTCGTCATCGGTATTCAATTTCATTGGGAACGTAAGGAAAATCAAAAGTTTAAGGGGAAGCTAAAAATCATCGACGAACAAAAACACCTGACAGCGATAAATATCCTTTCTTTGGAAGACTATCTACTCAGTGTGATATCTTCTGAAATGCGTGCCACCTCGTCAGCTGAATTTCTGAAAGCCCACGCCGTTATTTCCCGGAGTTGGCTGCTCGCTCAGATCGATAAAGCCAAAACAGTACGGGGCACATACAGCTCTTGCCGGGTGGATCAGGAAGAATACATTCGCTGGTACGACCGGGAAGACCATGCCCATTTCGATGTCTGCGCCGACGATCATTGTCAACGTTATCAAGGGATCAGTAAAGCCTATACCCCTGCTGTCCGGGAAGCGCTGGAAGCTACCCGGGGAGAAGTACTTACCTACGAAGGAACCATTTGTGACGCCCGTTTTTCAAAATGCTGCGGAGGAGCCACCGAACGCTTCGACAATACCTGGGAACCGGTAGTACATCCTTATCTGGATAAGATCACAGACGCACCCGAAGATTTGGAAACCGGAGACTTACGGGATGAACAGACAGCCCGGAAGTGGATCCTTTCTTTCCCGCCTGCTTTCTGCCATACAACCGACCGGCAAATATTGTCACAGGTATTGAACGACTATGACCAGGAAACCCAGCATTTTTTCCGTTGGCAAGTCAGCTATCCGGCCGAACAATTATCGGAATTGGTCTATCGGAAAATCGGTATCGATTTCGGTACGATCCGGGATATTCAGCCCATCGAGCGAGGTGTATCGGGCAGATTGATCCGTGTAAAAATCACCGGAGACAAAAAGACGCTGGTCATAGGTAAAGAATTGATCATCCGGAAAGCTTTCTCAGAATCCCATCTATATAGTTCGGCATTTATCGTCGAAAAGCAGGATGGAATATTCACTTTCCACGGTGCAGGCTGGGGGCATGGAGTCGGGCTTTGTCAGATAGGAGCCGCAGTGATGGGAGCCCGGGGCTATAATTATAAGGCCATTTTACAACATTATTTCAAAGGGTGTGAGTTAATAAAAATGTATGAATAAGAAAACAGAAAACAAAGCGGTTTCTCCCTGGCAATGGGTGCCTTCTCTATACTTTGCCCAAGGTATTCCCTACGTCGTCGTCATGAGCGTTGCAGTCATTCTATTCAAACGCATGGGCATGTCGAATACCGATATCGCCCTTTATACCAGTGGTTTGAATCTTCCCTGGGTGATAAAGCCATTGTGGAGCCCTTTGGTCGATCTGCTGAAAACCAAACGCTGGTGGATCGTGGTTATGCAAATCCTGGTCGGTGCAGGATTGGCAGGAATCGCCTTGACGATCCAAGGCCCCCTGGCTTTCCGGTATTGCCTGGCTTTCATGTGGTTGCTGGCATTCAGTTCGGCCACTCACGATATTGCTGCCGACGGATTTTATATGTTAGGGTTAAATGAAAAAAAACAAGCTTATTTCGTCGGTATCCGCAATACTTTTTATCGTTTTGCGGTTATTTTCGGCCAGGGTATACTGGTAATGTTCGCCGGCTGGCTCGAACAACGCTACGCCAGGGAGATGCCGGAAACCGCAGCCATCCCCCAAGCCTGGTCGCTGACTTTTTACCTGCTGACAATCCTGTTTGCCCTTCTGTTCGTTTATCACTATTTGTTTTTACCCCACCCCCGGCGGGATACTTGTACCCTTCCACCTCAACAAGCCTCTGCCGGAAGAGTGTTCAAAGAATTTCTAGGTACTTTCACCTCTTTCTTCCAAAAGAAACACATCGTCAGTGCCCTGATCTTCATCCTGCTCTATCGGTTCGCCGAAGCGCAGTTGGTGAAAATCACTTCTCCCTTCCTGCTGGATACTCCGGCTACCGGAGGGCTTGCCCTATCTACGGCAGAAGTCGGCTTTATCTATGGTACGATCGGCGTCATCGCCCTGACGATCGGAGGAATTGTCGGAGGAATCGCTATGGCACGGCGGGGATTGAAGTCCTGCCTTTGGACCATGACCATTGCCATGAACCTGCCCAATATCGTGTATCTGTATCTCTCCTTCGCCCGACCGGAAAGTATAGGAATCATATCGGGCTGCGTCGCCATCGAACAATTCGGTTATGGTTTCGGATTCACTTCCCTCACCTATTTTATGATGCTATTCAGCAACGGCAAACACCAAACCGCCCATTATGCGATCTGTACCGGTTTCATGGCTTTAGGCCTGATGCTCCCCGGTATGATATCGGGTTGGATCGAAGAATCGATCGGTTACCGGGCTTTTTTCGTCTGGATCATGCTGTGTACGATACCCAGTTTCTGGGCTACCCATCTGGTCAGAAAAAACTTAACCGATAATCATTCCGACAACAGTAGCCGATAATAAAGAAGCGAGTGTGCCTGCTAACAATGCCCGCATTCCGAACTGAGCCAGCAGAGGTTTATTTTTGGGAGTTAAACCACCGATTCCGCCGATTTGGATACCGATCGAAGCAAAGTTTGCGAATCCACAAAGGAAGTAGGTACACATAATGACCGACTTTGTCTGAGCAAAAGCTCCGGCAGCTTTGAGGTTGGCCAAATCGACATATCCGATAAATTCGGTCATAATGATCTTCTGCCCCAACAGGCTACCGGCATGGATCATATCCTGAGGAGCGATACCGATCAGCCACATCAACGGAGAAATCGCATATCCCAGAATAAATTGTAAGTTCAGTTCTTTACTTCGTCCGTCGGTAACCTGAGCAATCCACTCGTTTACTCCCGTCAGGCTACCGAATTTTGTAAACAGATAATTGGCAAAAGCGATAAAAGCCACAAATACCAACAACATGCCGGCAACATTGACAGCCAATTTCACCCCTTCGGCCGCCCCATTGGATATGGCATCCAAAATATTCTTACCGACCTTATTTTTAGAAATCTGAATATTATTATTCACCTGCCGGGTCTGGGGTACCAACATTTTAGCGAAAACCACAGCCCCCGGAGCAGCCATCACTGAAGCAGCAAGTAAATGTTTGGCAAAAATCAACCGTTGTACCGGATCTTCCCCACCTAAAAAACTGATATAGGCAGCCAATACTCCTCCGGCTATCGTCGCCATTCCTCCGGTCATCACCAGAAAAATCTCGGAAGGGCTCATATCGTCGAGATATTCTTTAATCATCAGCGGAGCTTCGGTCTGTCCCAAAAAGATATTTCCGGCCACAGACAACGATTCCATCCCTGAGATATTCATGAGCTTAGTCATCACCCAAGCCATAGCATAAACCACTTTCTGAATAATGCCCAGATAAAACAATAAGGAGGTCAGAGCCGAAAAGAATATAATCGTAGGCAACACCTGAAAAGCAAAGATATATCCCGCTTTGGTGGTATCCATCAGATCCCCCAACAAGAAAATACTTCCATCCCGCGTAAAGTCGAGAATACGGATAAAGATCTTACCGAAAAATTCAAAGATAGCCTGTACAGCCGGGACATAAAGAATTCCGACAGCCAATACCAACTGCATCGCCAAACCGATCCCCACCACTTTCCAGGAAATAGCTTTCCGGTCTTTACTGAACAACCAGGCGATCGCTAACAAAGAAACAATCCCCAGTAATCCCCGGAATACCGACATGAAAGAGATATGACTTTCAATATTAGCAGCCGATTGTATACCACCACCTTGCTGAGCCAACACAGGGCTCACCACAAACAATACAGGCAAAAGCCAGCAAGCTTTCTTTAACACACCACTCATAACTCAGATTTTAGAGCTGCAATTTAGCCCTAAAAAATGAATAAAAAAGGGGGGAGTATAACTTTTTTTTATACATTGCCATGTTTTTTATCCATATCAATAATATCAAATCCGATTTATACATGAAACGTTTATTTCTCATTCTGTGGTGTATCTGTTCGGTCGTCTGTTTTTTTATTTCTTGTACCCGGAAGCCGGACAAAGCGACACTCACCATTTACTGTACTACCGACGTACACGGTAGTCTTTTTGACTTCGATTTAAAGCAAAACCGCCCTACTTTATACAGTCTGGCCGGGGTAGCCGGTTATCTCTCGGAAGAGCGTAAAGCGGGTGACAGGGAGTATATTCTATTAGACGGGGGTGATATCCTTCAAGGACAACCTTCCAACTATTATTTCAATTATATCGATACCCTTCAGACCAATATTACCGCCCAGGTCCTGAACGATCTGGGTTACGATGCCGCTGCCGGAGGCAATCACGATATCGAGGCAGGCCATCCGGTCTATGATAAAGTGGCCGGAGAATTTCACTTTCCCTGGCTAGCAGCGAATGCAATAGATACCCGAACCGGAGCACCTTACTTCAAGCCTTACACCGTACTCCACCGCAAGGGACTCAAAATAGCCGTTTTAGGAATGATCACCCCGGGTATTCCCAAATGGCTTCCCCAGCATTTGTGGGACGGTATCGAATTCGAAGATATGATCGGGACGGCCCGGAAATGGGTACCTCTGATTCAGGAAAAAGAACACCCCGACCTGCTGATCGGCCTGTTTCATGCCGGTTACAATTACAACTATGCCGGTGAAAACAAAGACACTCCCCGCAATGAAAATGCCACCATGTTAGTGGCCCGGCAAGTAGAGGGTTTCGATATCATCGTCTCGGGCCATGATCATCAGGAAAAGGTAGAAGAAATCACAAACGACGCAGGACATAAAGTGTTGATCGTGGATGCCCGTTCGCATGCCCGGGCTTTAGGCAAGATCACCGTCAGCCTGACCCGGCACGCCGGACATTACGACAAGACCTATACCGCCGAATTGATCGATCCGGCGAAAGCCCCACGGGATACGGCTTATCTCCGGAAATTCACACCGGCCCTGAATCAGGTGAAAGCCTATATCGACACTCCCATCGGCGAATTTACCGAAACATTATCGGGGCGGGAAGGCCTGTTCGGTCCTTCGGCTTTTACCGACTTCATACATAATGCCCAACTCCGGGAAACCCGGGCAGACGTTTCGTTCAGTACTGTCCTGCAAATGGACGCTAAAATCGCCCAAGGCGAGATTACCATCCGGGACATGTTCAATCTCTATAAATACGAAAACGGACTTTACCTGATGAAATTCACCGGACAGGAAATCGACCGCTACCTGGAATATGCTTATCAACTGCAATATAACACCATGACTTCTGCCCAAGATCATTTGTTGAATTTCAAAAAGGATGAACAGGGAAATATCGTTCGCAACCCCAAAGGTCACTATGTATTAGCCGCCGACTATTTCAACTATTCATGCGCAGCCGGAATCAAATACACAGTAGACGTCAGCCGGCAACCCGGCAACCGGGTAGAAATCCATTCCCTGAGCGACGGCCGCCCTTTCCATGCCGACAGCACTTACACCGTTGCGATCAATTCCTACCGGGGAAACGGAGGAGGCGGGCATCTTACCCAAGGAGTAGGATGGACAAAAGCGGATATCAATCAACGGATACTAAAAATCTGGGACAAAGATGTGCGTTACTATATCACGGAATACATTAAAGAAAAGAAAGTATTGACTCCGCGTTGCCGCAACGATTGGAAAGTCATTCCGGAGGCCTGGTTTCAGGCAGGCAAAAAACAGGATTATAAAATCATATACGAAAGCCATTGAGTTACTTCATCACTCCGCAGAATGAATCACAAAAAACGGGGCTCATCGCTGAGTCCCGTCTTTTATGATTGAAAGTGCCATGCTCTACCCGATTGCTTTCAAAGAATCTTCGACATATTCGAATTCAGCTTTACCGGTCACCACATATTTAACGGTATACACCGTCGTATCTTTCGTACCATTGATCCCATAGATCGAGAAGTTGACGGTATAGGTCACTTCGACGCCCGTCACCACATCGGCATCACTGTAAATAGCTTCCAAACCGATCCGAACCGCTTCCGGCAGACGTTCGAACATCAGTGCAGTCAGCTCTTCATCCGAAAGATGCTGATACGCGGCAGCTCCGGCCTTATTACTTTCCCTCCAAGAATAAGGATAAAAACTAAAGTTATTCTGATAAGAAGAAGCTCCGTAATAAAATTCGGCATTCGTATAGCCCGTCTGATAGTAATCGGAACCGAAAGTCTTTCCGACATAATCTACGATAGCCTGATAGAAAGCAGCCGACTCTGCATTTCCTTTGACAGCTTCCAGCGTGATTGTCATACTCGGATCGAATTTCCAGACACCACCGGCAAAGACATACTGTTGTGTGAGGTCGACAATCCGGGTATTCAGCGTCCATCTGCCAGTCGCAGCGGAATAGGTATATTCATCGCTATAATTCTTCACCTCTTTGCCATTGTTGTAGCGATAAACCACCACACGGTTTTCCTGATCTACCGGATAAGCGATTACCTTTGCCAAATAATTCGGCAAATAATCCGCAGCAGGAACTTTTTCGGAGAAACAATACTGGTTTTGTCCCATTTCTTTATAGTCCTGTACCGACAAAACAAGTACATTCTTATCCGCATTATTCCATTTCTTTCCGTCGAACACCTTCAAATCGAAGGCCACGTCTGCTTTCAATCCCTCTCCTTCCGGAATTTTCGAACCGATCATCACGTTGTCGATCTGATAAGTCGTAGTCTTTTTGTTCACTCCGTCGCCTAAATATTTAAAAGCAACGAACACCTTTTTACCACCGTATTGTGCCAGGGGAAAAGTACCGGCAGAAGCGAAACTACCGTATCCTTTTGCGGGTGCACTCGGAATAGTAAAATGAGAAGTAATATCAGTCCAGGTTGCCTTTTTTACGTCCTTACCGTCAAAATCTTCCGAAATCCATACCGTAAGACAATCGGCATTCCAGTTTCCGACACAAACATCAAAACTCAGTTTATCGTCAGCACCGACCGTCATTTCCGGCGTAACCATCCAAGCCTCGCACTCTCCTTCCGTCTTATAAGCAGAATACTGTATGTATTGATTGTTGTTATAAGCAGTCACCTTCCACTGTGTGCCTCCTGTAGAGCTGACGAACCAATCTTTTTCAGATTCCCAATCTTTCAGCCGGGTCAAATTACCCGTCCCGAGATCTTCAAAATTCTCCCAAAGTTGTGGGGTCTCCAAAGTATTGTTACTTTGTGCATTATATCTATATTCGACTAAAACAACATCTCCCTCTTCGGGCTCTTCATACCCGTTGATCAATAGATCGGCCACTTTATTTTTTGTATTCTCATTGAGGTAAGGCACGAACTTTGCATTTCCGTGTGCTGCCCGATAATCCTTATTCCCAGCCTTATAGGATTTTATCGAAGAATAGGCTGAAAGTAATTCGGACTTATTTTCCCGGTAACTATAAGTTACTTTCACACTCGAACCTTCATCGGCAGTAAAATACTTAGCCGCCAAAAATGCCGGCAGATAAGTCGGGCCGGGAACCGTTTCATTAAGGTACAAATCGGTTTTCACTGCAGCTAACGCCTTATCGGTACCTTCTTTTTTAGCGATACTCTTATTCGTGCTATTGTCACTGATAGCCGCATAATCCGCTTCAACCAAGGTATATTTCTCTTTTACCACATTCGCAGGCTTCACGATATCATCCAGGCCATCGAAATTCTTATCATTATAATCGCATGCCCCCACGATGAAAGCCATCCATATTGTACTGAGGATATATATTTTCTTCATCATTTTTCCAATTATAAACTTCATTACTATCTTTAAAAAGTTATTTTGAAACGTACGGAATAAGTACGGCCAAATCCATAATATACCTGTGCTGTCGTCCAATCGTGTGTCGTACCGTCCTCTGCGTCGGAAATATATTCCTGATCCAATACGTTATTTACATTAGCCGAAATGATTCCCCAAACTTTTCCGAGCGGGAAACGGTAACTCATATTCACATCCATACTTCCGGCAGACGGAATTTTCCAAGGAGTATCATATTTCATCGTTTTACCCAATTCCTTGGATAAATCACTTCCCTGCAGCTTGAATTTGGCATAATTACGAGCCCAATGGGTATAATCGGCTCCCAATCTCAAACCTTTCAACACCTGATAATTGGCTCCGAAAGCAAAAGTCGTCTGTGCCGAGTTGCCGACTTTCACATCTTTCAAATCGACATCCACTTTCGCATGTTCTTTACTCTTTTCTGTCGTCACTACCCCATCTTTGGTCAAAGGTATTCCCTGGTCATTATATAGATAACCGGTAGCCCTGCTATTCCAGCGCCAATCGGCTAATGACAGCATACCTGTCAGCTCCAGATTACGCACAGGTTTCACCATTACCTCGAGCTCTACTCCCTGATGTAAAGCGTCTACCCCCGTCATATTGATCCGTCCCCGTTCGTCAGAATCCTGGAAAGTGACACTGGCTCCCATACTCTTATCCATCCAGGCCGTACGATAGAGGTTCAGGTTAGCGGTGAATACCGGAGAACGGAAACCATATCCCAATTCTACAGAGAAGATCTTTTCATTCACAGCATCCTTATTCAGCTCGTTGCTATTTTCCTTATTCAGGAACACGGCATATTCGAAGAAAGGAGCTTTTGAAATAAAACCGATATTGGCAAATACATTGTTGTGTTCATCCAGATTATAATTGGCACCTCCTTTGACCGTCCCACTCCAGAAATCGGCTTTACCTGATTTTGCATGTGCTTTGTCGTAATAGAAACGGTCATAACGCCAATACATCGTATTGGATACCGAACCGGCAATAAATGTAGCCAGGGCATTCCGGTTGAATTCTACTTGTCCGAATACTCCTTCCTGCGTAACAAAACCATCGTAGTTCCGGTATACGACATCACCGACTTTCAACTTCTCATTCTTCCAGTTCGCATCTTGTGCCAACGCATTATTTTCAGCTTTTACATTTTTACGGCTTTCCGAATCGACATAATAATCTCCTCCATAAAGATCCACCAGGACAGCTTTGTGGGTTCCTTTATAATACCGCAGGTCGAGACCGCCGTATACATTAAAATACTGACCGAGCTGAGTGGTGTAAGTCGATAACAAACCGTACCATTCATGGTTGTTGATATTATTGGACATCGCCATCTGCGAACCGTTCTCGCTCTTCATATTCAAATCATAAATGGCTGCATAATCGAATGTCCCGTCAGCAGCCCGGAATTGCGTATTCAACGTTCCGTCCAAAGCCGTAGCATACCAGCTGTTTTTATAAGTACTGTTTCCTTGTCCGCGATAACCGCCTCCCCGACCGATAGACACATATAAGGCTGTCGACAAACTGGATTTTTCATTGATCGTCCAGTAATGGTTCAAAGAAATCTGAGGTTTATGGAATTTATTATATCCGGCTACTTTCCGCTGTCCGTTCAGTCCGAATCCATAAACAGCATTGAATTTATATTTATTGGCATGTTTCTGCCATTCTGAAATCAACAGATTGTCATTTCGCTGATTATGCCATTGGGGAGCCCCCAATACGGTCAGCGAGATCATGTGTTTGTCATTGATCTGCTTGGATACATTTCCGAAATAACTGTACGCTTCGAACTCGGTCCCTTGTACATAACCGTTTCCCCAGCTCTTAGCACCTAATATCGAAATCGCCCACCCGTTACGCAAACCGGTAGAAACATTGAATGCGATCTTATTAAATCCGTCGTTTCCCACAGCGTAAGAGATACCTCCTCCGGCTTTGACGTCGGTCGTATTGGTCACGATATTGATAGAACCTCCTACCGAAGGGGCAGCCACCTTAGCCGCACCGAGTCCGCGTTGTACCTGCATCGAACGGGTAACATCCGAAAGTCCGGCCCAATTCGACCAGTAGATTTTACCGCTTTCCATTTCGTTCATCGGCACTCCATTGACCATAACGGCCACATTTTCACTTTCGAAGCCACGTACATTTACCCGGGAATCACCGAATCCTCCGCCTTGTTTCGTAGCATATATACTAGGTGTAGATTTTAAAATTTCAGGAAACTCCTGAGTGGAGAGTTTATTTTCTATGGCTACCGGATCGATCACAGCTACAGCCACAGGAGTCTTCCGGCTAACAGCTACCGAAGCAGTAACCGTCACGTCACCCAAACCGATGGATTCGGTTTCCAAAGCAATGGTTCCTAAATTCAGTTCTTTTCCCAAAGTCACCTCTTTTTTCAATTCTTTGTAACCGACACAACGGAAAGTTAAGGTTTGTTTGCCCGTCTGACCGGTCTTCAAGGTAAAACTACCATCCAGATCGGCAGCTACGCCTTCCGAAGTACCCTCCAGCATCACTGTCGCCCCAACCAAAGGTTCTTTCGTTTGAGAATCAACAATTTTTCCTTTAATCGTCCCTTGAGCCACCGTCATAAACGACATGAGGCACAAAGAGAGCATAAGTAATAAAGCCTTAGTAAATAAACTTTTCATACAATAACATCTCTTAATATTAATAAATGATTTAACTCTATTTTTCACACTACCAACGCTCTTTAAAAACGAACGTATAATTTTATATATAAAAACAAAATCACATTAAATATTTAACACAAACATATAAAAGTCAAAACTTTTTATAATAATAACCGTTTCGACGCCGTAAAAATATATCGATTCTTTTAAGACAAAAAAAGAGAAAAGCCAAACTATCCGGTTTATTTTTTTTGTTGGCAACCGGCATATAAAACATTAATAAACAAATGATTATAAAAAAACAAGCACATTTCATTCAAAAAAATCCGGCATTTTGTAACTGTTTCTCATTTTTCGGCGTATAACTCCATGATTTAGCACACACCACGGGGAGAGGAAGTTTATAAAACAAGCTGATTTCCAAAGCAGTTCTTTAAAATGACGAAAAGGTATACCACGGGATATTTACACCACGCACACACCACACAGACGCACATATAATAATTTCTTTTCAAAAATCCCTGCCTGTTTCAATTTTAAAGTCTCAAGGAAATGTCTCCCTAAAAAACACAGAAGACGCAATCAGTTGCGCCTTCTTGTTTTTTACAAACCGTATTGTAAACAAAATAGAGCGTCTTTCGACGATTTACTACCTGAAAATTGAAAAGTCTGCCGAAATCATGGATGCTTATGATTTTTGCGGTCTCCGGTATGCAAAAACAGATCCGAAGCAATGGCAGGAAAAGTTCAAACTGCCCCGTTTTGTCTATTTCTCCCTTCGACTGGAATAGATATATATCATCCGGGAACAATAGAGTACTTTGTCCCCGGATGATTCTTTAACGGATTTCGGAACCGTTCTTCACCTCTTTGTCAGGACGGACAAAAGCCAGGGAACCATCGGCATTTTCAGCCATCAGAATCATACCCTGCGACTCGATGCCTTTGAGCGCTTTAGGCTCCAGATTCACCAGGATACTCACTTGCTGCCCGATCACTTCTTCAGGGGTATAATATTCAGCGATTCCGGATACGACCGTGCGGGTATCTATACCGGTGTCGATCGTCAGCTTCATTAATTTCTTCGTCTTCGCCACCTTTTCGGCAGCAATGATTTTTCCGGCACGTATATCCAGTTTAGCAAAATCATCGAACGAAATATTTTCTTTCGCCGGTTTTACTTGTGCATTAGCCATCTCATTGGCCTTTTTAGTAGCCAGCAATTTATCGATTTGTCGCTGAATCTGCCCATCTTCGATCTTCTCGAACAACAATCCCGGTTCATTCAGCCGATGCCCTGCCGGTACCACCTCATCTCCCATCCGGTTCCAGGCGATCGGAGCTATATTCAGGAAATCCCTCAATTTCGACGCACTGAACGGAATAAACGGTTCGGTCAAAGTAGACAGGTCCCCTGCAATCTGTAAACAGATATTCAATATAGTCTTCACCCGGGCTTCATCGGTCTTGATTAATTTCCAGGGTTCCGTATCGGCCAGGTATTTATTTCCCAAACGGGCCAGATTCATACATTCTTTGAGTCCTTCCCGGAAGTGAAAATTATCCAGATTTTTCTCTACCCGGCTGATAATCTCAGGAATTTCAGCCAATACTTCTTTATCATAATCCGTCAATTCTCCGCGCTCAGGCACTATACCGCCGAAATATTTCTGCGTCAGCACCAATGCGCGGTTGATGAAGTTGCCGTAAATAGCCACCAACTCACTGTTATTCCGGGCTTGAAAATCCTTCCAGGTAAAATCGTTGTCTTTGGTTTCGGGAGCATTGGCTGTCAATACATAGCGCAACACATCCTGTTTGCCTTCGAAGTCACGCAAATATTCATGCAACCATACGGCCCAATTCCGGGAAGTCGAAATCTTGTCTCCTTCCAGATTCAAAAACTCATTGGCCGGCACATTATCGGGCAATATATAACTACCTTCTGCTTTCAACATCGCAGGGAAAATAATACAATGGAATACAATATTATCTTTCCCGATAAAATGGATCATCCGGGTTTCGGGATCCTTCCAATATTTTTCCCATTCCGGAGTCAGATCTTTCGTTGCAGAAATGTATCCGATAGGAGCATCGAACCAGACATAGAGCACCTTTCCTTTCGCTTCATCGAGCGGTACGGGCACCCCCCAATCCAAATCGCGGGTCACGGCACGGGGCTGTAAACCATTATCCAACCACGATTTACATTGTCCGTAAACATTACTTTTCCACTCTTTATGGCCTTCCAAAATCCATTCTTTCAACCAATCCTCATAGCGATCCAAAGGTAAATACCAGTGTTTCGTTTCACGCATGACAGGTTTTCTGCCGCTGATGGCGCTTTTAGGATTAATCAGGTCGGTAGGGCTGAGGCTCGTACCGCACTTTTCGCATTGGTCGCCATAAGCGCCTTCGGCATGGCAGTGGGGGCACTCGCCGGTGATGTAGCGGTCGGCAAGGAAGGTCTTAGCTTCTTCGTCGTAATACTGCATGCTGGTCTTTTCGATGA
>OGJK01002332.1_pt1 | contig 14889 bp, 19 predicted proteins | sample 1571961 | NCBI WGS metagenome assembly OGJK01 (sample SAMEA2582120, study PRJEB24529) | metagenome | biome: Human gut stool | place: China | collected 2011 | reverse complement strand
GCGCCCACCACCATGAACCTCTACTATCAGAACAAGACGAACCACGACTTTGCGCCTGGTTCACCGAAGGCGGGGTGATGTTATCGCAAAGAAAGCTACGATTATCGCAGTCACCAATCAAAAAGGTGGTGTGGGGAAAAGCACCACCTGTGAGAATCTGGGCATCGGGCTGGCAATGGAGGGCAAGAAAGTCCTGTTGGTGGACACCGACCCGCAGGGCAGCTTGACCATCAGCATGGGCTGGCAGCAGCCCGATGAACTGCCCACCACCCTTTCCACCCTGATGCAGAAAGCCATGAACGACCAGCCCATCCAGCCCGGTGAGGGCATTCTGCACCATGCAGAGAGCGTTGACCTGATCCCGGCAAACATCGAACTGGCAGGGCTGGAAGTAGCCCTCGTGAACAGTATGAACCGGGAGAAGATGCTCAAGCAGGTGCTGGACAGTGCCAAACGGGAGTACGATTTTATTTTGCTGGACTGTATGCCCTCGTTGGGGATGCTGACCATTAACGCATTGGCGGCGGCAGACGCTGCTCTGATTCCTGTGCAGGCACAGTACCTGTCTGCAAAAGGCTTGGAGCAACTTTTGCAGACCGTGCAGAAGGTTCGGTGGCAGATCAACCCGAAGCTGAAAATCGAGGGTATTCTGCTGACCATGACCGACAGCCGCACCAACTATGGAAAGCAAATCAGCAATCTAATCCGGCAGGCATACGGAAAACACCTGAAGGTGTTTGAGCAGACTATCCCACGGTCCGTCCGTGCGGCGGAAACCAGCGCGGCAGGCAAAAGCATCTTTGCCTATGACCCCAAAGGCAAGGTGGCAGAAGCTTACAAATCTCTTGCAAAGGAGGTGCTGGCGGATGCAGATCGACAGCGGAAACTTAGCTCTGAAAGGGCTAGATGACCTGTTTTCCACCGAGGAAAACCGACAGGAGGAACAGCGGGAGCAGGTACAGCAGATTCCCATTGATGCGCTGCATCCGTTCACCAACCATCCTTTCAAAGTTGTGGATGATGAAGCTATGACCCGGACAGTGGAAAGTATTGCCCAGTTTGGAGTGCTGGCTCCGCTCATCGCAAGGCCGCGCCCGGACGGTGATGGGTATGAAATTATTTCCGGCCACCGCCGCCAGTTCGCCGCAAAGATGGCCGGACTGGAAACCCTTCCAGTCATTGTGCGGGATATGGATGATGATGCCGCTACCATTTTGATGGTCGATTCCAACTTGCAGCGGGAACACATCTCACCCAGCGAAAGAGCATTTGCGTACAAAATGAAACTGGATGCGCTAAAAAATCAAGGTGCTAGGTCAGATTTAACTTCGCCGCAAATTGCGGCGAAGTTTCGCAGCGATGATGCAGTTGCAAAAAGCCAAGGCGTCAGCGGAGATACCGTGCAACGTTATGTCCGACTGACGAACCTTATACCTGAACTGCTCAATATGGTGGATGAGAAAAAAGTATCATTTAATCCTGCGGTAGAATTGTCTTATCTCTCGGCTGAACAACAGCAGGAGATGATAAAGGCAATGGACGATACCCAAAACGCGCCTTCCGTTTCACAGGCAAAGCGTATCAAAAAGCTGGCACAGGCGGGAAAATTCACCTCTGATGCCGTTGTCGCCATTATGGGGGAGGAAAAGAAAAGCGAGTTGGATACTGTGACCATCAAAAATGAAACCCTGCGCAAATATTTTCCTCGCAGTTATACGCCCCGGCAGATGGAAGAAAAAATCATTCAGCTTCTGGATGCGTGGCAGAAAAAGCAGCAGCGCAAAAATGAACGCTGATTATGCCTTGAATCGTAAGACCCGATTGGGTCTTTTTATTTTGCAAAAATTCAGGAGGTAAAGCCTATGGACAACACGATTCCTTTCAATCCCACTTCTTGTACTGTCCGCACGGAACAGATCACCGTGGATGTGAGCATCCTGTCCGTGCTGAACCATGCGGCATCCCCCGGCAGACACAAGCCGGATGCCAATATTTATCTCGCCGCTATCGCCCCGGACATGGAACTGACCATCATCATGGAGGAAGATGCGCCCCACATTCTGCCCTGCTTTGATGAAGAAGATGCCACCATCACTATCAAGGGCGCGCCGCTGTTCATCAGCTACAACCCGGCACAGGTGCTGACGCTGGCGGGCAAGCACTATCTGACGGGTGCGGTCATTTTCTACCGCACAGACAGCAGCGGCCGCATCGTTTCGCTGACAGTGGAGGACATTTACCGTTTCCAGAGTTATCTGGAAATGCAGAGCGTCACGCTGGTGGCAGACGGTCAGAAACTGACCTGTATCTGCATCGACTGAGGTGCGCCATGCTGAATTTTTTCATCGGTTTCGCATTTTTTGAGTTCGGCGCACTCTGCGGATTCTTCGTGGCTGCGCTGATGCAGACGGCAAGGGACGGTGATGAACGTGCAGGAAGAAGTCGAACAGAAAACATTCAACATTGTGGTATCCACCACAAAGCTGACCGCCCGGACGATTCTGAACGCTGGCCGAACAGCACTTCGGGAGTATCAGTCAAAATTACTGGCTGATAAGTCGAGCGGCAAGCAGAGCGTCCGAATGCTCCTGCGGCAAAATCGGGGTGTGTCCAGCGTAGAAATCAGCAAAACAGGCATCCGTGATTTTGAGCGGTACGCCAAAAAGTACGGCATCGACTACGCTATCCAGAAAGACACCTCCGAGGTGCCGCCCCGGTATCTGGTCTTTTTCAAAGCCCCGGACGCGGAAGCCTTTCACTCGGCGTTCAAGGAGTATTCGGCATCTTTGCTCAACAAGGACAAACGCCCCTCGGTGCTGGCACGATTGCATGAACTGGTGCAGGCGGCGGCAGAACTCCCCGGTAAAGTCCGGCACAAGGAACAGGAGCGTGGACTATGACCACGAAAAAGCTGACAAAGTTGCTGGCGCTGTATCTGCCCTATCTTCTGCTGGCGCTGGTGGCAACCAACTTTGGCGAAGCGTGGCGGCTTGCCGAGGGCAAGGAGCTGGGCGATAAGATCATGTCCATGATAGGCACCATCCCGGTGGCATTTGCGAACCCTCTGCCCAACCTGCATCCGCTTGACTTTCTGGTGGGTTTGTGCTGCGGCGCAGGGTTACGGCTGGCGGTCTATCTGCGTGGTAAAAATGCCAAAAAGTACCGCCACGGCATGGAGTACGGCTCTGCCCGGTGGGGCACGCCCAAGGACATTGAACCGTTCATGGCTCCAAAATTTGAGGATAACATCATCCTGACCAAAACAGAACGGTTGATGATGTCCAATCGTCCGCCTGACCCGAAAAATGCACGAAACAAAAACGTACTGATCGTCGGCGGCTCCGGCAGCGGCAAGACCCGGTTTTGGCTCAAGCCGAACCTCCTGCAAATGCACAGCTCCTATGTCGTCACCGATCCGAAAGGTTACAATATACCAAGATAGAAAAAGGTAGCGTTTTATCAACGCTAATTACATACAGAAGGGAGGCAAAACCGTGGCAAAGAAAGAAGAAATCAAAATCACAGCTCTATACGAGCGATTATCCAGAGACGATGAACAGGCTGGCGAATCGAACTCCATCCTAAATCAGAAAAAGTATCTCGAAGAATATGCCCGACAAAAGGGACTGAGAAATATCCGCCATTTCTATGACGATGGCTACTCAGGCACGAATTTCAACCGCCCCGGCTTTACCGCCCTGCTGGAAGAAATCGAAGCCGGACGGGTGGACACTCTGGTAGTAAAAGACCTTTCAAGGTTTGGCAGAAATTACCTGCAAGTCGGCTATTACACAGAGATTGTATTCCCGAAAAAGGGTGTTCGCTTTATCGCTATCAACAACAATGTGGATAGTGCCAATCCAACCGAAAATGACTTCACACCGTTTTTGAATATCATGAACGAGTGGTACGCCAAAGACACCAGCAACAAAATCAAGGCTGTCTTTAAGTCCAGAATGAAAGAGGGACTAAGGTGCAGCGGTGCTATCCCCTATGGCTACAAGCGTATCAACGGAGATAAGCAGACCCTTGTTGTGGATGAACCGGCTGCTGAAATCGTCAGAAAGGTGTTCCGTCTTGCCTGTCAAGGTATGGGCGTGACGGCGATTGCGGAACAACTGACCGAAGAAAAGGTGCTGATACCATCTGCATATACGGCAAAGTATTTCCCCGAAAATTGCAGAAACAGGAGCTTCAGCGACCCTTACCGTTGGAACGCAAATACGATTGGTCATATTCTGGACAGGCAGGAATATCTCGGTCATACCGTGTTGGGCAAATCCATCTGTGAGAACTTCAAGACAAAGCAACGCAGAGCCGCAACGCCGGAAGAACTGATGATATTCCCCGATACCCACGAAGCCATCATTGACCAAGACACATGGGACATTGCCCAGAAGCTCCGTGTTCGTGCAAAACCGAGAGCCGCAAACGGAACTTATTCCCACCGTTTGTCCGGCATGATCTATTGTGCGGATTGTGGTTCACGAATGGGATTCATCAGCCCCGAAGCAAGGCAAAGCGGAAAACATTATGATTCCGATTCTGCTTTTCAATGTGGCAATTATCGAAATCAGAACAATGAATGTGTTTCCCACTTCATTAAAACCTCTGCTCTGGAAGCGGCGATTTTGCAGGCAATCAAAGCGGTCAGCCAATATGTCATTGAGAACGAAGCAGAGTTTATTTCCCAGCTCAAGACCGTATGGAATGAGAGCAAATCCAAGTCAGCCAACAACGGACAGCAGGAAATTGACGAAGCCAAGAAACGAATGGCTGAACTGGATGCAAAGATACAGAAGCTCTATGACAGTGCCATCAGCGGTCTGTTGCCGGAGCGACAGGCACAGCGAATGATACAGCAGTACGATGAAGAACAGCTTATGCTGGAAAAACGAGTTGAGGAATTGCAGGGACAGATACAAGAGGAAGAAGTTGAGAAAATCGACACCAACCGCTTTATCGCCTTAGTCAACAAGTACCGAAACTGCGAGGAACTGACGGACACCATGCTCTATGCCTTTATTGACAGAGTGGAAGTCCACGAAGCCACAGGTGGTCGCACCGTTTACCGTCAGCAGAATATCGACATTTATTTCAACTTCATCGGCAACTACTATCCCCCTGTTGAAACTGTTTCCGAAGAAGAACGCATTGCCGCCATCGAAGCCGAGCAGTTGCGAAAGAAGCAGGAAAAGGCGAAACGAGCCGCAGAGGTTCAGAAACAGAAAAAAGCAGCATTGATGAAAGCTGTTGAAGCCGGAGACCCGGAAGCTATTGCTGAATATGAACGCAAACTTGCCTTGCAGCGTGAGCGAAACCACCGCAGACAGCAGAAAATCAAGGAAGCCAGAGAAGCCGACCCTGCCTATATCGCCCAAATGGAAGAAAAGGAACGCTTACAGCGTGAAAAGCTACTGGAAGCGGAACGCAAACGGACAGAACGAGCCAACAGGCAAAAGAAACTTTCCCGAAAGGAGCTGAAAGAAGCCGCCAAGACAGACCCGAAAGCCGCCGAGGAATGGCAAGCCTTGAAAGAAAAAGAAGCCGTAGCCAGACAGCGAAAAAAGGAGCGTGAGGAAGAACGCATGGCGGCAGACCCCGAATATGCCGCTATGATGGCAGAACGCAAGGCTGAATACACGAGGACAAGAACTGCCAAGCGACAGGCAGAGCGTGAAGCCCTTGTAGAGCTTGCCAAGACCGATGAAGAAGCAGCAAAGAAGCTGGCTGAAATGCGAAAGTATCAGAGCCAAGCTACTGTCAGAAGCTATCAGAAAATGAAAGCCGATGCAGAAGCCGGAGACCCCGATGCAATCAAACGCTATGAAACTACCCTTGCCAAACGCAGGGAAGAATATCACAGAAAGAAAGGTGCTTGAATATGGAACTGAATTTTATCAAATGTGGAGACTACTACATCCCCGACATCAAGCTGAAAAATCCGAATATCCGTCTTGGCAAGTGGGGACGGATGCGAAAGGAGTATCTGCGACTGGCTAATCCAGTCCTGTTCTCCGACATGGTGCTGAATGAAACTCTCTATGAGCATTGTGCGGAGATTGAGGAAACCGCCAAGAAGCGTATGGAAATCATCGTGCCACAGCTTGCAAAGGCATACGGCGTGACGGAGCAGCTCAAAGCCGAAAATCAAATCGAATGGGTTCGCCAGATGAACGCTTGTGTTGCACAGGCTGAGGAAGCCATCAAGGGCGAGCTGATTTACTGCTGAGAAAGGAGCGTGAATTTATGATTTTAGAAGCAATCTTCAATGGAGAGATTTATCCGGCAGAAACGGTAGTACCGAAATCAGAGAAGTTTCGGGAAGCAGGACAGGCAATCGCAGACATCATGCGATACTTTGAGCAGACATTGAGCAAAGAAGATTATGCGAAGCTGGATAAGCTCAATGACAATTTTGCAGACTGCCAGACTATGCAGACCGAGGAACATTTCAAGTATGGTTTTACAATGGGCGTTCTGCTGATGAAAGAGATATACGAACTGCCCGACTTTAAGTAAAAAAGTCAAGTGCAGAACCAACAATTTAATATCGTGAGCAAAGCGACAGGTATTTCTATTCTGAGTATCTGTCGCTTTTATTTTATCAACTATCAAGGAGGACTTTTGAATGAAAATGAACCTGAAGGAAATGAAAACCCTGTATACCTTTGGCTGTCCGAACCGTGAAGCAACGGTTGAGCGTTTGCGTTATGTAGCTGCCCTTACTCCTGATCCGGCGGCAAAGAAACTGTTCTATATGCTGTCGGTCAAGCTGAGTGACGAGAAGTGCGACAAATGGTATCGTCGTTTCTACTACAATCTGCGTTTGCAGATGCAGGAATACTACCAGCACAAGGCAGTCATTATGGATAGCTACTGGAATCATCACATGGAGAAAAGTTATGGCGAAGCTGACGAAGTATGAAAAAGAAACTATCATCCTCTTTAATGAGGGCGAGGACACAGCCAGTATCTACACCTACAATGCCAGCCTGCGAAAGCGACTGGCATTGTTCAGTAAAAAGCACCCCGATCTCTGCCGACTGGAAAAATCCCATGAGCAAGGCGGTGTGACTTATCTTCTGGACAAGTCCAGACTTTCTATCCGTCTGCAACCGCCGTACAGCGAGGAACGCAGACGAAAAGCAAGCGAGAACGCCAAGCAAAACGGTTTCAATAGCCAGATGGAATGATGTAGCATTTTGGGTTGATTTGCGGTCAAAATGTCGGGTCTGCACTTGATGTTTTCTTTGGCTGTTAGCTGAAAAATACAGATTATATGAGGTGTACAATGTTGAATTAGAAATACAGATATGATATACTTCGAGTAAGGACATAGTCCTGCAATTATAAATTATAAACATAAGCTGTATACGGAAAGAAGGATTTTGATATGAATTATAAGCATCCTAATTTATTCGTTATGATACCATACGAAGAACGCAATAGAGTATCAGGCTATTTTGATTTAAGCGTTGTTGGAGAAGAATATGCAAAGTTACTTGGTGATTTAACAGATGAATTATCAACATATGCCGTGTCTAAAAATGATGTTGGAGAAAATGCTGTAATTATCCCAATACTGAGAGCAGGAATGTCTATGTCAAATAGATTGACAAAAAGGTTGCCTAAAGCAGATGTTGCACGAATTAGCATGAGACGTAATTTGCATACATTAAAACCATTTGTTGCTTGGGATGAATTTGAACAGATAAAAGAACCAGAAAGTAAAAGAGTTTTTATCACAGATCCGGCACTTGCTACAGCTGGTAGCATTTTGAAAACACTGGAACACATGAAAAAGTATGGTTTCAAAGATGAAAATGTAGTTATTATGGCAATGTTCGGATGTCAATCTGGAATAGAACGAATTTTTAAGGAGCATCCAGAAGTGAAGCTATTTTTAGTCCATATGGCAGACGGAATTAGAGAAGATGGGTATTTACTGCCGTATAATGGAGATACCGGAGATAGATTATATGGAGTAAGAGAAAATGAATATGTAATTTGATAATGTGGAGGTAAAATTATGAATTCCAGAGAATTATTAAATGCGCTAAGTGTCGCTGAGCGTTTAAAAGATACGACAAGGCATTGCTATACATCGAAAGGAAGACACGAGAGTGTAGCAGAACATAGCTGGATGATGACGCTGATGGCTTTTTTTATGCGGGATGAGTTTCCAGATGTTGATATGGATAAAGTTATTCGTATGTGTATTATTCATGATTTGGGTGAATGCTTTACAGGAGACATTCCTACCTTTGATAAAAAGCAAGTGCATGAGGATATAGAAGAAAATTTACTATTTAACTGGATAGATACGTTACCGTCTTATTATGCAGAAGAAATGAAAGCTCTATATAATGAGATGACAGAAAGAAAAACTGTCGAAGCTAAGATATATAAAGCTATTGATAGCTTGGAAGCTTTAATTCAGCATAACGCTTCTGATTTATCTACATGGATTCCGAAAGAGTATAAATTAAATTTGACTTATGCAGATGACCGAGTGAGTTTTTCAGAATATCTTACTACATTACGACAAGCTATACGAGAGGATACACTTGCAAAGATAGAAAAATAGTTATAAGTATTGTCTAAGCCAAAGGCGATCAACCGTAAAAAGTTGGTCGCTTTTGTTTTATCCATTATTGCGAAAGGAGCTTGTCTATGAGTAAAGAAGAACTGGAAAAATTGGAGCGTGAGAAATATGTGGTCGAGCGAAAGCTGACCGCAGCCATGCACAAGGAAAAGCGATTGCAGAGCGAATTAAAGAGGTTGACCCGAAGTGAGCGAACCCACCGCCTTTGCACTCGTGCCGGAATGTTGGAAACCTTTTTGAAAGAGCCGACCACTCTGACCGATGATGATGTGATGGAGCTTTTGACTTTCATCTTTCACAGCGAAGCGGTTCAAAAGAAGTTGGATTTGCTGATTGCGAACCGAAAGGAATTGGGGCAGCCGAACGGGAGCTAAAAGACCCTTTTGGAAAAAGGGCGCAATTATACACCACCTAAAGGTTGTGCATTGCGTTCTGCCGAAAGCCCCTTGCAGGGAGCTGATGATTTCCGCAGTCTGCTCCAATCATACAGGGGAAGCTACACTTCCCCTGCGTTGGCTTTGCCAACTACCCCTTTGTGGACTTGCCGCCGGGAAACGATTGCAAGCAATCATTCCCCGACAGCAAGTTTATATTCCACCACCTGACCGCTGCTGAAAAGTATCGGTCATTTTTTTGCACCGAAAGGAGGTTCACACAAATTGCCAGTACCCCACTTCAATATCAAAATCACTCAGCGAAGCAAAGGCAACTCTGCGGTTGCCGGAGCTGCCTACCAAGCCGGAGAAAAGCTGTTTTCCGAGTATGACCAGAAAACCAAGAATTACACTTGCAAAAAAGAAGTGGTCTATACGGAAATCATGCTGCCCCCAAATGCTCCACCCGAATATGCAGACCGAGCAACCCTCTGGAACTCCGTTGAAGAAATCGAAAAGCAATGGAACTCACAGCTTGCAAGACGGTTTGTTGCCGCCCTGCCCAGAGAAGTCCCGATGGAGCTGTTACCGCAGATGGTCAAAGAATACTGCGAGGAACAGTTTGTTTCAAAGGGAATGTGTTGTGATTTCGCAATCCATGACCCCGATCCGCCGGGACACAATCCCCATTGCCATTTCATGCTGACCATGCGAGCCATTGATGAAAATGGAAAATGGATGCCTAAGAGCCGCAAGGTTTATGACCTTGACGAAAACGGCGAGCGTATCAAGCTCCCATCCGGCAGATGGAAAAGCCATAAGGAAGATACCGTTGACTGGAACGAACAGTACCATGCCGAGGAATGGCGGCATGGTTGGGAAATTGTTCAGAACAAATATCTGGAACTTGCCGGAAGTCCAGAACGGATTGATATGCGTTCCTATGAAAGACAGGGACTTGACATTATCCCGACAGTCCACATGGGAACGGCTGTCTCTGCGTTGGAGCGAAAAGGCATTGCCACCAACATCGGCAATCTCAACCGAGACATTAAAGCCGCCAACCGCATGATGAACGCTATCCGCAGCACTATCAAAAGTCTGCGTGACTGGATTGCTGACATTCTGGAAGCCACCAAAGAAGTCATTGCAGAAAATGAAGCGGAAAAGAAAAATGCTTCTCCGAACCTTGCCGTTCTACTGCGTGATTATCTGAATCTGCGAAAGGCAGAGCGTAGCGAATGGTCGAGATACGGACAGCAGAAAGGCACGACCGATGATTTGAAAACCATTTCCCAAGCGACCGTCTATCTACAACGGCATGAGCTTTTCACGCTGGAAGATTTGGACATTGCCCTGCAAGGGGTGAGTGAAAAGGCTACTGCCATTCGTGAAGATATGCAGAAAGCCGCTAACCGCATGAAAGCCATTACCGCCATTCAGACCGCCGTTGCTGATTGTGAAAAGCATAAAGCAGTCCATGACAAGTATATCAAAATCGGCTGGAAAATCCGAAAGGAAGCCTATGTCGAAAGTCATAAGGACGAGCTGACCGCTTTTAATAAGGCATACCGCATTCTGAAAAAGCATGGTGCTGATTTGAATGTGGATTTGAAAGCCTTGCAAAAAGAATATGACGGTCTGCGGACTACTCACGCTGATCTGAAAGAACAGCTTGCCGCAGTCAATGAAGAATTGAAGCCGATGAAAGATATTCGCTACTGGGTTAGCAAGGTTCTATCGCCGGAACAGACGGGAGAGAAACAGCCAGAGCCGAAGCATTCTCTCAAAGAACGCTTGCAGTATGAGCAGGAACAGAAGAAACAGAAACAGGTGCAGAAAGCACCCAAGCAGAAAAAACAGGATATGGAACTTTAACAGGCACTTGCCGTTTTCATTTGGAAAATAGCAGGTGCTTTTTCTATTTCAGGAGGAAATGCCTATTGAATTTATTTGAAGCAGTAAAACAGAATGTAACAACCCGACAGGCGGCAGAACGCTATGGAATCCGTATTAGACGAAACGGAATGGCGGTCTGCCCCTTTCACAATGATAAGAACCCCAGCATGAAACTTGACCGCCGCTTTCATTGCTTTGGCTGTCAGGCAGATGGAGACGCAGTTGACTTTGTTTCCCGACTGTTTGGCTTGCCGAGCAAAGAAGCCGCCATGAAGATAGCTGATGATTTTGGTATCAGCTATGACAGCAGACAGAAACCGTCAATCAGACCGAAAATCCGAGAGCCTACCCCGGAGCAGAAATATCAGCAGGAAGAAAATCACTGCTACAAGGTGCTGTCCGATTACTTCCATCTTCTGAGGAAGTGGGAAAAGCAATACGCACCGCAACGGACGGATGAAGTGTGGCACCCGCTTTTTGTGGAAGCATTGGAGAAGAAAAGCTATATCGAATACCTGCTGGATATTCTTCTCTATGACACTCCCGAAGAAAAGAAAGCTCTTGTAGCCGAGCAGAGAAAAGAGGTGATGAAACTTGAACAGCGAATTGCAGGACACACAGCCGAGCATGACCGTGGAAGAAGTCAGAGGAAGTCTGGACTTGACCGATAACGGAGCAATCAAGAACAGCATACGCAACTGTCTGACCGTTTTTCAGAATGACCCCGTTCTGCAAGGTGCTGTCAGATATAACATTCTTACCGAGCGTATCGACATTGTGAAGCCGCTTTGGTGGAGCAAGCAGACAGCGACCTTGACCGACACGGACTTAAATTATCTCATGCTCTATCTGGAAGATAAATATAGTCTGACCAGCGAGAAGAAAATACAGAAAGCCCTTTCCATTATCGCTGACAGCAACAAGTACCACCCTATCCGAGATTATCTGAACGGTCTGGAATGGGACGGAACAGAACGCATCCGCTATGCCTTGCCCCGATTTCTCGGAGCAGAGGAAGGCGAGTACACTTATCAGGCATTACGGCTGTTCATGTTGGGAGCAATCAGCAGAGTGTTCAAACCCGGCTGTAAGTTTGAAGTTATGCTCTGCCTTGTGGGTGGACAGGGTGCAGGAAAGTCCACTTTCTTCCGTCTGCTGGCAGTCAAAGATGAATGGTTCTCCGATGACCTGAAAAAGATTGACGATGACAATGTGTACCGTAAAATGCAGGGGCATTGGATTATCGAAATGTCGGAAATGATTGCCACAGCCAATGCCAAGAGCATTGAGGATATTAAGTCCTTTATCAGCAGGGCGAAAGAAACCTATAAAGTGCCGTATGAAACCCATCCGGCAGACCGCTTGCGACAATGTGTGTTCGGAGGTTCTTCCAACACGATGGACTTTCTACCCCTTGACCGAAGCGGCAACCGTAGATTTCTGCCTATCATGGTACACCCTGAAAATGCAGAGATTCACATTCTGGAAGATGAAGCCGCATCCAGAGCGTTCATTGATATGATGTGGGCAGAAGTCATGTTCATCTATCAGAACTTCCCTGTAAAGCTGACCTTATCAAAGGATATGGACAAGGAACTGAAAGAACTGCAAAAGCAGTTTATGCCGGAGGACACGAAAGCAGGACTGATCCAGTCTTTCCTTGATAACTTCAAAGGTACACAGGTCTGCTCCAAGCTGATCTATGCAGAAGCTCTGAACCACCCTTTTGATGAGCCGAAGCAATGGGAAATCCGAGAAATCAATGAAATCATGAACAACAGCATTGAGGGATGGAGACCGTTTTCCAATCCACGCAGCTTTGCCAAGTATGGCAGACAGCGAGGGTGGGAACGCATACCACCGCCCGACAACGAGCCATCGGCAACAGGCTCAAATCTGACGGACGGTTTTCGTGAACTGACCGAGGAAGAAGCCCGACAGATGGAATTACCGTTTTGAAAAAATGACCGTGTTGCCGACTATGTTGCTACCCCGTTGTCAAGTCCGTTGCAGGGCAAATCTCTTAAAAGTCCTTTATTTACAAGGGATTTTCTTCTCTGGCAACAAAAGCAACGGAGAAATCAAAGAAAAAAGTAAAAATAGTAAATAAGCCAGATAGGACTATGTTCGAGGTTTTTTGAAGTCCGTTGCCGGACTTCGTTGCCGACCACACACCCTGTCTGGCTTTTTCCATTTCAAGGAGGTATTGCATGACACAGAACACAACCACAGCAAAAGCACACAAGGCAACCCCGGTAGGAACATTCAACATGAGAATGGGAAACACCACCTATGTTATCGGCGTTCATTTCAGCAAGGAAAGCAAGGACACCTTAGAGGACAAGATGAAGCGGTTAATGCGTGATGATGTGAAAGCGGCGAATTTCTGAATTGAAAATAATTTGTGACTTTTCCGTTTTCTATCTTGACGAAACGCTTCCGAAAGGCACTGTGCTGGTCGAATGCGGCAGGATGCTGTCTGAGAATGATTACCGGATTAAGGTGCTTAATACCATTAACTTTGCAAAATCTATGCATTACAACCCTTTCGCTTACATCCGGAGCGAAAAGGACATTCTGAAACTCGTAAACACAATCATTGTAAATACCAAAGGGGAAGGACAGCAAGCCTCTGAGGATTTCTGGGTAAAAGCTGAAAAGCTCTATTACACGGCACTGATCGCATATATCTGGTACGAAGCACCGGAGGAAGAACAGAATTTTTCCATGCTGATTGATCTGGTGGATGCCAGTGAAGCAAGGGAAGATGATGAAAATTTCAAAAATGCGGTTGACCTGCTGTTTGAGGAGCTGGAGCAGAAGAACCCAAACCATTTTGCGGTAAGACAGTATAAGAAGTATAAACTTGCCGCAGGAAAGACAGCAAAATCTATTCTGATTAGCTGTGGTGCAAGGTTGGCACCATTTGACATCAAGGAGCTGCGTGACCTGACTGCTTATGATGAACTGGAGCTTGATACATTGGGTGAGAAAAAGACAGCACTGTTTGTCATTATCTCCGATACCGATGCGACATTCAATTTCATTGTAAGTATCATGTATTCGCAGTTATTCAATCTGCTTTGTGACAAGGCAGATGATGTATATAACGGAAGACTGCCGATCCACGTCCAGTGCTTACTGGACGAGTTTGCAAACATCGGGCAGATTCCACAGTTTGAGAAGCTGATTGCTACTATCCGTAGCCGGGAAATATCAGCTTCTATTATTTTGCAGTCAAAGTCACAGCTAAAGGCTCTGTATAAGGACAACGCATCGACCATTGAAGGAAACTGCGACACAACCCTGTTTTTGGGAGGAAAAGAGAAAGATACTCTGAAAGATCTGGCAGAAATCCTTGGGAAAGAAACGATTGATCTTTACAATACCTCGGATACGAGAGGTACGAGCCAGTCCTACGGTCTGAATTATCAAAAGACCGGAAAGGAGTTAATGAGTCAGGACGAGATTGCGGTCATGGATGGCAGCAAGTGTATCATGCAGCTTAGAGGTGTAAGACCATTTTTCTCAGATAAATTTGATATAACGAAGCATAAGCAGTACCCGCTGTTATCCGATTATGACAAAAAGAATGAATTTGACATTGAAAAATACGTGAAGAACCGCAACAGACTTCGTTTTAAGAGGAATGATGTGGTGGATGAGGTATGCGATGTCGGAGAAATCACAGCTTAACTTCTGGTCACAGCGTCCAGAAGTGACTTTACAACTAAATATTGGAACTATTGTTATGGGAGTTTTTCTGAAAAATCACAAATCAGAACAGCTCCCTTTTTTCATTTAATTTTCAAGCAAAAGGAGACAAACAAATGGGCTTTTTTACAACATCAGTAACAGGACTTAAAACAGTAGTAACCGCTATCGGAGCAGGTGTAGGCGTGTGGGGAGTTATCAATCTTCTCGAAGGATACGGAAATGATAATCCAGGTGCGAATGCTCATGTACGGTAAGGAAGCAAGCAACCGAAAACAAGAGATAGACCGCCAG
>OGJK01002331.1_pt1 | contig 14896 bp, 15 predicted proteins | sample 1571961 | NCBI WGS metagenome assembly OGJK01 (sample SAMEA2582120, study PRJEB24529) | metagenome | biome: Human gut stool | place: China | collected 2011 | reverse complement strand
AATTAAAAACCACCTCCCGGTCGTTTGAAGTAAAATAGACCTCTTTTCCTATAGGATCGCCTTCTTCCTCAAAAGGCAACAGGCGTTGAATAATATTCAGATCGTTGTCCGTAATCAAAAGACGATAAGAAGGTTGAGAGGGGGGTAAATGCCCATCTTTGAAAAAACAAAAAGTAAAAATCATCCGTCCCTGATTCAAAGACTCGAAATCCCAAGCAATAAAAGCCATTTTTTTCTTGGCAACATAGGCCCCCGTCCGGTTGTCAAAAACATGAAGACCGGGCAGAAAAGTATCTAACACATAAAGACAGGAGTCGTCGACGGCAAAACTTTTGATCTGAAGATACTCTCCACTGCCACGCCCCTGCCGGTCGATCACATACTGAAACCTTCCTATTGTATCGTAGACAACTATTTTGTGATTGGAAAAATCCCCCAGATAGATCTTATCTTCCCTGCAAACCATTTTATTTACATAAGCCAGTAAAGCTTCGTCTTTATCTTCCAATTTCAAGTATTTTACAGTATCGATATATTCCAGGATAGGTGTGTTAACAGAAGGGGGAAAAGATATCGTCAGATCTGCATTCACTTCCTTATTTCCGCATCCCTCTTCGCAAGCGTATAGACTGCATACCATAAGCAAAAAAATACAAACGTTCCTCATCTTTCTAAAAAATTATCCACCCCCTATCAACTTGCTTTTGCTCAAGTCAATTTCAAAGGTTATTGCCTTACATTTATGTCTGCAATATACCTAAAATTATACATTTCCCCCAATTCATCGATTTAAAATTATGCTGATTATCCCTTCTCCCTCAGCACAACAAACATAAGTGTTGAAATTACGTTTTTATAATGTTTAGCTATACACCGACCTTTTACAAGTATTTTTCTACCTAAAAAATAAATTTTTGAATGTATTATTACATAAAATTCAAAATTTGCCAAACAATGATAAAACTCAACAGATTATTTACAGGCTTATTTTTGTCCGCCCACCTATTGGTACAAAGTCAAATCCACGAAATGAACATTTCGACCAACAAACCGGGAGCTCCCATTCAGCTTACCATGTACGGTCTCTTTTTTGAAGACATCAATTATGGTGCAGACGGAGGATTGTATGCAGAATTAATCAAAAACCGCTCTTTCGAATTCCATTAATCTTTGATGGGCTGGCAAACATTCGGAAAGCTAGAAGTAAAGAATGACGGTCCGTTCGAATACAACCCTCATTATGTTCGCCTCTCTCCCTCCGGTTATCCCCATAAATGGACAAGCCTGGAAAATGAAGGTTATTTCGGTATCGGTGTAAAAAAAGGAGAACAATACCGCTTCAGCGTCTGGACACGTATACCTGACGGGAAAGAAGCTGTAAATTACCAAAGTTACGGTTGGGGATTTTTTGAGTTTTTCCAATTAGCCGAAGAAATCGGAGCGACACCACTTCCGGTTTTAAGCTATGGCCCGGCTTGCCAGTTCCAGAATAACGATGCTTCTGCTCACATAGCTCCCGACGATCTCGCTCCTTATATTCAGAATGCTTTGGATTTGATCGAGTTCGCTAACGGTACTCCGACTCCGAGTACAACCTGGGGCAAAATACGGGCAGAAATGGACCATCCGGAATACCTATCCGGAAATTCAGATTATCGGCAGTTCGGGTCCGAATTCCGAAGGAGATCAATTCGACTATCTATGGCCGGAAATAAAACGCCTACAAGTAGACCTGGTCAACGAATATTTTTACAGACCGGAAAGCTGGTTTTTATCCCAAGGTAACCGGTATGATCGATATGACCGTAAAGGTCCTAAAGTTTTAGCAGGAGAGTATGCTTGTCATGGTCAGGGGAAAAAATGGAATCATTTCAATGCAGCACTTTTGGAAACAGCCTTTATGACGGGAATGGAACGGAACGCCGACGTAATCCACATGGCCACTTATGCACCACCTCTCTTTGCCCGTACAGAGGGATGGCAATGGCGACCGGATATGATTTGGTTCGACAATCTACATGCCGTACGCACTAGTAGTTATTATGTACAACAACTATTTTCGAGAAATAAAGGTAATCAGGTACTCCCCCTAACGATGAATCAAAAGCCTGTTGCCGGCAATGACGATCAGTACGGCCTCTTTGCCAGCGCGGTTTGGGATAACGATACCCGGGAAATTATTGTGAAGGTAGTCAATACTTCCGGGCAACCTCAGAAGCTGGCATTCAATTTCGACGGATTGCCCCCCAGGAAAGACTGACAAACGGAACTTGCATCCAACTCCGGTCCAATGAACCGAGACTAGAAAACACCCTGGAGCAGTCCAATTTGATCCAACCGGACGAATTTCCGATTCAATTTTCCGGCAAAACGCTGCAGCAAACCATTCCTGTCAATACTTTTGCTATCTATAAATTCCAAAAAGAAATAGCAGGACAAATAAAATAAGTTAACCTTCGGTTACTGAAAACAAAAAAACGTGCCAGGGAAAACCTGACACATTTCTTTTGCCGAGAGTTCATTTTAGTCACCCAGAGTGGCAACCATCACAGCTTTAATCGTATGCATACGGTTTTCAGCTTCATCGAATACGATAGAATTCGGAGATTCGAATACATCTTCTGTCACTTCGATACCGTTCAGGCCGAATTGTTTATGTACATCACGACCTACCTGAGTTTCCAGATTATGGTAAGCGGGCAGACAGTGCATAAATTTACAATTCTTATTTCCTGTCATTTCCATCACTTTTGCATTCACCTGATAAGGCATCAACAATTTAATCCGTTCTGCCCATACTTCGGCAGGTTCTCCCATAGATACCCATACGTCGGTATATAAGAAATCACATCCTTTCACTCCGGCTTCTACATTATCGGTTACAGTCACCGTTGCACCCGTTTCCTTTGCAATCTCCTGACAAGTAGCGATCAATTCGGCAGCCGGTTGTAAAGCTTTAGGTGCAACAATCCGAACATCCATACCCATTTTAGCACCACCGACCATCAAAGAATTACCCATATTGAAACGAGCATCTCCCAAATAAGCAAAAGTTACTTTGTTCAGGGGTTTATCGGTATGTTCCGACATAGTCAGGAAGTCAGCCAGGATCTGAGTCGGATGGAATTCATTGGTCAAACCGTTCCAAACAGGTACACCGGCATATTTAGCCAATTCTTCAACAATATCCTGAGCAAATCCACGATATTCGATACCATCGTACATTCTCCCGAGTACACGGGCCGTATCTTTCATCGATTCTTTCACACCGATCTGCGATCCGGTAGGTCCCAGATAGGTGGCATGAGCACCCTGATCATAGGCAGCCACTTCAAAAGCACAACGGGTACGGGTTGAAGTCTTTTCAAATATTAAAGCGATATTTTTACCTTTCAAACGGGGCTGTTCAGTTCCGGCATATTTTGCTCTTTTCAGATCGGCAGCCAGATCCAACATGTATTTAATCTCTGCGGGGGTGAAGTCCAACAACTTCAGAAAATTCCTGTTTCTTAAATTAAAAGCCATAATCTTCTTTATTTTAAATTGTAAATTTCAGATTCCAAAATCCTGGTAATGGACAAAAGTATAAAAAATAAACTAATTCTAACACTAATTTCGTACACCTATTCTTAATCGTAATGCATGGTAATTTTAGAACCGTAACGACGATCTTCCAGCTTGGTAGCTTCGGTGATTACCGCTTTCTGTCCACCTTTCTCGACAAAAGAAAGACAAGCCCGGATCTTCGGTGCCATACTTCCTTCTCCGAAAGTCCCGGCTTCCAGATATTTCATCGCATCGGCATAATCGAGGAACTCCAAAACCTCTTGGGTCGGTTTACGGAAATCTTTATAAATATAAGGGACATCGGTCAGAATATACAACTCATCGGCTTTCACCCTTGCTCCGATCATTGCCGAAGCCAAATCCTTATCGATCACTCCTTCGAGCGGCTGCAACATTCCTTCCCCATCCACATATACAGGGATACCGCCACCTCCACCGGTGATCACAATACTTCCCGAACGAGCCATCCGTTCTACCAAAGCAGCATTTTTAAAATCGATAGGGGCAGGAGACGGTACTACTCTTCTCCACCCTCCTTCTACTTTAATCTCTTCTTTAAAAATCCATCCATGTTCTGCAGCCAATTTATCTGCTTCTTCGCGGGTATAAATTCTACCAACCCGTTTAGTCGGATTCTGTAATGCCGGATCGTGCTCGTCGACAACGACCTGAGAAATCATAGAAACAACATGCCGGGTAAGTCCGTGTTCCCGGAGTATATTCCGCAAATTTCTCTCGATCATATAGCCGATCTCACCTTGTGAATAAGCCACACACATATCTAATGTCATGGGAGGTAACCCATACATTTTTACTCCGGCATCGTCACTCATCAGGATATTTCCTACCTGAGGACCGTTTCCGTGAGTAATAATCAGATTATACCCTTCACGAACCAGATAAATCAGATTCTCCAAAGTCTCCCGGATATTTTGGTTCTGTTCTTCGACAGTACCTTTCTGATTGCCTCTCAGTATGGCATTTCCCCCCAAAGCAATCACAGCTAATTTCTTTTCTTCCATATATTTCCTTTTAAATTGTTTCTAATTTCATCGTTCTCATTTTATTTCTTAACTAAAACCAGACGACAGATTCATATTCTTTACTTTCAGGAGCACATCCTCCTCTACAAATTTAGGAAAATAAGCTGTTCGAAAAATAGCAAAATGACGATTTTCAGCAACTGCAAACGTTTGATAATCAACAACAGGTATAATTATTCCGTGGATTTTTATAATTATGCGGCGCAAAATCGGAACTTTGATCGTTTTTTCTTATCTTTGCAAAACTATGCAAGAAAAGGATAAAAATACGAGTAACAGCGCTTGGGTGAGCAGATTAATGAACAAATATACCATTACCCTGCTTATTTTTTTGGTGTGGCTTGCTTTTTTTGACCGGAACAGCCTGGTAGGTAAAATGCAATTGCGAGGAAAAATCGCTACTTTGAAAAAAGAAAAAGCTTACTACCAGAATAAGATAGAAGAAGATAACCGGAAAATGAAGGAATTATTGAGTAATAAAGATAATCTCGAGAAATTTGCCAGAGAACAATACCTTATGAAAAATAAAAACGAAGATATCTTTGTTATCCTAAATAAATAGGAACGTGGGAAGAATACTGGCCATCGATTACGGGAAAAAAAGAGTCGGTTTAGCAGTGAGCGATCCTTGCGGAATTATAGCAACAGGCTTGCAAACCGTTTTATCTCAAGAGATATTCCGATTTCTGGAAGCATATTTATCCCATGAAAAAGTAGATCTTTTTGTTGTCGGTCACCCCAAACAGATGGATAACAGCGACTCGGAAAGTATGACCTATATCAAGCCTTTCCTGAGTGGTTTGAAACGCAGATTCCCGCATATCCCCATAGTCATGTATGACGAACGCTTTACTTCTGTTCTGGCTCATAAAGCCCTCTTAGAAGGAGGTGCCAAAAAAAAGACACGTCAGGATAAAGCTTTAATCGACACGATGAGTGCAACCATTATCCTGACTTCTTACATGGAACAACAACGGAATTTAAAAATTTAAAAGCTTTACATATATGTTTTTACCTATAGTAGTCTACGGACACCCGATCTTACGTAAAATTTCAGAAGATATCACCCCCGAATACCCCGAACTGGATAAATTCATCCGGGATCTTTTTCAAACGATGGACGAAGCAGACGGAGTCGGCCTGGCAGCTCCGCAAGTCGGACGAAATATCCGTATATTCGTTGTCGATGCAAATGCTTTCGAAGAAATGGATCCTGATTGTAAAGGTTTCAGAAAAGCCTTTATCAATGCGCATATCCTCGAACGTTGGGGAGATGAAATCAGCCGCAACGAAGGATGTATCAGTATCCCCGGCATCCACGAAGACGTCAAACGCCCCAACTGTATACGAATCAGCTATATGGACGAGCAAGGACAAGAACACGAAGAGGAGTTTTGCGGTATTAAAGCCTGGATCATCCAACACGAATACGATCACCTGGAAGGTATTCTGTTTACAGATCATCTGTCTGCTTTAAAAAAGAGAATTCTGAAAAATAAGCTGAATAATATCAGTACCGGAAAATTCAAACCTGCTTATCGGGTAATTCTTCCCAAATAAACCGCTCAAAATATTGGATAATTGAAAATTTTTCCGTAATTTATACAAGAAAAATTTTCAATTATTTTATGCAGGTGTAACTTTCAATTATAAGTATCCTTTTATCTATCTGTTAGCGGCTCTTATCGGAGGTATTCTTATCGATATGCCGTTGATAGCGGCTATTTACTGTTTCTTCATCGGCCTGTTTCTCGTTTTACTAAGTTTCATTTTTCAATTGTCTCCCGGCTGGAAAGAACTATTTTTAATTGTAACGGTCCTAAGTTACGGATTCGTTATTTCTGCTCCGCCTCTTTTTACTCCTTTTCCCGACAAAATCTATCGCATCGATGGCCGGTGTAATGAAATACTCCCACACCATAATCTGATCTTATCCGTGAGCAATCAAAACTACTATCTCAGTCATTTTTATACCGATACCATTTATATGCCTGGCGACTCCCTGCATTTCAATGCCCGTATACTCCCTTTCCGACAGAATGCCAATCCCGGTGAATTCAGTTATGCCCGCTATTTAAAACAAAAAAACGTTTTTTTTCATCTACTACCGGTTAGTCCCATCCGGCAAAACGGTCATTCGGACGATTTATACACCGTTTTCGATCATCTTCGCAAGAAATGGCTAAGTAAGACCCATCGGTTATTTTCAGACTCTACCTGTTGCCAACTCGTAAACGCTCTCTGTCTGGGATATAAAAACGACCTCGACAGCGAGGTACAAAATCTATTTATCTCGACGGGAACAGTCCATCTTTTATCGGTCTCCGGTCTGCATACCGGTGCTATTTACTTATTTATACTGTTTATTTTCAAAAGTATCGGTTTCCCTTCCCGTAAAATTACTTTTGTGGTACTCCCGATTCTTTGGTGTTACGTTTGTCTCACCGGTTTATCCCCATCCGTTGTCAGGGCTGCAACGATCCTTTCTTTTATTCATATCGGTCAATATTTCAACCGATCCTATACCCCTCTGAACTCTGTTGCAGCAGCAGCTTTTCTAACCTTATCGTTTCATCCCTCGAATTTGTATTCACTCAGTTTCCTGTTATCGTACAGCGCTTATACCGGTATACTGACTATTTATCCTTTTTTATATCGATTTGCCGGAAAGCTCCCCCTTTTTCCGGCTAAAATATATGCCTGTTGCTGTATTACAATTGCAGCTCAATTGCCGACTCTTCCTATCAGCGCCTATTATTTCCATACGATCAATTTGAACGGCTTCTTAGCCAACCTGGTCGCGGTTCCATTAGCTACTTTTCTGCTCTATGCCGCCATGCTTTGTCTGATACTCCCCTTTCTACTCAGTCAGTACCTGGCTTGGATTCCGGAAGTGACAGAAAAAATAATCATGGGATTTCTGCATATCTTCGCTCCTTACAGTTTCAACCTGCATCACTTGTATCCCTCTGTTCCCACCGTTTTATTGTCCTATATCAGTTTGATTTTTCTATATCTCTATTTCACCAAACCCGGGAAAAAATGGAGAAGATATTCCATGCTCACTCTCTTTATTCTCTTATGCTGGAATATATCCTCCCATTTTTATCTTGCCAATCGCCAGGAAATCATCGTATTTCAACTTCCTCAAAAAAGTGCTATCATACTGAATTATAAGGGATATTATACTTATTTACTCCGGACTTCCGACAGCCTACCGCAAACGCAACCCTATATCGCTCAGAACAATCTCCGGTCATTACCCGACCATCAAGGCTTTCTGGGTAACGGACTCAGCTATCATTCCGGACAGCTCTGTTCTTTAAAAGACACTCTGACAATCGCATCCGCCTCAAATCTTCCCCTAACGAAAGGTCAGATACTAATCGTAACCCATAATCTCAGTCCGGAAAAAATATTTTCTCCTGAAGAACACCGATATCCGGCACAAATAGTCCTTGACGGTTCCAATACAGCATTTAACATTCGTTTATGGGACAAATTTTGCCGTCAGCATCATCTCACCCTCATCAACACGGCAGAAACCGGAAGCTTCCGGTATTCCCTCCGATAAAGTTTTAGTATAAACACTGGCTTAATCTATTATTTTCAGTAAATTTGCAATCCAATAAAATGAAATCAAAATATTTCACAAACAATGAACATCGTTATCGCCGGAGCTGGAGCTGTCGGTACACATTTGGCTAAGATGCTTAGCCGGCAAGAACACAACATTATGCTGATCGATACAAATCAGGATAAACTGGAAGATCTGGAAAGCCAGATCGATATCCTCTCTATCGTCGGTTCGTGTACTTCAATCGGTGCTCTGAAAGATGCAGAAGTCGGAAAATGTGATTTATATATTGCTGTAAATCCTCAGGAAGATCAGAATATCAATTCTGCTATATTGGCCAAAAAACTAGGAGCTAAACGAACGATCGCCCGGGTCAATAACAGTGAATATCTGGAAATCGAAAATGCAGAATACCTGCGTTCTATCGGTATCGATTCACTGATCTATCCGGAACGGTTGGCAGCCGAAGAAATCGTTGCTTCGCTAAAACAAATCGGTTCCAGGCAGATGCATGAGTTTTCGGACGGACGTCTGCAATTGCTAGGGATAAAACTTTGGGATAATGCGCTTATCCTCAATCATACCTTGATCAAAATGGCAGAAATCTATGGAGCCGATCAGTTCCGGATCGTTGCCATCAAACGCCACAACCATACCATCATCCCCCGGGGAAACGACGAATTGAAATATGGAGATCTGGTTTTTATCGTCACCCGGCCTTCTTTTATTTCGAATGTTTTCGCCTTATGTGGTAAAGAACAATTTGAAATCAAAAATATAGTAATTGTCGGAGCTTCCAGAATAGGTATAAAAACAGCCTCTCTGCTGGAAAAAAATTACCATGTCAAGATTATCGAGAAAGACCGTGAAAAATGCATCCAACTGGCCGACAAACTAAAATCTACGCTGGTGATTAACGGGGACGGACGAGATCTTACTTTACTGAGGGAAGAAGGTATTAAAAATGTAGACGCTTTTATCAGTCTGACAGGTTCTTCAGAAACCAATATATTGTCTTGCCTCTTAGCTAAAAAAATGGGGGTCAAGAAAAGTGTAGCCGAAGTGGAAAATATCGATTACATCGACCTGGCAGAAAATATCGGAATCGGTACGTTAATCAATACCAAACTGATTGCAGCCTCCCATATTTACCGTTACACCATGAATGTCGATGTCCGCCATCTGAAATTTTTAACTTTTTCAGAAGCAGAAGTATTCGAACTGGAAGCTCAGCCTGGGTCTAAAATCACAAAGTATTCTTTACAAGATGTTCACTTCCCGGACGATGCTACTGTCGGGGGAGTATTCCGGGGCGACGAAACCATTATAGCTAAAGGTGATGTGCAGATACAGGCCGGGGATACGGTAGTGATCTTTGCTCTGCAAAATGCTGTCAAAAAAGTAATTAAATATTTCCAATAAATTTTTTCAGAAGATGATAAACTTTCGTTTTATCGCCAATCTGATGGGAAGGCTGTTACTGATCGAGAGTGCCTTCTTATTGTTATGTGTCCTGATTGCTTTAATTTATGGTGAACATGATGCATCGGCTTTCTTTTATACCTCCCTGATCACCATGAGTGCCGGTTTCCTGTTGTCTAAACTGATAAAAATCAAAGACCGGGTATTGGCCAAAAAAGACGGTTATTTCATGGTAACGATGGTATGGATCATCTTCTCCCTTTTCGGTAGCCTACCTTATATGATCGGGAATACAATCCCTTCCTTTGCAGATGCCTTTTTTGAAACCATGTCGGGGTTCACCACGACTGGCTCTTCTATTCTGAATCATGTCGAAGCACTTCCTCATGCCACCTTATTTTGGCGTTCTCTGACCCAATGGCTGGGAGGCTTAGGGATTATTATGCTATTTATCGCCATATTACCGAGTCTCGGAATAGAGGGACGGGATCTTTACGTGGCAGAAGTCACAGGGCCTACACACAATAAAACTTCATTTACCTTTACTTCTTCTGCCCGGCAAATGTGGATTCTCTATACCATCCTGACACTTTTGCAAACCCTTTTGCTCCTATTCGGAGGAATGAATCTCTTCGATGGTATCTGTCATGCATTCACCACGATGGCCACCGGAGGATTCTCGACCAAACAAAATAGTATCGCTTATTGGGATTCCGCTTATATCCAATATGTCATCATCATTTTTACTTTTATGGCAGGTACCAATTTCGGACTTTTACATACAGCTATCCGTGGTAATTGGAAGAAACTGATCCAGGATAATGAATTTCAACTCTATTTCATGCTTGTCGTGCTAGCCAGCGTTGTGATCGGTGTAGGACTTTACGTCATCGGCTGGGCAGACTTCGAGAAGAGTATGCGTGATGCCACCTTTCAGGTAGTTACTTTAATCACGACAACGGGATTTGCAACCGCCGATTATCTGCTTTGGCCTCCCTTGTTAGGTTTGATTCTGTTCTTACTTCTTTTCGTCGGAGCCTCAGCCGGTTCTACAGCCGGAGGAATGAAAGTCGTACGGGTTTATCTGCTATTTAAAAATTCTTTTGTAGAGTTAAAGCGTATTATTCACCCCAATGGTATTATCAATGTCAAATACAACAATAAAAGCGTTCATCCCAATATAATGACGGGGATTATGGCTTTTGCCATTTTATTCATGATTGTATTTACCATCGGGAGTCTGATCATGACCATCTTTACGGAAGATATCATTACCGCCTGCAGTGCCGTCGTCAGCTCGATGAGTAATGTAGGTCCCGGATTCGGCAGTGTCGGTCCGATGTTTTCCTATGCGCACCTGAATGATTTTGCCAAATTATTCCTGGCTTTTTTAATGCTGGTAGGACGTCTGGAGATCTTTACCGTCATGGTGCTGTTTACAAAAGCTTTCTGGAGAAAATAATCAGGCTATCCGTTCTAAAGTCAGATCGGGCAAACTTTGCATAAACTGAAATAATTCACTCTCATCCAGATAGCGTTTGGTCTTGATCACCATCGTTACATGGTATAAATCGGCATGTTCGAGAGGCTCGTGTTGCATATCATAACTGGCAATCCGATAATTTCTCAAATGTAGTTCATTGGTCACCCGCTTCAAATTTTCTTTATCGGTAGTGGCAAATACCAGCAATGAACTATGTTCTCCCACATTTTTAAAAATAATAGTCAGAAATTCAAGTCCTATTAAAGTCAGAATCATGGCGAATACTCCGATCCAATACATACCTCCTCCGACAGCCAGTCCGATACCCGAAGTCGCCCATAAACCGGCAGCCGTCGTTAAGCCTCGCACAAACTGTTTTTGAATCAGAATAGTCCCTGCTCCGATAAAACCGATACCACTGACCACCTGAGCAGCCACTCGACTCGGATCCAAACCATAACCCGGCTTAGCCAAGACATCGGCAAATCCATATTGTGATACAATCATAATCAAAGCACTTCCCAAAGCAACCAAAAAGTGCGTCCTCAATCCCGCCTCCTTAGCCCGATACTCCCGATCCCAGCCGATCACCCCTCCCAAAACTCCAGCTAACAATAACCGAAAAATACAGTCCCAAAGCATAAAAACCTCCTTTCAATAACCTTTACTATCCCATTACGTTCTATCTGATCAAACGTTTCTTTTCTACGACAAAAAGAATGCCAAAAAAAGCTGTCCCATATACCCGGAACAGCCTTCATTTCTTTTCTCCTCTGCTTCCTGCTTTCACTTCAATTCTCCGATTCCTTGCCGGATGACTTCTATCCGATCATCGGTACAATCGACAACTGTCGAGGCAACATTCTGTCCAAAACCACCGTCGATCACCAAATCCACCAATTTCTCATATTTTTCATGAATCAATTCAGGATCGGTCATATATTCAACCACCTCGTCTTCAGCTTTAACCGAAGTAGTCAGTAAAGGATTACCCAGTTCTTCAACAATAGACATCACGATATAATTATCCGGAATCCGGATACCGATAGTCTTCCGCCTATTGATCATCACATTAGGCAATTTATTAGTTGCCGGCAATACAAAAGTAAAAGGCCCGGGTAGATTACGTTTCATCACCTTAAAAACCTCGTTATTTACTTTCGCATAAGCAGCGATATTCGACAGATCCCGGCAAATCATCGAAAAATTGGCTTTCTCAGGTTTGATATTTTTCAACTGGCAAACACGCTGCACAGCTTTGACATTATTAATGTCACAACCGATCGCATAAATTGTATCCGTCGGATAGATAATAATGCCCCCGGCTTTCAACACCTCTACAACTTTAAGGATATCCCGGGTATTAGGATTATCCTCAAATAATTTGATATACATGAAGCGTCAACCGTTTACCTTTTTGTAATCTTCCAGGAATTTAGCCAGTCCACTATCTGTCAACGGATGATTCAGTAATCCTTTGATAGCAGCCAACGGACAGGTTGCGACATCGGCACCAGCCTCTATACACTGAATGATGTGTTGCGTATTCCGGATCGAAGCAGCCAGGACCTGAGTATGGAAACCATAATAACTGTACATATCCACGATCTTACTAACCAACTCGATACCATCACTACAAATATCGTCCAGACGGCCCACAAAAGGAGATACATAGGTAGCTCCGGCTTTTGCAGCCAATAAAGCCTGTCCCGGAGAAAACACTAAAGTACAATTGGTACGGATACCTTTTCCGGTAAGATATTTTATAGCTTTAATCCCTTCAGCAATACAAGGAACTTTGACTACAATATTCGGATGCAAAGCGGCCAATTCTTCTCCTTCTTTTATCATTCCCTCATAATCGGTAGCAATCACTTCAGCACTCACATCTCCCTGGACGATATTACAAATATCGACATAGTGTTTTTTACAATTCTCCACTCCCTTAATCCCCTCTTTAGCCATCAACGATGGATTGGTCGTCACTCCGTCCAACACTCCCAAGTCATTTGCTTCTCTGATTTGATCCAAATTAGCCGTGTCAAGAAAAAATTTCATAGGTTTTATTTTTAAAAAGTTTGCAGTTTTTATAAATCACGTAACAAAATTAGAATATTCCGCTCAATAAAGCTATTATATTCTGATATTTTTCAATTTATAAAAACGGGGATTCGGCAAAACAAACCTATTTTTTACTTCAGGTGTTATAAAATACTTCAGAAAAAACTCTAATCCGACAAACAAATATTTTATCTATACACAAACCATTCGGTAAAGTATTACCGTATATACTCTTAACATGATGTCGAAAAAAATATCATATCAAAGCCAACGGGATTGTCTCCATGTATGCCTGATCCTGATCATCCTGTTCAGTTTCGCTTATTATGAAGCTGAACGAAAAAATTCAGTGTCTCCTCCGGAAGAAAATCAGATAACTACGACTGATTCGATCACTCCTTCCAGATTTGTCAACAGTTATTGAATATTATTCCCTAACTTTTAAAGCTTCGAAAGGATTACGTATGATAGTTTTCCAGCTACTTATACAAACAAGCAAAGCAATCCAGACCAATACCCCCGACACGGTATATATATTTTATCTCATACCCAAAAGGGATTTCTTTAGAACGTCTTTCCCCTTGTACCATAAAAAGGACGACAAAATTACTGACGGAAATAAATAAAATCAATAATCCGATACAACTCATAAATAGAATCCCAACCATCCCGGCTCCGGTTTTAAAATCAAAATCGGCTAAAGTCGACAAATGAATAGAAGTTAAAGGTTCCAGCTCACTCCCTGTTTGTATATTTCAAGGTATTATACCCCTTTTCGATTGACCCGGTTAGATTTTTCTACTACCTTCTCTAATGGACACCTTTCCTAAATTTCAGATAAATAAAGAACTCCAAGCCATCATAATCAGCTACATCCGGAGTCATGGATTCCAGATATTCAAAATTAAAATGACTGTTCTGTGGAAGATCCTCAATCACAGCAATCACCTGACAAGGGACTCGTTCACTATCATTCAAAAATTGTCCGGTAGGATCGACATTTTTGACAAATGGAATTCCATACGATAGTGTTTCTAAAAGGGAGCTTAACATGAAGGGGCATACCCGATGCATTTACCTTTCCTCCTTCTTCTTTGCCAGTATCCGTTTGGTATAGCCAGTATAATCAGATAAAAAAAAGCAGTCACAATTCACATCATGACTGCTTTCAAAATTCGGCGCCAACCTACTCTCCCACCATAAGGCAGTACCATCGGCACTCAGGGGCTTAACTTCTCTGTTCGGAATGGAAAGAGGTGGATCCCCCCGGTTATAGACACCTTTTAATATCTTCAGGATTTTATCCTGTTTCATTACAATTCCTTCAGTTCCCGTTACATATCCCAACAACCCACAGCCTCCGCTGAGAATTTGACATTTACACCGGAAAGATAAAGAAGAATATACTCCGCTTAAAGTAAACATTCGGGTAATTAGTATTGCTCGGCTGTGCCGTCACCGACTATACACCTGCAACCTATCAACGTTCTCATCTCGAACGACCCTGTAAGGATATCTCATCTTGAAGCTGGCTTCGCGCTTAGATGCTTTCAGCGCTTATCCAATCCATACATAGCTACTCAGCAGTGCATCTGGCGACACAACTGATTCACCAGAGGTATGTCCAACCCGGTCCTCTCGTACTAGAGTCAGAGCTCCTCAAATATCCTGCGCCCACAACAGATAGGGACCGAACTGTCTCACGACGTTCTGAACCCAGCTCGCGTGCCACTTTAATCGGCG
>OGJK01002319.1_pt1 | contig 14958 bp, 8 predicted proteins | sample 1571961 | NCBI WGS metagenome assembly OGJK01 (sample SAMEA2582120, study PRJEB24529) | metagenome | biome: Human gut stool | place: China | collected 2011 | reverse complement strand
CACTGACACCGGAGGCATGCACATTTTTACAAAATGAGGTGGTGTATGCGGCGGAGACGGAAAATCAGGTATGGACGAGTGGGGACGGTGAGAGTCTGGTATTTGATGCAGGTAAAGATGACAAATGGACAGATAAGGCATTTGCGAGTAATAATACAGAAGAACAACCAAATGCGGTTCGGCTTGAAAATGTAAAAGTAGGAACAACGGTAAAAGTAAAGGCAAAAGTTAAAGTTTCTGATGCGACTGGACTTGATGGGGCAGAAAATCCAAAAGGAGAGTATAATGCCATTCAGCTTGCAAGTGCAATACAGTCGGGGAATGGATGGATGTATGCGAAGTCAGATGACTATCCGTTTTTAAAAGGAGAAGATTTTAAGGATGGAGAAGCAACGGTTACATTTAAATATACGGCAGAAGCAGGAGCCCTGCAGTCTGTTTTTTTCCAGTATAATACATCTTCTGATTTTACAGGGACGGTTACCATTTCGGATATTGAAGTTTATGACGTAGCAGAATCAGAGTCAGGGCTGACCAAACAGGAGCCAACCGTTCTCTCTGATTTAAATGATGAATCCCAGGTAAATCTGTGGGCAGGTGAAACCGGATATCAGTATTTCCACGGTGGAACAAAAAATGCTGCTCCGGAACTTTCCTATGACGCAAATGGCGGAGACGGAAGATTAAAAGTAAGTCTGGATTATACAGCCAACTCCGGCGAATCATGGAGTGAGGCAAAAGTGAAATTCACACCCAAGACACCGGCTGATATCAGCAATTATAATCAGGTGAGTGTGGATTTGATTTATCCGGAAAACAGTAATATTTCCAAGATAAAATTTTTCTCCAACAGCGGAATCAATAAAGATACCAGCATAGATTCGTCTGAGGCAACAGATGCAGGAAACGGATATAAGAAAGTTACAGTTACTTTAGGATTTTCTCCATCTGCCACACCAATGGATGATCTGACAATCGGACTTATCGGAGCCAACAGTTCCTTTGCAGGGGATGTTTATCTGGATAATCTGATACTTTCCCAGAAGGATGCCAGTGGTGATTTTGTGACAATTACCGCAACACCGAATACAGACGGAACACAGGCAAAACCAGAAGCAACAGATAAAACCCTGACCATGACAGATCCGGATGCCAGCAATAGCGCAAAAGCATTGTATGCATATCTGCAGGGACTGACCGAAAGTGATCAGGTACTGTTTGGACATCAGAATGATGTGAGCCATTCCGTAGGAAACAACGATCTGGGAGATGTAAAAGATGTGACCGGTTCCGTCAGCGGTATTTTCGGCATTGACTCCCTGGCATTGTTTGGAAGCGAGGCTGGTGGTATGGATGCGGCATCTGCACTGCAGAATTCCATTGACTACAGCAAAAAGGCGGCCCAAAACGGTGCAATCGTTACCTTATCCACCCATATGCCGAATTTCACCAACGCAAAAATTAAAAAGAATGCAGATGGAACCTACGATTTCTATAACTGTGATTTTAATGAAGCAAAAGATTTATCCGGTGATTCGTTAAAGAAGATTTTGCCTGGTGGAGAGAAGAATGAGGTATTTAAGGCATATCTTGATACGATTGCAGTCTATGCCAATGCATTGGAACAAGAGAATATCCCGGTGATTTTCCGGCCATTCCATGAGGATACCGGCGGCTGGTTCTGGTGGGGCAGTGCAAACACCGCAGAAAGTTACAGGAGTCTGTATGCATATACCAGAGATTATCTGGAATCCCAAGGCGTGCACAATATGCTTTATGTGTATTCGCCAAACGGACCGCTGGAGACCGAGGCAGAGTATATGTCGCGGTATCCGGGAGATGCCTGTGTAGACATTCTGGCATTTGATTATTACAACGACTTTAATACTTATCCGGCAGAGAGTGATACTTCATTCTTTGATCATCTGGATCAGACCTGTCAGGTTGTATCATCACTTGCAAAACAGCATAACAAGCTGGCTGCGATTTCGGAGACCGGTGTACGTGTGATGAAAAAGGATGGAAGTGATAACGAAGGGCTTCTTGTAAAAAATAATCCGGTCAGTGAGGCAAAGTCGGGTGTGAACTGGTATCAGAAAGTGAATGATATCGCAAAGAAAAACGACATGCCATATTATATGGTATGGGCAAATTTCAGCGATACCAATTTCTATGTGCCGTATAAATACAGTGATACCATGGGTCAGGAAATGATCAATGAGTTTATTGATTACTACAACAACGCGGATTCAGTATTTGGAAACGGTACGAATTTCTATGGAAATATCGATAAGTACGCAGGAGTAAAGACGGATAATTACAAAGATGTCAGCGGATACATGGTAGCACCGTTTGATATGGATACGATTTTAAAGCCAACTGCATTAAAGGCAAGTGTTTCCAATGCCGGTGAAGTATCGTTTGTTGTAAAGGATACGGCAAAGGGCAAACAGTTGACATTGCCGGCTGCAAAAGGCTCCGACAGATTCTATACGGCGCAGCTGACACAAAAGGAAATGGATCAGATCGGAGAAACAGATGTTGCATCCATTACACTCGTTGCAGATGGAAAAGAACTGTCCACGATCACAAATCTGAGTATCGGAAAAGAAAAGGACAAAGCTCCGGCAGGTGTGCTGGAAAATTTTGACTACTATGTCGGGAGTAATGGACTTCTGGATGCAGCTTACGGTGGAAATTCTGCCGCTGGATGCAGTTCGTCCTTTACGCTGGATCAGGAGCATAAGGCAGACGGTACATATGGTGCTGCATTTAGTTACAAATTAAAAACAACCGGTTCGGAAGTCTGGACGGGTCTGGTAAATGCAAGTCTGGGCAATACAGATTTTTCAGCCTATAATGCATTGAAATTCTGGACAAAACTTGATGGAAAAGGGCAGAAGGTTGTTGTACAGATCAAGGCAGGAGGAGAAGAATATGAAGTATATCTGACCAATCTTGCGAAGACAGAAGATGCCTATGAAGTAACCGTTCCATTCTCCGCTTTTAAAGGGAAGACGGGTGGAAAACTTAGTGGGGATGCTTTAAAAGATGTGCAGGCATTCGGACTCTGGTGTAATTCCAACCCGGCAGGTTCCGCGGTAGATGTGGAATCGGTACTTTACTTTGATGCATTCAAAGGAACAACGATCAGTGATGCAGAAGCTGCAAAAGCAGATGCCGATGGTCTGATTGCGGTAAAACAGACCAGCCAGAGTGGAAATAATGGCGGAAATTCTTCCTCCGGAAGCAGCACCTCTGGTGGAAATTCCGGCAGCACAACAACACCGGATACCGGAAATACAACACCGGATACAAAACCATCGGAAACCCGGAAAACGGACAAAACATTTGAGAACATTGCAAAAGATACAAATGCGACACTTACCGTTGAAAAGAACGATAAGGGAGAAGTGACAGATGCCCGGGCACAGCTGGAAAAAACAGTAAAGAATACTTCCGAGACAAAGAAGACTACAATTTCAGCAGATGTGGTTGCAAAATTAGTCAAAGAGGCAGGAACCAGCGACATTACGATTACCCAGACAACGAAGAACGCTTCCGGCAAAGAGATGAACAGCGTATCTGTCAATGCGAAGGATTTGCAGGCAGGCAAAAAGCTGACACTTGTAAAAGTTGATAAAAAGACAGGAGAAAAAGTCCTGATCAGCAGCAGGACTTATAAGGTTTCCAAAGACGGAACGGTTACAGCGGATACCAAAGATGCCGGTGATTATGTACTGCTGAATGAGAAGGATGCAAAAGCCCTGAGCAGTAAAATCTTAAAGAGTATTGCATTAAAGGATACCAAGAAAACGGTTGCAAACGGAAAGAAGGCAAAAGTTACTTTTGATAAGGGTCTGAACATGGAAAATGTAAAGAAGATCACTTATACATCTTCCAAAAAGCTGGTTGTAACAGTGAATAAAAATGGTACCATCGTCGCAAAGAAAGCCGGCAAAGCAGTTGTGAAAGTAAAAGTCACTTTAAAGAACGGAAAGACAAAGACTGTAAAGATGACGATCAAAGTGACAAAGTAAATGTACAGGAGTTTCGTCAAAATTTTAATAAGAAAAAGACGGTTTCGCAGGAAATCGTCTTTTTTCTTACCCATAATTGTAAAGAGAAGCGTGTGCGTTTTTTCGGGGGAATTGATTGTAATTTCAGGAACCTTTGTTTATACTAAAATCGAAAGAAAAGAGAATGAGAAGGAGAACATTTATTATGGCAGGAAAACACATTTCCATTCCGGCACTTTTAAAGATCGGTGCGGGTGCATTGGACAATCTGGGGATTTACTTAAAAGAGTTACAGTTACAGAAAGTAGTTGTATTATTTGGAAACGGTCTTGTAGAAATGTTTGGTTCTACCGTTATGGAAGCATTGCAGCAGGAGGACATTGATATTTTAGAATATCAGGAACTTGATACCGTGCGGTTGGAAGATCTGACCAGCCTTGCATTTTCCATGCCGGCGAAGACGCAGGCAGTCATCGGCATCGGTGGCGGAAAAGTGATTGATGGTGCGAAATATTGTGGATTTCTGCGAAATCTGCCGTTTATCAGCATCCCGACATCGGCATCGAGCGATGGCTTTTCAAGTGCCAGTGCTTCCCTTCTGGTGGAAGGACGGCGCAAGTCCGTTCCGGCAAAACTTGCATATGGGATTGTGGTGGATACAAAGATTATCCGCAGTGCACCGGAGAAATTTTTATATTCCGGAATCGGCGATATGGTATCAAAAATTACGGCACTGTATGACTGGATTTTTGAGGAAGAACATGGGTACGGAAAAGTCAACGATTTTGCTGTCATGATTGCAAAGAAAGCAGTCAACAGTTTTGTGCGCACACCGTTTACTTCGATACAGGATGATCTGTTTTTAAAGGAACTTCTGGATTCTCTTGCAATGAGCGGAATTGCAAATGAGATTGCGGGCAGCAGTGCGCCAACGAGCGGCAGCGAACATCTGATTTCCCATGCGCTGGACAAGATGCTTGAGCATCCGCAGCTTCATGGGATTCAGGTCGGCATTGCAACCTATCTGATGAGTGTTGTGCAGGATCATCGTTACCGGAGGGTAGACACGATCTTTACGCAGACGGGGTTCTGGGATTATGTAAAAGCACTGGATCTTCGGCGGGAGGATTTTGAGAAAGCAGTTGATCTGGCACCGTCGATCAAACCGTTCCGCTATACGTATCTGCATGAGCAGCAATATAGGGATCGCGCGAAGGAACTCCTGCATACAGATGCGCGGCTGCAGGAAATCCTGAAATAGAGAGGAAAATAAATTACAGGATATACAATGATAAAAGTAGCAATATGTGATGATGATATACAATTTATTTATAAATTGGAACAAAGTATTTTTCGGTTTGCAGAAATGAAAAGAATAAAAGTGGATGTTGACGGTTATACAAGTGGAGCAGAATTTATTCAAAAACTGCAGCAAAGCGAAAGGTATGATTTGTTATTTTTGGATATTGAATTAGGGGACAGCTCGGGGATTATCGTTGGAAACTGGATTCGATCCCAGATCCAATATGAATCCATGCAGATTGTTTTTGTATCGGCAAAAGAAATGTATGCCATGCAGCTTTTTGATCTGCGTCCAATGAATTTCCTCGTGAAACCCATACAACAGGAACGAGTAGATTATATATTAGATGAATATGAAAGGCTGTATCAGTTTCAGCCACATATTATAGAAATTGGGAAAGGAAGAAATTCGATACGGATAGAAGAACATTCTGTTTTTTATTTGCAGAGCCTTGCCAGAAAAATTCAAGTGGTAACAGCAAATGATATATTATGTGTTTATGGAAAACTTTCGGAGGTTATTCCTGCGTTGAATCCGCATTTATTCTGCGTGGTACATAAATCTTATGTCATTAATCTGCGGTATGCAGAATCTTTTCAGAAAGACAGCGTACACATGATCAATGGGGATGACATTCCGGTCAGTCGGTCTATGAAAAATAACCTTGATCATGCAATTATGGAAAAGATGAGGTGTGGCGGGTGAATAACATAGAAAGAATATTTGAAGCGGTATGTAACATATTAAGTGTGTATGTAAGTTTTAAAGTGACGGATGTTTTTCTGGAAAAGAAAAGAAAACTGTCACGGATGGCAAATATTGTTTATGTGCTCGTATGGCTTATTAATACAGTTGTTGCATTTGGTTTTCGAAATGCCATGGGGACTACGGTGAGTATGGTACTGCTTCTCTGGGCGGCAGAAGGTATATTGTATGAAGGAAGTATACTGCAGAAAATAATGGCAGGTTGTTTTACAGTATTGCTGGGGCTTACCATTGAATTTATCATGTATTATTATCTGGGAGATTTTTCTTTGTTTTCCGAAGGGCGGGCAATGGGAACCATCACAGGGGCAATGGTCAATCTGCTCATAGCAATGGGAATAAGACAGGTGATATGTCGGCGAAGGGTTATGGAAACACAGAACTATTACTTTATGATTCTTGTATTAGCCGGAAATATTGTCTGGATATATGCTCTTGAGAGTGTATCCGGCGAAAATTCGCCAAAAACAGTATTATCACTGGCTATTATGATCGTTGTAGATCTTGGAATGTTCTATTTGTATGACCGTTTGGGAGAAGCTTATCAGGATAAAATGCAGCAACGGCTTTTAAAGGAACATATGATGGCCTATCAGGAGCAGATGCATATCATGCAGCAGAATCAGAAAAAGCTGGATTCTTTGCGGCATGACATGAAAAACCATATGTATCTTCTGCAGACATATCTTAATGAAGGAAGGTATGATAAGGCACAGGAATATGTAAATAAAATGAGTGAGCATTTGCAGACGGAGCATAAGTATGTGAATACGGGGAATCTGGAACTGGATATGATTTTGAATCATAAACTGGCAAAAGCGAAGGCAATGTCCTGTCAGATTCAGTCGCAGATTGTGATTCCGTGCCAGTTGCCAGTGGATGGATATGACTGGAATGTTTTGTTTGGAAATCTGTTGGACAATGCAATTGAGGCAATGGAGCAGATAAAAGATCGTTTTTTGGAGATTCGGATACAATATGACAGGGGAATTCTGGGGATACAGGTGAAAAATACGTTTGATGGAAAAGTCAATAAACAGGGAGAACGTTTACTGACAAGGAAGAAACAACAGGCATTGCATGGAATCGGTATGCAGAATATTTCAGATGTTGTAGACAAATACGGGGGATGGAAATCTATAAATATCGATGAAAATATATTTGAGGTTCAGATTGTGTTATATCTTTGAAAAAATCCCATGGTGTATGCTATGGGATTTTTAATGCAGATTTTGACGAAAATCAAACCAATTTTAACATGCAGAAAGAATAATGGGAAAAATGAAGTATAGTATACACAAGAGAGGGGAAATAGCCATGAAAAATATTTTAAAAATAATGCTTATGATGATTACAATTTTTACGATAGCAGGTTCTGCTGTCTATGCCGCGGAAATACCGGTTTCAGATCAGGATCAGTTAATAACGAGCCGTGATTGGACAGAAATCAGTAATTTACAGGATGAAATGAAAAAAGAAGAGCCGGATGCAACCATCGATTATGACAAGGCTTTAAAAGTATATGTGGATTGTAATCTTATAAAATTGCAGACGGCAGATACGAAAAAACTCACAAGTGCTCTGGAAAGTGCAAATTATGTATGGGTCATTCCTTTTAAAATGGAAAAGACATATGGAATGTTTACCGTAGCCAAAGGACTTCCATTGCGTGAAGAAGCAAAGTCTGTATTGACAAAAGCAGAACAGGAAGAAGTAAAAAATCATGCCGGAAAATGGATGATTACAGAGACAGCAGAACATACAGTGGAACCTTACTATGATATACTTCTGGAAAAACGAGAGGCATTATCGGACTGTACGAGAGTAGTACTGGTGGGAAGTCAACCGGGAATGAGACAGCCGGTTGCACTTGGGATGGATGAAGAAACAGCACGTATCTGGATTTCGTTAGGGTATCAGTATCCGGTTATGGAGAAAATTCCGGAAACTCAAAATGTGGAAAGCGGTGTCTATTCATTTGAGTCGGTAGCGGAGATTTCAGATACTTATATTGAAGATTCTGAGGTAAGTACAGGAGCTGGAGTACAGAGCAGAAGTTCGATGAAATATGTGGCTGGCATTGGAATTATAGTGATAGGAAGCATATTAATCCTTAGTGTTTTAAAGAAAAAGAAATTGGAGGATTATGAATGAAGAAAATCAGTCTGTACTTATTAATTTTTACAATGCTATATTGTCTGTGTGCGTGTGGAAAAAATTCTGATGCAAAATCAAACAGTAGAGAAGATGATGGCAGAAAAGAACAAAAGATATTTGTCCCGTCAATGACTGGAGAGAAAAAGGGTGTTTTTATCATGTAGTTGCAACAACAAAAGACGGAAAGCAATATTCCATAGGAGAGTTACCTCTTACCGATGACAGAAAAGGAACTGAAAAAAAGAAACATCCTTTCATGGATGGTACAGATCTTGAAGAGCTTGGAGATGGCTATGCATCTGCAAGTGAAATGAAATATTGTGGGGCTCGTTATATTTTTAATCAGGAGATTGATATCACACAGATAGAACAGATAGAAATAATAAAATATAAAATCAGCAGATGATATAGGTATAAAAACAGGTCATAAATTTGTTGACGATGATAGGAAACCATGTTAGGATGATGGTAGAGACTATCAATGAAGTGACAGGGGAATGAGTTTTTGACTCATCCCCCTGTTCTGATTATCAGGAGAAATGGATGAAAAAGAACAATCAGATGAAACCAGACAATGTAGTAAAACGTCTATGGGCATTTTTTATCGTGCTCACCATGTGTATTACCGTGCAGCCTGTCGTGCCGGTAAAGGCGCAGGAGGCTGTGCAGACAGCGGCAAGAACGATCTATACGGAATTTAAAAATGGAAATTCTACCCATTCCGGAGATGGAAGCTATGGAAATCCCTACAATTTATTTGAGGATGCCTATGCGGCTGCCGGCAATGGGGATGAAATCTCAATTTTGGGAAGTGGTGCTTTTTTAAATGCCGAGGCTGCGGAACCGTTTATTTTTGATAAAAGCGTGACCGTCAACGGAAATGGAAATACTTTTTCCAACCGTAAGGGGGGATTTATCCTGAATACGGATGTGACATTTAAAAACATTACGCTGCGGTTTTCCAATCGTCTGCACGATGCAATTTTTGCAAATGGGCATAAACTTGTTCTTGAGAATGTTATGTGCGACAGCGGATTCCGCTATGTAGATATCTTTGGCGGATCCCTTTATGAGAATGGAAAGAATATGGGGAATCATCCGGGATCAGAGGCACAGATTCTGATTACGGGTGGTGGTACCAATCTGGGGAATATTTATGCCGGTTCCATGAACGGAACATATGACGGTAAGACACAGATCGTGCTTGCGCACGTTTCCGGTACGCAAAATGGGGAAATCTATGCATCCGGTGCCATTGAACCATATGTAAATCAGGATGACTGGTTTTCCACGCAGGAGCCGGATCCACCGGCAGCGGATGGACAATATACGGTTTCCGGCGATGTGGAAATTTCACTTACCGGTTCCGATACGAAACAGGTGTACGGAGTATCTGAAAATCACGCAGGGAAGACATTTCTGACCATAGATACCGACCAGTCCTATACCGGAATTCCAGGTATAAGCAAAGTAGGAAACCTCACAGTAAAGGGCGGTGGAACATTTGCACCGGCAGCGTTGGACAGCTGTACGGTCAGGCTGGAAGGGGCAAGTGCGATTGATCTTTCCCAGATGGAAACTCCACAGGTACATTCGATTGTGAGTGCGGATTCAGCAGGAAACCGACTGATCTTAGGAAAAGAACAGAAGCTGAATGTTACAGATACCATTACGGGTGCACTTACATTTGAAACCCTGAATGGAAGAAATGGAAAATCCGGAATTGCGGAGTATGGTCACACCTATCTGGAACTTGGAAGGGCTGCGGATACGGCGGTTTCTTTTACACCGACAGACGGACAGGCGGGAATGACACTGGAACGGACATCGTCTGGAAACGGAGAAATCTGGAAAACCAGTGAGTTGTCAGGGGATGAACCGGTTGCGGTAAAAAATATGACCATAAAAAATCCGGTAATTACTACAACGGTTTCGGAGATTTCAAAAGTCGGTGAGTATAAAAATAAGGATCCAAAACCATATCTGGCAGAGGTAGCCTGGCTGGAGCAAACGGATGAGTATGATCGGGATCTAGGGGTTGTTCCGATGGAATATGAAGTAACATTTAACGGGAAAACACTTTCTTCAGAGACGGTTACGAATGATGAAGGTAGTTTTATTTGTATTCCGAATTTTAATTTGATGTTCGAAACAGGAATAGAGAAGAATGCGATCACACCCATGTGCTATCGCACGGCTGAGAGTTCTACGGTAAAAGAAGGAACCTACTATATCACAATCCGTCCATTTTCAGCAGATGAACAGATCGAACAGAACGTAATTCTGATTGTAAACAAAGATCCGGATACATCCGGTTCGACGGTTACTTCAAAGGAAACAACCACTACGATAAATGGATTACCATCGGCCGTGTCCATGCAGGATGAACTGAATCTTACCGTGCAGACGGTCTATACAGATAGCAACTTACAGGGAAAGAACGTGCCGTCTGCTGATTTTTCGGTATACATTAACCAGACCCCTTATGAAGTATCCGGCATCACGCTTCAAAACGGAGTGGCAGCCATAAAGATTCCGGTTTCAGAGACAAACGGATTTCATATGGGAGAAAATTCAATTACAGTTTCTTATGCAGGTGCAGGAGCAGCCAATGAAAACTACAGGGCACTTCCTTCCCAGGCAAACGAAACCGTGACGGTAAATCCAATTGCCGTAAAGATGCAGTATGATACCATCCAGCAGACAGCTGCATACACAGGGCTGAAACAGAGCTGCTTTGTTTCCACGGTAAATGTAGTCCGAAAGGACAACGGAAAGACGGTAGATTCGCAGGTAAAGCCTGAAGTTTTCTATCGGCAGGATGGGAAAAATGTTGTTCCGGTGCAGCCGGGCAGTTATGATGTCTGGTTTAAAGTGGATGGAAACCAGTACGATGTGATAGAGGAAAAAGTCGGAACCTTTACCATTACAGCGGCGAAACCATCGATTCGCCTTACGGCAGAGACAGAAAACGGTAATTCCGTACATCTGTATGCAAAGGTAGATGGAGTTCGAAATGGCAGTATTCCGCTTGGTTCGATTTCTTTTTATCAGGACGGAACCATAATAAAGGCACAGGAAAAACTCGTATATGGGGAAGCCGATACGGTTGTATCAGACTTAAAACGTGGCGGTTCTTATCAGTTTAAGGCAGTATATGAGCCGGATGATAAGGATGGACAGACTTATTATGAAACGGTGACAAGTGAAGCCGTGACCGTTACAATCAAAGAGGACAGTTCCACCGGAGGAAGTGGAACAACCGGAGGCGGCTCATCTTCCGGAGGCGGTGGAGCAACCGGAGGCGGCTCATCTTCCGGAGGTGGTGGAGCAACTGGAGGCGGCTCATCTTCCGGAGGAAGTTCTGGTGGCGGAAATACTTCGGGTGGTAACACAGCCGGAGGGGGAACACCATCCAACGGAAACAAAACCGATGTAGAAACTCCGTCTGACGAAAATACAGCTGGTACACAAACACCGTCCGATGGAAACGCGACCGGACAAAATACACCAACCGTAACCGTTACCGGAACCCGGAAAAATAAAGCCATCAAAACAACGGTGACCGCTGATCTGATAAATCAGATACTGGAAGAAAACGATGGAAAACACACATATGTGACGATCCAGGTCACCGATCCGGCTGGCAACATAAGCTACACACTGACCGTAAATACAGCAGACATACAGACCGGAAATAAGCTGTATGTGTGTGCAAAAGATCAAAAGACAGGTGCCTATGTCCTTGTAAACGACAAGAGTTATACGGTTACAAAAGCCGGAAATGTGAATTTTTCAGCAGATTCCAATAAGGATTATGTCCTTATGGATCAGAAAGATATGGATCAGGTCACAACGAAAATATTAAAAACGGTTACATTGAAGAATAAAACCGTTCAGGTGAAGAAGGGAAAACAAAAGAAGGTTTCTCTGGCAGCCACCTTAAATATGGACAATGTAAAAAGCATTTCTTATCAGAGCAATAACAAAAAAATTGCATCTGTAAACAAGAAGGGTACCATAAAATCGAACAAAAAAGGAACTGCGTCCATTCGCGTGACAGTAACCTTAAACAATGGAAAGACCAAAGTTTTAAAATTAAAAGTCAAAGTCAAATAGCAGATGCAGGAAAAGACAAAACCCCGGAAATAAATATCCGGGGTTTTTGTTTTACCTAGAGAGAAAGTGCACACTGATCAATTTTTTCCAATTCTTCCTCCGTAAACGGAGCAGAGTTTAACACTTTCAGATTTTCAAGAATCTGTGCCGGGCGGGAAGCTCCGATCAGAACGGAAGTGACCACACCGTCACGGATGACCCATTTGAGTGCCATCTGTGCGAGGCTTTCACCACGGGCAGCCGCAATCTCATTCAGGCTCCGGATACTTGCCATCCGCTTTTCATCAAACTGATCCGCATGCAGGAAACGTCCATCGGTATTGACACGGCTGTCTTTTGGGATGCCGTTTAGATAGCGGTCGGTCAGCATACCCTGCGCAAGAGGGCTGAAAGAAATAATTCCTTTCTTACTATCTGCCGCAGCTTGTTTTAAACCGTTTTCCTCAATGGTACGGTTAAAGATATTGTAGGAATTCTGGTTGATAATAAATGGACAGTGCAGATCTTCCAGAATGGCAGCCGCGCGTTTCATCGTTTCCCCGTCATAGTTGGACAGACCGACATACAGTGCTTTTCCGCTGCGCACGATCTGGTCGAGTGCACCCATGGTTTCCTCCAGCGGTGTATCCGGGTCCATGCGGTGGTGATAGAAAATATCTACATAGTCCAGACCGAGCCGTTTTAAGCTCTGGTCAAGGCTGGCGATCAGGTACTTGCGGCTGCCCCAGTTCCCATAAGGCCCTGGCCACATGTCAAAACCGGCTTTGGAACTGATGATCAGTTCATCGCGGTAGGAAGAAAATTCTTCCCGAAGGATCTTTCCGAGATTTTCCTCCGCACTGCCCGGCTGCGGCCCATAGTTGTTTGCCAGATCAAAATGTGTGATCCCGTGGTCAAATGCCGTAAAGCACATCTGTCTCATATTTTCATAAACACCGGTATCTCCGAAATTGTGCCAGAAGCCCAAAGATACTTCCGGCAGCATCAGTCCGCTGTCGCCGCAGCGGTGGTATTTCATGGTTTCGTAACGTGATTCATTTGCGTGATACATAAGAAATCCTCCTTAGTTTGTAAAAAATTTATCATAAATGCCAAATCCAAAGATAAAAAGCACAATCAGCGGCAGAATATAGGTAATGTAGCCGCGCATCCAGTTTTTAATTTTTAATCCTTTTCCGGTATTGGCTTCGGTTGTGTAGTTTTTCCAGCCCCAGCCGTAGCGGCTTGTGCAAAACAGAAGATATACCAGGGAACCGAGAGGCAGGAACAGGTTGCTTACCAGAAAATCTTCCAGGTCAAGCACAGACCCGCCAAAGATTGAAAAACCTTTCCAGTTCCATACATTGTATCCGAGTACACATGGCAGGGAGAGTACAATGATCAGTACCAGATTAACGGCACAGGATTTCTGGCGGCTGCATCCGGTCAGTTCCATACCGCAGGAGATGATGTTCTCAAATACTGCCAGGATTGTGGAAAACGCTGCAAAAAACATAAACAAAAAGAACAGGCTTCCCCAGAGTCTGCCAAGCGGAATATGGTTAAAAATATTCGGCAGGGTGATAAAAATCAGGCTTGGTCCGGAAGTCTGGTCAACATGGAACGTAAAGCATGCCGGAAAAATGATAAGTCCGGAGGTGATAGCAACAAACGTATCCAGAATGGCAATATTTACCGATTCACCAAGCAGAGAGCGTTCCTTTCCGATATAACTTCCTAAAATTGCCATCGCGCCGATTCCAAGGCTTAACGTGAAAAATGCCTGGTTCATGGCACCCGTAATGGTTTTTGCAATACCGATCTGTTTCATCCGTTCAAAGTCCGGGATCAGATAAAAGGCAAGGCCTTCTTTTGCACCATCCATAAAAAAGCTGTTGACCGCCAGAATGATCATGATGATAAGCAAAGAAGTCATCATGACCTTTGTTACTTTTTCCAGACCGTTCTGCAGTCCACGGGAGCAGACAAATACGCCGGCGCAAACAACTACCACCATCCAGAAGCCCATGGTCAGAGGTTTGCTCAGCATTGTGGTAAACTGTCCGGATACACCGTCGGCATCCAGTCCCTGAAACTGTCCGGTGACCGTCATATAAAAATAATGAAGCATCCAGCCGGTGACCGTTGTATAAAACATCATAAGAAGATAGCAGCCGATCAATGTGATAATCCCGTGGATATGCCATTTCTGTCCGGGTTTTTCCAGTGCCTGGTAGGCTTTGACCGGACTTTTCTGGCTGGCACGCCCAACCGCAAATTCCATCGTCATGATCGGGAGTCCGAGAATAATCAGAAACAACAGATAAAACAGCACAAAGGCACCGCCTCCGCCCTGTCCGGCAGTGTATGGAAATTTCCATACGTTTCCGATTCCGATCGCACATCCGGCTGACAGGAGAATGAATCCCAGACGGGATTTTAATTTTTCTCGTTCTTCCATAAAATAATCCACCTTTTTGTAAACATTGTATAAAATACAAACGAAATTATACAATCTGTTGTGAGAAGTTTCAAGCCCTTTTGACGAAATTTTACCAGGTCCTAAAATGAAATTTTAAATTCCACTGCCCTACAGGGCGGTAGAATTTAGTCCTG
>OGJK01002318.1_pt1 | contig 14966 bp, 2 predicted proteins | sample 1571961 | NCBI WGS metagenome assembly OGJK01 (sample SAMEA2582120, study PRJEB24529) | metagenome | biome: Human gut stool | place: China | collected 2011 | reverse complement strand
ATTATGGTTGGTTTTGACTTTGTCAAAACCCGCACTCTGGCATATGTTCAATCATTTTGATTGATTACCTATCATTGTTCAGTTTTCAAAGATCTGTGCCCCTTCATATGGGGTACTTGAATATAATAACATTTCCATATACTGATGTCAACAAAATTTGGACAAATTTTACGACAAATTTCAGGAAAATTTTATCATTATTTTTGCACAATTTTATGGCCTAATTTTACAGATTTAAAACTTGAGTTATATTCCTTTTTTAGACATATCATATAGGGAGAATTTAAAATTAAAAGAAGCCGCAACAAGAATACATCTATTGCATTCTGTTGCGACTTCTTGTCTATATGACAGTGTGTTAATAGAATCCCTTATTTGTGTCTCAACACTGTATATTAAAAACTTTTATATATAAGGTTATTGCAACTGCACATTCCTTATAACAAAAGCTATACATATAATGTGATTATATATGTATTAGATGATTAGTTATCTGTCTGAATCGCTTCACGAAGGTTAATTTCGTGCATGTCTCCAACAGAAGGTTCTTCTGCAGACATATTTTTTACAGTTTGTTTTGTAGCAAACCAAACTGCTTCGTTCATGTAATAACGCAATTCTTCATTAGATACATGTTCTTGATCTTGAGCCATGATATCAAGCATAGCATCTTCCAATGCTTGTGCTTCTTCATCTGTCAAAGGACCGCCAACGGCCTTTTGCTTTTGAAGCAATTCATTCATGCGATCAACCATGCTGCGCAATACATTGTAACCATAGCTATTTGTATAACCTTGGTCCTTATCATATTTAGGGAATGTGTAATAGCTATACTCGTTTTTATTACGGTTTTCACCATTCCAGTTCAATGCAGTTTCTTGGCCATGTACATAACCTAAAGAATGTTTACGGAAATAATCAGCATAGTTATGCTTATCTTTAGAATGTAACCATTTAGCTTCTTCTTTAGTTAACGCTTGATGATTATTCTTTTTGCTTTCAGCTAAAGCAATGTGTTTTTCCGCATTTTCCCATGCTTTCACAAATTCATGGATACTTTGCACTGCCTGAGGGCTAGCCACAGGAACCAATACAACAGAACCTGTTGTAGGCGCTTTAGCTGGATTTGGTAAAAGCAATGGATCATCAAATGTAGCAGATGCCGCATTAACATGGAATACGCCACTGCCGAATAATACTGCCGCTGTGAAAGCAAGCAAAGTGGATTTTTTCATTATATATTCCTCTTTTCTATCAACGAATTAAATCGGGTGAGAGGACCCCCAAAAGGGAATCCTCAACCCGTAATGTTCAGTATGAACGTATTATAAACCTAGTCTTGCCATCATTGCAGCAATATTAGCTTTCATTTGTTCATTTTCAGCTTTCAAATCAGCTACTTCACCTTTTAATCCTTGATTTTCAGCTTTCATTGCAGCAAGTTCACGTTGCATTGCATATGTGGAACTGATAGGTCCTTTACGATAACGATCTGCAGTTTCTGCTTCACCGTCTCTGTTACCTACTTTCCAAGTTACACCAGCATTTGCCATCATATGGCTATTGCTACCCGCCCAAGCTACGCCAGCATGTAACATCATGGATTCATTTTTGTAATGAGCCACGCCTAATGCCAATGCGGAGTCACCACGGTAGTTACCATAACCTGCCATGATTTGAGTAGGTTCGTAAGGATCATAAGCCATAGGTTTCAATGCAGACAACGCGGAGGATAAAGCACCAACTTGACGAACTTCTTTTACAACATTATTCATGCTGTTTGCAACACGATTAAGTTGGGAACCATTAACAGCATCAGTAGAAGTGGAGCTAATTTCACCTGGTGCTACGTTAGTAATCTTATTACCACCGTTGTTCAAACCAGAGCTTGTTAAGGATACGCTGCCACCACCATTATTTTTGATTGTGATACCATTACCGTTTGTCACAGTTGTATGACCGGAGTTATCCATAGTTGTAATGGAGTTGATACCAGTAATATCTTTTGCCAAACGAACATTCAAGCTGCCGTTGTTATCGGAAATAACACCGATATTGTTTGCAGTGGAAAGTTTGCTTTCATCAGTAACGCCACCTTTAACGGTTACTTTTTGACCTAGGTCACGATGGAATTCACCTTTATCACCTGCAAAGTCTAAGCCGGCTTTCTTAAGTCCATCGATACCTTTCTTCAAGTCACCGATGTTAGCGCCATTTGTTAAGCTGCTGCTATTATCAGCAATATTGTTGATATCTTCGCCTTCGCCATAACCGCTTGCCATGTTAACAACTTTATTACCACCATTGTTCAAGCCATCCTTAGTCAATGTTACTGCACCAGTACCATCTTTAGGGGAACCTTGACCTGCTGGAGGAGTAGTAATTGCAACACCGTTGCTGCTAACAGTAGTAGTTACTTTAGTACTACCCATGCCAGATGTAACAACCACACCATCTGCAGTTGTGCTTGTTCTCTTAGTCTTTTTGTCAGTAGTTACAACACCGTTAACAGTCAACTCAGTGGACTGAGTTGGATTATCTACAAGTACACCTTTAGCTGTTGTTTGAGTTGTATTATTTTGACTATCAGATACTTTCACATTATCTGCAGTAAGAGTAGTCTTATTACCAAATGTATCAGTGCTTGTAACACCTCTACCGTTTGTTAAAGTAGAGTGTTGTTGATCGTCTGTAGTTGTAGTTACACTGCGTAAGTTCAAGTCTTTTTTGATATCTACAGTGTATGTTTTAGACTTATCTGCATTAACTGTAGTTTCTACAGTTGTATTGCCACTATCGCCAGCTTTCACTGTTGTAGTTGCTGCCGCCATGCTGCTCTTCAACTGTTGAACATTAACTGCATCTGTATCATTTACACCAGCTGCCACGTTAGTAATCTTTTGATTATTTGCGTTTAAGCCTTCGTTAGAAATGTATGTTTTACCGCCTACAGATACGCCTTTATCGTCAAGAACAACTTGTTTATTTGGATCGGAACCAACCGTTACGGAATCAAGACCTTTAAGGTTCTTAGCAAGTTTAACGTTCAAGTTACCGTTTTCATTAACTACGCCAATGTTACCGTTTGAAAGTTTAGAAGCATCAGCTTCGCCACCTTTAAGTTCCAATGTTTGACCAAGGTCTTTATGGATAGCTTCACCGGAGTCGCCTTTGAAGTTCAAGCCTTTCTTAGTCAAGTCTTCAGTGTTCTTATCAATTTTGTTATCTACAACTTTCAATTGATCTTCTGTTGCAGCTTGACCATTAGTGATCTTATTAGGATCCCAAGTTCTGTTAGTCAAATCGTTAACAGTACCAGAACCACCGTTGATAGTTACCTTACCGGAGTTGATTGTACCGTTTGTACCATTGATATTTACAGCATTAGCACCTTCGCCAGCTCTAATGATACCTGTTGTACCATCGAAATGAACTGATGTATTGCCAGAGCCCAATGTCACTGTGTCTTTCAAGTTTACAGTGTATGTTTTAGCTTTTGTAAGATCGTTGATTTCTTCTTCAACATGAATGTTCTTGCTACCTTTTACCTTAGTATCGGACGCAGCTTTTACTTCGTTCAATTGTTTAAGGTTAACAGCATCGCTATCTTCTGTACCAGCTTTAACATTTTTGATTTGTGTATTGTTTGCATTGAAGCCGTTGTTTGTAACAAATGTATTACCACCAATTGTCAAACCATTATTATTAATAGTTGTTTGACCAGTTGTTACGCTGTTCAAGCCTGTTAAATCTTTTGCAAGTTTAACATTCAACTTACCGTTTTCGGATACAACACCGATGTTGTTATCAGACAATTTAGCTTTATCAGAAATGCCACCTACAACATCCAATGTTTGACCAAGGTCTTTATGAATTAATTCACCAGAGTCAGCTTGGAAGTTCAAGCCTTTCTTACCGTTGTCTGTAACTTTTTGATCTACAGATTTCAATTGGTCTTCTGTTGCAGCTTGACCATTTGTGATGTTTGCAGGATCCCAAGTTCTATTTGTCAAGTTGTTTACAGTACCGTTTGCACCGTTAACTAGAACTTTACCTGCATTGATGTTACCTGTTACGCCATTGATAGTTACTGCGTTAGCGCCGTCACCAGCTTTTACGATACCTTTTGTACCGTCGATGTTGACTGCATTATTACCGGAACCTAATGTTACAGTGTCTTTCAATGCCACTGTATAGGTTTTAGCTTTTGTTACATTATCTACAGTTTCATCAACATTGATGTTTTTGCTACCTTCTACTTTTGTATTAGATGCAGCTTTTACATCGTTCAATTGTTTAACATTTACAGCATCGTTGTCTTCTACGCCAGCTGTTACGTTTTTGATTTGCGTATTGTTAGCGTTGAAGCCATTAGCTGTAACGAATTGTTTGTTGTTGATTGTCAAACCATCGTTGTTGATAGTTGTTTGACCAGTTGTTACGCTGTTCAAGCCTGTTAAGTCTTTTGCAAGTTTAACATTCAACTTACCGTTTTCGGATACCACACCGATGTTGTTGTCAGACAATTTAGATTTCTCAGTAATGCCACCTACAACATCCAATGTTTGACCAAGATCTTTATGGATTAATTCGCCAGAATCAGCTTGGAAGTTCAAGCCTTTCTTAGTCAAGTCATTGCCGTTGTCAGTGATTTTCTTATCAACAATTTTCAATTGGTCTTCTGTTGCAGCTTGACCACTTGTGAAGTTTTTGCCATCCCAAGTGATGTTTGTCAAGTTATTTACAGTACCAGCAGTACCGTTGACAGTCACTTTACCGGAGTTGATAGTGCCGTTTGTACCATTGATAGTTACAGCATTAGCACCGTCACCAGCTTTTATGATACCTGTAGTACCGTTGATGTTGATTGCATTATTGCCGGAACCTAAAGTTACATTGTCTTTCAATGCTACTTTGTAAGTTTTAGCGTGTGTATTAGGGTCTACGGTGGAATCAACATTGATGTTTTCGCTACCTTCTACTGTAGTGTTAGACGCATTTTTAACTTCGTTCAATTGATTCAAGTTAACTGCATCATTACCGTCAGTACCAGCTTTTACGTTTTTGATTTGTGTGTTATTAGCATCAAAACCGTTAGCTGTAACGAATTTATTACCACCAATTGTTAAACCTTCGTTATTAATTGTTGTAGCACCAGTTGTTACACTTGTTAAGCCAGTCAACTCTTTAGCGAGTTTAACATTCAACTTACCGTTTTCAGATACCACACCGATGTTATTGTCGGACAATTTAGCTTTATCGGAAGTACCACCTACAACGTCTAATGTTTCGCCAAGGTCTTTATGAATGCTTGTAGCATCATCGCCTTTGAAGTTCAAGCCCTTCTTAGTCAAGTTGCTACCGTTGTCAGTGATTTTCTTATCAACAACTTTCAATTGATCTTCTGTTGCAGCTTGGCCGCTTGTGATGTTATTAGCATCCCAAGTGATATTTGTTAAGTTGTTTACAGTACCTTTAGCACCGTTAACAAGAACTTTACCGGAATTGATATTGCCTGTTACACCGTCAATCGCTACGTTACCAGCAGTAATTGTGCTGTTTGTACCGTTGATAGTCACAGCATTGTTGCCTTCGCCGGCTTTTACAATACCTTTTGTACCATCGATGTTAACAGCTGTATTGCCGGAACCCAATGTTACTGTGTCTTGTAAACCAACTGTATAAGTCTTAGCTTTAGTAAGTGGATCTTCAGAATCAGTTACATTGATGTTTTTACCTGCTTTTACAACTGTTTTAGCTGCCGCTGCGTTGTTGGATACTTCTTTCAACTGTTTAAGGTTAACTGCATGGTTATCCTCTGTACCAGCTTTCACATTTGTGATTTGAGTATCGTTAGCATTGAAGCCATTACTTGTAACAAATGTGTTGCCACCGATTGTCAAACCATTGTTGTTAATAGTTGTAGCACCAGTTGTTACGCTGTTCAAGCCTGTCAAATCTTTAGCAAGTTTAACATTCAATACGCCGTTGTTATTAACTACGCCGATATTATTTTCTGAAAGTTTAGATGCGTCAGCTTGACCGCCAGAGATTTTCAAAGTTTGACCAAGGTCTTTATGAATTGCAGTACCTGCATCACCTTGGAAGTTCAAGCCTTTTTCTACGATTTCAGTTTTTGTAGTATCAATTTTATTATCTACTACTTTCAATTGATCTTCTGTAGCAGCTTGACCATTAGTAATAGCTTTAGGGTTCCAAGTTCTGTTAGTCAATTCATTAACAGTACCTGTAGTACCATTGATAGTTACTTTACCGGAGTTGATAGTACCATTTGTGCCGTTGATAGTCACAGCATTATCGCCAGTGCCAGCTTTCACGATACCTGTTGTACCGTTAATATTGATAGCTGTATTACCAGAGCCTAATGTTACTTCATCTTTCAAGCCTACAGTATACGTTTTAGCTTTAGTTACATTGTCGATGCTTTCATCAACTTTAATGTTTTTACCTTCAGCTACCTTTGTATTTGCTGCAGATGCACTGTTGGATACTTCTTTCAATTGTGCCAAGTTTACTGCATCGCTGTCGATTGTACCACGAGCAACGTTAGTAATCTTGTTACCACCATTATCTAAACCGGATTTAGTAAGGGATACGGATGCATTGTTTGTAGCACCGTTGCTGATAGTTACACCGTTGGAAGTAACTTTTGTATCGCCTACAGTTACGCTGTTCAAACCTTTAAGGTCTTTTGCCAAACGAACTTTCAAGTCGTTAGAGCCATCGGATACAACACCGATATTGTCTTCAGCAGTCAATTTGGATGCTTCTGTAATGCCACCTTTAACGTTTACTTGTTCACCAAGTTTTTTATTGATTACGTTACCGGAGTCAGCACCGAATTTCATGCCTTTATTGATCAATTCTTCTTTAGTCTTGAACAATTGGCTGCCATTGATAGCATCTGTGGATGTAGCTGTTACAGCACCATCTTTTACATTTGTAATTGTAGTGCCATTAGCGCCTTCCAATGTTACCTTAGTTTTATCAACAACACCGTTATTGATGTCATATTTAACAGCACGATCTGTCAATTTATCTACGGAAGATTTGGATGCAATGTTATTGATTGTAACTTGTTCTTTAACGCCTGCATGGTTTTTATCCTCTACGGTCAAGGATACTTCACCATTGTCGTTTACCTTGTAGGAACCGTCAGCGCTGGAGTTTCTTACAAGACGATAGTCAGTTGCACTGCTACCTTGTTGAGTAATTTGTTCACTAACTTTTTTCAACTGATCTTCAGTCGCTGCACGACCGGATACGATAGATGTGGAATCCCAGTTCTTATTGCTCAAGTTAGTTACATAATTACCAGTTTCACTTGCATGTTTCGTATTTTGAACAGTTTGAGCACCCATTACAACAGCGCCAGCAGTTACTCTACCTGCTGTACCATCAAGAACTACTTGATTGTTACCGCTACCCAATGTCACTTTGTTGTTCAAACGAAGATCATATTTAGCGCCTTCAGTGCTTGTAGCAGGAGTTGTTGTCAATTTGAGGTTATCATCGGAAACAGTTACTTTAGAATGTTTACCTGCTTCGATTTTCACATCATGTAATTGGCTACCATTTACAGCATCTGTAGAAGTAGAGGATACTTCGCCGGCTTTCAAGTTAGTAATTGTTGTGCCACCTTGGCCTTCCAAAGTAACCTTGTTTTTATTAACAGTTGCACCGTTAAGATCATATTTAACAGCACGTTCTGTCAATTTATCCAATTCAGTTTTGGATGCGATATTGTTGATTGTTACCGTATTAGCAGGGTTGTTAGGATGAGCTTCATCTTTAACTTTTAAATCAACCTTGTTGTTTTCTACAGAGTAAGAACCGTCTGCAGAGTTTGTATTGTTGATCAAACGGTAATCTGTTTTAGCCGCATTAGTAGTCTTGATTTCATCAGACACTTTTTTCAACTGATCTTCAGTTGCTGCACGACCAGATGTGATTGTAGGGTTTTGAACATTCCATTCTTTATTGTCCAAACCAGTTACATAGTTTTTATTGTCGCTATGTTTACCTACACGAACAGAACCTGCAGTTACGCTGTTCAAACCTGTTAGGTCTTTTGCCAACTTAACATTAAGGTTGCCGTCTTTAGCTACAACACCGATGTTGTTGTCAGATAAAGCACCTGTAGCGCCACCAGTAATACCTAAAGTATCGCCAAGTTGTTTATTAATTTTAACATTGTTATCGCCTTGGAAGCTCAAGCCTTTAGCGATTTTGTTAGTGTTATTTGTGATATTAGTAGTATTAATATCTTGTTGCTCTTTAGAAGCAAGGTTCGTCAACTTAACTTGTCTAGGGTTGGAACCATCCGCATCCGCAACAGTCAATGTCATGCTGCCGTCAGCAGCTACTTTATATTCGCCGTTGCTGCCTGCTGCAGGGTTTGCAATCAAGCGGTAGTCAGTTTTGGAAAGACCGTTAGAAATTTTAGAGATATCAACATCGAATGTTTGATTATCATTACGTGTCAATGTCAATCTCTTACCGTCATTGGATACTGTACCAGATGTAACATAAGTATTTTTCAAACCTGTTACTTCAGCAGTCAAACCGTTTGTACCGGTCATGTTAATTTTGCCGTTACCGTTTGCTTCATAGCTAGCTGTACCGCGTTGCAAGTATTTATCGTATTTAGCCACAATACGAGAGATATCACCGATATTAGCAGCATTTGTTAATGTATCACCACCGGATTGTACATTGGTAATTTGATACCCACCAGCATTGATACCGGTTCTGCTCATAGAAACTTTACCAGTTGTAACGGAGTTGAAGTTTGCATCATCAACTGTTGCAACCGTAACATTGTCTCCGGAGCCTTCTAATTTAATATTATTACCAGCGTTAAAGTTCACTGTACGATTAGGAGCTTTTACGTCTTTAACCTTTTGGCCATTAACTTGAAGTTCCCAACCGGAGTTTGCGGATTTAATAGCTTCATGAACGGTATTTTTACCTGTATCACCAATATTAGTCATGGTGATAGAACCGTTTTGGTCAACCTGAGCATTACCGCCTAAGATATTCTTAGTGCTTTTAGCTACATTACCTACTGCATTAGCAACGCCATATAATTGGCTACCATTAATAGCATCTGTAGATTGTGCATTCACACGACCAGCAGCTACGTTAGTGATTGTACGTTTTGTAGAATTGTTACCAACGCTAACTGTGGAATCAGCAGTACCACCGGCATAGTTATATGTCAAACCATTAATCTTTTCACTAGCAGTGCTTACCGGAGCAGCTGTTACAGAATTAGCACCTAACGCAACGCCACGAACGTTATTTACTGTTGCTTTGCTACCGAGAGCTAAGCCTTCGTTTTCTTGTACGCTTGCTTCGCTACCGATTGCTACAGCATCAGTTACTTCTTTTTGAGCTTTAAGTTTAGTGATTAATTCAGGATTATCTTTATAAACACTACGATCACGTACACGTTCTAATGTACCAGCTTGAGCGCTTACGCCCAATGCGATAGAACGAGAACCAGTTGCTTGTGCATCATCACCGATAGCCACAACATTTTTCTTGTCCCCATCTTGAGTACTCAAAGCACTAGCTTCACGACCCATAGCAATAGAGCCGTAACCTTCAGAATGAGCATTGTTACCGATAGCTGTAGAACGTTCACCTAATGCCCATGCCGCATTACCTGCTGCTACAGAGGAACCGCCTAATGCATAAGTATCATTACCCAATGCCACACCGGAACCACCATGAGCACGCGCGGAGTTACCTACAGCAACGGAATTATTTACTTTGTATTGAGGATCATTTTGAATACCGGATTCAGCATTGTTACCAATAGCGATGCCGTCTTTCGCACGAGTTTGCGCATTGTTACCAAGAGCAACCGCATTATCACGATAATGTGCTGCACCGTTACCGATGGCTACACCTTGAATGCCTTGAGATGTAGCACGATTACCGATGGCTACGCCTCTTGCATAAGCTTCACCTTTATAATTTGAGCCAGAAGCAACATTAGCACCAGTACCCATAGCAACGCTGTCTACAGTATTTGATTTAGCACCTTGACCGATAGCAATAGAACGAGCTGCATTAGCTTGGGTATTAGTAGTTCCGTCATATGCTGTATACGGTGTGCCTTTATCATCCTTCATTGGTGTTGGATTTGCAGACCCGATAGCAATAGATTGTTCACCTGTTGCTAATGCAGAGTGACCCATAGCCAAGCTAGCTTTACCTTGTGCAGATGCAGCTGTACCGATAGCTGCCGCATATTGTTCACCAGCATAGGCTTGACGCATCATAGCCAAGGAGTTAAAGCCTTGAGCTTTAGCAGCCGAACCGACAGCAATAGCACCGATTTGTTCAGATTGAGCATAATGGCCTAAACCGATACCCAACGCACGAGATTGGGAATAGTCACCGATAGCAATACCGGATACGGAGCCATCATTAGAACGGGCATTCGCATTGTTACCGATTTGGATGCCAAACACCTTATTATTGGTATATAAATAACCTTGTCCTGGATTCCCCGGCGTTTTGTAATCATACATTTGAATGTAAGGTGGATTTTGACCAGGATATAAATATGTAAACCCACCATCATTAGGGCCTTCACCAGGAGCCAAAGAAAGACCTCTGTTAGGTGCGGCATCAACACCCGAAATCAACCCGCTACCACAGGTCAAAACCATAGCCGCCAAGCCAACTTTTACCGAAGCTTTTGCGGAATTACTAACAAAGCTTTTGGAGCCACGAGTATGGCTTTTTGCAATTTCAGATACAACGACATATGCGCCTCGTACCTGACTCCAAATTACCCTATAAATACGATTCATTTAGTAGTACCTACCTTTCACACAGTTTTATAAGGGATTCTAAAACCAACACTAAAACACTAAAAATAATAAAATTTTCATCAAAAATTTAATTACTATACATATAAAATATCAGATTAGTTTATGAATGTAAATATATTTTTTCATATTTCGCTCATTTATTTTCAGAACTTTAAGCTTCTTTTAAAAATTGATTTTCTTACTCATTTAAATATATTTTCAATCATAAAAACCCTTACAACAATGGGCCAAACAACACTTATAATCTAAAGCTAATGATTTTATAGTAAATTAATCACATTTATAATTTTCGATTAAAATTATATGTTCTGTATTATACACTATTATGAAAAGTTTGTGAAGTCAAACACAAAAAAAGAACGAAAGTCCTTTCACAGTAGACTTTCGTTCTTTCATTTTATATACCATATAGGGTTAAAATCATCTAATTTTCATGGGTATTTTCTGGTACATCAGCTCACTTTTCACCACATGAACACAAGATGAAACAGATATAAATTACATGCCTAAACGACTCATAATAAGAGCCAATTGTCGCTTAGTTTCTTCGTTATCTTTCTGTAGACGAAGGTTATCTTCTTTTAATGCCGCATAGTCTGCAGTTAATTTTTCATCCTGCGCTTTCATGCGTGCATTTTCAGCTTTCAAAGCAGTCATTTCATCCTGCATTACGTACATAGAGCTGATAGGGCCGCCCTTGTAGCGTTCAGGAATAGCCTTCTTCTCATCAGAAGAACCGAATTTACGAGTTACACCGGCATTCACCATATTATGACGGCTACCAACAGATACGCCTGCATGGAACATAGTGTCTTCCGATGTGTAGTGAGCAACACCTAAAGCTGCTGCAGTTTCGCCTCTGTAATTACCAATACCAGCCATCACTTGAGTTGGTTCTAACGGATCATATTGAATCGGTTTCAACGCAGACATAGCCGCCGCATGAGCACCTACACGTTGCGTTTCGCCCGCCACGGAATTAATAGCATTGGCCATGCCCTCCGTAACTCCTTTCAATTGATTTACGTTAACCGCATCCGTGCCGTTTACACCAGGACCTACATTGCTAATTGTTTTACCACCGTTATTCAATCCATCTTTAGTAAGACTTACAGTGTTACCGCTAGCAGGAGTAATGGTTATGCCACTGCCGTTCACAACCGTAGAGTTACCTGCAGCATCCTTAGTCGTTACGGACGTAAGACCTTTCAAATCTTTCGCCATACGAACTTTAAGATTAGTGCCGTCAGATACAACACCTACATTATCTTCTGTAGTCAACTTGCTAGCATCAGTAATACCACCGATTACATTTACCTGTTCGTTAAGCTTTTTGTTAATCACATTACCGGAATCACCACCGTATTTCATACCATCGTCTTTGGTTGCCACTTGATGTGTCTTGCCCTGTTCATCTTGGTACTTAATACGAGTAATAGCATTACCTCCTAGATCAGAATCGCCCTTATCAGCAATCATATCTGCATTGCGACCATCTTTGCCAGTTAAACCGATATGACCAACACCGTCTTTGCCGGACATAGATACAGCATCTTTACCGTCTTTACCTGTAATAGCTACTTTGCCGTCTGTACCATTCGCAGCGTCTGGACCTGTAATGGAAACGCCATCTTGACCGTTTTTGCCGACTTTCACCTTATCAGTATTAACCGTATCAGCAGTGACCGTTTTGGTAGTAACGCTATCGGTCTTAAGATTCTTAGCCATTTTAATAGTAACATTACCATTTTCGGCTACTGTTTTGATATTTTCACCGGAATAATCACTATCAGCCCCTTGACCTTCACCTTTGATAGTAACCTTTTGACCTAAATCACGGTGGAAATCGCCTGTATTACCGGCAAAATCCATACCTTTCTTCGTAATGTCATCACCTAAGTTATTAATCTTATTATCCAAGGTTTTATGGGACTTCTGCAATTGATCTTCTGTAGCAGCACGACCACTTGTGATATTGTTAGGATCCCAATCTTTGTTTTCCAAACCTGTCACATGACCGTCCTTGCCATCAACAGATACTTTACCTGCCGCGATCTTACCATCTTTACCGTCGATAGTTACCTTATCTCCGGCCTTAATTGTACCGTTTGTACCGTCAATCGCTACATTGCCGGCCTTGATTGTACCCTTATCGCCATCGATTTCAACTTTATCGCCTGCTTTAATGGTTCCTTTGTTGCCGTCGATGGTAACTTTATCCCCTGCTTTGATTGTACCTGTTGTACCATCCATTGCAATTTGTTTCGTAGGATCAGTCCCCATTGTTACTTGGTCTTTGAGGCCCACTTTGTAGTTTGTAGAACCGTCCGCATTAGTGGTCTTATCTACTTGGACATTATTACCTGCCGTTACAGTTGTAGTAGCAGCTGCTGCGGCTTTATCCAATTGGGATTTATTAACCGCATCCTTAGAATCAGTACCATCAGCTACATTCGTAATCTTCTTGTTGGACGCATCGATACCGTCCTTCGTCATGGATGGACCGTTGGTAATCTTCACGCCGTCTTTTGTAACAGCAGTCAACGGATTGCCATCCTTATCTTGAACGGTCATACCTTCACCATTTACAACGGTTTTACCGTTTACACCATTAGTGCCATTGTTGAAAGTTATGGAATCTAGACCTTTCAGATTTTTTGCCAAACGAACATTAAGGATATTATTTTTACTAATAACACCAATATTGTTTTCGGTCAACTCAGATTCATTGGTGACACCACCCTTAATGTCCAATTGTTCATTAAGTTTCTTCTTGATGGTAGTACCGGAGTCACCACCGTATTTCATACCATCGTCTTTGGTTGCTACTTCATGGGTTGTGCCATTTTCATCTTGATATTTAATGCGCGTGATTTCATTTCCATTAACATCAGCAGCACCTTTATCAGCGATAATATCCGCACTGCGACCATCTTTACCAGTTAAACCGATGTGACCTGTACCGTCTTTACCGGACATGGACACCGCATCCTTGCCGTTTTTATCTGTAACAGCTACCTTACCGTCGGTGCCATTCGCCGCATCTGGACCTGTAAGAGATACGCCATCCTTACCGTCTTTGCCGACTTTCACGGATTCAGCCTTAAGATTTTTATTCATCTTCACATTGATAGTCGTGTTACCATCATTATCTTGGTTGATGAAAGTTTTAATGTTTTCACCGCTATAGTCAGCATCGTCAGCCTTGCCTTCACCTTTAACAGTGATAGTAGAGCCTAATTTATTGGTTTGTACGCCGCCTACATTAGCATTGAATTTGAGACCTGTATCAGTTTGACCCGCCAAAGCTTGTTTCAATTGATCCTCTGTTGCAGCACGACCGGATACAACTTTACCTGCGTCCCAAGTCTTATTATCAAGCCCTGTCACGTAGTTACCTGTATTAGCAGGGGTTGCACCATCGGATTGTTTACCCATGGTTACAGTACCGGCTTTCACAGTTTCTGTAGCAGTAACAGATGTAACGTTAAGATCTTTCTTCAATTTTAGACCAATCTTAGTGTCGTCACCGGTTTGCGTGATTTCCGTCGTAATATTATCGTCGCCGTTTACCGTTACCTTGGAGCCTAATTTATTCGTTTTTGCATCATTATTATCTGCGTCAAAACGAAGACCTTTATTGGTCAGTTCAGTCTTAGCGTCATTAATATTATTGTTGAGTTCGGTTTTGGTGTCAGCGATATTTTTATTTAATTCGGTTTTAGTATCACCAATATTTTTATTCAACTCGGTTTTAGCATCGCTAATGTTTTTATTTAACTCAGTTTTAACTTCATGCAATTGACCACCGTTAACCGCGTCTTTGGAGTTTGCAGCAATATCACCATTAGCCACATTGGTAATCTTTTTGTCGTTCGCATTGATACCGTTCGGAGATACATAGGTCTTACCACCTACGGTCAAACCACCACTATTGATGGTTGTACCGCCAGCTGTTACGCTGTCTAAACCAGTTAATGTTTTTGCCAACTTCACGTTTAATGTGCCTGTGCCATCAGATACAACACCAATATTATTATCCGTTAAATCTGTAGCCGCAGCTCCACCTTTAATGGCAACAGTACCACCTAGCTT
>OGJK01002310.1_pt1 | contig 15011 bp, 7 predicted proteins | sample 1571961 | NCBI WGS metagenome assembly OGJK01 (sample SAMEA2582120, study PRJEB24529) | metagenome | biome: Human gut stool | place: China | collected 2011 | reverse complement strand
TTTGGGAACAAATGCCTCAGGTGCTTACATACATGCTGCAAGTAAAAATGCTTCAAGCAGCGATAGCCCGAACCATGGAACAGAATCATGATAACCATTACCTCAGACTTCGACAATGTCGAATTCCGGTGATATTTGCGCTTATTCTGGGGCCGTATCGTGTATTTTTTCATCTGCGCATCAAAAACTTTGCAGAAATCATCTGCCATACAATAAATTTCAGTAATTTTGTCCTCGGTGATCATAGCGATTTTGTCTGTATTTCTTTGTATTTCAACACTATAAAGTTACAACAAATTTTGCTAATCACCCAATTTATAAGCACTTATAATTCATCGAACTCACGTTAAAATAAAAGCAATGATTAAACAAGACCGTTGTAGTGTGACTACAGCGGCCTTGTACTACTGTCTCGCAGTGGCATCCTTTGCGAGACGGTGTGAAGATGCTCCCCCTCAGACAAAATTGCAGTATAATAGAATCGGGGCTGCATGGTGGAGTTCAATCAGTACCCCATTGATAATTGGGCTTGTTGCCCATCCATAGCTCCAGTGTCCCGCCCTTGGCAAATTCCCGACACGGGAGGAGAAAGCTGCGATGCTCTTTCCCATTGAGCGTGGCGCGCTGGATGTAGCAGTTGGAGGCAGAGTTAGAATGGGTGACAATTCTGAACACCTTGCCTGAATAATATTCAGGGTCCATATGGATGATCACTTCGTCAAAGACAGGGCTGGTAATCTCATAGTTGGGCTTGACCGCACAGCACCCGTCAATGCTAAACAGTCCCATGGCCATGAGGGCGCTCATGCACGCCATCTGCTCCTGGTCCTCATCTTCACCGCCATACCCCTCCGAGGGACTCGTAGCGCCATAGGCATGTTGCTGCACCTGCCTGACCCAATACTGAGAGAGCCATGGCTGACGCAGGTGTGAAAAGACATGAGCTGAAGACAATCCAGGCTCGTTGCTGTAGCACACATAGCCTGAGCCGTAATTCCTGACGAAGTCGTAGGGCAAGGAGAGCGTCATGGCCTTGTCAAGGCGCGCACAAAGTGAGTCACTGCCGCCCATCAAGTCAGCGAGCCTGTTGAGGTCATGGCTCAGCCCGAACGTGGTCTGCCAGGCATTGGACTCCTCGAAGCCCCATCCATTGAGCGGATCCTCATGGAGCCAGCTGCCATCGCGCCGCCGGGGCATCACAAGCTTCAACTTGGGCGAGAAAGCCTTTGTCCAGCCATGGGAACGGAAATGAAACTGCCTGGCAATAGCTTTCCGGCCCATGCGCTGTGCCATCTCAGCCAGTGCCCAGTCCTGGAATGCCCACTCCACGGTCAGCCCACCACGGTCAGGCACATACCCGTTGCCCACATAGAAATCGAGGTCACCGTCTACACCATGTGCCATCATGCCGCCTTGCAGATGGTTGCGCACCATGGCGTCAAGCGCTGTCTGGGGGTTCCACAGATGGTCAATGCCCCGCTGATAAGCCCCTGAGAGCATGGAGGTGACGGGACAGCCACTCATGATATAGGAGTATCCGCCACAGTTGGGCCCACGGGGAATGAGACTGCCATTCTGGCTGTACTGCACCATGGAGGCGCAAAAATTGTCAAACACACGGGGCCAGACCCCAGAGCGTATTGAGATTCCACTGAGTAAGCCAGAAGCTGTCACTGTTGTACATATGGAACTTGCCCTTGGCTATTTGTCTCACTTTCAGCTGCACGCCGGGCGCACGGTTGCTGTCTTTGGTTTGCTGTGTGTAGTCGGGATAATAGCCACCGCAGTCGTCAATCTTGTGCCGGCCAAGGAGCACATGCCACAAGTCCGTATAGAATTTCACCCGCTGTTGCAGGCTTCCGCCCTTGACCTCCACGTGGCCGAGCCACTGGTTCCACTCGTCCTGAGACGATTTTCTCACCTCATCGAAGTTCCACCCGGGCAGTTCGCTCTCGAGATTGTTCCGTGCATGCTCTATGCTCGTGTAGGAGATGGCCATCTTCACCAGCAGTTGTTGTCCCGCCCTCACTTGGTAGCCGGCCCTCACCCCCGCCGAGGGTGCGTCGTGGTAGCTCATGCCCTCATTGCGAGGCACGCTCACCGCAGGTCCCACCAGCGAGTCGACATTCTCCATCAGCCGGTCATCGCTCCAGGCACTGAGCTTCTCAAAAGGCTCACTGAAGCGCACGATGAAGAATACCCTTATTTTGTCAGGACCACCCCAGAGCCGGCCCGTCGTGTCAAAATAGCCCTCAAGCTCATCCCTGCCTTTCCTTGCCACATGAGCATTCACCATCGTCGTGGTCCCGAGATAGCCTCCAAGATTGAGCAACATCCCGGCATCCGCATCCCTAGTAAAGGTCATGCGGTAAAGACTGGCGCGGTCAGTACAAGTCTGCTCCACCCACAGGTCATACTTGTCGAGATAGAGCCTGTGATAAGCCGGCTGGACAATCTCGCCCTCATGGGAGAATGTTGACTTCCAACCGTCTTCGCTGAGAGGATAGGGCATCCCGGTGACCGGCATGAAGTCCAGCCCGCTCATCATCCAGGCGTGCAATTGCGGGAATCCCAGAATCTGATTGTCGTTGTAATTGTATCCGCCACCGCCCTGGTTCTTGTTGCGGGTCAGGGGGGCCGCGCTGATCATGCCAAAAGGCATCGAGCCCGTAGCGAAGAAGAAGTAGCGGCCCTTGCCCGTCTCAATGTAGGGGTCCACCGCCGAGACAAAGTCAGGCTCTGACCCGGCGGGTGGGAATATCTCAATCTCTGAAAGCCCCAAATGAACACCATCACCATCAGTCAATTCCACCTTGAGATGCTTGGTACGAACCGGCGCAAAGCTCACTTCCCTGGGTGCTCCATTGTCGGGAATGGCACTGACCTCTATGCGCTGCCCACCATCTGTCACCAACATGCAGGCCGCGGTATGGGACTTCAGTGAGGGGAGGTCATAAACTGTCACTTTGCTGATAGTCACCGTATCTGGCCACTCGAAGTCGACGCTGGGGAAATTGATTACTCCCAAAACTGCATCTGGCTGTCAGACACCCACTCGCCCTTGCCCGGCACGCGGATGATGCCGTCTGTGAGGCACGAGGCCCCACACTGACCGTTCAGCTGAGACGAAACGGTCACTTTGGCCCTCGGAGCTATATTGTAAGGCGTGGCCAAGGCGGGCAGGCCGACACAGCAACAAAGCACCGAGAGAAACATCAACTTTTTCCATCGCATGAAATACGTGTGGGAAGAGGAGTGCCTGTATAACATGACAATACTGATTTATAATTTTGGAACGATGTTAACTCACTTACTGCTTGACAATCTCGATGATATGGCTCACCATGTCATTGGATGACAGCACCTTGATGCCCACCTTCATCAGGAAGTCGCCCGTGAAGGTCTTTCCGTCACAGCTGAGCCACGACTGGCTGCCTGGCATGAGGCAGACCTCCCTGACCAGATAATGTGCATCGGGGTCGAGTCCCTTCAGCCTGGTGGGCAGCAGGTTCTCACCGTAAAGGGGATGCAGGTCATAGGCATAGACAAGCGAATGACCCTTGTCCTGGCTGACACGCTGCATCACACAATGGTTGCTCTCGTAGGGCGACACAAGGCGATACAAGTCTGGTGAATAAATGACCGGCTTCAGTCGGTTGTATTCTTTGATGGCATTCACGCAGTAAGACATTTCATCCTGGGAGAGCTTCTTCAGGTCAATGTCGAAGCCCAGCTTATAGGGGAAGGCCACATCCACACGAAACTTCACGCTGGCCCGGCTGTTCCAGTTGGTGACATGAGAGCACATCGTCTTGGAGGGCATAAACTGACTGTAGCCCCACTGAATATAGAGACGCTGGATGGGGTCCGTGTTGTCCGAGCACCAGAACTCGGTGAAGTATTTAAGACCGGCATAGTCGCTACGGCCACCGCCACCCGAGCACATCATCATCATCAGGTCGGGATATTTTTTTTGTATTCTGTCCAGTACGCTGTAGAATCCGCGGACATAGTCAACATACAGGTTGCCCTGGTTCTTCTCATAGGGGGAGTAGATGTTGGTGATGGGCGAATTGCAGTCCCACTTGAGAAACTTCAACTTTGGATTTTCCTTCATCAGCCCGTCAACCACCGAGAAGACAAAGTCCTGCACCTTTGGATTGGTCAGATCAAGCACAAGCTGGTTGCGGAAATAATAGGGGTCACGGTTGGGCAGGGTGAGAATCCAGTCGGGATGCTTCTCCGCCAGTTCGCTCTTGGGATTGACCATCTCCGGCTCAATCCACAGTCCGAACTCCACGCCCTGCTCATTGGCGGCCTTGACGAGATGGGGCAATCCGTTGGGCAACTTGGACTTTGTCACCTGCCAGTCACCCAGACCGGCATGGTCATCCTTTCTCGGATACTTGTTGCCAAACCAGCCGTCATCGAGCAGGAACATGTCGACGCCCAGCTGTTTTGCCTCGCCAAAGAGATGGGTGAGCTTTTCCTCATTGAAGTCGAAATAGGTGTCCTCCCAGTTGTTGAGCAGGGTGAGCCGATCTTCCTTGCCCTTGTAGAGCTGGTGGTTGAGCACGAAGCGCTGCAGGCGACGTGATCCCTCGCCCACGCCCTGGTCAGAAAGGGTGAAGACAAGCTCGGGCGTGGTGAACACCTGCCCGCGGTCCAGCTTGTAGCGTGCGGCGTCAGGATTGACACCCGCTACGACGCGCAGCTCATTGTCATTGTCCACCTCGAAGACATATCTGAAATTGCCCGTCCAGGCCAGAGTGCCCATGAGCACTGTGCCCTGGTCCTCGCTGACTGGGGCGTCGAGCCCAACCTCAAAGAAGGGCATTGACACCATGTTGGCTCGGGTTCCTAGGCGGCTGTCGACAATCTTCTTGCCAAAGACGAGCGGTGTCTGAATCTGCTGCATCTCCTTGGCCCAGTCACTGCCAAACTCGGTCAGGTAATACTTGCCAGCCTGGAGGTAGAGCATGGATGAAGCATAGCGGGAGAGGTACACGCCGCCCCGCTCATCACTCCTGATGTCAGTCCACTGCTTGATGACATCCTCATCGACAAACGTTCTGTAATGCAGGGTGACCGTGACGGGATAAAGAGGGTCCTTGAGCACAATGTCAGTCTGCATGCCACCCGTCTCTGCCGTCTGCTTGTGTGACACATATTTCAGCACGGAGGTGGGGTTGCCATCCGCATGTGTGAGCTCCAGCGCCGGTTCCCAATAGTCCTCAGTACCCATCACGGGATAGGCCTCCCACCCCTTGATGCTATTGCTGGTGAGGGCAAATCCCGTAACGGGCAGTTGCTCCAAGTCAGTGGCGTCAGAGAGCCGGTTTCCAAAATAAGTCTGATAGAGACGATTGTTGTCGAGCACCTGCAACACTATCTGCGTGTGGCGCGTGGTGATGGAGATACTCGTCCGCGCCTGCACACGAATGACACAGACCATGAAGAAGAGGAGAATAAGACAAAAGTGTTGTTTCATCGTTTGTATTCTATTAGAAGTGAAAGCATCATTTTAATTCAGCCCTCCAAAGCCGGCCCGGATGCACGATCTGACTTGCGAGGGCTGTTGAGTTCTCGTCTGCTATTTGTATCCTTCGTTCTGGTCGTCCTCGGTAAAGGCCTCATTGGTCTTAATCTCCGTATCGGGGATGGGGTAACACACATTGAACTGCTGGATGGTATTGGACTCATGCGCCCAGCGGTTGCGTTGCTTGACAAGCTCTACGAACTTACCAGTCCTGATGAGGTCCATTCTTCTCCATCCCTCAAAACAGAGTTCCCGCATGCGCTCGTCCATAATCTGGCTGCGAAACTGCTCCTGGGTCATGGAAGCGCTCCATCGCGCGCTCTCAGGCAGCGAGCCACCCCAGGCACGGCGGCGGACGGTGTTATTGACCAGCTCGACGGCCTCGGCTGTCTTGCCAAGCTCATTGAGACACTCTGCATGTGAGAGCAGGACATCGGCATAGCGCAGGTAAGGCAGATTCTTACCCGAATTCCACATATTGTTGATGCCCAGGCCTGAGAGGATGTCCGTACGGAAGTCCTCAAACTTCTTGATGTGGGGTTCAAGCTCGTCTGTGGTGCCCGTCCACTGCGTCTTGCTCAGGTCGGGTGTTACCATCTGGTAGCTGCCGTCGGCTGAATACTTGTTGGTCTTGTAGGTGAAGTCATAGCGCAGGGCGGCATCCTTGCGCTTGTCGCCATCCTCCCACAGGCCACCTTCCTCCTTGGTCTTATACATGAAAGGCGTAGGAACGAGGAAGTCATAGCCGGCAAACGAGCATCCCTGACTGAACCAGCTGTCGCAAGCTCTTGATCCACAGTCAAACTCCCAATAGTTGCAGTCGGGCCAGACATTGTCAAACTGAAGCTCGAAAAGGCTCTCCTTGGTGTTGGGGTTGTCATACTTGTAGAGGTCGGCATAGTTGTCGAGAAGCTCATAGCGGTTCATGGCCATGACGGCCTGGAAGCAGGAGTCAGCCTTCTCAAAGTCGCGGAAACCCATGCTTTCAGGCGCTGCCATCCTCGCCTTGCCCAGCATGGCCAGGGCCGCGCCGCGTGTGGCGCGCTGCGGCTCGTTGTCGTAACTGTCGGGCAGGTGGCGGGCAGCAAAGTCGAAGTCGTTGATGACATACTGCCAGACCACGTTGAGGGGCTGACAGCCCAGGCCAAGCTCATCGGTCCGGTCCATGTCGATGACGGGTATCTCTCCCCAATAGCTTGTCAGCTCCATCATCACCAAGGCCCTCACAAAGCAGGCCTCGCCCTTCAGCCGGGCGGCCTGTTCGGGGTCGTCCTTGGTCATGTTGAGTGCCTTGATGGCCTTGGCCGCAGAGATGACCACGGGCCAGCGGCTGTTCCAGATGGCAGCCACCTGAGTGGAGGTGGCGTTGAGCTGCCCGTTATACTTGTCCATACCTGCCTGGTCACCTGAGGAGATGAGCTGGAAGTTACCCTGCTGGGTCTCGTCAGTGCCGAGGTTGGGCATCAGTCCGTTGCGTCCCTGACGACAGTTACGGTATTCAGTGTACAGACCGGTGACAAGCGACTTGACATTGCTTATCTCCGAGAATACCTGCTCTTCGGTCAGCGAGCCAGTGGGATTGGATTCGAGAAAGCTGTCACCGCATGATGCACCCGTGAGCAGGATGGTCGATAAAGAAAGGACCGATATAGTGTGACAAATGATTTTTTTCATATCTTAGGTCTTTATATTTATTTTGTAGGATCAGAAAGAAAGGTTCAGTCCGAAGGTGAATATTCTTGTGGAGGGATACCAGTCACCCGTCTCAGGGTCATAGCCTTTGTAACCAGTAATGCAGAACAGATTTGAACCCGTGAAATAGACTCTGAGGTTGCTGAGCTTGATGCTCTGCACCATGTCCTTGGGGAAGGTGTAAGCCAGCGTCAGGGCGCTCAGGCGAAGGAAGGAAGCCTTCTGCACACAGAAGTCGCTTTGGGTCGGATTGTAGTGATTGTAGTCGAAACCGGTGATGACACGGGGGAACTTTGCATCGGTGTTCTCTGCTGTCCAGCGGTCAGCCAGGTCAGCCGAGGCCACGCTTGTTCCCACACTCGATATGAGCGTGTTGTACCAGAGGCTGATTTTGCGGGCACCCACCGAGTAGCTGAAGACGGCGTTGAGTGACAGGCCACGCCATGACGCATCGGTGGAGAAGCCTCCGTAATATTTCGGGTCCGTGGAACCGATCACTACGCGGTCGTTTTGGTCAATCTCCTTATCCCCATTGACATCGACAATGTAGAGGTCACCGGGGTTCACATTGTATCCGTTGAAGTTGATTTTGGAGAGCCGCTCCATGTCACTCTGCTGTGCTATGCCACCACATCTCCACATATAAAGAGTGTTGCGTGACTGCCCGACGAAGAGGTTGCCCTCATTCTGAATGTTACGGTCACCATCGACGTTGTAGATGACGCGTGTGTTGCCATAAAGCTTGCCCACGCGGTTACGGTCAAGCGACCAAGTCCCCGCCAGGTTCCAGTCAAAGCCGTTGCTGTGGATGAGGTTAGCCTTGAATGACATCTCGATACCCTTGTTGTCGATGGCACCTACATTCTCTATCGTGCTAGAAAAACCTGTTGTCGTAGGGAGGGAGTGACTCATCAGCAGGTCAGAATTCTTGATGTAGAAGGCATCAATGCTCATACTGAGGCGATTGTTCCAGAAGGCCATATCAACTCCGATGTTCCACTGCTTCTGCTTCTCCCATTTGATGTCTGGGGTGCCCCGGCGGCCGTTGGAGACCCAGGAGGCTACATAGCCCTTGTCGACCGTCCCCGAGTAGGACATGTTGTAGAGCGAGAGATAAGCGTAGTCGGAGATATTCTGATTGCCCACCATGCCGAAGCCGGCACGCAGCTTGAGCTGGTCAAAGACATTGAGCTGCTTGATGAATTTTTCCTGAGCTATATCCCATGCCAGAGAGATGGACGGGAACCATCCCCAGCGGTGACCCTCGGCAAACTTTGAGGAGCCGTCACGTCGAATTGTGCCCGTGACCATGTATCTGTCCTTGTAGCTGTAGACCACACGGCCTATGTAGGACATGAGCACCTGCTTGGACCAGTCGGAAGAGAGTCCGCGCTGATCTTTCTTGTAGCCTGACCCCAGGCTCTTGTAACCCAGAAGATTGGTAAGATAGCCCTGTGAGGAGCCGTTGATGTAGCTGTAGGAGGTCTTTGTGGCGCTGGTGCCAATCATGGCGTTGATACGATGGTCGCCAAAGGTCTTGTTGTAAGACAGCGAGTTGTCCCACTGCCACACGGTGCGGTTGTCACGGTTGTCCACTGCCTCACCGTTGGTGCCATAACGCTCGCTCTCATAGATGTCGTTGGGCGTGTAGCGGTTGACCTGCTGGGTGGCATAGTCCAAAGAGAGGGTGGAACGCAGGTTGAGTCCCTTCATGAACTCAATGTTGAGGAATGAGGAGCTCAGGAAGCGGTTGACCACCCGGTCGTCGTCCACCCGAAGGGAGCGGATGGGGTTGAAGTTGTTCTGGTCGAACACGCCCTGCCAGTTGAGCGTCTGTATATCTTCCGAAATAGGGAGCATGGGGTTGGCATTGCGTGCCCGGCTCATCACTCCGTCGTTTACAACAGTCTTCTCGGTGCGGGTAAACGAGGTGTTGGTACCTATCTTGAGCCAGGGCTTGATGAAATACTCGGAGTTCACACGACCGGTGTATTTGCGCTGCTCCGACTTCTTGATAAGTCCGTTGGCGTCAGTAAAGCCCAGACTGACATAGAAGGAGCCCTTGTCAGAAGCATTGGAGAAGCTCACGTCATGGTTTTGTGTCCATCCCGTCCGGTCCACCTCGTCGAGCCAGTCGTAGTTCTGGTTGTTCTTGTAAGCCTCAAACTCATAGTCGGCAAACACAGTGTTGGACCCCATGATGGTACCGCTGACATATTCGTTGACATTCCCGTCGGGATGAGCCTGGACGTATCCGTTGGTATAGGCTTCCTTGCGCAGCTCAAAGAGCTCCTTGGTGCCCATGGTCTTGGGCTGATGTCCCCAGGTCTGTATACCAATCCAACCATTGTAGTTGACACGGCCCTCGCCTTTTTTGCCCTTCTTGGTGGTGATGACCACGACGCCGTTAGAGCCGCGCGAGCCGTATAGGGCGGTGGCGGAAGCGTCCTTGAGGACCTCAACGCTCTCCACATCATCCAGATTGACGGCATTGAACCCGGAGAAGGAGTTGTCCATCACCATACCGTCCGCCACAAAGATAGGGTCGGTGGAGCCGTTGATGGTGTTGCAACCGCGAATCTTGATTGAAGCGTCGTCCGTGACTCGGGTCGGATTGGAGATGAACACACCGGCCACCCGGCCCTGCAGCGCCTCGTTAATGCTCGTCACCGGCTTCTCCTTCAGGGTCTTGGCGGTCACACCGGCCACAGCTCCTGTCAGGTCACTCTTCTTCATCACGGTGCCGACCACCACGACTTCGTCCAACTGTGAGTTGGACTCCTCAAGGACCACTCTCATAGAGCTGCCCTTCACCGTAACCGTCTTCGTGGTGAAGCCCATATAGGAGATGACCAGTCGGTCGCCCATATTGGCTTTCAAAGTAAAGTCTCCATTGATATCGGTCACGGTGGCGTTGTTGCCGCCGGCCACAATGCTCGCGCCAATGACTGGTTCAGCATTTACATCAGTCACCTTGCCTTTCACCGTCAGGTTCTGGGCCATCAGCTGACAGGCAAAGAAGAACACAAATAACAAATTAATTAGTCGTTTGCTCATAATAGGATTCAATAGTTAATAATCGGTTTATCTAGTTCGTATGAAGTACATCCTCTAAGACAAGCCCGTCTAAGGCCGGCCCAGAAGTTGAGGCAAAGTTAGATGAAATCATACCGTATCTTGAATAATTCAGATTCAAAAAATCATGTAGATGTAGAAAATCAGCACCCAGTACCGCCGATTGACCGATTTGTGTTATATGTTGACACATTTACTCCCGTGTCATCCGCTCAGTGTACTAGCTTTGTCCCATCAAGCTTGTAGCCGGATTGCTGACACCAGTAAGAGGCTCAAGTCGGATCCATGCTGGTCCTTATTGATGGCAAATGGCCGGATAATGCCTAATGGGGGAAAGTCTGAACGGCAGCTGGGCAAGAAGTTGGAATACCCTTATAGCCTGCCACCTCATGACAACAAAATGCGAGATTCGCGTCACAGTGCTGACACGAATCTCACATTTGCATTCCCCTGTTTTCAGGGCAGTAATCCTCCTTGCGTAAATATTGCTGTCCGGAAAGTTGCACACTTGTGAAAACCAGCTCACTCTTTTTGCCCGGAAACAAATTCCTTGGGTGTCATTCCGAACTGTCTTTGGAAGAGCTTAATGAAGTAGGAAGGAGAAGTGATGCCCACCTTCTCGCAGACCTCTGTGACCCTGTAGCCATCCTCCTTCATCAGCACGGCTGCCTTCTTCAGTCTGATGAGCCTGATGAAGTCGATGGGGGTCATGTTGGCGACCTCCTTGATTTTGCGGTGAAGGCTTGACCGGCTCATGCACATCTTTTGAGCCAACATCTCGACATTGAAGTCCGGGTCATTGATGTTTTGCAATATCAGCTGCGTAATCTTGTCGAGACACTCCTCCTTGGTCTTGTCAACATTTGAGCTGGCCACCGGCAGGTAGGGTTTGTGGAGGAAACTCTCACGCTCGCGCCGAATATTGGTCAACCTAGTCTCTATCTGCTGTAGCAGATATTTCATCGAGAACGGCTTCTCTATGTAAGCATCGGCCCCCACCTTCAATCCCTCGATATGGTTTTGCAAGGTCTGGCGTGCTGTGAGCATAATCACCGGTATATGGTTCACCTCTATGTTTTCCTTGATTGCCTTGGTCATTTCCAGTCCATCCATGACAGGCATCATGATGTCTGTAATCACCAAGTCCACATGATTGTGCAGCACCGTGTCAAGTCCTTCCTTGCCATTGTGCGCCATCAGCAGATTGTAGTGGTCGCGCAGCTTGTCCGTAATCATGTTGAGCACCTCCTCATTGTCTTCCACGACAAGCAGAGTGTACTCGAAGTCCTTGACCCCGGCAAAATCATAATCCCCCACCATCTCATCTGAGAGAAAATTCTTATGAGCCGAGAGAGGTTCATCGTCAGCCGAAGGAGAAGTCTCCCCGGATGTTGCCGTCTGTGCTCCTGACATTTCGGACCCACTGGCTGCCTCACTGCCTGACCAGGTGGTGGATGCGTCAGCCGAGGTGTCCAGCTGGATAATCTCTTCCTGTTTCAAAGGCAAGGTAAGCACAAACTTGTTGTACTCGTCGTCGCTGTCCAGCGTGAGCGTTCCGTGATGCAACTGAGCCAGCGACAGGGCCATGGCCAGTCCGAAGCCTGACCCCAGCACCTTGTGAGAGGTGTCGAGCCTGACAAAGGGCTTGAATATGTCTTCTGCCTTGTCGGCCGGTATCTTGTTGCCATCATTAATAAAAGAAACGATGAGGTGAGTGTCGCTGACCGACATGTGTATCTGGATGAAGGTCTCGCTGTACTTCATAGCGTTATTGAGCAGGTTGCTGACAATCTTGGTAAAGGCCTCTCTGTCAACAGGCATGACAAGGCTGTCCTCCTCAAAGTCCATGCTGATGGTCTTGTGCTGCCTGTTGATGGTGGGCTCAAAGCGGCTGACAATGTCGTGCATGAGCTTGCACACGTCCACCTGGGTGAAGGTGAGCTTAAGCGAATTGCCATCTATCTTTCTGAAGTCAAGCAGCTGGTTGATAAGATTGAGCAGCCGGTTGCAGTTCTTTCTTATGGCAGCTAGGTTCTTGTTGAGCTCCGGGTTGGATGACTTGACATCGTCAAGGTTTTCCACCGAGCCATTGATCAGTGTGAGCGGCGTGCGTATCTCGTGGGTGATGTTGGTGAAGAAGTTGATTTTGGAGTTGAGCAGCTCCTTCTCCATGGCCGCATGATACTTCTGCTCCTTATATTTCAGCTTGCTCATCTGTCTGAGATGAATGGTTCTGAAGCTATAATAGACCACGAAGACCATCAGCATGAGATAGATGGCCTTGGCAAGGGGTGTCGACCACCAGGGATGGCGGATGACAATCTCCAGGCTCGTCACCGAGGCCTTGTCGTTGAGCGGACGAGCCTGAAACGTGTAATGTCCCGGCGGCAGCTGGGTGTAACTGATGTCACGGCCGTCGACAGCGGTGCTCCACTGCTCATCATATCCTTCAAGTCTGTACTCGTAGGCATTGGCCTCATGGTTTGTATAGCTGAGGTCAGATATGTCCAGAGAGATTGTGGACATGTCGTGCGGAAGCGTGATTTCCTTACTGTAGACAATGTTTTCCGTCAAGAATCCGTTGTCCTCAGGTTTCAGCTCTTTTCCATTGACCCGGATGTTGGTGACGAGGACCTTGTTGTGGCACCGGCTCCTGTATGACAATTCGGGATTGAACTCAATGACACCGCTTGAACCGCCAAAGAGGAACGACCCGTCCGGCAAACGCACGGCTGACTTATAGTTGAACTGATTGCCAATGCACCCGTTGGAGGCACGGTAGTAATGTACTGCCCTTGTGTAGGGGTCAAAATTCACAATGCCATGATTGGTACCAAACCAGATGTGATGGTGGCTGTCCTCCAATATCTTGTAAGCCACGTCATCAGGCAGGCCGTCAGCCTTGGAGTAATTGGTAAACCGGCGCGTCTTGAGGTTGAAGAAGCTGATGCCGCCCCGGTCAGTAGAGAACCACAGGTTGCCGGCATGGTCGAAGGTGATGCTGCTCACGCTGCTTGAACTGATGCCGTTGCCCGAGCCGTGCAGATAGTTGATGGCCTTGCCCGTAGCCGGGTTGTACTCGTAGACGCCGTTGCCCATCGTGGCTATCCACAGGACATGGCGTCGGTCCTCCTGAATGTCCTGAACAAAGACATTGGTGACCGCCTTGATTTTAGTAAACTTCATGCCCTGTCCCTTCAGATACAGTCCGTCTCCCGTACCGGCCCACACCCTTCCGGCGTGGTCCTTACAGAGTGCGTATATTGAGCCCTCACTGTTCAGGTTGAGTTGCTGCGGATTGAAGTGAGTCAGCGCATGAGTATGAACATCTATCACATCAAGACCATTCTTGAACAGGCCCGACCACACTTTGTCGCCCACGCGAAGCAGCGCCAGCCGGTTGCTTCCTCCCTTGTATATAGGCGTGGGCAGCGGGGTAAACATCCTAGTCTCAGGGTCGAAGATGTCAATGCGTCCCTCCTCTGAAGTGACCCAAACTTTACCGTCAGGCAGCGCTATCATCTCATGGATGCGCCGGCTGCTGATTGAGCCCTTGATGAGCGAGGGCATGTAGTAACGGAAAATCATCCCGCTGCGCAGCATGTAGTCCACACCACTATACATGGTGCCTATCCACAGGCCCTTGTTACGGTCAAGGAAGAGATGATAAATCATGTCGTCCGACAGGCTGTAGGGCACGAAGTGGTTTTCCTTGATATGGTTGACGCTATGCCAGGCCTTATTGATGATGAAAAGTCCGTCCTGCGTGCCCACAAAGAGCTCCCTGCCATCATAGGCAAGTGATCGGATAATCTTGTAATGCACCTCGGGCGCATCCACGGGAGACAGCCGGCGCGTCCTGACATCAAGCTTCATGAGCCTGTTCTCGTGCTCGCCGATGGCTAAGTAGTCACCATAGTCACACAGTGTATAGATGTCCTTGCCGGCAAGTGACTCACCGTAGCGGTCGGCCAAGAAGTGAGACACCCGTCGCGTCCGTGCGTTGACACAGTAGAGGCCACCGCCGTTTGTGCCAATCCATACGTCGCCATTGCTTCTCACGCAGATGCTCTGCGGATTGTTGTGCGGTCCTGACACCTTGAGGCGCGTCATCTGCCGACTTCTGGGATTGAAGCAGAAGAGCCCCTCCTCAGGTGAGACAATCCAGATGTTGCCCTGCCGGTCGCCCACTATCTGAGCTATCCAGTTGCGTATCAGCACGCCGTCGGCTGTCCTAACCTCAAAAAGACGGAACTGCTCCGTTTGCGGATTGAACAGGTACACACCCTTGTCGGTCCCCACCCAGAGGGTCCCGTCGGGTGCCTCATAGAGGGCTGAGACATTGTTGTTACCACAATGATGGGAGCGGTCATAGATTTCATACTGCTTGAAGTGAATGCCGTCATAGCGATTGAGACCGTTCTTCGTACCAAACCACATGAATCCCAGGCGGTCCTGGGTGATTGACTTGACATAATTCTCCATCAAGCCATTCTGTCCATTCAGATTGACAAAGTACATGGGCTCTGTTGCGACAGAAGCATTGACCACGAGGACCATGAAGGATATCAGCAACAAGAATTGTCGTAGCATAACTGTTTTATTGTTTTAAGACGATACAAATTTACACAAAATTTCAAAATTATCCTATTTACCTGAGTTCGGGATAAGTTAAGTCTCTTGTATAGAGGCGAATCTTACTTTC